>Ga0068855_100006093_pt1 | contig 14708 bp, 11 predicted proteins | sample KBSCornC52_FD_66592 | JGI IMG/M metagenome (GOLD analysis project Ga0068855, IMG submission 66592) | Corn rhizosphere microbial communities from Kellogg Biological Station, Michigan, USA - KBS Corn C5-2 | ecosystem: Host-associated > Plants > Roots > Rhizosphere > Soil ... | reverse complement strand
CTTTGCACATTCTTTAATCCAATACCTGCTGCTTCATTCTTCACTACAGGCTTTTCAGGCAGGGGATTTGAGATCGTAAAAAACAGGTATTCATTTTCGATCCTGAGCAGCAGGTTAATACGTATGTCATAGGCAAGGTGTTTGGTCCCATGTTTAAAACTGTTTTCAACAAACAGGTTCAGCAGCATCGGCGGAATGTACACCTGTTCAACGGCGCCTTCAATATCGAACTGTACTTCAAGCCGTGAACCAAAGCGCAGCTTTTCAACATCGATATAGTTTTGCAAATAGGAGATTTCTTTGGTGAGCGGTGTTTTGGCTGCATTTGATTCGTACAACATATAGCTCATCAGGTCAGATAATTTCAAAACGATCTCAGGCGCCAGATCTGATTTTTTCAGTGTAAGCGAATACAGGTTGTTCAGGGTATTAAAAAAGAAATGAGGCTGTATTTGTGATTTGAGAAAATTCAATTCGGTTTCGAGGTATTGTTTTTCTTTTTCCTGGATCCATTGCATGTGCAGTATCCAGTCTTTTGCCAGTTTAATGCCTATGGTAAAACTTACCAGCATAAACAATTCAAATGATCTTTCAAATAAATTGGCGAAGGTAAATGCCGAACCAACAGCATAATATACACAGCCGAGCTGCACGTTCAGCCGGTGGAGCAGGGTGTTAATACTGCTCACGGCCACAAACAACAACAGCATTACCAGTGCGTATTTTACATATTTCCTTCTGAACAGCAACCGCGGCATCAGTACATACAAATTGAAATATACCAGCACAATCTCACAGGGAAAAAACACAGGAATAAGCAGATAGAATTTAATGTCGTTAATATGATAGATGCTGTAGAATAATGCAATAATAAATGATATATACACTATCCAGAAAACCACATGCGCCACCCACCGGTTTTTAAGCAGTCCGCCCGGCTGAAAATGCGGTCGCTGGTATGCAAGGTCCGGGCTCGTTAAATATTTTACTGAGGATGTGTTCAATTGACTTTGGTTGATATCTCAAATTTACTATTTCAGACTATTGAAAATCCGTTCGGCCGTGAATAGCACGAATTGCACGACGAACTGCACGCTATGCGAAGTGTTTGGCTTCCCAAGTATGATAAAATTTTTTATAGACCCAAAAGCACACTTTACTTTTGCGCCCATCAATAACATCATTTATGGAATATTCAAAGACCTACACGGTTAAAGACGAGCACATAGACTTTCAAAATATTATGGATGGCCTGTATTATCCTTTTTATATGGAATGGTGCCGGCATGATTATATTAAGGAAGTGCTCGGTTTTGATTTTGTAAAAGAAGCCGAAAACGGGGTAAACATGGTACTGTCGAAATACACCCTGCAGTTTGTACGGTCATTGAAAAAAGGCGATGAGTTTATTGTTACCTGTAACCTCATGGTCGATAAAAGCAATAAGTCGGTACTGCATTTCAGACAAGCCATTCTGTTGAATAATAAAATAGTTACCAAAGCCGTATTCTCGGGTACCTGTGTAAAGGCCGGTGGGGGCAGACCTTTTTTGCCGGAAAACCTGCTGGAGAAGCTCACCGGCGCGCCCGAATGGGATGGGGAACTGTAAAGCCTGTTATTAAAATTTCACCTCTGTAAAGGGTTAACATACAGCTATAAGTGACGCCGCCTGGGCGTATTGGAAAAATAATATATCAACCTTCTTTCATTTATGGATTAAAGTTGCTTTTTTGTGTATAAACCAAGCCCTTTATATGCAAAAAACCCTTTTTGTCATTTTGACCTTTTTACTGACCAGTGGCGTTATACGTGCCAACAACGACGACTCCGTTGTTGCCAGATTGGTACAGCAGGTTAAGTTCATGGATTCTGTTAATAAAGCCATGAAGTACCAGACCGGCGTTGTTAAAATGTCGGGTAATATTGCCCAGTTGAATGTTCCTGCCGGATTCAAGTACCTGAATGCTGAACAAAGCAATTATGTTATTACGGATCTATGGGGTAACCCTGCCCGTACCGATATACTGGGAATGCTCTTCCCTGAATCGGGCGGCCCGTTTGCCGATAGCTCCTATGCCTTTATTATTTCCTTTGAAGACATAGGGTATGTGAAGGATGAAGACGCCGACAAAATAGATTATGATGAGATGCTCAGGAATATGCAGAAGGAGGAAGTAGAAGTAAACGTTGAAAGAAAGAAAAACGGCTATCCCGCTATACATGTTGTTGGATGGGCACAGAAACCTTATTATGATAAAACCAATAAGGTGCTGCATTGGGCGAAAGAACTTAAGTTCGGTAACACCGATGAGCGTACATTGAATTATGAGATCAGAATCCTGGGTCGCAAAGGTGTTCTGTCGATGAATGCCGTTGCTACCATGAACGAACTCGACATGGTAAAAAAGGATATTAATAAAGTATTGAACATCGCGTCGTTTACAGAAGGAAATAAATACGCCAACTACGATTCGAAAATAGATAAGGTGGCTGCATGGACCATCGGCGGTCTGGTTGCCGGTAAGATCCTTGCTAAAGTGGGTCTGTTTGCATTCTTTGCCAAGTTTTTCAAACTGATCTTAGTAGGGCTGGCAGGTATCGGCGGCGCTATTGCCAAGTTCTTCAAGCGTAAAAAAGCTGAGAACGAAGTGGTATACGAACCACAACCATCCGATGAACAGGTAAACAGTTAATAGTCTTCTGAATAATAAAAAGCCATTCCGACCCCGTCGGAATGGCTTTTTTATTTGCTGTCCCGGCATAGGCGCAACCCCTGATCAGGGCCCTTGCCATTTGCTTCATAGTTGGCGCTGAAAGATGATTCACAGCAAAAGTCGGCGCCAATCCAGCCGCCTCCTTTCCAGATGCGGCCGGTGAGCGTATCGGTTCCATTATGTTCAGGTGAATTCCAGCACCATTCCCTTACATTGCCCGACATATCGTAAAGGCCCAGCTCGTTGGGTTTCTTACTTCCTGGTGGTTTTGTTTTATTATTGTTTTTTGCCAGCGTGGGCCACGACCAGATGCCTGTGAGGTATTTATCTCCCGAGTTCTTCCAGTACCATGCTGTTTCATCTATATTATTACTTCCGCTGTATGTATAGCTTTTGCTCATCTGACCTCCGCCGGCAGCATATTCCCACTCTGCATCTGTTGGTAACCGGTATCCGTTGGCGCCGGGGTTAATGGTTACCGTCCATTTTATATCATCAGGATCATTCGTATTGGTCGTGTCCTTTTTGTTTTTATCTATGCGATAATATGGTTGTAAGCCTTCTTTTATACTTCTTTTATTACAGTACCCGATACAGTCGTACCAGCTTACTGTTTCTACCGGCAGATCGCTGCCTTTAAATGTCGACGGATTGCTTCCCATTACTTCAGTCCACTCTTTTTGCGTTACTTCATATCGGCCGATGTAAAAGTCGGATATAGCTATATTTTTTTTGTAATAGTTCGACTTTGTGTTTACAAACGGTCCGCCTTTCACCAGTACAAACTCATTGGGCAGCTTTTCGGTACAGCCAACGGCAACAACCATTATAGCCGCTAATATTATAACTAACAGTTTACTCATGTAGATAGCCTTTAAAGGGGAAGGAAAATAATAGAGGTCGGAAGTCCGGGGTCAGACGTGGACTTCTGGCCTCCGACTTCCGACCTCTGACTTCTGTCTACCACACTGTAGCGTTTATGTATCCGCTTTTGCCACTATAGGCTTCTAACGCAAGGATCTGATAATTGTAAGAACCAAATCCCTGACCGCCATGGCTTCTCCAGTTATTGATGTGGTTGGCCATGTTAACGGATCCGTTTTTACCGGTGGATGCTCCGCCCCAGGTATCTTTGTACTGCCAGAAAGTGGCGGTACCTATAATGGAAGGTGCGTTAACCCGCTGCTGCTTGTAAAAGCTGTAAGAGTGTCCGTCACTGCTTACGGAGTTAATGTATGTTCCGCCGGTTGCAGACCCTTTTTCAGCTACATAATATTCTATGAGCGGACTGGTGGTCCACCCATAGATCCCTACAAAATTGTAGCTGCCGCTGAGTGCGCCAACATTGTACCCAATAGTTCTGGCTGATCCGGGATTCCAGCCTTTACCACCAACCACATCGTTGACATTACTGTAACTGATAGCGAAATTGCCTGCCGAGCCCTGGGTGATGCTTGAAGATCCGCCTTCGGTGTATAAGGACCAGAAGTAACCGTTACTGGTACCTGTGCTTTCGGGTGAAGCATCGTCCTTTACATACCCCGTTTGGCGGGTTCCGGCAGATGACTGCCCGGCAGTGTTTCCTTTTTTGCAACCGTTTAAAATGGATGAGCCTGCAACGACTAAAAGGATCGCTGCTGCGGAAATAACCTTCCCGGTTACTTCCGATAGGATTTTGTTCGATTTCATGATGGCAAATGTTAGTTTCTATAAATTTAAGAAGTCGGTTCATTGATGTAACCGATTACAATAGATATTTTATTTCTTATCTTGAAACTAACTTGTAATAAACGTGTTTACGACATGTAATCGTTTACAATTATATTTATACAAAACCGTACACAAACTGTTCATTTTCGTACACTTTTAAAATTGTTGTCTGTCTAAACCCTTTCCGGATAAGGCTTTGAAGATTGGCATATCGGTTGAGGTTTTTTCTCATCTACGTCTATCGTGTGTCCAGCCTAACAACCATTAAAAAGCATAAAAAAATCTTTTATGTTCAGGAATTATTTAAAGATCGCCTGGAGAAACCTCCTCAAAAGCAAAGTGTATTCAATTATCAACGTAGTGGGGCTCGCGGCCGGTATGGCGGTAGCTATGCTGATTGGTTTCTGGGTCTGGGACGAGCTTTCGTACGACAGGTACTATGCTAATCATGATCAGCTGGCACAGGTAATGACCACCTATACTGATAACGAAGGGAAAATGGGAACCGGGAACGCGGTATGTATGCCCATCGGAACTGAGTTGCAAAGTAAGTTCGGCAGTGATTTCAAGAATATATCCATGGCCTCGTGGAATTTCGGCCATGTGCTGGCTGTTGGCGATAAAAAAATTACCGGCAGCGGCATGTGGGTCGAAGCAAACTTTCCATCGATGTTCTCTCTCAGAATGCTGAAAGGAAATATCAATGCATTATCTGATCCTTCTTCTATTTTAATAAATGCATCACTGGCAAAAACATTGTTTGGTAATACTGATCCCATCAATAAAATGATCAGGCTTGATAATAAGGATAATTATAAGGTGGAAGGTGTATATGAAGATTTTCCGCATAACACCACTTTGAAAGATACGAAATTGCTATTGCCCTGGAAAAAATATATCACTACAGAAAAGTGGTTAAAAGATGCAGCAACACAATGGAACAATCACTCATGGCAGGCATATGTTCAGGTAGCTGATCATATCGATATGGATAAAGAAACAGAGAAAATAAAAGATGTAGTGATGGTGCATAAAAAGGCCGCTACAGAAGGGAAGGAGCAGGCCTCTTTATTTCCAATGAATAAATGGCGTTTGTTCAGTGATTTTAAGAATGGCAAACCAACCCTTGGTCGCATACAATTTATCCGGCTGTTTTTGATAATCGGTGTGTTTGTATTGATGCTTGCATGCATCAACTTTATGAATCTTTCAACAGCCCGCAGCGAAAAAAGAGCAAAAGAGGTTGGCATTCGCAAAACGGTTGGTTCTGTTCGAAGCCAATTGATAAGACAGTTCTTAAGCGAGTCGGTTTTGGTGGCGTTTATTTCGTTTGTGTATTCTGTAGTTTTTGTTTTGCTGTTAATGCGCTTATTTAATAAGCTGGCGGATAAAGAAATTCAATTTCCCTGGGGCAATATCTACTTCTGGTTAATTGCATTGGTATTTACATTTATTACAGGATTGATTTCGGGCAGTTACCCTGCATTGTATTTGTCAAGGTTTGAGCCCATCAAAGTGTTAAAGGGAACATTTCGTGTTGGCAGGCTTGCTTCATTGCCGAGGAAGGTTTTGGTGGTTGTTCAATTTACTTTTTCTATTGCACTGATCATTGGTACTTTAATTGTTTTTAAACAGATTCAGTATGCCAAAAACAGACCAGTGAACTACAGGAACGAGGGGCTTATCAGCATCATGATGTCAACACCTGATCTGTATGGCCATTATGGAGCTCTAAGATCTGATCTGCTTGCCACCGGTGTGGTAGATAATATGGCTGAATCTTCGTGCCCTACAACAGGGGTGTGGTCGAATCAGATAGGGTTTAACTGGGAGGGGAAAGATCCAAATTCATTACCCAGCTTTGGAACTATTGCGGTTACAGAAGATTTTGGTAAAACTATCGGATGGCAAATAAAGGAAGGACGTGATTTTTCGAAAGACTATGCAACGGACAGTCTCGCACTGATCCTGAACGAATCTGCCGTAAAACAGGTAGGGATGAAACAGGATATCGTTGGACAGATCATCCAGTTCAACGATAAAAAATATAATGTTATTGGTGTGATAAAAGACATGGTCATGGAATCGCCCTATAAACCGATAACACCCACTGTTTTCCTGTATGATCCCAACTGGGCGAACGTTGTAACTGTTGCCATAAAACATGGAGCACCTGTAAAAACCGCTTTAAGCAAGATAGAAACGGTTTTCAAACAATATAATCCCGGCGCACCATTCGATTATACCTTTAACGATGAAGACTATGCAAAGAAATTTGCCGATGAACAACGCGTGGGTAATCTCGCTACATTCTTTACCATATTGGCCATCTTCATTTCATGTCTTGGATTATTTGGCCTGGCATCATTTGTAGCAGAACAACGCAAAAAGGAAATTGGCGTACGAAAAGTGCTGGGTGCCTCCACCTATAATTTATGGCGAATGCTATCGAAAGAGTTTGCCCTGCTGGTACTTATTTCATGCTTTATCTCTATTCCTTTGGCATGGTACTATCTGAATAGCTGGCTTCAGCAGTATGATTACAGAACAACCATATCATTCTGGGTGTTTATTGTTTCAGGAACAGGAGCGCTTATAATAACATTGATCACTGTGAGCTTTCAGGCAATAAAAGCCGCACTGGCCAATCCGGTAAAGAGTTTGAGAACGGAGTAAAAAAATTATCCCTGCAACCCTAACCTGTTGATATCTGTAACTACAACGGACAGCTCATTATTTAGTTGATGTCCTCCATGAGCAATTTCCCTTATGGTGGCATCCGGTAACTGCTGTGCATATAATGCCAGATGGTGGCAGGGAACAATGTCATCATCCATGCTGTGATAAAAAAATATGGGCGCCTGCGGTAATGCAACCGCAAAATCATCTTTCAAAAACATTCCCTCGTACTGCCAGCCGCCATCTCCCAAAAAAGGTATGGCGATAAAGAACAGTGCTTTCACATCTGCGTCAACACTATTTTCTGAAAGGAACTTCATGAGCAGAAATCCGCCTACGGAATGGCCGATCAAAATAACCGGGCCATTTGTTTTTTCCAGTTGCTGTTTGAATACAGTTTTCCATGCATCATAATCAGGATCATCTTCGTTGGGCATTACCGGGTAGATAATTGTAAACCGGTCTGCCAGCTGCTGCTGCAGGTAATTAACGAGTTGCTGATCTATGTGGTGGGCGCCTTTGCCGCCGCCTTGAATAAATAGGAGTGCGGGAGATTTCATAAACAGGATAGGTTGAAAGGAAATGTTTTATTTAAAAATACATAAAATCTCCTTTTAGGATGAAGAGCGTGCTTGTATAAATAAACCGGGGCCTGTTATGGCCCCGGTGTTTTGTTTTAATCCTTCAACTTCGCTCTTTTGGGCCTTTCATTTTTTTTGAATTAAGGGTTGCTTTCTAATTTATAAGAAATCAACTCTGCGGTTATAAGTTATTGTTCCCCTTTTTTCATGTTCCGGAAGCCCTTTTCCGGACGGCTGTAGCAGGTTGCAATCAATGCCGTCCACCCTGTTTGATGTGAGGCCCCTAATCCTTTACCGGTGTCGCCGTGAAAGTATTCGTGAAACAAAACGTAGTTGCTGAAATTCGGATCGGTCTGCAATTTTTCATTTTCACCAAAAACAGCCCGCCTGCCATTCTCATCCCTGATAAAGATCCTGGATAAACGCTTTGACAATTCAGCGGCAATTTCTTTTAATGTAAAATATGCCCTGCTGCCTTTGGGAAATTCTATCCTTAAATCGTCTGTGTAGTATTCATGAAAACGCTTTAGGCTTTCAATGATCAAATAATTCAGTGGGAACCAAATAGGGCCCCGCCAGTTGCTATTACCACCAAAGAGACCAGTTGTGCTTTCACCCGGGGTGTATTCAACACTAAAATGACCGCCATTGAATTGCATTGTATGAGGACTTAACCCGTGGTGTTTTGACAGCGTACGAATGCCATAATCGCTGAGGAACTCCTTTTCATCGAGCAGGCGATCTAATATTTTTTTCATTCTATAAACAGGCACCAATGAGAGCAAATGCTTTTGTCCAACATTTTTCTTAAGGGTATCCTCAATAGTTGAAAAACTTTTTAATAATTCCTGATGGTTGCATACACGCCATATGACTGATCTTCTATGTCAAAGAACGGTCGCAGTAACCACGTTTTCCCATTATTCTTTAAATGAAATGAATTATTTCTATTGTCAACCACAGAAAGGTTCTTTAAAACAGTATCTGTACCCCCTTTCAAAATAACTTCTGAAGCGCTTTCAAATGCCAGGAGCGTCGGGCCATAGAAAATGGCAATTACATTTTTATCGTCAGGCATCGTTTTTATATAAAATTCATATTTAAACTCCAGCCTGATTTTATCATTGTTCTTCCATTCCCGCTGCAGGTTGATATATGAGTTCGCTGATAGGGCGATATTTTGTTTCTCATCGTTGATATAAACAGCAACTTTCTTAGCCCAGGAGGGCATCAATAAATGCAGGGTAAATGCAGACTTCTTTTTGACAGACACGGTAAATTCTATTCGTGGATTTGAAGGAAAGTTGCCCACCTGTTCCAGGTCGATTCCTTTTTCTGCCCAGTTTACCCTTGAAGGAACATACATATTCACCCATAAAGCATTGTCGTTATGATAATAAAGACCCGAATTAAGTTGTGAGAAAGCTTCAATACTTGTACCGTTGCAACAACGAAAATCATTATCCTTCAGGAAAGCTTTTTTGCGGGGCGAACCCAATGGCAAATGATATACGCACGCTCCCGTATGTGCACTTTGCAATGCCATTACAGCGTTATAAAATGTATTCATATAAACGCCGGCAAACACAGGGTCGGCGCTCCATGTGAAAAGCGTAGACGTAAGTTTCTGTGTATTATGCGACACACATGATTCTGCGATTTCGGTAGTCATTGTACTACTTAGATGCCCCGGCACGCCCCAATGTTCGGCTGTTTGTGAAGTGGGCGTCACTGCATTGGGACGCGGCCCGCTACTTGAGCCATTTGCATACGCATGGCGCCTGATAAGCATATTCCAGAAATTGACGGCAGCGTCACGATAAAGCTTTTCTCCCGTGATCGTATACCTTTGCGCAAATCCGTTAACCAGCACAAGATGGGTATTGGAATGCAAGCCTGGCAAAATATCTTCATTTTTCGATAAGGGAATAAGAAACCAGTCGCGGTCGAATATTTTAGCTAATGATAAATGCTTAGGGTCTTTTGAAATTTTATATAGTTTATATAAAACCTCATTCATTGCCCCGGCTTCATTTGAAGGATTGGCCCCAACGCTGTAGAGCAGTTTCTCAATCGTTTCCTCATTCAGTTTAGCCATCCTCCTTTCTACGTATCCGGCCATTTTCACGACCATTTCATACGCCTTACTATTTCCGGTATGAACATAAACGTCTAACAGGCCCTGCATTATTTTGTGATAAGTATAATAGGGCGCCCAAACGCCGCCAAACCTGGTCTCGAGGGTATCGAAATCACTTTGAGGAAAAGCGCTAAGGTAACCGTTCCCTAAGGCTTGCTGGCATTTATCCAGTTCCTCTATTATGTAGTTTAACCTATTTGTGAGCAAGGTGTCACTGTATTTTTCTACCAAACAGGAAACGGCAGAAAGGTAATGCCCAACAAAATGCCCCCTCAGCCCTATATAGGGAGCCTCCCATCCTTGCAGTGGGATTGCATTTGACGGCAACCCGGCGTTGATCCTGAAATTGTGTAATAACCTGTCGGGATCCAAAGATTTTAAATATTTCGTATTCAGGTCTTCCCGGTCTTTTATCCAGGATGGTGTTAACGTAACAGATTTATTAGAAAATGGCTCCGAAAGGTTACCGTTTTGTTTTACTGTCGATGAATAGTTGGGCTGCGCTATCAGCGAACGGCAGAAAAGCACACAAACAGTAGTGATGATTTTTAATTTCATTGGCAAGTTATAGGCAAATATATGTGCTTCAAGTCCCCTTCTGATATTATTATTAAGACTTTATTGTATACAAATCCGACTTTTTAGAGAGTTTTAACTGGCAGTACAAGACAAACTGTTAATGGCTAAACACGATGGAAAACCATTGATGGAAAACTTTTGTCAGAGTTAATTTTAGAAGTCATTATATACATTATCAACTTTTTAATTTATTAAAAATCAGAACATTAATCTTAAATAACTTGCTTAAATCCTCTTTCAATTGGTTTGAAGCAATTCCAATCCGGCTCACTAACAATTTAAAACCCGCTTTCAAACCGGGCTAGTTTCAATGACTTTTGGTTCGAATCCAATCTGGTGGCCACGACTATTTGTAAGTTGGCGCCGTCATTACTGCTCGTGGCAATTAACCTGTTTTTTTCTCCGGCGTTTACAGCTTCGGCGCAACCGGTTTGTGCGGGCTTTCAAATGTATTGTTGCCACGCACTTTGAGTTTGCGGCGATAGACCTTGTCGCCACATGTAACATAAATGGTATTAAAATCGACGCCGCCAAAACAGCAATTGGAAGGCGTGCCCGAGGGCACTGGTATGATCGCATTTACACGGCCTATCTGGTCAAGTACCTGTATGCCCAACCGTGTTGTCGTGTATACTCTTCCTGCTGTATCACATTTAAGGCCATCTGGCCAGGCGTTTTCAGCTGTATCGGGTACATGCAGCCAGCCATAGTGTTGTTTATAGGCAAGTTTCCCATCTGGTAGAATTTTGTATATCCATATCCAGTGAGATGCCGATTCTGCGACATATAACTGTGTTTGGTCGGGCGATAACGTAATGCCGTTTGGGAATTTTAAGCCCTCATCCACGACCAGTTTTTCTCCATTGGGCCTAATAAGATAGATCTTACCCGGTTTGGTGGCGCCATCGGGTACTGTAACGTAGATATTTCCATTGCCGGCTACAACAAGATCGTTGCCGGGAAAGCTATCGGCTACAATTGTCACCTTCTCATTCTTATCATAGCTTATGATTTGTTTGGTTGCGCCGGCTACTTCATACCGTTTGCCATCGGCGCCAAAGCTGGTGCCGCTTGCTCTTTTGGAATTAGGGTTTATCGTAACCAATTTCCCGTCCAGTGTAACCTTATATGTTTTTGCATTTGGAATATCCTGGAAGAAAACTTCTCCTGCCGCATTAGCTGCCGTACCTTCTGTAAACTGGTATCCTTGTGCTACCAACTGCCAGTCCTCACCGGGAACAAGTATATCGTTTAAAAACGGGTTCTTTGAATTTCCTTTCGCTACCGGCGTGGGCCAGTTCTTCCAAAGCCAGCGCATGGCATCGGGGAAAAGGGCTGTAGCCTGTTTGCCGTTGTGGCCGCCTTCACCCCAAACATGGTTTACTTCATAACCGGCAAAAATGAATGAACGTTCCATCATTTCATTTGCCTTCCACCAGTCGCCGCCATAACTGTTGTTATCATTTGCCCCGTCCTGCAGAAAGACCCTTATCGGTTTTGGCTCGTATTTGCGGATAAGCACCGGATAGCGGTCGCCGCCACGCAGACCAACATACGTACCAATGGCGCTGAACACGCGTGAAAATTCATTGGGACATTCCCATGCAGCCGTAAAGGCACAAATAGCACCGCTGCTGGAACCTCCGATAGCACGGTCGTTGCCGCTTTTAGACAAGCGTATAACACGACCGTCAGTAGTTTTTTGTTTTTCAACTTCGGGCAAGATCTCATTCAGAATAAACCGTGCATAAGCATCGCCTAACCCATCGTATTCAAAACTGCGGTTGAAACGTGCAAGTGAGGTTGCAGCACTGTCGGGCATTACCCGGCCCGGCGTTACGAAAACCCCAATGGTGACCGGCATTTCTTTTTTGTAAATAAGATTATCGAATACCGTGGGTGCATTCCATTGTATGCCATCCTGGTTCACATAAACACAGGCCGGTTTATCGGGCCGGTACTGGGCAGGTATGTATATCCAGTATTCACGCCAGGTGCCGGGAAAGATGGTAGAATGATCAAAGGTAAATTTCAGTACTTCTCCTTTTGGGACACCCGGTTGTACCACACTGGCCGAATCAAAAGAATAATTCTCTACTGGCGTTTGAGCAAATAGTGCAGATGAGGCCATAACTGCAATCGTTAGTAGTATCGCTTTCATCTACTAAATATAACACAGATTTTAGTTTGGTGGGATCAAGAGACAGGAAAGATGCTGTTGTAAGTAGCGGCTACAGGCTCAACCCTTTGCGTGGCACACATTTCCTTTTGAATGGCATGCATTTCTTTTTTCATGGCATGCCGCACCTATTGTGTGGTAAAACGGGAGGTGTTGCGTTGTACACAGAGGCCAGTGCCCCGCACACAAACCGTTCAATTATTGTACGCAGAGGTATGAAGTGAATGCAGGGTGCTATATATGTAACAGGTTTTCATCATACCAAACATCTTCGTATTGATTGTCAAACAGGAATCTCCATCCAGGAGCTAAACCCAAATAGTTTATAGCTTTAGGACATATTTCAAGTAAATGATGTACATGAACTGGTTTAAAAAAATCATCTGCATCTGAATACTCACCAGCCCAGATAAACCAGTTTACTGACTGTTCACTTTCAATCGGAAGCCTTAAGCCGTTAATAGGCATTTGAAATTTCTCAAACGTACCAAGCGCTACGCCAACTATCTTGTCAAATGGGCTTGCTAAAAACTGAGCGCCATATTTTGCACAAATTAGTTTTTGCTTTTCAGCAAATTGTTGCTCCTGACTATGAGCTTTGTTGTTCATTTTACTAGTGTCAGTGTTTACGACGTTTATGCCTGTTTTTTCTTTACCACCCGGAATCCCTGATTGCTAAAAGAAGCATGCACATTAACCTGCCCTATGCTGTAGGAATTAAATGAATGACAGGAATTACTGCTACACCACCACGACCCCCCGCGGGAATGAGCGAGCGTGGGACTTTCTCACGGCCAAAATACTGCTTTTACGGAGAATTTAAGACGGTATGAACGGGAGTCATTTTCCGAAAAACTGATAATACAATAACAGAATAGCAGCAAAGGTCATTGTAATCAGAACTATAAAACCAAGAATATTAGATAATTTGCCGTTAGCAAATTTGCCCATGATATTTTTATTGTTTCCAATGTGCAGAATGGTCACGATCAGTACAGGAGATGAGATGCCATACAAAATGGCCGTATAGATTAATGCTTTTATAGGGCTGAGGCCTATATAGTTAATTCCCAATCCGGTCAGTAACGAAATAATGACAACCCAGTAAAAAGGTTTTGCCTGATAATATTTTTTATCAAGTCCGCCATTCCACCGGAAAGTTTCTGACAAAATATAAGACAAACATCCGCTTAATACAGGAATAGCTAAAAAGCCTGTACCAATTACACCCAATGCAAACAGTAAATACGACAGCTTGCCCGCAAGTGGTTCTAATGCCTTTGCTGCCTCTTCTACAGTATCAATTTTATGGATGCCTGCGTTAAATAGAACTGTACCGGTAGCGAGTATGATAAAAAACATTACCACATTCGAGAAGAACATACCCAGATCAACATCCAATTTCATATCGGTAATCACCTTTCTATTTACAATCAGTTTTCTTTTTTTGTGTTTGATATCTTCTGCCTCCATAGTGGCCTGCCAAAAAAATAAGTAGGGTGAAATAGTAGTGCCCAATATGGCTACCAGAATGCTGATGAAGTCCTTATTAAAACGGATAGTTGGAATAAACGCATTTTTTGCAATATGCGCCCAGTTTTGTCTGGAAAGAAATGGAACAATTAAATATAGTAGCAGAAACAGGCAAAGATATTTAAGTACTGCAGCTATTTTTTGATAGGGTAAATAAATGATCAACACCAATAGAACAATGGTAATACCAACGGTAAAGAAATATGATGGTACAGAGGGAAAAAGCAGGTTGGCGACAGCTCCCATACCGGCAATGTCGGCGCCGATATTCAAAATTACTGCCGGAAAAGTAAAAAGAATCATCAAATACAACACCCACTTTGGATAATGATTTCTGATATTACTTGCAAGCCCGTGTGAGGTGACCATCCCTATGCGGGCACACATTTCCTGAATCGCTGCCATTAAGGGAAAGGTAATGAGCGCCGTCCATAAAGTAGCCATGCCAAATTGTGCTCCTGCCTGTGAATAGGTTGCAATGCCGGAAGGGTCATCATCACTTGCTCCGGTTACAAGACCCGGACCAAGGATCTTAATAATTTTTTTGAATTTTGACTTGTTCTCTTCCCTGGGGCCCATAGTCACCTTTTAAC
>Ga0068855_100006092_pt1 | contig 14708 bp, 9 predicted proteins | sample KBSCornC52_FD_66592 | JGI IMG/M metagenome (GOLD analysis project Ga0068855, IMG submission 66592) | Corn rhizosphere microbial communities from Kellogg Biological Station, Michigan, USA - KBS Corn C5-2 | ecosystem: Host-associated > Plants > Roots > Rhizosphere > Soil ... | reverse complement strand
CGCCCGTGCGGGTGGATGACGACTTCACCATCTACGTGGCCAATCTGCGCAGCTACGGTAAGACGCATGAGATTGCCGCGAATCCCAAGGTCGAGCTCAACTATCTGGACGAAGACCACGACCAGGTTCGGATCACCGGTGTCGCCGAGGTGCTGACCGATGGCGCAGTCCTGCACGAAATTTGGGAGCACAATGCCCTGCTCCGCCGCTATCTCGGTTCCCCGGACAATCCCGAGTTGATCATTTACCGCATCCGCCCGAGTCGCATCCGCTTCATGCGCGAATGGGCGTTGGAATACCACGAGGTGCCGCTGCCGGGATAGATCGCCCCCACTGCGGGAAGCGCTCCTGCGCGTTCCCACTCTTTACCTCTGGTCGCTATTCCCCCGGAAATGGGAAGCGCGTCGGAGCGCGTCCCTCCGTGAGGGTAGCGATTTTCTTGATTTCAAGCAAAAACAGCACCTTTGCGACTAAGGCGATTCACGGACGCGGGTTGAGTCTGGCAGAGGGACAGAATCCCTCTTCCACCATGCTTTGGAGCCTCTTCATTAAAATCTACCTGACCGCGGCGATCAGCTACGTTTTCGTGGCTGCTGGCTACTTTTCGTGGCGGCACTGGGCGCGGAAATAATTCTCCGCATCCACCCGCCCGGCCAGCCACCACGTGCTTGCTTGCTTGCTGGTATCTTTGTCTTCGGCTGTCCCCCAGACACCCGCCCGGCGACCATCCACCCGCCCACTCGCGAATCTTCCTCGGCGGGTCGAACGTGCCCCGCGACATTCTGTCCAATCTGCGGGTAAATTAAGACACGACGCCTTGCCTGCGTTCATTGACAAAGCGACAGGGCGTTCCAATACTGCTTTCAAACATGAGTCTCGATTTGAACGATCTGCTGCGCGATTGGCCGCATGAGCCCGGCATGATCAAGGTGCGCAAAATACTGGGCAGCGACGGCAAGGAGAAAATCCAGCTACGGATCGACCTTGGCCTCATTCAGATGGAAACCTCCGGCCGTCCGGACGGGCAGGAGCCTCATGATTGTGAATCCCTGCTCGAGTATCACAAGCAGCGCGCCAAGCGGGCCGAAAAAAAAGGCGAAAAATACGCGCTCGATGCCGAGGAAGTCGGCGAACTCCAGCAGGAAGGCATCCAGTATTACCACCGCTACATTTCCCTTTTTCAGCTCAGCGACTACGTCGGCGTCATTCGCGATACCCAGCGGAACATCGACATGTTCAACTTCGTCTCCGAGCATGCCCAACCTGAGGAGCTGGCGCAATCGGTCGAACAATTCACGCCTTATGTGCTGATGATGCAGACCCGTGCCAAGGCTTCCATCGAACTCGAGCGTGAGGAATTCGCCGCCGCGGTGAAAAAGATCGAGGAAGGCATCGAGCAAATCCGTGCCTTCTACGAAGGAATGGAAAACCCGGAAGCCGGGGCCAATAGTCCGGAACTGGGTTTCCTCACGGAATGGGTCGAGGAAGTGCGCGCCAAGCAACCGCTGACCAAGCTGGAAAAGATGCGGCGCGAAATGGATAAGGCCATCGCCAACGAGGCCTACGAACGCGCCGCGGAGCTGCGCGATCTCATCCGCCAACAGCAGCAACACAAAAAATAATGCCCTCGCGGCGGACTCCCCCCTTCCGCGCTTGCGCGCTTCTGTTGCTCTCGCTGACCGCGACTTTCTTCGCGGGCTGTGGGAATGACCCCAATCTCAAGCCCGAGCATGAAAAGCGGGCCGACGGCTCGCCGTGGCAGGTGCGCTACAGCTACATGCCGGATGATCCTCGGTCGCTGGATCCGCAATTTGCCTACGATCAGATGAGCCGCCGGCTCCTCGAGCCCGTGGTGGATACATTGCTCGAGTATCATCCCTTCAAGACGGACCCGTATGAGGTGATGCCTTCGCTGCTCGCGTCCCTGCCCGAGCGCGTCAAAAATCCGGACGGGACCGAGACCTACGTCTGCAAGCTCAAGCGCGGGATCCTTTTCCACAACGACCCGTGCTTCCCCGGCGGCAAGGGCCGCGAACTCACCGTCCAAGACGTGGAATATGGCTGGAAACGCATGGTTGACCCGAAGGTCGAGTGCCCGGCACTTTCGGCCTTGCAGGATTATCTCGTCGGTTTTGGCGAAGCCTATGAAACTGCGAAGAAGGCGGATGGCCTTGACTACAGCAAGCCGCTGAAGTGCTTCGAGATCGTCGATGACCAGACCTTCAAGGTGCATCTGCTCAAGCCCTATCCGCAGATCATTTATTGGATGGCCATGCACTTCATGTCGCCCGTCGCGCACGAAGCGGTGGAATTCTACGACGGTAAGGAGCACCCGGACGCCAACGGAAAAATGGTGCTGCGGCCGGCGTTCAAGTGGCACCCGGTCGGCACCGGCGCCTTCCAGCTCGTAGAATACGAGCCGGCCTCGCGCGCCCGGCTGGTGCGCAATCCAAATTACCACACCGTCGTCTTTCCCAGCGACGGCTACCCGCCCGACCGCGCCGATTTCCTCAAACAATTCGCCGGCCAGCCGGTGCCGCTGGTCGACGAAATCCAGGTCACCATCTTCCGCGAGCAGACACCCATTCCGGTGTTGTTCAATCAGGGCTATCTCGACTCCATGGGCGTGAGCAAGGACGCCTTCAATCGCGTGGTGACGACGGCCCAGGAACTCACGCCGGAATACAAAAAGCGCGGCGTGGTGTTGGAAAAGGACCCCGACGTTTCGACGTTCTTCATCTCCCTCAACATGGAGGACCCGGTCATCGGCTCGAACAAGAAGCTGCGCCAGGCTCTCTCCTGCTCCTACGATGGCCAGAGCTACGTGGATATTTTCTGGAATGGCGTTTCGCCGGTCGCGCAGCAACTCATGCCACCAGGCATTTTCGGCTACGACAAGAACTACCAGAACCCCTACAGCTACGACCTCGACAAAGCGAGGAAGCTGCTGGCCGAAGCGGGCTATCCGGGCGGCATCGACTCGAAGACCGGTCGCCAGCTCGAACTGAACATGGAAGCGAGCGCCAACGGCTCCGAGGAACGGCAGATGACGGAGTTTGTGCAGAAAGGCTTCGAGCAACTCGGCATCAAGGTCAACGTGGTGGAGAACACCTTCGCCGAATTGCTGAGAAAGGAAGACGCCGGCAAATTCCAGATCCTCGAGGGCACGGGCTGGGGCGCGGATTATCCCGATCCGGAGAATTTCTACATGTTGCTCAACAGCCGGAATTTTCCGCCGGAAGGCAAGAACGTCAGCCGCTACAAGAATCCGGAGTTCGACAAACTCTTCGACAAAATGGCGACGATGGATAACTCGCCCGAGCGCCTGCAGATCGTCAATCAGCTCCGCGACATGATCGGAGAGGATTGCCCGCAGATCTTCACCTTCCACAAGGCCTTCTTTACGACCATCAATCCCTGGGCGCGGCGGACGAGCACCAACATGCTCCTGGAAGGCGCGTTCAAGTATCAGCAAGTCGATCCGGCGATGCGCGCGCAGTTGCAACGCGAATGGAATCGCACACCCAAGTGGCCGCCATTCGTGCTGGTGCTGCTCATCGCGGGTGCCGCCGGCTACGCCATCCGCCTCAACCGTAAACGCAATGTTTAGCTATCTCATTCGACGGCTGCTTTACGCGATCCCGATTCTCTTCGGGGTGATGCTCATCACGTTCCTGCTCTTTTTCGTCGTCCAGCCGCCTTACGCCCGGGCGCGCGCCATTCTCGGCGAAAAGGCCCGGCCGGCGCAGGTCCAGCAGTGGCTGCACGATCACGGTTACGACAAGCCGACTTACCTCAATACCAAGCCCGGCCAGCATCTTTTCGATTCGCTGTTCGTGAACCAAATGAAGCGTCTGATCACGTTTGATTTCGGCGTGTCGGACAAGACGAGCCTGCCGATCGCCAAGACATTTAAAGACGGCGTCATCCCGTCGCTCTGTCTCACGCTGCCTGCGTTCGTCATCGGCTTCATCATGGCGGTGACGCTTTCGCTCTACCAGGTCTTCATTCGCTATTCGGCGCTCGATCGTTTCGGCGTGTTCTTCTGCGTAGCGCTGATGAGCATTCCACCGATGATCTATATGTTCGTCGGGCAGCGGGTGCTGGCCATGCAGCTCAACTATTTCCCGGCCTACGGCTTTGACCTGCGCGGCTGGCAGACGGCCAAGTTCCTCCTCCTGCCCGTCACGCTCATGATCGTCATGTATCTGGGCAATGACGTCCGGCTCTATCGCACGATCTTCCTCGAAGAAATCACCCAGGATTATGTACGCACGGCGCTAGCCAAGGGCGTGCCGCAATCACGGGTTCTGTTCGTACACGTGCTGAAAAATGGCATGATCTCGCTCATCACGCTCGTGGTCGCGCATCTCCCCTTCCTGATCATGGGCTCATTGCTCCTGGAAAACTTTTTCGGTATTCCCGGCCTCGGCAATGCCCTCATCCACGCCATCCAGACCGGCGACGCGGCGATGACCAACGCGCTCGTTTACCTCGGCGCGCTTTTCTACCTCGCGGGGCTGATGCTCACGGACATCTGTTACGCCTTCGCCGATCCCCGTATTCGCCTGTCTTGAGCCGATGATCGAGTCCCTCCACCACTTCTTTGGCAACTGGATCACGCAGGATGTTCTGGTCGTCGTGTTCTTTGCTGCGGTCATCGGACTGCTGCTGCGCGGCTCGCGCAACGAACGCTGGCAGCGGGCGTGGAAGTTCATGAAAGGCGATCGGCTCGGGCTCGCGGCCGGCGTCCTGATCATCGGCTATCTGATCATCGGCGGACTCGATCTTCTCCAAATCTCTCCCACCACCACCGTCTTCGATTGGCTGGCCAACGATGTCGTCGGTCTGCACGACGAACCGACCAAGGCCAGCTACAGCGCGCCTTTTTCCACGCACACTTTCTCCACGGCCAAGCCCGAGCCTTTGCAGTTTCCCGGACGGCATTTCCTCGGGACGACGCAGATCGGCAAGGATACCTTCATCCAGGCCTTGAAGGGCTCGAGCACGGCCCTGCTGCTCGGCGGCCTGACCAGCCTCATCTATCTGCCGCTCGGCATTTTGCTGGGCATCAGCGCCGGCTACTACCGCGGCTGGGTCGACGATGCGATCCAGTATATTTACAGCACCATTATGGCGATCCCGGACATCCTGTTCCTCATCGCCTTCATCATGGTGTTTGGCAAAGGCGTCGGCACGATGTCCTGGGCGCTGGCGCTCACCTCCTGGATCAGCCTTTGCCGTTTGCTCCGCGGCGAAACGATGCGCCTCACCGAGAGGCAATTCATCTCCGCCGCGCGGGCGCTGGGGCAGAGCCATTGGAACATCATCACCCGGCATCTGCTGCCGAACGTGATGCATCTCGTGTTGATCAATTTCGTCCTCGGCTTTTCCGGCGTCGTCCTCACTGAGGCGATTCTCAGCTATCTTGGCGTCGGCACGCCGATTGGCACCGCGAGTTGGGGACAGATGATCGACGGCGCGCGCGGGGAATTGAGCCGCGAGCCGGTGGTGTGGTGGAACGTGTCGGCCGCGACCGTGGCGCTCTTCGGTCTGGTGCTTTCGCTCAATCTTTTCGCCGACTCCCTCCGTCGCGCCTTCGACCCGAAACGCTCCTAAGTCATGTCCGATCCGACCTTCCTCGAAATCAAAAACCTGGCGATCGATTTTGTCACCGAGACCGCGACCATCCAGGCGGTGAAGGGCATTTCGCTGACCATCGCGCGCGGGGAGACGCTGGCCATCGTTGGCGAAAGTGGCAGTGGCAAGAGCGTGACCGGCCTCGCCCTCACGCGACTGCTGCCCGAGCCACCGGCGATTTACAAATCCGGCGAAATCCTGCTCGACGGAAAGAACGTCCTGACGATGCCGCCCCGCGAGCTGCGCACGATTCGCGGCAACAAGATCGCCTATATCTTCCAGGAACCGAGCACCTCGCTGAACCCGGTCTTCACCATCCGCAACCAGATCGCCGAGGCGATCAAGCTGCATCGGACGGACGTGCGCGACATTGACGGCGAGGTCGTCAAGTATCTGGACATGGTCGGCATCGTCGACCCGGAGAAACGTCTGCACGATTACCCGCACCAACTCAGCGGAGGCATGCAACAGCGCGTCATGATCGCCATGGCGCTCTCCTGCCAGCCGGAATTGCTCGTGGCCGATGAACCGACGACCGCGCTCGACGTGACGATTCAGAAACAAATCATCGACCAACTCCGCGAGTTGAAGCAGCGCGTGCAGATGGCGATCATCCTGATCACGCACAACTTCGGCATCATCGGCGGCCTGGCGGATCGCGTGGCGGTAATGTTCCGCGGCAAGATCGTGGAATATGGCGAGACCCACACCGTACTCGCCAACCCGCAGCACCCTTACACCAAGGCGCTCATTCAGTGCATCCCGCAACCGGGACAAAAGCGCCAGCGGCTCACGACGATCGACCACGCCGCGCTGGAAGCGGCGGTGTAGGGGGTGGAAGGTGAAAGTGGAAAGTGGACCCACGCGCAGCGTTCACTTTCCACTTTCACTTCCTCATAGCGCGCCCTTCAGGATTTTGAAGATCTCGGTGTTATCGAGGAATCCGCGCAGCTTCTCCGAGCCGGCCCCCTGCCCCACCGCCATCACGTCCTCCGCGGTGTTGAGTGCGGAGGGCGTCTGAAATGCCGAAGGTTCGGTCTTTCCACTGGGACCATTCGGCCCCGTGGCCCAAGTGATCGCCGGCTGTCCGGCAGCATTCACGCCGAGCAACCCCACGCCGTGATCCTGCACAAACGGATATCCATTCAGGCTGAAACCGCCCACCGCGTGCTTGCCCACGGAGAGGATCAACGACTTATCGCCCGCGTATTTCATCGCCGTGGCGATGGCGTGATCGAGAGCCAGCGTTTCGGCGATGAGCCGCTCGCCTTCATTCCGCTCCGCGGCAACGGTCGCCAGGCTGGCATCCACTACGAGCACGTAGCCCTTGCCGTGCACCTGCAAAAATTCAATCGAGCGACGAACCATGTCCGCGAGGGAAGGCTGTTGGCTGCCGGACTCAAATTGGTTGCTGAACGCTAGAGCGCCATCGCTGAAAAAACCAGCGAAGGGACCGCTTTGGTACGACGCAGAATTTTCCAGTTCCGCCTTGGTCCGCACCATTTCCCAACCCTTGGTCTGCAGCTCCGAGAGAATATCGCGGCCGTCCTTGCGACGACCACCTTTCGCTGCCGGCAGAAACTCCCCGGCCCCGCCGCACATCAGCACATCGAGATTTCCCCGGTCGAGAAACTGCTGGAGCACTTGCGCGTTATCGCGGGCGTCGGGCACGTGCGCGTAGAAAGCGGCCGGCGTCGGGGCCAGCGGTGAATCCATGGTGATGAGCCCCACCGCCCGGCCCTGTTGACGGGCGAGTTCCAGGAGAGAGGCGATGGGCTTGCCCGCCGCATCGACCGCCAGCTGGCGATGGCCGACGCGAGTCCCCGTGGCAAGCGCAGTGGCGGCGGCGGCGGCATCGGGCACCGCGAAATCCCGCGCAGGATTTCTCAGTAGCGCGAGATTGGGAAAGGATTCGAGGGTCAACCGGTGGTCCGCGCCTCCTTCATAAAGGCGCGCGGCGGTGATCTGCCGGGCCACCATGCCATCGCTGACAAAGAGGATGATGCCGAAGGTCTTGGGTGCCACCCAAGTCCGCACATAGAGGAATCCAAAAGCAGCGAAAACCAGCAAACAGCAGAGCGCGAGCAATTGGTTCCGAAGCTTCATCAGAGAAAGGATGGGGATTCAAAAGCGCGCGGCGCGGCTTGGCAATGCCGGATTACAGAGAAAACGCCACGGAGCTGTTCGGAGGGGCATCGAAGGCCTCGATTTTCGAAGACTCCATCGTCGAAAATGGGAGAGAGTAGCATCAGGCATCCGGCGATCAGGACTTCCGGTTTTTTTCGGGAACGGTTGAGGGTCACTTTATAAATTCTATAATTGAGCTGCGGACGTTTTGCCGCGCTTTGCACCCCCAGCAGAGAGAGATCACTCTCTTTTCTGCGGCTCTCCTCATTTCGCCCGGCAGCCCTTTGATTGTGCTTCTAATCGGAACCCAATCACTGCAAACGGCTATTGCTGTTTTGTTTACGTAAATACGCGCCCGCGCAGGCCGTGGATATACGGAGGGGATTGGCACCCATTTTCTCACTCTTGAGTGGGACTCAGTGGGGCTTTTAAGGAGGCTGGCTCTCGCATTTGAAAGGGATGGGTAGAGGGACAGGCAGTGAGGACCTTTGGCACACCGCTGCGAATGGGGGCGAAAACTTTTTTCCAGAGTAAATCGCGTCTTTTTTCTAAAAATTATAGCGACCTGGCAAGGGTTGGCATGATGGCAGCTATAATGTTTCTCACAATTATCAAAAGCCCAATTGATATGAAAAAGACATTCCTTACAGCAGCACTCTTCCTCCTCACCAACCTCCTCGTTAGCGCGGCGGTCGATCTCGGAACCTCCACGGAGCACACTCCCTACGATCGTTACATGACCCCGGTGAAGGAAGTCCTCAGCAGCATGCACGGTGAAGCCGCCAGCATGGACAAGGTCCAGGCGGCAATGCGCGAAGGCCGCGCCTTCCACTACGCTCACACGGAACCTTACCTCCCGGCCATGCCGCAGGAAACCGCCGCCCGCCACACCGGCGACTGCAAGGACAAGGCCCTTTGGCTGATGGATCAGATCCAAGACCCGAGCGCCCGCTTCGTGATCGGCAAGATGACCCGCGGCGCCAAGTTGAGCCACGCGTGGGTGATGTGGCAGCACGAAGGCAAGTGGTGGATCCTGGATTGCACGATGCTCAGCAAGCCGGTCGCCGCCGACAGGGTCGGTGCGAATGAATATGTCCCGCTTTACTCCTACAGCCGCAACACCGCCTTCCGCCACACCGACAAGGCCGACATGACTGTCGACGTCGCCGGCAAGGCCAAGGGCCACATCGCTTCCAACTGAGCTGACAAGAAGCTCTCACTTTTTCATGGGCTGCCTGGCGCTCGGGTCTTCGGACCCGGGCGCCTCGCATTTTTGGGCATAAAGGTCCGCGGGTTGGGAAAGGAGGCGGAAGCGGCGGGCAGGGAGTAGTGGCCGGCTGACTCTCCTATACCTCCTATTCTTCCTATATCTCTTATTTGGTCCTATCGGTCAGGCGGGCTGCTCCGCAGATAGGAGGTATACGAAGAAATAGGACTTGTAGGAACCTTCCCGAAGCCCCTCCCTCTTCAAATTCCTCAGAACGGCTCGTCCAGACACTTGCGGATCGTGTCGAGCACCTCGTTCAGCGAGCTCGGCTTCTGCACAAAGTTGATCCCTTCCTGCAAACGGATCGCTCCTCCGGCCAGTTCGGAACTGTAGCCGCTGGTGAAGACAATCTTGAGATTCGGCTGGATCATTCTCAATTGGTCCGCCAGTTCGCGGCCGCCGATGCCCCCCGGCATCACGATGTCGGTAAAGACCAGTTGAATCTTGTCGCCATGCTCGCCCCACACTCGTAAGGCTTCAGTGCCGCTCACCGCCTCGAGCACCTTGTAGCCATGCCGCTCGAGCATGCGTTTCGACACTTCCCGCACCGACGCCTCATCTTCCACGAGCAGGATCGTCTCGCTGCCACCCCGTGGGTTCCCGGCCGCGGCCGCTTCCGAAGGCAGCTCGTGTCCTGCCTCACAGGCCGGAAGGAAAATGCGGAACGTCGTCCCCTGCGCGACTTCGCTATAAACGCGAATCCAGCCGCGGTGCTGTTTCACAATACCGAAAATCGTCGCCAGGCCGAGCCCGGTGCCCTTGCCCGGCTGCTTCGTGGTGAAGAACGGCTCGAACAAATGCGCCTTCACGTCCTCCGTCATGCCCATGCCGGTATCGCTCACCGACAGGACCACGTGCATTCCCGCGGACGCATCCGGACTCGCGCGCAACTCATCCTCGGTGATGTGCCGTTCGGAAGTCTCGATCACCAGACGCCCACCCGCCGGCATTGCGTCGCGCGCGTTCACCGCCAGATTCATGATGACCTGATCGAGCATGCCCGGATCGGCGTGCACGACCAGCGCGCTCGGATGCAAATGTAATTGCACCTTCACGTCCTCGCCGAGGATGCGCTGCAGCATTTTCGCGAGCGTGGTGACGATGCCATTGACATCCACCCGGCGCGGCTGCATGACCTGCCGGCGGCTGAAGAGGAGGAGTTGCCGCGTGAGCGCCGCGGCTTTGTCGGCGGCGGCGCCGATCACTTGCAGCCCTTCACGGGTATCAGCCGGAACGTCCTTCGCGGTGGCGGCCAGCTCCACTTCCATCATCACCGCGGCGAGGATGTTATTGAAATCGTGCGCCACACCGCCGGCGAGCTGGCCGATCGCCTCCATCTTCTGCGACTGGCGCAGGCGTTCCTCAATCTGCCGGCGTTCCGTGATGTCTTCGGCCACGCCCGCGACGCGATACACATGTCCTTGATTGTCACGGATCGGGAAAGCGCGGTCGTGAATCCAACGCACCGAGCCATCGGGCCGAATGATCCGATACTCCTCGTCGTACTGGTCCGCGCCGTGATTGAGCGTGGAGCGATTGGGCACGCGCTCGCGGTCGTCGGAATGAATCGCGTCGAACCACGCCGTCGGCGAACGATACAACGCCTCACTGGACCGCCCCCAAATTTTCTCATAGCCCGGGCTGATGTAGAGCAGTCGTCCATCCTTGGCATCGAGCATCCAAAAGACTTCCTGGATATTCTCCACCACCTGGCGGAAGCGCTCCTCGCTCAGCCGCATGGCATTCTCGGCCTGCTTGCGCTCGGTGATGTCCACGTCCATGCAAACAAACATGGGCACGCCCCCGAAACCGGGAATCTCGAAGATCGTGGAAATGCTCCAGCCCTCGCTGCCATCGCGGCGGCGGAAATGATATTCCAGCGGGCCGAGTGATTTACCCGTGCCGGAAAGCTCCCGCAGAAGCTGGAGAAAGGATTCCGCCTCCTCGGGCGTGTGAATGAGTTGATCGAGAGTCTTGCCGATCGCTTCGTCGATCTCCCAGCCGAACATGCGCGTGGCCGCTTCATTCCAAAAGCGCACCCGGCCCTCCATGTCATAAAGCTCGACCGCCACATTGGGCGTATTGTGAATGATGGCGTGCAAGCGCGCCTCACTGGCCCGCAGTTCTTCTTCGCTGCGCTTGCGTGTAATGGCGAGACTCACATAGCTCGCCGCGGCCTCAATCGCCTCGATATCCCGCGCCTCCGGAATGCATGGCTCGCGATGATAAATGGCAAATGTGCCCAGCACTTTTTTGTCGGCAGAAAACACCGGCTGCGACCAGCACGCCCGGACTTTCGCCCTCTTCGCGAGGTCGACATATTCCGCCCAAAATGGATGCGAGTGGATATCCTCGACAACGGTCAATTTTCCCAGGTAAGCCGCCGTGCCGCAGGAGCCCACCCCGTCGCCAATCTCCACGCCGTGCACGGAGTCGTTGAAGAACTCCGGTAGATTGGGCGCGGCTCCGTGCACCAGACGTTTCCCGCTATCATCGAGCACCAGGATCGAGCAAATCGCGCCCGGGATCTCCGCCTCCACCGCGCGGACGGTGAACTCCAGAATTTCCTGTAAGGGCGCCCCTGAATTCAGCAGTTCCAGTACGCGCAAACGGTCGCGCTCGCGGCGTTCGACCCGCTTCTGTTCACTGAGATCCCGCACCGAGACGATTACGAGACTGCCTTGATGCGTCTCCAGCGGGCTCAGGCCCACGTCCATCACAAACTCGCTGCCGTCGCTGCGGCGCCCGCGCAGATCCAGCTCGCCGCCCAGGTTGCGGGCCCGCGAATTCTTCGCCGAATGTTCCTGATGCCTCGCGTGCTGCGCGTGGAGATTATCCGGAACCAAGAGCTGGATCGGCTTGTGCAGCAAATCATCCGGCCGATAACCAAAAACCCGCCCGGCCTGCGCATTGGCAAAAACGATCGCGCCTTCCTCATCCACGACCAACAACGCATCCGCGCTGGCCTCGACGAGCAGCTGAAAAAAATATTCGGGGAGCTTGAGCTTGCCGCTCATGGGAGGTGGTTCCGTGTGGAGCTGCTGCATCGGCGCGCGGCATATTGCCCGACCTTGCTTTCAAGGCAAGCGTTGCGTGGAACGGCTTATATCTGAAAATGTCGCCTAAAGGCGCAAACGGAACGTCTTCAGAATGTTATAAAAGGCATTCAAATGCAAAAACCGCCAATAAAAGTTTTAATCAATGTAACTTATATAACACATTTGACATCCCAAGGATTCGAAAGGCAGCCGCCACGAAGTAGAAGTCCCGCAGGAATATTGTGCGGAAATCTCCTACAGCGACCCGATGACGATGCGCAGCCAGAGATTGTGAAGAACGGGCCTGCTGCAATGCCCATCAGCTGTCCTGAGAGATTCCACAAAGTGCCCGCGAATGAAGCGAATGACACGAAAGGTTACTCTCCCATTCGTGTGATCCGTGTCATTCGCGGGCCCAGTCAGCCTCGATTTATTTCATCGTCCCTAAGCGCGGAGCTTGAGCACCAGATCGCCCGCTTCCAGCGAATCGCCAACGACCACCGCGACCTCGGCAATCACGCCATCGGCCGGAGCATAGATCGTCGTCTGCATCTTCATCGCTTCGAGCGTCACGAGCTTGTCGCCCTTGGCGACTTTACCGCCGAGCGTGGCGCTCATCGCGGTGACCATCCCGGGAATCGGCGCGCCGAGTTGCAGCGGATCATTGGCATCCGCCTTCATCCGGGACTTGCTCTTCGGCGCGACGGACTTATCCGCCACCGAGGCTTCGCGCGGCATGCCGTTGAGCTCGTAACTGATCACCCGGCGACCTTCCTTGTCCGGCGCACCGACGTTGATCAACTTAATGAAGAGCACCTTGCCTTCTTCGATCGGGACGCTGATTTCCTCGCCCGGCTTGAGGCCGTAGAAAAAGGCCGGCGTGGGCAGCGCGCTCACGTCGCCGTACTCGCGCTGGAATTTAGCGAATTCGGCAAACACGCTCGGATACATCAGGTGCGAGAAGAGATCGTCCTCGCTCGGGTCGCGCTTCGTCTTCGCCGCCACTTCGGCCCTGGTTTCCTTGAGCTTCACCGGCGCGAGTTTCGCCCGCTTCGGCTTCGTCGTGCCGAGCACAGCCTTCACCAGGGCCGGCGGCCAGCCGCCCATCGGTTCACCGAGGCCGCCGCTGAGCATATCGATGACACTCTCCGGCCAGCTCGTGCCGGGCGGCAGGTTCACCACATCCGCGGGTTTGATGCCCCGGGTGAAAAGAAAGAGCGCCAGGTCGCCGACCACCTTGCTCGACGGCGTGACCTTCACGATATCGCCGAAAAGGTCGTTCACCTCGCGGTAGGTCCGCGCGATTTCCGGCCAGCGGCCACCGAGGCCCATCGACGACGCCTGTTCCTTCAGGTTCGTATACTGACCGCCGGGCATCTCGTGCAGATACACTTCGGCGCTGCCCGATTTCGGCGCCGTGTCGAAGGGCGCGTAGAAGCCGCGGACCTGTTCCCAGTAGTCGCTGAATTGGTTGAGCGTATCGAGATTCAGGCCGGTGTCGCGCGGCGTATTCTGCAGCGCAGCGACCACGGAGTTGAGATTTGGCTGCGAAGTCGAACCGCTCATCGACGCGATGGCGAGGTCGACCACGTCGCAACCCGCATCCGAGGCGCGCAGGATGGAGGCCGCATTGATGCCACTCGTGTCATGCGTGTGAAAATGCACCGGGATGCCGATCTCTTCCTTCAGCGCCTTGACCAGCGCACTCGCGGCGTAGGGACGGCAGAGGCCGGCCATGTCCTTGATGCACAGAAAATGCGCGCCCATTTTTTCAAGCTGCTTCGCCAGGCCGACATAGTACTTCAGCGAATACTTCGAGCGCTGCGGATCGAGGATATCGCCGGTGTAGCAGATCGCCGCTTCGCAAATGCCGTGCGTCTCCTGCACCGCTTCCATCGCGGCCTTCATGTTCGAGAGATCGTTCAGCGAATCGAACACGCGGAAGATATCCATGCCGCACGCCGCGGCATGCTTCACGAAGCCCGCCACGACGTTCGACGGGTAGCTCGTATAGCCGACCGCATTCGCTCCGCGCAGGAGCATCTGGAAAAGGATGTTCGGAATGCGCTCGCGGAGCGACTTCAGGCGCTGCCATGGATCTTCGCTGAGGAAGCGCATGGAAGTGTCGAACGTCGCGCCACCCCACATTTCGAGCGAGAAAAGTTTCGGCGTGCGGCGCGCCACGGCGTCGGCAATGGCCAGCATGTCAGTGCTGCGCACGCGGGTGGCCATGAGCGACTGGTGCGCATCGCGGAAGGTCGTGTCGGTGACGAGCAAACGCTTCTGCTTGAGTGTCCACTCGGCGAATTTCTTCGCACCCATTTCGAGCAGGAGCTGGCGCGTGCCGCTCGGCGGTTCCTGCTTGCGATCCCAGGCCGGCAGCGGCGCGGGCTCCATCGGCGCCGTGGGTTTGTAGCCCTTGGCGTGCGGGTTGCCATTGACGATGATGTTGCCGAGGAATTGGAGCAGCTTCGACGCACGATCACGGCGCGGCTTGAATTCAAAAAGCTCCGGCGACGTATCGATCATTGTCGTCGTCGCCTGGCCTTCGCGGAAGATCGGGAAGTGAATGACGTTTTCGAGGAAGGGGATGTTCGTCTTTACCCCGCGGATGCGGAATTCGCGCAACGCGCGAT
>Ga0068855_100006087_pt1 | contig 14712 bp, 14 predicted proteins | sample KBSCornC52_FD_66592 | JGI IMG/M metagenome (GOLD analysis project Ga0068855, IMG submission 66592) | Corn rhizosphere microbial communities from Kellogg Biological Station, Michigan, USA - KBS Corn C5-2 | ecosystem: Host-associated > Plants > Roots > Rhizosphere > Soil ... | reverse complement strand
TGCGCGGCGCCCGTGAAGGCGCCCTTTTCGTGTCCGAATAGCTCGCTCTCGAGGAGCGAGTCGCTGAGCGCGGCGCAGTTGATCGCCTGAAACGGCCGGGCCGCCCGCGGCGATCGCGCGTGGATGGTGCGAGCCAGGACTTCCTTGCCGACCCCCGTCTCGCCGAGCAAGAGCACGCTGATCGGCGATGCGGCGGCGCGCGTCGCTTGCTCGTAAAGCGTTCGCATCACCGGATCGAGGGTGACCACATCGCCGAGGGCCTGGGGGACCCGAGACGCGTCCGCCGGGGCAGCGCGCTGCAAGACGATGCAGACAGTTCCGAGCACGATGGTGTCGCCGATCGAAAGCTCCGCCTCCTTTCCCACGAGCTGACGCACGCTCATGGTGTCGGACGCTGTGTGGCTGTCCGCGCGATCGCGGATGGTGGTTCCGTTGGCGCTGCCCAGATCCTGAATGACGACCCTCGGGCCGATGTGGATCACCGCGTGGCTGCGGGACACGGACGGATCACGAACGCGCACGTCGCAGTCGATGGCGCGACCGATCGAGATCTGGCCGGCGGTCGGCAGAGCGACGGTCCTGCTCTCCTCGCGGCTCAGCACCAGGAGCTGGAGCCGATCAGTCGGGCGGCTTCCGGAAGACATCGGCGCGAGTTTACGCCCTCCGCCCTCTCCAGAACGGCCGTTCGTGCGAGAGACGTGGTACGGATCTGGTGACCGGATTCAGGCGTCACGGGCGGCCTCGAAGTGCACGACCGCGCACTCATCGGATATCGTCCCCGCCATGAAGACGGAGCGGCGCCTGATCGGGGTCTTGCGGGCCCTCGCTCTCCCCGTGCTGGGAAGCATGCTGCTGTCCGTGGCCGGCCTTTGCGTCACGCGGCGCGTGCTGCCGATGAAGACCCTGGAAGCGGCGAACGACATCGTCGGCAATTACCTGCAGACCCTCGGCTCGATCTACGCGGTGCTGCTGGCCTTCGTGGTGTTCGTGGTGTGGAACCAGTTCAACGAGGCGCGCGGTTTCGTCGACACCGAGGCCAACGAGATCCTCGACCTGCACCGCGCCGTGGCCGGCCTGGCCGAGCCCACCGTCGGTCAGGTGCGGGCGCTGTCGCGCGCCTACCTGGATGCCGTCCTCGACAAGGAGTGGACGACCATGGCGGGCCACGGCCCCGAAGGACCTGGCGAATCGGCCGCGATCCTCGACCGGATGTGGACGGCGGTCCACGACGCCGATCCAACGGCAGGCGGGGGCGCGCCCGCCTACCGCGAGGTCCTGAAGCGGCTCGACGACATCAGCGACGCCCGCTCGAGCCGACTGACCGCGAGCCGCACGCGCATCCCGCAGGCCATGCGCATCCTGATCTACAGCGGCGCCGTCACCATGATCGGTTCGATGTATCTGTTCGCGGTCTCGAGCTTCGCCGTCCACGCCACCATCACCGCGCTCCTCGCCGGAGCGATCTCGCACGTCCTCTTCATCATCGAGGACCTCGATGACTGCTTCGGAGGCTCGTGGCAGGTCTCGCGCGGGGCGTTCGCGCGCGTGCGCGACCAGATCACCGCCGCTGGACCGAAGGGCCCCTGATGGGCTCGGGGGCCACCCGATCGCGGCGCCTCAATGCACCCAGACGCCGCCGACTTTGCCGTCTTTCACGGCCAACCGGATCAGGGCCTCGTCTTGCGCGCCGTTGGCGGAGATCTTCCAGACGTGGACCAGGTAGCCGCGCTGCTTGAGGTGACCGAAGTAGTCGAGCTTGTAGCCCTTCTTGAGCGGCTGCGTGTAGAGGCCGCACAGCCCTTCGAACTGCTGGCGGCTGAGGTGGGTCTTCAGGTTGGCGTCGGCGTCGGCCAGGAAGGCGTCGTACGACTCGTTCATCACGGCGTCGATCATCTTCGCGGTCAGCCGCTGGGCGTCGGCCGGGGCGGCGTTTTCCGCGCGGGCCGGGGCCGGATACACGACGAGCAGGGCGACGACGAGGCCCAACGTGGGGCCGAGGACCAGCGAGAAGGATCGGGAAGAAGGAAGGGTGCGTTGCTCATTCATGGGTCACTCTCCGAGAGGTGTGGGATTGGTTCGGTGACGAGAAAGCCGGCGACTTGCCAGCCGTCCATGGCCAAGGTGCAAAGAGTGTCGTCTCCGGTGTCGTCGAACTCGATCTTGAAGAGCCAGTCGACCGTGTGACGGCGGTGAACGTTGCCCAGCGTCGAGACGCGATGTCCGCGTGACAGGCGGCCTCCGACCGCGGCGCTCGCCGCCTCCAGCCTGGCCGGGTCCAGCGCGACCCGGAAGGACGGCGAGCCCTTGGCGACGAAGGCGTCGTAGTCGTTGCTCGCGAGGGCGGCCAGCAGCTCCTCGGCGAGCGACTCGGCGTCCGGTCGTCCCGGCGTGGGCGCCGCGGCCGCGCGATCGGAGCCCGGCGATGGGTCGACGTTAGGAAGGTCGACGCCCGGAAGGCCGACGCGGGCCATGGTGGTGGCCGACGGCGGCGAGGCTGGGCTCGACGGTGGCGGGATCGACCGAGCGACCTCCCGAGCGTCGGACGGAGGCGCCCGCCGGCCGACCGCGAGAGCGACGGCGACGACCACCGCCAGAGAGAAGATGGCCACCGCCGCCACCCCCGCCGCCCAGGGCGCCGCCGTCGCAGACCCGCGAGCGGGCCTCGGCCCGGATGAAGCAGCGCGAGGGGCGCTCGAAGGCGGCGCAGCGACGAGGGGCGCCAGCGCGGCTCGCCACGCCGAGCGATCGTCGTCGTACCGCGAGTCGAGCTCCGCGCGCACGCGATCGAGCGCTTCCTTCAGCCGCCAGCGAATCGTTCCCTCGGGCTGCCCCAGGCTGCGGGCGATCTCCGCTGACGAGAAGCCCTCATAGAAGCGAAGCACGACCGTCTGCCGGAAGGGCTCCGAGAGCCGGGTGACGGCCTCGGCCACCTGCCGGTGGATCTCCGCGTCCGCGATCAGGTCCTCGGGCGAGGCCACCCGGCCGGCCGAGGGATCCCGGACCTGCGCGGCGTCCTCTCGTCGTTCACGGCGGGTGGTGCCACGGAAGCGATCCACCGCCAGGTTCCGGGCCACCGTCGCCAACCATGCGCGACCCCCGCCCTGAGCCGGACGACGCAAGGCCGACACCATCGTGTCCTGAGCCAAATCGTCGGCGGCCGCGGCGTCTCCGACCAGAGCGCGGGCGAACCGCCGCAGCCAGCCGGCCTGCGCCAGCAGCGTCGCCAGATCCGCGGTGGACTCCGCTCTCATGCCCATGGAACGTCACGACCTTCGAAACCGTTGGCGAAAATCTATCGTAAGGCTGACCTCGTCGGCCGGTGATAACGTCGCTGGACCGACACCGACCAGGGCCTCACGCCATGGAGATCACGCTCGCCACGCCCGCCCTTCTGTTCCCGGCGATCACGCTGCTGATGCTGGCGTACACCAACCGGTTCCTCGGTCTGGCCAGTCTCATCCGGAACCTGCACCAGCGCTGGACCCAGAGCCGGGACAAGGTGCTGGTCGGCCAGATCCGCAACTTGCGGCGGCGGCTGGGCCTCATCCGGCGCATGCAGGCCCTCGGCGTGCTTTCGTTGTTGATGTGCGTGGTCTGCATGTTCGTGCTGTTCACCGGGCAGCAGCTGGCGGGTAAGATCCTCTTCGGCGTCAGTCTGTTGCTGCTGCTCGGCTCCCTCAGCCAGTCGCTGCTCGAGATCTACATCTCGACCGAGGCGCTGAAGATCGAGCTGGCCCGCGTCGAGAACGACCCCGGCCTCGCCCCCACCGACGATCTGTGACCCTCGGCGGCGGCTCGTGCGGGCGATGCGGGCGGGCGTTCAGCTGTTCTCGAGGACGACGCCTTCGATGACGTTGGCGACGTCCTCGCAACGGTCGGTCGCGGCCTCGAGCGTCTCGTAGATCTCCTTCCACTGGAGCACCCGCAAGGGCGCCTTCTCTTCGCGCAAGAGTCGAGCCAGCGCGGCGCGCAGGAGGTGATCCGCCACCGTCTCGTGGTGGGCTATGGCGGCGCAGTGGGCGAGGATGGCGCCCGGTTTTCGCAGCTCCCGCAGCCCGTTGACCGCCCCGAGAACGTGCTCGGCGCTTGCCAGCAGGCAGCGGGTCATCTCCACCGCGTCGGTGGTCGTGACGGAGAGTTGATAGAGAGCCATGCGATCGGCGATCGCCTCGACCAGGTCCATCACGTCGTCCATGCAGGTGATGAGCGTGTGAATGGCCGTGCGGTCGAGCGGGGTGATGAGCGTCCGGTGGAGCCAGTGCACCACGGTGTGGGTGATCTCGTCGCACTCGTGCTCGATCTGGCTCACCCGCTGGGCTTGCGCCTCCAGCGACTGCGGCTGCTCGATCATTTCGAGCAGCGCCTGACATCCCTCTATCGTCTTGCGACCTTGTTGCTCGAAGAGGCTGAAGAGGTTCTTGAGGTGAGGTCGCATCGCGGCCCGGTCCGCCGACTTGGTGCCGCGTTCGTGAAATCCGTTGAAAGAACCGAGGCCTGGGCCCACCGTTGTCGTGACGGGCGGAATTTCTTCAACGCCGGAGGGGCTTGCGGCACGAATTGGGCACAAGTGCGCCCCTCGATCGTGTCGCCCACCTTCCTTGCGGTCCTCCCGGCCCTCGCTCTCGGCTCGGGCCTGGCCTGTTCGTCGAGCCCCTCCTCGGCGCCGGGCGATGGAGGGAAGTCGGCCGTCCCCGTCGTCATCAACGAGGTCTACCCGAACGGGACGTCCGTCGACGATCCCGATTGGGTCGAGCTCAAGAACATCGGGAGCGCCGCGGTCGACCTCACGGGGTTCGAGATGCGCGACGAGAAGCTCGCCAACAAAGCCCCGCTCCCCGACGGCACCGCGATCGACGCGGGAGGGTACCTGGTAGTGAAATGCGTGCACCCGCCCGAGGGCGGCGTGGTGGAGGGGCTCTATGTTCCGTTCAAGCTGAGCGACAGCAGCGGGGACGAGGTGCACCTCCTCGGCGTCGGCGGCGCCGACGTCGACGCCACCATCTTCGGGGACGACGTCCCGAGCGACAAGTCATGGGCCCGCCTGCCGGACGGCACGGGGACCTTCGTGCGAGCCACGCCGACCAAGGGTGCCTCGAACCTCTAGTCGGCTGCTGGAAGGGCCTCGGACCTCGGGCTTCGGAATCACATGAGCTTTTCCGTCGGAGAACGGTTTGCCCCGAAGCCTGAAGCCCGAGGCCCGAGGCCCACCACGACGTCTCTCCGCACCCTGCCAGGCCCTTCATGACCAGGCGGGTGGTCGTGACGCTCCTCGGGTTCGCCGTGGTGGGGTGTCGGGAGTCGCCCACGCCCGACGCCGGTTCGGTGGTCCCCTTCGTGCGCGATTGGGCCACGGCTCCGGCTGTCTTCACGGCGTCGGCTGCCCGCGAGATCGACGCGCTGGGCGACCTGCACGGCGATCCCGACGTGGCGGTCCGTATCCTGTCGGCGGCCGGGCTGATCACGAAGAGCTCGCCCTTTCGTTGGGCGGGGGGGGATCGGATCCTGATCGTGACGGGCGACGTCATCGACAAGGGGACGTCGGCCCTGCCGATCATCGACCTGTTCCAGTCGCTGGAGGTCGAAGCGCGGGCCGCGGGGGGCGCGGCCGTCGTGCTGCTCGGGAATCACGAGGCCGAATTCGTAGCGGATCCGCACGACTCGAAATCCAACGTCTTCCAGGCCGAGCTCGCGTCACGCGGCTTCGATCCCGGTCAGGTGGCGGCGGGGGGCGGCGCCTACGGCGCGTGGCTCCTGACCCGGCCGGTGGCCGCCTTGATCGACGGCTGGTTCTTCTGTCACGCCGGCACCCGCGCCAAGATCAGCGTGTCGACGCTGGACCTCAAGTTCCGCGCGTTGTTCGACACGTCCGTCACGACCGAGGGGCGGGTCGGGTTCGGAATGCAGTTCTTGACGGGCAACGACAGCCTGCTCGAGGCGACAGAATGGTGGAAGGACGGGGCGGGTGATCCGCGGGCCACCATCGACGCGGCCTTGAGCGCGCTGCCGGCGACGCACGTCGTGTTCGGCCACGATCCCGGCGATCTCGACTTCCCGGGCGACGCGGCGGGTGACCGGGTCAAGGGCCAGGTGGTCTCCCGCTACGAGGGACGCCTGTTTCCCATCGACGTCGGGATGTCCTACGCGGTCGGGTACTCGGAGGGGGCCCTCCTGCGGATCATGCCCGGTCCCCCCGAACGTGTGGCCGTCGTGAGCCCCGACGGAGAATCGACCTCGCTCTGGCCGTGAGGTCCGGGGGAGGGCGAGCGGAGGAGGGGCAACTTTTCTTCGACATTTGGCGCCAAGAGGGCACTGAGCTGTTTCAGAAATGTCACGAAACGGCCTTTCTCAAGCGCCGGGGCTCGCGGAACGCCCGGCGATGGCCCGCAACCCGGACCGGTTCGAGCTCAAGTACTGGGTTCCGGAGGAGCTGGCGCCGCGCGTCGTCGAGTACGCGGCGCCGTACTTGATGCTCGATCCCCACGGCGTGAAGGGCGCTGATCGGCAGCAGTGGAACACGTCGCTCTATCTGGAAACGCGCGGCCTCGACCTCTTCCGCGCGCACGTCGATTCGTACGCCGACCGGTACAAGCTCCGGGTCCGCGCCTACGGCGATCCGCCGAGCGGCCTGGCGTTCTTCGAGATGAAACGGAAGCTCGACAACCGATGCGTGAAGACTCGCGCGGCGGTCCAGCTCAAGGACGTGAAGCCCCTCATCGAAGGTAGCTACACCTCTCTGCCGGCCATCCTGTCGCCTCTCGATCGCCTGCACCTCGAGTCGTTTCTGTACGCGGTCACGGTGACCCAGGCCGCCCCCTTCGTCCTGGTCCGTGCCTACCGTGAGTCCTATTGCTCGAGGGACCGCCTGGAGGATGTGCGGATGACCTTGGATCGCCGGATCGGGTATCAGCCGATCTCTACGGCCGATCTGCGCGGCGCTCCCGACGCGTGGGCCCCCATCAATGGGGAGGCCCAGCATGGGCGAAGGGGACCCCAGGTGCTCATCGAGCTGAAGTTCACCGGAGTCGCGCCCTACTGGATGAAGAAGCTGATCGACCACCTCGAGCTGGAGCGCGTCGCCTACTCGAAGTACGTGTCGTCGGTGCGGGCCATGCTCGAGGAGCCAGGAGCGGATGAGGCGCTCTGGAACGCCGCGGGAGCTCGCTGGTCGTGACACCACGAATCGAGCTGGAAGGCGTTCTGGCGTCGCTGTTCCTGGCGTTCACGCTCAGCACGGTGGTGGCCTGGGTCTACTCGTTCACCCACACGAGCCTCTCGTATCTGCGGGGCTTCACGCAGAGCCTGGCCCTGGGCGGAATCATCGCCGCTGGCGTCATGATGGCGATTGGCGATGACGTGGCCCGGGGGCTCGGGGTGGTGGGAGCGCTCACGATCGTGCGCTTTCGAACGACCATCAAGGACACCCGTGACCTCATGTTCGTCTTTGCTTCGCTGGGGACCGGGATCGCGGCTGGCGTGCAGAGCTACACCATCGCCATCGCCGGCACCGCGGTGTTCTCGGTGGCGGTGCTGTTCATGCACTGGACCTCGTTCGGGACCCACCGGCAGTTCGACGCGGTCCTGCGGCTCCGGATGCCGAGCAGCGGCGCCGAGCAGCCGGCCTTCGCGGAGACGATCCGGAAGTACTGCCGCCGCTTCGTGCTGGTCAATCTCCGCGACGTGGGGAGCGATCTCTGCGAGCACTCCTACCAGGTCGAATTCACCAATGCCCAGGCCCGGTCCAAGCTCATTCACGCGGTGAATGCTCTGCCGGGCGCGAGCGGCGCGACGTTGCTGTTGCAGGACTCGTCGCTGGAGCTATGACGCGCGCCAAGGTTCGATGGGTCGCTCCGCTCGCTGCCGTCGGGGCTGGCGGTGCCTTCTGGATCCTGAGCGGGGGCGGCGCGCTGTCGCCGATGGTCTCGGGTTTCGCCGACGTCACCGACCACCCGGTCGCGCCGCTGCAGGCCGGCCGCGTCGCCCGCGTGGTGACGCGCGTCGGCCAGGCCGTGCGGGTGGGCGAGGCCGTCGCGGTCATGGACACGCGCGAGCTGGACCTGCGCGTGCGGGCGGCGCGGGCGGCGCTGGCCCAGTCCGAAGCCGCGCTGGTGGCCGAGGACATCGACGCGCGGGCCGCCGTGGCTCGGGCCGAGCTGCTGGTGCTCAAGACCCAGACCTCCGCCACGCGCGATCGGGCGCAGCTCGTCGAGGTCCGCCAGCAGCTGGCGCGCCTGCAGAAGCTGGCCGCAGAGAAGCTGGTCCAGGCGCAGGACGTCGAGCGCGCCCGTCTACTGGAAGCCCAGCTCTCGGCCAGCGTCGAGATGTACGACACGGCCAACAAGGAGCATCAAGCGGGCCTCGGGCGCTCGATGCGGGAGAATGTCACCAACCAGCAGGTGGCGCGACGGCTTGAGCCGCTGCGCGAAGCCGTCCATCAGAAGGAAGCGGCGCTGCGCATGGCGGAGCTGGCCCTGGCCGAGGCGACCCTGCGGGCGCCGGTCGACGGGACCGTGTCGCTGATCGTCCACCACGAAGGGGACACGGTGCCGGCGGCCACCGAGATCGTGCGGGTTACCAGCGCGCGCCCGGGCGTCGTCGTGTGCTGGCTGCCCGAAAAGATGGCCGAGCGGGTCGCGGTGGGGGCGACGGCCGAGCTGCGCCGGACCGGGTTCCTCGCGAAGGCGTTCCCCGGCGAGGTGGAGGGCCTGGCGCCCGAGATCGAGGAGGTCCCCGTTCGGGCCCGCGTGTCCTCGACCCTCCCGGCGTGGGGGCGGCGGCTGGTGATTGCGAGCACCCCCGATCGTCCGCTGCTGCCGGGCGAGGCCATCCGAGTTCGGTTCCGCGACCAGGGGCGCGCGACGCTGGCGATGCGGGCGCCCGCAGGCGCGGTAGCGGCGGCGCGCCCGCACGAGCCCGAGCCGACCGCTGCTCGGGCGCCGGAGCCCGCGCCGTCGGCGGATTCGCCGGTCGCCGACGCGGCGGTGGTCCCGCCCGAACCGACGCCAGCGCGGGCTCCGTCCGCGGCCGGCGCGGCCGCGGCCCCCGTGGGCGCGGTCCCGTCGGCCATCGTCGTGCCCCCCACGCTGGCGGCTGGCGTGGCGACGCTAGAGCCTTCCGGGATCGCGTGGTCCGCCCCGCTCGATCGATACCTGATCGTCAGTGATGACACGGGCCCGACGAACGACCACCACCGGCCCTGGCTGCTCGCCATGTCGCGCGACGGCGTGTTCGACGAGGCGCCGGTCCCCCTCGCGGGACTGGAATCCCTCAACGACGCGGAGGCCATCGCGGCCGGGCCGGACGACACGTTCTTCATCGCGACGTCTCACTCGCCCAACAAGCGCGGGCGCACCGGCGGCGCGCGGCGGATGTTGCTGTGGGCGCGGCTCGACGGACGTACCCTTCGTGTGATCGGCCGCGTGGACCTGACGACCGCGCGCGACGAGGCGGGGCGGGGCTTGCTGGAGATCGCCGGCCTCCCGGCAGGGGGGCGGCTCGACATCGAAGGAATCACGTACGTCGGGGGAGCGCTCCTCGTCGGGCTGAAGTCGCCACTGACCGCCACGGGGGCCGCCGTGATCTTGCGCCTCGCCTCCGCCGCGGAGGCGCTGCAGCGGGGGGCGATCCCGGCGGGCGCCGTCACCAAGCTGGCCGAGATCCCGCTCGACGGCGGCGGCGGCGCGCAGCGGGGGATCTCGGATCTGATGGCCTTGCCCGACGGCTCGCTGATCGTCCTCGCGAACGCGCCCAAGCAGTTGCCCAGCGACGGAGGAGGCGCGGCGTTCTGGATTCCGGCCGCTGAGCCGCGGACGCCGCGACAGCTCCGCCGATTCGAGGGGCTCCGCCCGGAAGGGGTGACGCTGGCCCCCGACGGCGCGTCCCTGGTCGTCGTGTTCGACACGCACGACAAGGCGCCTCTGTGGGCGCGCATGCCGGTCCCCCACCGATCGAGGGAGGCCTTGTGAAGCGGCGGCGGTTGGCCCCGTTGGTCGGGGTCGCGCTCGCCGGATGCTACCAGCCGCAACCTCTCGACGCCCGGAGCCTGATGGAGGAGGCGCGCGCGAGCGAGGTCGCGCGCGGTGGCGACCTCGCGGCGACTCGGGGCGCGCCATCGCCCGCTACCCGGGGCTCTCGTCTCGGCCGAGCGACGGACGGGGGCGCGCCCGGCGCCGAGCGAAGCGGAGCGTCCGCGACCTCGGGTCGCCCCGACACGGTCACGGTGGATCAGGCGGTGGCGCGTGCGCTGGCGTGGAACCCCGAGCTGCGCGCCCGACGCCACGACCTGGGCGTCGCCGAGGGGCAGATCACCGCCGCGACGGCCCTCGCCAACCCGACCGTCGAGCTGGAGCTGCTGCACCTCGAGGCGTACCGCCAGGATCGCGCGGCGGCGATCCAGATCGGCTGGGACCCTCCTCAACCTTGGGTCTATGCGGCCAAGGGAGCCGCCGCCCGCGCGCAGGCCGACGCCGTCGGACGCGAGATCGCCGAGGTCGAGTGGCAGACCATCGTCGCGGTCCGATCGGCGCACGCGGCCCTGGAGGCGCTCGGAGAGAAGCAGGTCCTGGTCGAGCGATCCCTCGCCACGCGACGCCACATCGAGGAGCTCACCGAGCGACGGCTGCGCGGAGGCGCCTCGACGGCGATCGACATGAGCGTCGCCCAGCTCTCGGTCGCGGACGCCGAACGGCAACGCGAGGACCTCGCCGAGCAGGAGCTGGCCGGAGCGCGGGCCCTCGGAGAGCTGCTGGGCGCCGGCCACCCCGTCCACGCCGCGGGGCAAGGTGTCCCGGAGGAGATCTCCGTGCTGCCCAGCCTCGACGAGCTGTCCGACGCTGCGCTCGCGAACCGCCCGGCGCTGCGGGCCGAAGAGAGCCGGTTCAGGCAAAGGGAAGAGACCTTGCGCCTCGAGCACGCCCGCCGATGGCCCTGGTTCCGGCTGACGTCGATCCCGCGCTACCGTATCGATCCGTTCGACGTGAACCGAGCCGACTACTCGGTGGCCCTCCAGCTGACGGTGCCCGTGCTCGATCTGAACTCCGGCGCCATCCGGATCGCCGAGGCCACCCGAGACGCCGAGCGCGAGCGCTTTCGCGGCCAGACCGGCGCGATCCTGCGCGAGCTGTCGAGCGGGCTCGACGAGCTTCACCTGCGCCGGCAAACGATCGAGCGCTATCGAACGACGGTCATCCCCAGGCTCGACGCGCACGAGGCGCTGCTCGGCCGCGCCGCCGAGGGCGGTCAGATCGACGTCGTGGCCGTGCTGAGAGCCGCCGACGGAATCCTGCAGAGCCGGAGCGAGTTCGTGAACGTGCGGCTGGGACATCACGAAGCGTGGTTGCGCCTGGACCGCGCGGTCGGGAGGCGCGTGACGGGAGCGCCCAAGGACGGCCCGAGGACTCCGTGACCCGAGGCCCTCTGGCGGCCTTGCTGATCTTGGTCGCGGCCGTCTCGGCCGCTGCCTGCCTGTCTCGCGATCGTCCACTCGATCGCGGGACGCCGCCGGTCCATGTCGTTCGCGGAGCTCCCTCCGCGTGCGACCCGCTGAGCGCCCCGGGCGCCCAGGTGCTTCGCTTCGCGGTGATCGGCGACTACGGCCAGGCCGGTCCCGAGGAAGCCCGGGTGGCGGCCCTCGTGACCCGCTGGCGACCCGACTTCGTGATCACGCTGGGCGACAACAATTACCCGGCCGGCGAGGCCGCCACCATCGACGCCAACATCGGGCAATATTTTCACGCCTTCATCGCGCCCTACGCCGGCGCCTACGGCGCCGGGGCCGATCGAAATCGCTTCTTCCCGAGCCTGGGGAACCACGACTTGGTGACCGACGGGGGCGCTCCTTACCTCGACTATTTCGTCTTGCCCGGGAACGAGCGGTATTACGATGTCGGGTGGGGGAACGTGCACCTCTTCGCGCTCGACAGCGATCCGAGCGAGCCGGACGGCGTGACGGCCGACTCCGTTCAAGGCGCGTGGCTCGAGTCGAGGCTGAAAGGCGCGCCCGAGCGCTTCCGCATCGTTTACATGCATCACCCGCCTTACTCCTCCGGGCCCCACGGGTCGAACGGCTACATGCAGTGGCCGTTTCGCGAATGGGGAGCCGACCTGATCCTGTCCGGCCACGATCACGACTACGAACGCCTCGAAGTCGACGGCGAGACCTATGTCGTCTGTGGTCTCGGGGGCGCGGACGAGTACACCTTCGGTGACCCGCAGGCCGGCAGCATGGTTCGCTACATGAACCAGCACGGCGCGGGCCTGGTCGAGATCGGCGCCGATCTGTTGCACTTCCGTTTCCAGGCCGTGAACGGCGCGGTGATCGACGATCTTTGCCTGACGGCCGGACCATGAGCTGCGGGGGAGCAGCGTCCCCGCTCGATCAGCCGCGTCTCACCAGGTGGGCGCGCGCGACCCTGCTCATGGTCTTGGCCTCGTTCGCCGGGTCGGGCCGGGGCGCGGCCGCCGAGGCTCGCGAGGCCACCGTGCTGATGCTGGCCGGCAACGGCCTCACCGCGGCGGACCGGCGGCTGATCGATGCGCTGCGAATCTATACCAGTGACGTCGGCTGCCGCCTGGTTCTTTCGGCAGAGGCTCCACCCGACGCCGACTCGGGCGTTCTGTCGCGCATCGAGCGCCTGGCCCGGACCGAGAACGCCGACATCGTCGTCTGGACGAGCCGCCGCTCCGATGGGGGGCTGGCCTTCTACCTGCTCACGGTGCGTGACCGGGACGTCCGCGCGACCGACATCGCGGCGCTGGGAACGAACCGCGCTGCCGACGCTGTCGCGCTGAAGATTCGAAGCCTCCTGACTTCGTCCGCTGCGCCGGCTTCGTCCGCTGCGCCGGCGCCGCGGCCAGGGGGCGGGGGGGGCTCGGCCTCGACGCCTGCACCGTTGAGCACCCCCTCGCCGGGCACGGGCCCGGCGAACGACGCGCGGCCACCGGAGACCGAGCCCGTCGGCTCAGGCTCTTCGAGCGCCCCGGCGGGACCACCGGAGGGGAAGGCCCAAGGTGTCGATCGGTCGAGGCCCGTGGAGGCACTCGTTTCCGCGACGCGAATTCGGGAGGACGAGCCCTCCGCTCCGGAGACGCCGTGGGTCACGCTCCGGGTCGGTTATGACGTCGCCGCACCAGTCGACGGAACGTGGGTTCGCCAGGGCCTGATGCTGAGCGCCGACGCCCGCCTCGGTCCAACCGCGTACCTGGCTCACCTCGACGGCGTGCTCACCAGGATGTCGGCCGTGGAAGGGAGCGGGGTTACGGGGCACCTCCGAGACACGCCGTTCGGCCTCGCGCTCGCCCGCCGGTGGTCCGGGCCTCGCCTCTCCGTCGCCGCGGGGCCGCGCGTCGGGCTTCACGTCATCGACGTGGGCGCGGCCGCGGGTACGGACGTCAGGGGCGGCTCGCGCCAGCTCTCGGGCGGGCTAGGCGTTTGGAGCTCGGTCGACCTGACGTTGATGCGCCCGCTGTCCCTGTGGCTCGCCGCGTCGGCCGAGGCGCTGCTCCCTGCGCGGCGTTTCACCCTGGCCGGGTCGGCCGTCGTGCACACGAGCCCGGCGCTCCTGGCGGCGACGGCGGGCCTCGGAATCGCGATCCCGTAGGTCCCCGTGTGGAAAGGTGGCGCGGATCGAGTTGTCTCGCGCCAAATATTTCAACAAGATGACCCACGAGGGGCACCGAAATACGTCCATGCGCCGACCGGCCGCCACTACGCCTCCACCCGAGCTTGCCGCCAGCGATCCCTCGATCGCCGGATGCCGCACGGGTGACGCCGAGTCCATCGCGACGCTCTTCCGGACCTACGGGGGCATGGTGACCGGAATCATCGCGCGCCTCATTGGACCGACCCCCGACCTCGAGGATCTGGTCCAGACCACGTTCGTCGAGGCGCTCGCGAACATCGGCCGGTTTCGCGGGGAGGCCAAGCTCAGCACGTGGCTTTGCAAGATCGCGGTCCACGTCGCTCACCACCACCTGCGCGCAGGCAAGGTCAGAAGGCACCTGCCGCTCGAGCTAGTGGGCACCGATCGCGCTCCTCTGCCCAGCGCGCTCGTGGTGTCTGGGACCGCCGATCATGCGCTGGACTCGAGGCACCTCGCCGCCAAGCTGCACGCCGCCTGCGATCGCATCGCTCCGAAGAAGCGCATCGCCCTGCTGCTGTTCGTGCTCGAAGAGAAGTCGGTGGAGGAGATCGCGGCGCTCATGCGCGCGACTCAGACCGCCACGCGCTCGCGGATGTACTTCGCGCGACGCGAGCTGCGCAAGCTCATCCTGAAGGATCGTGAGCTGAGCGCCATGGCCGAGGTCCTTCTGGGCGAACGGGAACTGGGACGGGGAGAGGACAGATGATTTCCTGTGGTCTTGCGGAGCGTGGCCTCATCGAGGTGGTGCGCGGGAGCGCGAGCGATGCGCTGCGACTCGAGCTCGAAGGCCACCTGGCCGAATGCGGGTCCTGTCGGGACTCGCGCAAAGCGTTCGGCCTGCTGGGCGCCCTCAAGGCCATGCCGTCCCCGGCGCTGGGAGGCGCCGCGGAGGAGCGCGTCGTGCGGGCTCTCGTCGCCGAGCGAGGCCGAGCCCCGCGCTCGCTGGGGAGGCGAGCCCGGCGCCACCGGGCCGCGATGGCCGGCGGCCTCCTCGCTCTGGCAGGCGCCGTGACCGCGGTGGGGCTCGGCCTCCACTTCCGAGACCTTCACCAGGTGGACCGAAGCACCGTCGCGT
>Ga0068855_100006086_pt1 | contig 14713 bp, 8 predicted proteins | sample KBSCornC52_FD_66592 | JGI IMG/M metagenome (GOLD analysis project Ga0068855, IMG submission 66592) | Corn rhizosphere microbial communities from Kellogg Biological Station, Michigan, USA - KBS Corn C5-2 | ecosystem: Host-associated > Plants > Roots > Rhizosphere > Soil ... | reverse complement strand
CGCCGCATGGGCGACCGCTTCAGCTACCTGGGCGGCCTGCCGACGGCGGAAGTGTATGCGGCCGCGTACAAGGCACTGGGCGTGCCCGTGTACTCGTCGGCGGTGTTCAACTTCATGCCGAAGCTCGCCATGGACTTCTATCACGCCATCGCGCAGGACGACCACGCGACGACGAACCGCCTGCTGGACGAATTCTTCCTGCCGTACCTGGCGATCCGCAACCGCAAGGCCGGCTATGCCGTGTCGATCGTCAAGGCGGGCGCCCGCCTCGTCGGCCATGACGGCGGCCCGGTGCGCGCGCCGCTGACCGACCTGACGGAAGAAGAACACGCCATGCTGCACAAGCTGATCATCGCCCAGGGCGGCCAGTAAACCAGACAACCAGAACCCAAGGAGATCCCATGACCATTCAAGGTGAAATGATCATCGGCCGCCGCGTCGTGCGCGGCAGCGCCGGCACGACGCGCGCCTTCAACCCGGCCACGCGCGCGCAGATGGAGCCGCCCTTCGGCCTCGCGACCGAAGACGACGTCGTGGCCGCCTGCACGCTCGCCGACCAGGCCTTCGACACGTACCGCAACCTGCCGTTGGCACAGCGTGCCCGCTTCCTGGAAACCATCGCCGACCGCATCATGGACATCGGCCCCGCGCTGATCGAGCGCGCCTCCGCGGAATCCGGCCTGCCGGCCGCACGCCTGGAGGGCGAGCGCGGACGCACCTGCAACCAGTTGCGCCTGTTCGCCAAGGTCGTCCGTGACGGCTACTTCCTCGAAGCGACGCTGGATTCCGCCCTGCCCCAACGCACGCCGCCCCGCTCCGACCTGCGCATGCGCAAGATCCCGCTGGGCCCCGTGGCCGTGTTCGGCGCGTCGAACTTCCCGCTCGCCTTTTCGGTCGCCGGCGGCGACACCGCGTCGGCGCTGGCGGCGGGCTGCCCGGTCGTCGTGAAGGCGCACAGTGCGCACCTGGGCACGTCGGAACTGGTCGGCAAGGCCGTGCGCCAGGCCGCCGAGGAGTGCGGCATGCCGGAAGGCGTGTTCTCGATGCTGATCGGCGAAGGCCGTGTGGCCGGCCAGGCGCTGGCCGCGCATCCCGCGATCAAGGCCGTCGGCTTCACCGGTTCGCGCCAGGGCGGCCTCGCGCTCGTGCGCACGGCGAACGCGCGCAAGGAACCGATCCCCGTCTACGCCGAGATGAGCAGCATCAATCCGGTGTTCCTGCTGCCGGGCGCCTTGTCCGCCGGCGGCACGAAGCTGGCGCAGGGCTTCGTCGATTCGCTCACGCTGGGCGTGGGCCAGTTCTGCACGAACCCGGGCCTCGTGATCGGCCTGGCCGGCGCCGGGCTGGACGCGTTCCGTACGGCCGCCGCGCAGGCGCTGGCCGCCAAGGGTGCGGGCACGATGCTCACGGCCGGCATCCACCAGGCGTATGTCGACGCGGTCGGCCGCCGCCATGGCCTCGCGGGCGTGGAAATCGTCGCCCAGGGCAGCGCCGAGGGTACCGGTTGCGCCGCCCAGGCCGCGCTGTACGCCTGCGACGCCGCCACCTACATCGCCAGCCCGGCGCTGGAAGAAGAGATCTTCGGCCCGGCCTCGCTGCTGGTCGCCTGCCGCGACGAGGCCGAGATGCTGGCCGTCGCGCGCCACCTGGAAGGCCAGCTGACGGCCACCGTGCATGCCACGGGAGAGGACCGAGAACTGGCCGCCGGCCTGCTGCCGACTCTGGAACGCAAGGCCGGGCGCGTGCTGTTCAACGGCTTCCCGACCGGCGTCGAGGTGTCGCATGCGATGGTGCACGGCGGCCCGTTCCCGGCCACGTCGGATGCGCGCAGCACGTCGGTCGGCGCCACCGCCATCGAGCGCTTCCTGCGCCCCGTGTGCTACCAGGACGTGCCGGCCGACCTGCTGCCGGAGGCCCTGCGCGACGACAATCCGCTGGGCCTCGCGCGCATGGTCGACGGCACGCTGCAGGCCCCGAAATGATCATCATGTAGCGCGCAGTGGGTCGCGGGCGGCTGGTACCATGTGCCCGCCACCCGCAACGGCCGGGGGAGACACCGGCCGCGCGCACGTCAGCACAACCACATTAAAGGCCTGACCATGACACGCAATCACAACGGCGACGCCGCGGTCGCCAGCCCCGCCGGCGGCAACTACCGGTGGACCATCTGCGCCCTGCTGTTCTTCGCCACCACCGTCAATTATCTCGACCGCCAGGTCCTCTCCCTGCTGGCACCGTCGCTGTCGAAGGAATTCGGCTGGTCCAACACGGACTACGCCAACATCGCCGCCGCCTTCCAGTTCATGTATGCGATCGCCCTGCTGTTCGCGGGCCGCATCGTCGACCGCCTCGGCACCAAGACCGCGTACACGCTCGCCATCGTCGTCTGGTCGGGCGGCGCCATCGCGCACGCCTATTCGCTGGAACTGGGCGCCGGCGTGAAAGCGATGCTGGGTCTTTCGGTGCCGGCCTCCGTCGTCGGCTTCATCATCGCACGCACGATCCTCGCGATCGGCGAAGCGGGCAACTTCCCGGCCGCGATCCGCGCGACGGCCGAATATTTTCCCAAGTCCGAACGCTCGTTCGCGACGGGCATCTTCAATTCCGGCGCCAACATCGGCGCGATCCTGGCACCGCTGACGGTGCCCGTGCTCGCCGCGATCTGGGGCTGGCAGGCGGCCTTCGTCTGGATCGGCGCCATCGGCTTCCTGTGGGTCGGGTTCTGGGCCGTCCTGTTCGACGAACCCGCGCGCCAGCGCCGCCTGTCGCGCGCGGAACTCGACTACATCCGCAGCGACGACAACGGGGCAGCGCCAGTCGCCCCGACCGGCCCCGCGCCGAGCCTGCGCACGCTGCTGGGCCTGCGCCAGACCTGGGCCTTCGTCGCCGGCAAATTCCTGACCGATGGCGTGTGGTGGTTCTTCCTGTTCTGGCTGCCGAAATACCTCACCGACAAGTACGGCATGGCGACGTCCGAGCTCGTGCTGCCGCTGGCCGTCCTGTACAGCATGACGATGGTCGGCAGCATCGGCGGCGGTGCCCTGCCGGCCCGCTTCATGCGCACGGGCAGCGCGCCGTACGACGCCCGCATGAAGGCCATGCTGCTGATCGCCTTCTTCCCGCTCGTCGTGCTGCTGGCGCAACCGCTGGGCCAGCTCGGCTACTGGGTGCCCGTGATCCTGATCGGCATCGGCGCATCCGCGCACCAGGCGTGGTCGGCCAACCTGCTGACGACGACGTCGGACCTGTTCCCGCGCCACTGCGTGGCCTCCATCGTCGGCATCGGCGGCCTGGCCGGCGGCATCGGCGGCGTGCTCGTCACCAAGGTCGGCGGCCGCCTCTTCGATTACTACGGGGCGCAAGGCCAGATCCAGACGGGTTACATGATCATGTTCGCATTCTGTGCACTGGCCTACCTGGCCGCCTGGATCATCATGAAGACGCTGGTGCCGGCGCAGGCCACGGCCCGTCTGCCGGAGGAGCTCGCGCATGCTTGACGCCATCATCGACAACGTCCCCGGCGTGCGCTGCGCCGTGGGAGAAAGCCCGTTCTGGCATGCGGGCGAACAGGCCTGGTACTGGGTCGACATCCCCGCGCGCCGCATCTGGCGCATGATTCACGCGACCGGCAGCACACGGTACTGGACGGCCGCCGAGATGGTCGCCTGCATCGCGCCACGCGCGGACGGCGGCCTGATCGCCGGCATGGAGACGGGCCTGTTCGCCGTCGACCTGCTGGACGACGGCACCGTGCGCGCGGAGCGGCTGGCCGCGCCGTCCGGGCTTGGCCCCGGCATGCGCTTCAACGACGGCCGTACGGACCGCCAGGGCCGCTTCTGGAGCGGCACGATGTTCATGGACATGGCCGCCGCAAAGGCGGTCGGCCAGCTGTTCCGCTACGATGCCCGGGGCCTGTCCGCGCCGCTCGTCGAGGGCCTGGTCACGCAGAACGGCCTCGCCTGGTCGCCCGACGGCCGCACGATGTATCTGTCCGACTCGCACCCGACGCGCCGCTGCGTGTGGGCCTTCGACTATGACATCGACGCCGGCGTACCGCACGACCGCCGCCTGTTCGTGGACATGGCCGCGTATGCGGGCCGGCCGGACGGCGCGGCGATGGACAGCGACGGCGGTTACTGGGTGGCGGGCAATGACGGGGGCAGCCTGCTGCGGTTCACGCCGGCCGGGAAGCTGGACCGGGAACTGCAGGTGCCGGTGCCGAAACCGTCGATGCCCTGCTTTGGCGGGCCGGAACTCGATACCCTGCTCGTCACGTCGATCGTGCAGGCGGGACGGGAGGAGGAGGAGTTGGCCGGGGCGGTGTTGCTGGTGCGGCCGGGGGGAGTACGCGGCGTGGCCGAGGTGCCGTTCGGCGGCTGATGCGTTGAGCTGATGGAACCGGTTTCGGATCCATTCACGCGGCGGTTGGACGCGTGGACGGCGCAGCCGTCCGCCCTGCCGTGTGGCGGTGGCGCCCGTTGTCGGTTAGTTGCAGAAATTTCGAACGAACAGGCCGCCAGCAGGAGCTGCGCCGATGCGGTATCGTGTCGGCCACGTATCGGAATCAAAATGAACGACGACATCCATTTCTATGAACCGCGCGCCGGCCACGGCCTGCCGCACGATCCCTTCAACGCCATCGTCGGGCCGCGGCCGATCGGCTGGATCTCGACGCGCAGCCGCGCCGGGGTCCTGAACCTCGCGCCATACAGCTTCTTCAACGCCTTCAATTACACCCCGCCCATCGTCGGCTTCGCCAGCATCGGCTACAAGGACACCGTCCGCAACGTCGAGGAGACAGGCGAGTTCTGCTGGAACCTGGCCACGCGCGCCCTCGCCGAACGCATGAACGCCACCTGCGCCGCGGTCCCGCCCGACGTCGACGAATTCGCGCTGGCCGGGCTCACGCCTGCCGCGTCGCGCCTCGTGGACCTACCACGCGTGGCCGAGGCGCCCGTCTCGTTCGAATGCCGCCTCACCCAGCTGGTCCAGCTGCAGCGCGCCGACGGCCACGCGGTGCCGAGCTGGCTCGTGCTGGGCGAAGTCATCGGCGTGCATATCGCCCGGGACGCCTTGCAGGACGGCGTCTACGACACGGCGCACGCCGGTCACATCCTGCGCGGCGGCGGGCCGGCCGACTATTTCGAGGTCGGGCCGGCGCAGCTGTTCCGCATGACGAGGCCGACATAAGGCGGCATAAGGATAATCCGCAGTAAGCAACATCGGCCGCGATCACGTATGATCTCGTAACGCCATGACAACGGCGCCACCGTCCGCGCCGCGCCAGGAGCGCGCGCGCAGCCCCGGCCAACCACGCCGCGCGGGCGACGGCGGGCGCACGTCCGCCGCTGATCGGAGCGCGGTGGCATGTCAAGGCACCCGGCCCGCCTGCACCCTGCCGCCACCACAACCAACGGGTGCAGATGCGCGACCACACCGAACAATAAACCACGTCCGCACAGCGGCAAAGGAGAAACGATGAGTACTGAAAGCAGCCTGAACGAGGCTAAAGACACCCAGTTGCGCGCCGACGCGCTCGAATACCACCGCAGCCCCGTGCGCGGCAAGATCGAGGTCGTCGCCACGAAACCCCTGTCGAACCAGCGCGACCTGTCGCTCGCCTATTCGCCGGGCGTGGCCTACGCCTGCGAGGAGATCGCCGCCGACCCGGCCACGGCCGCCGACTACACGTCGCGCGGCAACCTGGTCGCCGTCATTTCGAACGGCACCGCCGTGCTCGGCCTGGGCAATATCGGTCCGCTCGCCTCGAAGCCCGTCATGGAAGGCAAAGGCTGCCTGTTCAAGAAATTCGCCGGCGTCGACGTGTTCGACCTGGAACTGGCCGAGAACGATCCGGACAAGCTGGTCGACGCCATCGCGATGCTGGAGCCGACCGTCGGCGGCATCAACCTGGAAGACATCAAGGCGCCCGAGTGCTTCTACATCGAGAAGAAGCTGCGCGAACGCATGAACATCCCCGTCTTCCACGACGACCAGCACGGCACCGCCATCATCTCGAGCGCCGCGCTGCTCAACGCGCTGAAGGTCGTCGGCAAGGACATCGGCACCGTCAAGCTGGTCGCCTCCGGCGCCGGCGCCGCGGCCATCGCCTGCCTCGACATGATGGTCAGCCTGGGCGTGAAGCGCACGAATATTTACGTCACCGACTCGAAAGGCGTGATCTGGCAGGGCCGCGAAGCGAACATGGAAGCGAACAAGGCCCGCTACGCACAGCAGACCGACGCGCGCACCCTGGCGGACATCGTCAACGGCGCCGACGTGTTCCTCGGCTGCTCGACCGCGGGCGTGCTGACCGGCGAGATGGTCAAGACGATGGCTGCCAGCCCGATCATCCTGGCCCTCGCGAACCCGGAACCGGAGATCCGTCCGGAAGTGGCGAAGGCCGCCCGCCCGGACTGCATCATCGCCACCGGCCGTTCGGACTATCCGAACCAGGTCAACAACGTGCTGTGCTTCCCGTACATCTTCCGCGGGGCACTCGACTGCGGCGCCACCCGCATCACGGACGAGATGAAGCTCGCCTGCGTGAGCGCGATCGCCGACCTGGCCGAGGCCGAAGCGAACGATGCCGTCGCCGCCGCGTACGCCGGCCAGGACCTGAACTTCGGCCCCGACTACATCATCCCGAAACCGTTCGACCCGCGCCTGATTGCGGCCATCGCTCCGGCAGTCGCCAAGGCCGCGGAAGAATCCGGCGTCGCGACGCGCCCGATCGCCGACATGGGGGCCTACCGCGACAAGCTGGGCGAGATGATCTACCACACCGGCTTCTTCATGAAGCCCGTGTTCGCGAAAGCCAAGGCCGCGCCGAAGCGCGTCGCCTATGCCGATGGCGCCGAACCGCGCGTGCTGCGCGCCGTGCAGACCGTCGTCGACGAGGGCATCGCCAAGCCGGTGCTGCTCGGCCGCGCGGCGGATGTCGAAAAGGCCATCAAGCAGTCCGGCCTGCGCCTGAAGCGCGACGTCGACTACACGCTGGTGGAAGCCGAAGGCGACACCACGTTGCAGGGCGCGCGCCTGCTCAACGAAGGCAAGGTCGATTCCCTCATCTGCGGCATGCAGGGCCGCTACGACAGCCACCTGGCGCACGTGAAGAACGAGATCGGCCTGGCGCCGGGCGCCGACGTCCTCGCGGCGATGAACGCGCTGGTGCTCGACAAGATGACCCTGTTCATCACCGACACCTATGTCAACGACAACCCGTCGGCGCAGGAACTGGCGGCGATCACGAAGCTGGCCGCGACCGAAATGCGCCACTTCGGCCTGGAGCCGAAGGCGGCGCTCGTGTCGCACTCGATCTTCGGCTCGTCCGAGCGCCCGTCCGCGCAGCGCATGCGCGACGCCCGCGCCCTGCTCGCCCGGACGGCGCCGGAACTGCCGGTGCTGGGCGAAGTCCACGGCGATGCCGCGCTGTCGGAAGACATCCGCCGCATGTACCGGCCGGACGGCGACTTCACGGGCAGTGCGAACCTGCTCGTGATGCCGTCGCTGGATGCCGCCAACATCCTGTTCAACGTGCTCAAGGTCACGTCCGGCAAGGGCGTCACGGTCGGCCCGATCCTGCTGGGCGCCGCGAAGTCCGTGCACATCCTGAGCCCGAGTGCGACGGTGCGCCGGATCGTCAACATGACGGCGCTGGCGGTGGCAGAAGTGCGCTAAGCACCCGAGAACGCCAGGGCGCATCCATTGGCCCTGGTGTGTAATCTTTGCTAAGCTGTCGGTCTGAAAACGATTTCACCCAGACCGACAACTATGCCCAATCCCCGCAAGACCGTCCTGGCGCTGGCCCTGCCCTGCGCGCTCATGGCCACCGCCCACGCGGCGTCCGGCCTCCCCGTCCACACCCTCGACAACGGCAGCGTGCGCGCGACCGTCACGGAGGCCATCGGCGGCCGCCTGCTGTCGTTCGCGCTGGCCGGCAAGCCCAGCTTCCTGAAGCTCGACACGGCGGCCGGCGATCCGGACGCGCCCGTCGGCCCCACCACGGACAACGTCGGCTACTTCGGCCATGAAGTCTGGATCGGACCGCAGAAGGAATGGTGGTCGCACCAGGACGTGAACCCGTCCCGGGCCGGCGCGCCATGGCCGCCCGATCCGTGGCTCGGCCTGTCGCGCTACAAGGTCGAGGACAAGCATGCCGACGCGATCACGCTCGCGAGTCCGGCGAGCCCCGTCAACGGCCTGCAGCTCGTCAAGCGCTACGCCCTCGTTCCCGGCAAGCCGCACAGCCTGCGCCTCGACGTGGACGCGGCCAACGTGCGCAAGACGCAGGTGGCCTGGGACATCTGGTTCAACACGCGCGCCCACGGCGCCACCCGGGTCTACGTGCCGGTCGCGCGCCGCGACGACGTGCGCCAGCAGGCAATCGAACCGAAGCCGGACATGAAGCCGCTCACGTGGACCCTGAAGGACGGTCTCTTCTCGCTCGACGCCTACCCGGCCGGCAAGGGCCAGCCGCACCGCAACGGCAAGATGCTGCTGCAGCCGTCGAGCGGCTGGATGGCCGGCTTCCACGACGGCCAGGTACTCGTGATCCAGTTCGCGCACCAGCCGCGCGCGGCGATCCATCCGGACCAGGGCCAGGTGGAGCTGTACAACGACTGGCAGCCGGAGGCGCCGGACAAGGGCCTGATGGAGATGGAAGTGCACGCCCCGTACGTCCAGCTGGCGCCGGGGCGGCACATGCAGGCGTCCGAGCAGTGGACCCTGCTGCCCTATGACGGGCCGGATACCCGCAAGGCGCAGGTGGCGTTCCTGCGCGCGCATGCGAAGGAGCTGGGGCTCGGCGGCCTGTAACTCATGGGCCCGGTGGGGTCGCCGCAATAAAAAACGTCCCCGCGCGGGGGACGTTTTGGACCGCCTGACAAATTACATCAGAAGCTGTACCGCATCTGCACCGTATAACGCGGCCCCGACACGAACCATGCACGGCCCTTGAAGCCGATACCCTGCTGCATCAGCTGGCGGTACTTGGAGTCCGTCAGGTTCTGCGCTTCCAGGCCGATCGACAGCTTTTCCGTGATGTTGTAGATCACGGAGCCATCCAGCTGGCCATAGCTGTCGGCCCACGTCGGCAGCGCCCAGGCCACGTTGTGCTGGCCGAAGGTCGCGCTGTCCGGGTTGGTATCCGTACCGTCGCCACCCTGCGTGCCGTTGACGTTCACGTTCTGCAGGTTCTTCGAACGCCAGTTCCACGCCAGGCGCATCGACAGCGGCCCCTGGTCGTACATCAGGGCCAGGTTGTACGACTGGCGCGACAGGCCGATCAGCGGCAGGTCGCCGAACGTGCGGCCATCGATGTCGCAGCCGTTCAGGTTCAGGTTGAAGTTGGTCGCCGAATTGCCGCCCGAGCAGTACACCGCGTGCACCGGCTGGTGCAGGTCGGTCTTGCTGTCGACGTACGTGTAGTTCGCCTGGATACCGAAGCCCGACAGCCAGCCCGGCAGCATGTCGAAGTACTGCTGGTACGCGATCTCCGCGCCGCGTGCATGGCCGTCCGCGCCGTTCACCGGCCCCGTCACCGTGAACAGATACGGCTTGCCGGTGTTGTCCGCGAGGTTGTAGCCGTAAGACTGCTTGACGATCACGTCCTTCAGCTGCTTGTTGAACAGCGCCATGGTCAGCGACCCCGTCTTCGAGAAGTACCACTCGGCCGTCACGTCGAACTGGTGCGACCGGACCGGACGCAGGTTCGGGTTGCCCGTGCCGGTACCCGTGTAGGTGACGAGGCCGCTGGCATTGTCCACGTTCTGCGACAACGTGGTGTAGCCCTGCAGGTCGCTGAAGTCCGGACGCGAGATGCCGGAGGACAGGCCCGCGCGGAACTGCAGCGCGTCGCTAGCCTTCATGCGCAGGTTCAGGCTCGGCAGCACGTTGTTGTAGCTGTTCTTGAAGTCCTGCTTCTGCGAGAACGCCGTGAATTGCGGGATGCCGGCGCCCGTCGACGTGCTCGGGGTGAACACGGTGTAGCCATGCGCCGTCATATCGGTCTTCACGTAGCGCACGCCGATGTTGCCGTCGACCGGGAACTTCAGGTCGTCGAACCCGAAGCGCAGTTGGGAGTACAGCGCGCCGGTACGCTCCTGCTGGTCGTTCACGCCGGCCGGGTCGGTGCCGAACGTCGCCGGGTTCCACGACGTACATTTCTTGGTACCATTGTTGCACAGCTCGTTCGGATACGTATGCAGCAGGGCATACGTGCCCGGATAGCCGGTCGCCAGCGACACGGCGGGGAACACGAGCGCCGGCACGGACGTGTTGTTGTTGAAGAAGTTGTTGAACGAGTGGATCTGCACCTGGTTGTTGAAGCGCGGATCGCCCAGGTATGCGAGGCTGGACAGCGTGTTGTTCGAGCCCACCTGCCAGGTCTGGGTGATGGCCGCCCAGTTGTAGCTCGGGTTGGAGTTCTCGTTGCGCGAATCGCGGTCCGTCAGGCGCACGCCGAAACGGACGTCGCGCAGCACCGGATGGTCGAACTCGTAGCGCGCGTCGGTCCGCCAGGCCCATTCGCCGGCCTTGCTGCGGTCCTGGTGTTCCATCGTGAACGCCCAGTAGTAATTATTGGGGTTCGCAAGATAGGCGCGGTCGGCGTCCGTGAACTTCAGCGTGGGCACATCGCCGCGCAGGTCGACTGTCTCGCTTGGCATGATCACGCCCGTCGCGACGGTCGAATCGAAGCTGCTGGTCGTGGCGCGGATGCGCTGCAGGTCGGTGTCGATGGTCAGGCGGTCGTTCGCGCGCCAGCGCACGTGCCACGCGATGTCGGTCGTGTCGGACTTGCGGTCGGCCGAGCGCGTGTCGCCGCCGAAGTTGATGCCGCCGTCCTGCGGATCGGTCAGCGTGCCGGTCAGCAGCGCACCCTTCGAGTCGTATGTGGCATCCGGGCTGACCTTGATGTTGTAGGGGCTCGACTGGGCGAAGATCGCCTGCTCGTCCCAGTGCATCTTGTAGCGCGACTTGAAGAACGTCAGGTAGGAGCTGAGCGAATTATCCTTCTTCCACTGCAGCGCGCCATACGCACCTTCGCGCTTGCGGTCGAATTCCAGCGTACGCCACTGGGAACCCTTGGGGATCCAGACGGTCTTGCCCGCGACGACGTCCGAACGCGGATAGTAGGGCTCGACCTGGAACGCGTCCGTGCGGGTACCGCTTTCCGAGTACGCGAAATCGACCATGGCGCCGATCTCGCCGAAACCCGTCTTCCAGCGGTCCGAAAACAGGATCGAGCCGGACGGCTGGCGCTTGCCGCGCTTCAGTTCCGAATAGGTGTCCTGCAGCGACAGGGCGACCTTGCGGCCCTTGAAGTCGAACGGCAGCGCCGTGCGCAGGTTGACGAGACCGCCGACGGCACCCTCGATCTGTTCGGCCGACGGATTCTTGTAGACGTCGACGCCCGCCATCAGTTCCGGCGGAACGTCTTCGAAGTTCAGCGCACGGCCGCCGTTCGCGGAGAACGAGTCACGGCCGTTCAGTTCCGAGCGGACGTACGACAGGCCGCGCACGTTCACGTTCGAGCCTTCCACCGAATAGTGCTCCGGGTCACCCTTCGTCATCGTGCGGTCGATCGTCACGCCGACCACCCGCTGCAGCACTTCGGTCACCGAGCGGTCCGGCAGCTTGCCGATGTCGTCGGCGACGATCGAGTCGACGATCTCGTCGGAGTTCTGCTTGATCTTCTGGGCGGATTGCAGCGCGGCGCGCTGGCCCGTCACGACGACGACGTTCGCGCCGCCAGCCTGGCCTGCGTCGGTCTGCGCCAGCGCCATACCGCTCGCCAGCAATGCGATCTGGCCGGCAGCAACGGCGATCGCGGTCCTTTTGAATCGATTCATTTTTTCTCCTGTGCTTTGCTTTTGTGACCCCGCTTCCGTGGCAGGGCTTGGCTTGGAACTGCAATGCGGTCGCCATGCGGCGGCCGCGGGAAACGGTTCAAAACGACGAGGAGCGGGCGCGGTCGTGCCGCGCCGCCGTGATGGCGATCGAAAGGGGAAATGAAACCCGTGCCCGTAGGGGAAGGATGGGACTGGCAAGTCGGATTGGCATGTTGTCTCCACGCATTTTTTGTGCGTTGATCATAGTCGTTCTGGTTTTGTAATCGTTTTCATGGAGTGTAGATATTTACCTGGAATTTTGTCAAACGCGGAAATATGCATGTTGCACCCTAACATCGGAGGTATGCATTATTTGAACGGAAGTATGCTGAATATTTATAGCTCGGTAATTCGTCCGAATCGCGCAACACCCGTGCAGGACTCGCACCGCGCGTCGAATTGCACGGAAAGCAAAATGGATGCGGCACATCCGGAACGCCGCCGCGACGGGCGAAACCGTGGTATGCCATGCGCATGGCACGATTGCAGGCAGTCGGGATGAGCACGAAATGACGCCATGTTGACGAACGTTCCCGGCACATGGACGCCCGGCGCCCTGCGGCCAGACTGGGTAGCGCTATCTGACCGTGTTGTGCTAGTCCGTCGGCAACGATTCGGCTATAGAATTAAAAATAAGATTTCGCACAAACGGAATTGTCGTGCTAGCGCAATCTCTTGCATGCAGAGAAAAGGGGCGACACGCTTTGGATGCCCGCTGCGCATTCCCGAAAACGCGGAATGGTAACTTGCCGCTATTCTCGAGAGCACGTAGAGTCGAATCAATTCATTTACCGATACGCGATCCCATTCCAAAAAGGAGTGCGCAAAAAAGAACATGACGGATTTTCAGAAATATTCGGAGGCTCCATGAACGCGCCGCTCGATCCGCCCAAGCGGACCCGCCGCAGCAAAGGCGGACTCACCCTCGTCGACGTCGCGCGCGTGGCCGGCGTGGCGCCGATCACCGTGTCGCGCGTGCTGAACTCGCCGGAAAAGGTGTCCCCCGACCTCGTGCAAAAGGTGCGCGATGCGATCGAACGCACGGGCTATGTGCCGAACCTGCTGGCCGGCAGCCTGGCGTCGACGCACAGCCGCATGATCGCGGCGATCCTGCCGACCATCGCGGGCTCCGTGTTCCTCGATACGATCCAATCGCTGACCGAGACGCTCGCCGGCGCCGGCTACCAGCTGATCCTGGGCCAGGCGGGCTACGAGAATTCGCGCGAGGACGAACTGCTGGAAGCGATCATCGGGCGGCGTCCGGACGGCATCGTCCTCGCCGGCATCATGCGCTCGGCGCAGGGGCGGCGCCGGCTGCAGGCCAGCGCCATACCGCTCGTCGAGACGTGGGACCTGACGCCGACGCCGGCCGACATGCTCGTCGGCTTCTCCCACGAGGAGGTTGGCCAGGCGGTCGCCGAATTCCTGTACCAGCGCGGCCGCCGGCGCGTGGCCGTGATCAGCGCCTCCGACGAACGCGCCCAGCGCCGCAACCGCGCCTACGCGCAGGCCGCCGTCCGGCTCGACATGCACGGTCCCGACGGCCAGGTGCCCTTCCACACGATTTCCGCGCCCGGCACGGCAGCCGGCGGCCGCGCGGGCCTGCGTGCCCTGCTGACGGCCCATCCGGACATCGACGCCATATTCTGCAGCTCGGACATGGTCGCGCTCGGGGTGCTGACGGAAGCGCGCATCATGGGCATCGACGTGCCCGGCCGGCTGGCCGTCGTCGGGCTGGGCGACCAGGCGTTTGCAGCCGACCTCTACCCCGCCTTGACGACCGTACGCATCGACGGCCGCGCGATGGGCGAGATCGCGGCGCGCTTCCTCATCGACCGCATCGCGGGCGTCCACGTTGCCGAAGCCGTGCGGGACATCGGCTTTACCCTCGTCGAGCGCGACAGCGCCTGACACAGGCCAAAAAAAGGGCGCCCGGAGGCGCCCTGAAATGATATCGAGAGTAAGTAAGTCGAGGCCGTGCAAGTGGCCACCACGCCACCGCACGAGACGTCATCGTAACGTGCGGGTGCATATCGCGCCCATCACTTATTCGTCGTTTGCTATCAGTTTTTGATATGGCCCGCCGGCCACCGCCCCGACGATCGTGACCATTGCCGGCACCGGCACGGTGCAGTGTACAATCCATTGTTCCAGGAACAAGGACCCGGCCGCGACCCGCGCCGCGGCCGGGTTCCGGATTCCGATCGTGCATCGACAAAGAGCTGACATGGCTACCACCGGGACTCTACCACGCCGCCAGGCGGACCGCGACCGCGGCGCTCCACGCGCCCGGCCGCGCATCCGCGCGCTCCCGGTGCGGCCATGCGCGGGCGCGGCCCCGAACCGCCCGCCGCCCCGCCCCCCCGGCGCCGCTGTCCGGCCACAAGCCGGCGGCACGCATGCCGCCCCGACCCACGGGAGCGCAGCGGGTTGCATACGTCCTGCCCTGCCCGGCACCCATGCGGGCGACCACCTCAACCACTAAGATCCAGAACAACATGCAGACCCACTCGAACGAGACAGACAACGGCCTCCCCCTCGACATGATCATCTTCGGCGGCATGGGCGACCTTGCGATGCGCAAGCTGCTGCCGGCCCTGTACATGGCCTTCCTGCACGGCAACCTGCCGCCGACGACGCGCATCCTGTCCACCGGCCGCCAGGACTTCGAACGTGAAGCCTACCTGGCCCACATCGAGGCGAACTCGCGCTCGTTCATCAGCCAGAGCAATTTCAACGACAAGACCTGGGACGGCTTCCTCAAACTGCTCGAGTACGTCCGCCTCGACGTGCAGGCCGCGCCCGACTTTTCCGCGCTCGCG
>Ga0068855_100006085_pt1 | contig 14714 bp, 13 predicted proteins | sample KBSCornC52_FD_66592 | JGI IMG/M metagenome (GOLD analysis project Ga0068855, IMG submission 66592) | Corn rhizosphere microbial communities from Kellogg Biological Station, Michigan, USA - KBS Corn C5-2 | ecosystem: Host-associated > Plants > Roots > Rhizosphere > Soil ... | reverse complement strand
CATACCGGGTTTCTTATTTTTACTTATTAGGTCAGACATCCAGCCTATTCTACCGTCACCGATTTCGCCAGGTTTCTTGGCTGGTCGACATTACAACCGCGCATTACAGCAATGTGATAGGCCAGTAACTGCAACGGTATTGTGGCGAGCAATGGCACAAACGCCTCGGCAGTTTGTGGTATTTCGATCACATAATCGGCCATAGCTTTTACATCGGTATCGCCTTCAGTAACAATAGCGATAACGTGCCCTTTACGGGCTTTTACTTCCTGTATGTTGCTGATCACCTTTTCGTAAGACGCGTTTTTGGTTGCGATGAATACTACCGGCATCTCATCGTCGATCAGGGCTATCGGGCCGTGTTTCATTTCAGCGGCAGGGTAGCCTTCGGCATGGATATAGGATATTTCTTTCAGCTTTAGCGCGCCCTCAAGCGCTACCGGGAACGAGCTTCCGCGACCCAGGAAGAGGCAATTAGGCGAATCTTTGAACCTTTCCGCTATTTTCTTGATATGGTCATTCGACAGAAGTGCCCTCTCAACCAGTTCGGGTATTTCATTCAGTTCTGTCAGGTATTCAACCAGTTTACTTTGAGGAATAGTGCCGCGCTGCTGTGCTATGTAAAACGCGATAAGGGTAAGCACGGTAACCTGGGCGGTGAACGCCTTGGTTGACGCTACGCCGATTTCCGGTCCGGCATGAGTGTAAACCCCTGCATGTGTGGTTCGTGGTATCGAAGCGCCCACTACATTACAAACCCCGAATATGGTAGCTCCCTTTTCCTTTGCCAATTCAATAGCGGCCATGGTATCCGCAGTTTCACCGGATTGGGATATGGCTATCACCAGGTCTTTTTCGGTAATTATCGGGTTGCGGTACCTGAATTCCGAAGCATATTCAACTTCCACGGATACACGCGCGTACTCTTCTATCAGGTATTCGCCTACCAAACCAGCATGCCATGAGGTTCCGCAGGCGACGATAATGATCCGGTCGACATTTTTCAATTTTTCGGCATATTCTTTAATACCACCCAGCTGAACTTTTCCCTGCTGCGGATAAATCCTGCCGCGCATGCAATCCCTGATGGATCTTGGCTGCTCATAGATCTCTTTCAGCATAAAGTGATCGTATCCGCCTTTTTCCAGCATTTCGAGCTTCAGGTCGAGTTCCTGGATATAAGGGGTCTGAACGGTATTATCGATGTTTTTGATCAGCAAGTCGTCGCGGCGGATGTAGGCGATCTCGTTATCATTCAAATAGATCACATTTTTGGTGTATTCTACGATGGGAGTGGCATCCGAGGCAACGAAGTATTCGCCGTCGCCAACGCCGATAACCATCGGGCTGCCTTTGCGTGCGGCGATCAGCTGATCAGGATCATCAGCGCTCATGATCACGATAGCATAAGCCCCGATGACTTTATTCAACGCAATCCTTACTGCTTCGCGCAGATCAAGACGCGTTTCTTGCTGGATATCTTCCACCAGGTGAATCAAAACTTCGGTATCGGTATCGCTCAGGAAAACATGGCCCTTGGCTATTAAAGCTTCCTTTATGGTTGCGTAATTCTCGATGATCCCGTTGTGGATAATGGTGAGCTTGCGGTTACCGGATGAATGCGGGTGCGAATTGCGGTCGCTGGGGGCGCCGTGGGTTGCCCAGCGGGTGTGGCCCATGCCAATGGTCCCTTTTAAATTGACCTGGTCTACGAAATGTTCCAGGTCGCTAACCTTGCCTGCCTTTTTGTAGACTTTTAACCCTTTATCAATTAAGGCTACTCCGGCGCTGTCATAACCGCGGTATTCTAACCGATGTAACCCCTTGATAATTATGGGGTAAGCGTCCCTGTAACCTATATAGCCAACTATGCCGCACATAAATAGAAGTTTTTAAATTTAAAAAGTACAAAAATACTTTGCCGGTTGACAAAAGCAATAGACGTCGACTAATATAAAGGTAATTAATAAAAAAGGCCCTTGTTTCGGGCCATATTTTATTGATTTATTTTAGTATAAATAATGTTGAGCTTGATGCGGTAAGGCGAATTCTTATCGGTGCCGACCGCTATAACACGCCCGGCTGTTTGGGCGGTAGGATTAATATCAACTGATGTGGTGTTACTAGCATCAACCGTAGCAAGATAGGTCCCGAAATCAACCGTATTGCCATACATCAGGTCCTGTACATATGCTGTGATAACAAAATGGTAGTTATTTTTTGCAGGACTATAGTAACCGCCGAATACTGCTGCGCCACCCGAGCGCGGATCAGCGCTGGCATCCTGCAATGCGATAGGTGTATGGGCAATATCGTACCTGTACATGGTGAGCTTCGGTTGTGCTTTGAACGGAATGGTACTTCCAGCTACCGGCGTTATTACCAATTCGGCGCGGTTTATAACTATCTTTCCGCCAATAGACGAAAGTAAATTTTTAAGGTATGGGAAGCTTATTTTTGCCTTCAAACCAGCCAATCCCTGCAAATAGATCACATCGTTTGAGTTTTTATTAGCAAGGGCTGCTGTCACCGCCGCCGTCGGCGTACGTATGATATGAGCCGCATGAATGGTTGAAAGCGGTAGTGATACGGAGCTAGTATCGATAGTTGTACCGTTAAGAGCATGGTAATATACCTGTATCGAATCCTTCAAGCCGAACATAAACATACCGCCTGCGCCTTGTGTGCCGGCCTGATCCATAGTGATGTATAAGCCTTTTACGTTGTTCTGAAAGACCGTATTTGATGCGAGCTGAGCGCTGCTGGCATTAAAAAGTATCTGGTTGATAAAATTATTGCTTATGGGTATTCTTAATTGGGGAACAACATTGTATAAGGTATCGGGTGCGCCGATAATGATATTGTATATCTTTAGGCTATCGTGTGTACGTGCATAGAAGGTACGCGTACCTACAAGCGGGCCAAGGTTGGTGCTCCAATCAGTAATGTTGGTATAGGCCCTGCCGCCCAGCGGGCGCGAGCCCAGCTGGTACACATTCACTTTAAATTTTGAAGTAAGCGAATCGCCATAAAAGCCGTCGGCATATTTCAACGCCAATACGGCCGAGTCGATAACAATGGTCCCGCTGGGCAGAGCAAAGGCGGTGCCTCCCGGTAGTGTCAGCCCAACAGCTATATCCGATTGGGAGGTGCCTAACGCGGGATCCCTGAACAATCCCATAGGGGTTTTGGTAAGGCCGGCAGTTATTATTGAGTCCGTGGGAGTGACGCCCGGAGCAAGAAATCCAGCATCGGTAGTTGTATTGACAACCACAGTAGACGTATCTATAAGATTGCCGTTTAACGCAGTAGAAGGCGTTGCCGGTAAACCGATATTATGGTCGCTATGGCAGCCATTTAAAATAAAAAGACTTATTAACAGGGTTAATAAGTCTAACCTAAGAAATTTCATATCCGATCTCAAAACTTATGCAACATGAACCAACTCTTCGTTGATGATTTCGTCGTAAAAATTGTAATAATTTTCGAAATCAGAAGTGGAATTGAATTCTAAAACCGGTTTATGGCTGTTTTTAACATTATTTAACACTTCATCGTCCACATTTTCGCCACCCAGCACAACGCCGTCGGCGTATTGAATGGCCCCAGCATGCAAGGATGAATTAGTGCCTGGCTTGTAAACATCCGTGTGTTTTTCCGTCATGTCGGTCATCACTGCTTTGTTCGCAAAGTCAGGGTTTAGCTTACCTGCAAAATCATTGTCGTAAACAGAGTAAACAACTTTTGAGTTTTTGAAGGTCGGATCGTCCTTATAAGTAGTTTTTAAGTATGCAGGGACCAATGAACTCATCCAGCCGTGGCAGTGGATCATGTCAGGCGCCCAGCCTAATTTTTTAACAGTTTCTAATGCACCCTTGCAAAAGAAGATCATCCTCTCATCATTGTCAGCATAAAATTTTCCGTCCTTATCTCCAAATACATGCTTACGCTGGAAGTATTCCTCGTTGTCGAGGAAATAAACCTGCATTCGCGCAGCTGGGATAGACGCAACCTTAATGATCAGAGGATTATCGTTATCATTAATAATAATGTTCATACCCGATAAACGGATCACTTCGTGTAACCGGTTCCTGCGCTCATTGATATTTCCGAAACGCGGCATCAGGATACGGATCTCGTAACCTTTGTCTTGCATTGCCTGTGGCAACTGGCGCGTGATTTCAGAAATTTTTGTGAGTTCGAGGAAAGGTGACATTTCATGTGTAATGAACAGAAGCTTAGATTTACCCATCACTAGTCGATATTAATATTATGTAAAGAAGTCAAAAAATTTGAGTCTGCAAATATAAGCATTATCTTATGAATTACCAACGGATTATGCAAGTTAGTTTTGGTTATATTTAATCAAATACACAAATTGCCGCGGTTTTTTTAACTTTTGCTGCATTGAAAATCTTCACAACCAAAAAAACGTTCGACGGGTACCTGGAAAAGCTGCGACGCGAGCGAAAAACTATCGGTTTTGTGCCAACAATGGGGGCCCTGCACCAGGGGCATTTGTCGCTATTGGCTCAAGCGCAACAAAGCAGCGATGTAACAGTTTGCAGCATATTTGTCAATCCCACGCAGTTCAATGACCCCATGGACCTGGAAAAATATCCAAGACCGATAGCATCAGATATAAGCAAACTGGAAAAGGCTGGCTGCGATGTGCTGTTTAACCCGGATGTTAACGAAATGTATGCTGCTAATGAGCAATGGCATTTGGATATCGGCGAACTGGAGGGTTTGTTAGAAGGTAAATTCAGACCAGGCCACTACCAGGGCGTTATGCAGGTGGTTTATAAACTGTTTGCTATCGTAAAACCTGATCTGGCCTTCTTCGGCCAAAAAGATTATCAGCAATTCCTGGTGATAAAGAAGATGGTTGACTTATTAAACTTGCCGGTAAAGCTGGTTATGTGCCCGATACAGCGTGAGGCGGATGGACTGGCGATGAGTTCCAGGAATATTCATCTTTCTGCGGAAGAAAGGCAACATGCTCTGGTTCTGTCCAGGACATTGGACTGGCTTAAAGAAAATCTCGACCCGAACAAAATTGATTCAGTGCTTGAAGAATGCAAAAAGAGGATCGATGCGGAACCTGGCGTGAAATTGGATTATTTCGAAATCGTTCACGCAAATGACTTGCATGCGGCAACTGCCGGCAATTGGAATCCCGATCATAAGAGCACGTTTGATATTGTGGCGCTGGTAGCGGCTAAAGTCGGAAATACGAGACTGATCGATAACTATATTTTTCATGTAAGATCGGTTCAAGTAACTGTGACCCCGCCGAAACGACCTGATCCGAAATCATAAAGCCGTGAACCATGATCCGTTAACTATGAACTATTAATGACACTAAGTACGAATTAAGATATTACTTTTGCGCCATGATTATAGAGGTATTGAAGTCCAAGATACATCGTGCTAAAGTGACGCAGGCCGAATTGAATTATGTAGGTAGTATTACGATAGATGAGGACCTGATAGAAGCGGCTAATATTATTCCCAACGAGAAGGTGCAGATCGTCAATAACAATAATGGCGCCCGTTTTGAAACTTACGTGATACGGGGCGAGCGCGGCAGCGGAACAGTGTGCCTTAACGGAGCGACGGCCAGGCTGGCGCAGGTTGGCGATATCGTTATTATCATGTCCTACGCGCACATGGAAATGGATGAGGCGCGCAATTACAAACCATTGCTGGTATTTCCTGATTCAGATAACAAGCTGATCAGGTAAATTTATTGGTCAGCCGGTTTTGGGTAAGCTGCCAGCCCTAATACCACGTGCAGGTTTACATCGATCTTGTACGATTTCCTTACCTTATAAGCCATACGTACCCTGATATTGGGTTCGCGCACCAATTGATCCAGGAACTTTGAATTATCGATATCCAGCGTAATGTTGTTGCCAACGTTAGGGCCAATGTCATTGCGCTGCGCCACCAGCATCTCATCTGTACCATTATCTTTAGAAAGATATATCTTGACCGAAGTAAGGTTTCCCATATTATAATCCGTGGGTTCAACCGACATCAATTTGGCCGAAACAACCCGAACAAGTGTTATCCTGTCGGCATCATTTCCTTTTTTACTAAAATTCTGGTCGAAACTGTTGGCCGTGCTGGTGGCTGAATACTCGTTGCCGGGCTGTGCAGTTGCCAAAACGGTAAGCGTCGAGGTATAAGGGAATGAAGATTTGATCAGGGACTGGTACATGGCGCAGCCGCTGATAAAGGCCCCGGGAATCACAAATGACAATAAAAATCGCTTCACCAATACAGGCATAGTAACAGGTTTCTGTGCTTTGGTAAATATAAAAAATCTGATAGTATAACGGAAGAAATACACAATGATATTACAATAATTTCCCGGCAATTAAAATTTGAAAAAACCTCGCGCGGGGTTGATCTATTTTTCTATCTTTGCATCCCGACGCTGATTCGGGTATTTCGCTTTCAGCGCATAGAATAGCTCATAGTTAATGGATCATTGTTCATAGCCAACAGGCACTAACCATGAACCACGAACTATGAACCACCAGCTTAAAAAACTATGCCCAAAAACACCTCCATCAAATCCGTTTTAATTATTGGTTCGGGCCCTATTATTATAGGCCAGGCGTGTGAGTTCGATTATTCCGGTTCGCAGGCGGCGCTTTCTTTAAAAGAAGAAGGCATTTCAGTATCCATTATCAACAGTAATCCGGCCACCATCATGACGGATAAGGTTATTGCCGATAATGTGTACCTGTTGCCTTTAAATTGCGATAGCATTGAACAAATATTGAAGGAACAAAAGATTGACGCCGTGTTGCCCACAATGGGCGGCCAAACTGCGCTGAATCTTTGTATAGAAGCTGAAGAACGCGGCCTCTGGGAAAAGTATAACGTTGCTGTGATAGGCGTTGATACCGCGGCCATCGAAAAAACAGAGAACAGGGAGGCATTCCGTCAACTGATGGTTGATATAGGTATCGGTGTGGCTAAATCAAAGATCGCTAACTCGTTTTTAGAGGGAAAAGAAGCTGCGCAGGATATTGGGTTTCCACTGGTTATACGTCCGAGCTATACGCTTGGAGGAACGGGCGGTGGCTTTGTACATAAAAAAGAAGAATTTGACGCGGCGCTAAGCCGCGGCCTGCAGGCATCGCCAACACACGAGGTGCTTGTTGAGCAGGCTGTGATAGGCTGGAAGGAATACGAGCTTGAATTGCTTCGCGACAGCAGGGACAACGTGATCATCATTTGTGCCATCGAGAACTTTGACCCGATGGGTATACACACCGGCGATTCCATCACCGTAGCGCCGCCGATGACGTTGAGCGATCGCTGCTACCAGGATATGCGCAACCAGGCCATCAAAATGATGCGCGCCATCGGGAATTTTGCCGGCGGATGTAACGTTCAGTTCGCCGTGAACCCGGCTGATGAGGATATCATCGCTATCGAGATCAACCCGCGAGTTTCGCGCTCGTCGGCCCTGGCATCAAAGGCTACGGGTTATCCCATAGCTAAGATAGCCGCCAAACTGGCAATAGGCTACAACCTGGATGAAATAGAAAACCAGATCACGAAAACGACTTCGGCTTATTTTGAGCCGACGCTGGATTACGTGATCGTAAAAGTACCGCGCTGGAACTTCGATAAGTTCAAAGGGGCGAACAAATACCTGGGCCTGCAGATGAAATCGGTGGGCGAAGTGATGGCCATTGGCCGCAGCTTTATCGAAGCGCTGCAGAAAGCCGCGCAAAGTTTGGAAATTGGCCGCTGGGGCCTTGGGGCCGATGGCCGCCAGAGCCGCAACCTTGAAGAAATTATGCACAGCCTGGAGAACCCAAGCTGGGACCGGCTGTTCCATATTTATGATGCGTTGAGCCTTGGTGTACCGATCGAATCGGTAAGAAAAGCAACCAAGATAGACCGCTGGTTCCTGAACCAGATACAGGAAGTGGTGAATTTGGAGATCGAATTGCGCCGCTATTCTTTAAACAATATACCTACCGAGTTTTTCTTTACCTTAAAGCAAAAGGGCTTTTCGGATGCGCAGATAGCACATATACTGACCAATACCACCGAAGAGGAAGTTTACCAGCGTCGCGTGAGCCTCGGTATACGCCGGGTTTATAAGATGGTGGACACCTGTGCGGCTGAGTTCCAGGCTAAGACGCCTTACTACTACTCGACTTACGAGGGGGAGAATGAGTCTGTACCATCTAATAAAAAGAAGATCATTGTATTGGGCTCCGGCCCGAACCGCATAGGACAGGGCATTGAGTTTGACTACAGCTGCGTGCATGGCTTGCTGGCTGCGAAAGAATCGGGTTTTGAGGCCATCATGATCAATTGCAACCCCGAAACCGTATCGACCGATTTTAACATGGCCGATAAGCTTTACTTCGAACCTGTTTTCTGGGAGCACGTGCGCGAGATCATCGAATTGGAAAAGCCGGAGGGCGTTATTGTTCAGTTAGGTGGTCAGACCGCGCTGAAGATGGCCGAGAAGCTGCACGAGCATGGCATTAAGATCATCGGTACTTCGTTTGATAACATGGATATTGCCGAGGACCGGGGGCGTTTCTCCGACCTGCTGAAGGAACTGGATATTCCCTATCCTAAATACGGCGTGGCCGAAAATGCGGAAGAAGCTATCGAAGTTGCGCACAAAGTGGGCTACCCGGTATTGGTTCGCCCGAGCTACGTATTAGGCGGACAGGGCATGAGCATTGTGATCAACGACGAGGACCTGGAGAAGGCGGTCGTGGGACTGTTGAAGAACCTGCCGGGTAACCGCGTACTGATAGATCACTTCCTTGATCGTGCCGAAGAAGCCGAGTCTGATTCGATCCATGACGGCGAGGACGTTCATATCATTGGCCTGATGGAGCATATCGAGCCTGCAGGTATCCACTCGGGCGATTCGAGCGCGGTGCTGCCGCCGTTCAACCTGTCAGCCAATGTGATCAAACAAATGGAGGATCACACCGAAAAAATCGCCAGGGCACTTAATGTTCGCGGTTTGTGTAATATCCAGTTCGCGATAAAAGATGAAAAGGTATATGTAATTGAAGCTAACCCGCGGGCATCGCGTACGGTGCCGTTCATCGCTAAGGCATACGATGTGCCTTATATCAACATCGCGGCTAAGATCATGCTGGGCGTAAATAAACTGAAAGACTTTACGATCGTTCGTAAACTTAAAGGCTACGCCATAAAGGAGCCAGTGTTCTCATTCGATAAATTTCCAGAGGTGAACAAAGAGCTCGGCCCCGAAATGAAATCAACAGGCGAGGCTATACGCTTCATAACTAATACCGAGGACCCATACTTCAGGCATTTGTACAAAGAAAAATCGATGTACCTGAGCAAGTAATAAACATTGGCATAGAAAGTGCCGTATTACTGGCACCGTGAGTATGAACAAAGAGTTTAAGAATTTTAAAAACGTCGACCCTTTAGACATCGCTGACGTTCTGACAAAGATCGAAAGATCATTTAATATTACATTGGATAATGAGGGTTTAGAAAAGGCTACTACGTTCAAAAGCCTTTGTGATCTAATCACCAGTAAAATTAACCAGGAGCATGCTGATACCTGTACCACACAGCAAGCCTTCTACAAACTCCGCTGCGCTATAGCTAATGTTACAGTTGCCGAAAAATGCAGCATAACACCTAATTCAAGGCTATCAAAGTTATTTCCGAGAGAAGATCGGTTACGCGTCATGGCAGAAATAGAACAGGAATTAGGTTTTGAAACCAGGCTGCTTCAGCCGAAAGGATGGGTGATCGGCTTTTTTGTATTAACGTTGTTAGCTTCTTCTATCGGATTCTTTTTTAAATGGGAAATAGCCGCTGCCGGGTGTTTGGCATCGGTTTTAGGGCTTAAACTCGCGGGGAAATTTGGGAAAGAAATTCATCTTAAAACGGTGGGCGACCTGGCTAATAAAATATCCAGGGAGAGTTATGTAAAGGCAAGGCGCAATCCAACCGTAAATAAAAACGAGATTGAACAAAAGGTACGCGAATTATTCGCACACGAGCTAAATCTCGAACCCATTTTATTGACAAAAAGGTCGCAATTCTGATCGCTATTTATCTAATATCATCCCGCTTACTTCAAAGGTGAGCCTCCGCTTTGGGTTGGTTTTAACCTGCGACTGCTTTTTCCCTTTCACCGTGTCGCCTGCGTAATGCTGCTGATCGTCTGCGATGAATTGTTTTTGCGCTACCCCGTCCAGGACAACTGTCCAGCCCGCCAGAGCGGCTGGGATGGTTACAGCATAGTTCTTGAAGTGCGCAGCGATTGTTCGTCCGTTTCCGGCATCCAGGGTAAACCATCCGCCTTTTTCTTTGGTTACCTTGAGTATCTTGCCGCGTACAGCAACGCTTATACGCACTTTTGTGTCCATAAAATCTTCCACCTTGCTTGCGGCCATCACACCGGTGGTGTCTGGTTTTGAGCCGAATATCTTTCCATGGACCAGTCCGGATCGTTTTTGGGCCATGGTAGAAAATGAAAATAAAAGGAAGAGTAATAAACAGCGTCTTTTCATCGTATGGTATAGTAAATGTTGCTTATGCTAACAAGCTATATTCACTAAGGTTTTTAACACGTTGGCGCATTGTTAAAGTTTGTTAAATCGGTCGAGGAAGTAACATTTTTAAACTACTATTGAATTGTGTTAAGAATTTTGGCCGATTTGGTTAAGTTTGCGGAAATTATGAATGCCCGGCGTATAAAGGATCGATTAAATGTACAAGCAATGGTGAATGCCGGAATGCTAAAATAAATTATTAAATGAAACCATCATGAGCTTCCGCTCAAAAAAAAATGACAAAGCTCATGATAGCTTCATTGCCATTAAAAATCAAATTATTCTAATGAAAACACCCCTACTTACAGCTATTATATTTTTATCGTTTTTTGTACTGATCACGGCCGTTGGCTGTAAAAAAACACCGGCTACCCCTAACAGCGCACCCTCGGTTCTCACCCAGGATGTGATGCTGGATGTTACTTCTACATCGGCGCAAAGTGGTGGAACGATCACTTCTGTTGGTACTTCGACTATTTCGGCCAATGGCGTGGTTTATAGCTCTACGGATAAGGTGCCCACCTTGGCTGATGATAAAACAACCGACCCTGTAATCAGTGTCAGCTATACTTATACCAGTAACATAACCGGGCTTACACCTAACACCACGTATTATTTGCGGGCCTATGCCACTAACCAGTTTGGTACGAGCTACGGCGCTGTGGTAACGTTTACAACGGCGGCTACCTTATCGTCAGTTTCCGGCACTGTCACCACATTTGCCGGTACGGGTACCGGTGGCTATATTGACGGAGCTAAAGAAAGCGCGGAATTTAGCAACCCGACAGGAATGGTTGTTGATGCGCAGGGGAATATTTATATCTCGGATAGTTTTAATAATCGTATCAGGAAGATCGCAACGGATGGGACGGTTTCTACCCTGGCCGGTAACGGAATCGCGGGCTATGTTGACAGTAAGGATGGCGAGCCGGAATTCTATGGTCCGCAGGGTTTAGCCATTGACGGCGCGGGTAATATATATGTGGCCGATTTTGGCAATAACGTTATCCGTAAAATAACGCCTTCGGGTACGGTGAGCACCTATGCAGGCAATGGCGTAGCAGCATTTGTTGACGGCGCGGCGCTTAATGTTGCGGCATTCAATGGCCCGGCCGGCCTGGCCTTCGATACCCATGGCAATTTGTTTGTGGCCGATCAGAATAATAATATGATCCGTAAGATAAGCGCTGCAGGAGGTGTAAGCCTTATTGCAGGCACACCAACAGCCGGGCATGTCAATCTTACTGTTGATAGTGCTGCAGGTGCCTGGGGCGCGTTTAATAAGCCAGTCGCTCTTGCCGTTGATCCGTCAGGAAATCTTTATGTTGCCGATAAAAACAATAGCGCTATCAGGCAGATTACTCCGGCCGGCGTAATAACTACCATAGCAGGCGGACCAAAACAGCAGGCACTCATAGGTTATCCCGCCGGGATATGCGTTGACGCAAGCGGCAATTCATTTATAACTGACCAGGCCGGCCGTATTATAGAGCTTACTTCGGCAAAAACGTTGTATATACTTGCAGGGGCCTCAAATGTATCGGGCTTTGCCGATGGATCGGGCACAGCGGCACAATTTAGTGCCCCACAAGGAATTTGTGTGGATGCAGCGGGAAATATTTACGTAGCCGACTTTAATAATAACAGGATACGTAAAGTAGTCGTTGTCGACAACAACTAGGCTTGCTGCTAACCGAAAAGGGAACCAAACACTTCTTCAATGTTTCCGACTGTTTTGACCTCAATTTTATAACGGGACAGGTCGATACGTTTCTTGTTTTGTCCGCCCGATTCCAGGTTATATTTGGAGATAAATATTTGTTCGAAGCCCAGTTTCTGCGCTTCGGCAATGCGCTGTTCAATTCGGTTTACCGCGCGTACCTCGCCTGATAAGCCGATCTCACCGGCGAAGCAGGTTTTAAAGGGTATCGGAATATCTTCATGTGATGAGATGATCGCGGCAGCCAGGCCCAGGTCAATCGCCGGGTCCTCCACACTGATACCGCCGGTGATATTCAGGAACACGTCTTTACCGCCCAGCTTAAACCCGCATCGTTTTTCTAATACGGCCAGTAACATATTCATACGCTTGGTATCGAAACCCGTGGCCGTGCGTTGCGGCGTACCGTAGGCCGATGTGCTCACCAGCGCCTGTGTTTCGATCAGCATGGGCCGCATGCCTTCCAGTGTAGCCGAAATGGTAACGCCGCTCAATGGTTCATCGCGTTGCGACAATAATATTTCAGAGGGATTGGATACTTCGCGCAGGCCCTCGCCCAGCATTTCGTAGATACCCAGCTCCGATGCCGAACCGAAGCGGTTCTTCACGGCCCGCAGGATGCGGTAAACATGATGCCTGTCGCCTTCAAACTGCAAAACGGTGTCCACCATATGCTCCAATATCTTCGGGCCGGCTATCATCCCATCTTTCGTAATATGGCCAATAAGGAAAACAGGTGTGCCTGATTCCTTGGCAAAACGTAGCAGTTCGGCGGTACACTCCCGCACCTGGGATACGCTGCCCGGAGTCGATTCGATATGCGCCGAATATAAGGTCTGTATCGAGTCGATCACCACCATATCCGGCTCCAGTATTTCGATCTGCTTAAAAATGTTTTGGGTTGAGGTTTCTGTCAGTATGTAGCACTCAGCCCCCCTGCCCCCTAAAGGGGGAGTAATAGCACCCCCTTTAGGGGGCAGGGGGCTGAGCCGCTCCGCCCTCATCTTGATCTGCCTTTCGCTTTCTTCGCCCGAAACATACAGCACCTTCATGCCTGGCATGTTCAGCGCCAGCTGCAGCATCAGGGTTGATTTACCTATACCGGGTTCACCGCCGATCAAAACCAATGAGCCGGCTACGATACCGCCGCCTAAAACGCGGTTAAATTCGTTATCCGGCGTGAGCGTGCGATTTTCCTCGTCAAAACTGATCTCGGATACCTGCACGGGTTTATTGGCGCGCTGTAATGTGGTGGAGGTAGCTTTCCAATTGGGGATAGCGGTATTGGCCTTCTCTATAACTTCTTCGGCAAAGGTATTCCATTGCGCGCAGGAAGGGCATTTACCGAGCCATTTGGGCGATTCGTAACCACAGCTCTGGCAGAAATAAGCGACTTTAGTTTTGGCCATTTTCGGATGTGCAGATTATAGATGTGCAAATGTGCAGATAAAATTTTGTTCGGCGATATATTTTACTAATTATTTTAGTATTATTGCTCATCATTCGTCAGTAAAAATATGGAGTTTACAATAGATGCCCTCAAACGGTTGGAGTTTGATTCCGCATTGTGCGATATCGTGAACCAGATCAATGCGGTAGACCAGCTCGTAAAATATGAATACAAAGACCGGGAACTAAAAGTCACCGTAAATGACAACCTGGTCAGAAAGATGAACCCGGATCAGTTGAGTTTATTGCTGAAGGTGAAGTAGATTTAACAGCAAAACTTTAGTTGTTCGCTTTTTCCGGAGGAGGAAATTTGATAGATTTGAAATTAGGCTTTGGTGGTTCGTGCGGAGAAACTTCAAATTTTATTGAATCTTTTATTTGTTTAAGGGATATAATCTTATAACTGCTGTCCACCCACCTCATAAAGGCCAGAATAGAGTCCCGCTTTAAATTAAATACTCTATCAAATCTCCTTTTCCGATCATTCCAATAAATTATTAATTCGTAGCTTCTACAATCCACGCAGGTTACGTCTGTTAGAGGAGTAGCTGTTTTAAATTTTGCTTTATTTAACTTTGAAATCAGGGTATCCCAAAATGTCTTACTAATCTTACCAGTAAAAAAGCCTTGCCTAATATCTTTGTAATCCCCCCAATATTGATAAACCAACGAGCTATCTATCCTAACTGTCGCCCCATAATCTGGGTATCCACTGGGTCTCGCCAGCTCGATTTTCGTAATTTCATAATTCTTCGAAGCGGTCTTTTTGCATGCCGCAAGGAACAGGAATAATAAGAGACATATGAAGTATATTCTGTCCATTGTTTAGGCACAAAAAACAAGATAAGAATAAAATTTCCCTAAAATACAAATCCAGATTGCTGCGATAAATCGTAAACCGAAAATGGTAATTCGTAAATTCCTAGAGCTTAATCTCCTCA
>Ga0068855_100006082_pt1 | contig 14716 bp, 17 predicted proteins | sample KBSCornC52_FD_66592 | JGI IMG/M metagenome (GOLD analysis project Ga0068855, IMG submission 66592) | Corn rhizosphere microbial communities from Kellogg Biological Station, Michigan, USA - KBS Corn C5-2 | ecosystem: Host-associated > Plants > Roots > Rhizosphere > Soil ... | reverse complement strand
TGCGCTTCGGCAGTTTTAGCGCGCACAACGGACTCGGCGGTGACGCCTCGCCTGTGCGCTTCGGCAGTTTTAGCGCGCACAACGGACTCGGCGGTGACGCCTCGCCTGTGCGCTTCGGCAACCAATATTGACAAATCTACTTTTTATCGGGGACATCTTTGGATCGGTAGGCCGGGGGATCGTGGCCCGGCAACTGCCCGAAATCGTCGTAACTGAAAATATCCACCTGACCATTGCGAATGGCGAAAACGCCGCGGCCGGGTTCGGGATTACTCCGCAACTGGCCGACGAGATCTTCGGCTACGGCGTGGACGTCATCACCAGCGGCAACCATATTTGGGATAAGCGCGAAATCTACGAATACTTGCCCAAGCAGCCGCGCCTGCTTCGGCCGGCGAATTATCCGGCTGAACTGCCGGGATCGGGCATAGTCGTCGTGGAAGCGCGCAGCGGAGCGAAGTGCGCGGTGCTGAATCTCCAGGGGCGATCCTACATGCCTTCGACCGACTGCCCTTTTCGTAAAGCCGACGCGCTGCTGGCTGCGCTGCCCGCGGGAGTCAACGTGCGCTTTGTGGATTTTCACGCCGAGCTTACGAGCGAGAAACAAGCCATGGGCTGGTATCTGGATGGACGTGTTTCCGCGGTAGTCGGAACCCACACGCACGTGCCCACCGCAGACACGCGAATTCTCACCAACGGCACTGCGTACCAGACGGATGCCGGCATGACGGGGCCGTATCTATCGGTGATCGGCGTGGACAAGGACATCATCTTGCAGAGGTTTCTCACGCAGATGCCAGTGCGCATGGAAGCGGCGCGTCATGGGGGTGAGCTGCACGGGGTGATCGTAGAAGTGGACGAGGCCAGCGGACACGCGGCGTCCATCCGCCGTGTAAGTGTAAGCTAAGGCGTATCAGGAGGAGTACATGCTGAAGCTTACCCCCTATCTGTCATTCGACGGCCACTGCGAACAGGCCTTTAAACTATACGAGCAGTGCCTGGGTGGAAAGATCACCTTCATGCAGACGTACGGCGACTCGCCGATGGCCGAACAGACGCCGACCGAGTGGCGGAAGCGGGTCATGCACGCGACGCTCTCCGTGGGTGACCAATTACTACAGGGCTCTGATTCGCCCCCGGGCCAGTATCAGAAACCGCAGGGCTTCTCGATAGCCATCGCCCTCAGCGATGCGACGGAAGCGGAGCGCATCTTCAAAGCTCTATCGGAGGACGGCAAGGTGCAGATGCCGCTGGAGGAAACCTTCTGGGCGCTGAGGTTTGGTTATCTCATTGACCGGTTCGGCGTACCCTGGATGATCAATTGCGAAAAATCTGCTTAAAATAATGACCCTGAGCTTTGAACAAGCACGGGCCTGCGTCCTGCGCGAAGTGAGCGCTGCACGGCCGGTGCCTGCTACTGAGCAGATTCCGGCGCTGGAAGCGGCTGGTCGTGTGCTTGCCGAGACGGTCTTCGCCGACCGCGATTATCCTCCGTTTCCGCGTGCAGCTCGCGATGGATTTGCGGTTCGCGCCGCGGATGTTCCCGGCGAATTGCACGTAATCGGCGAAGTGCGTGCGGGTGAAATCTACCGCGGCTCACTAAGCGCCCGAGAAGCTGTCGAGATAATGACCGGAGCACCGCTGCCAGCGGGCGCTGACGCGGTTGTGATGGTGGAGCATACGGAACGCGAAGGGAATCGCGTACGCGTGGGCCGCGCTTTGACGCCCGGCGAAAACTTCGGCGCACAAGGGCAGGAAGCGCGCATAGGCGAGTCCGTTCTTCAGGTGGGCCAGCGGTTAGCGTTCGCCCAGATTGCCATGCTGGCGATGGTCGGACGTGAATGTGCTGCTGTCTATAGGAAACCGCGCGTGGCCATCATTCCAACGGGGGACGAGATCGTCGAGGCCGGCGTCAATCCCGAACGTTTTCAGATCCGCAATTCGAACGCTTGGTCGATGGCGGTGCAGGTGGGCAGGGCAGGGGGTGATCCCCAGATTCTGCCGATTGCGCGCGACAACTACGAATCGACGCGTGGGCTTATTGAACAAGGTTTGGATGCCGATCTCCTGCTGCTCTCCGGCGGAGTCTCGGCCGGCAAGTACGATATCGTCGAGCGCGTGATGGCGGATCTCGGGGCCGAATTCTTCTTCGACCGGGTGCTGCTCCAGCCGGGGCAGCCGCTGGTGTTTGGAAGAGTTCGCGGAAAGTTTTTCTTCGGACTGCCGGGAAATCCCGCATCGACCATGGTCACGTTTGAAGTGTTCGCGCGGGCGGCGGTAGAACTGTTGGGCGGAGCACAGGAAGCTCCGCTTCGCTTGCTACAAGCTCGGCTATCGAAGGACTTTCGACAAAAGACCGGTCTGACGCGATTCCTTCCAGCGCAGGTCTCCGCCGACGGATCGACGGTTGCGCCGGAGCCCTGGCAAGGATCAGGGGACATTGGTGCGTTGTCGCGCGCGAATGCATTCCTGGTGACCGAGCCTGATCGCGAATCCTGGGCGGCGGGCGAAATGATTCGGGTCTTACTCAAATAATGAAAAACCTCTCTCATTACGATAGGAAAGGCCGCGCGAGCATGGTGGATGTGTCGGCCAAAGCGCAGACACGGCGCACGGCAACGGCCCAGGCATTCGTGAAGATCAAGCCCTCTGTGCTGAAAAAGCTTCCGCAGAATCCCAAAGGGAATCCATTGGAGGTGGCGCGGTTCGCGGGTATTTCCGCCGCCAAGCGCACTTCCGAGCTGATCCCCATGTGCCATCCGCTGCTGCTTTCGCATATCGATGTGACCGCCAAGATACAGCCCCGCGGTGTTCGTATTACGTCACAGGTGACTACCACCGGTCCCACGGGCGTCGAAATGGAAGCGTTGACGGCAGCCGCAGTGGCCGCGCTCACGGTGTACGACATGACCAAGGCTCTCGATAAAGGGATCGAAATTGGTGAGCTGCACCTGGTGGAGAAGACCGGCGGCAAGTCAGGGGACTATAGGCGGTGATTCGAGTTGCGATCCTGACCATCAGCGACTCGGCGGTGGCCGGAACTCGCAAGGATTTGTCGGGACCGGCTGTGGCTGCGAAGGTCGAGGCTCTGGGGTGGTCGGTTGTGGCACGCCAAGTGCATCCAGATGACCGGGAGAAGATTGCCGCCGCCATGATTCAACTGATTGATTCCGGGGAGATCGATGTGCTGTTATCCACAGGCGGCACCGGACTGGGGCCTCGCGACATAACTCCGGAAGCTACCGACACCGTGGCGGATCGCGACATTCCAGGCTTTGGCGAGCTGATGCGGTCGGAAGGCCGTAAAACGGCCCGGTTTGCTTCACTTTCCAGGGGTGGCGCGGCGGCCCGGGGCAGCGTCCTGATCGTCAATTTTCCCGGTTCCCCCAAGGGTGCGGTAGATTCGTTAGTAGCAGTAGCGGATCTGATTCCCCACGCGGTCGACTTGTTGCACGGCCGCACCGAGCACAAAAGTAGCAACGGATAACCCAGGGAAGGCATCGGAAATATATGAGCATCGGGAACCTCATTGCAGGACTGCTGGTGGCTGGGCTTTTAGTGGCCCAGGAGCCTGCCAAGCCTCCCGCGCAGAGCGAGATCGATCCCGGCGATTTGATCTTCCGCCAGGAGAATATCTTCGTCATGGCGCCGGTGATTGCCCGCGACTTGCGGGGCAACATCGTGAACGGGCTGACGCCGCTCGACTTCGAGCTGTATGACAACGGTAAGCTGCAAAAGATTACCGAAGACGCGGCGTCACATCCGGTCTCGATGGTGGTGGCAGTCCAATCCAGCGCCAACATGGAAAAGCTGCTTCCGGGTATCCGTAAGGTCGGGAGCCTGTTTAGCGGGCTGGTACTGGGCGAAGTCGGGGAACTGGCGGTGTTGTCCTTCGATCACCGCGTGCAAACTATGACGGAGTTCACTTCTGATCCTGACAAGATTTCGGCAGCCTTCATGAAGATCAAGTCCGGCAGCGCGCCCAACCATTTGAACGATGCGGCTATGAAAGCCGTGAACATGCTTTCTACCCGCGATAAATCCCGCCGCCGAGTGCTGGTCCTGATCAGCGAGACTCGCGACAACGGAAGCGAGATGACCGTTCGCGACGTGCTGACGAAAGCCGAATTTAAGGACATCGCGGTATACGCCGTCGAGGTGTCGCACCTGTTGACGTCGCTGACGTCGCATCCCGATCCGCCGCGGCCCAATGGGATTCCTCCCGAGGCGCGCACACTACCGGGCGGCACCATCGGAACGCTGACGACCGATGCACAAGGTCAAGTATGCTGCTCGCCATCGATGGGCGACTGGTCTCCGATCTTCAAAGAGCTCTTCACGGCCGTGAAAGCCATCTTCATTTCAAATCCGCAGGAAGTGTACACCAAGTTCACCGGCGGCCGCGAGTACTCCTACATGAATCAGAAGGGTCTGGAGCGCGCCATCACCGATATCGGCGATGAGATCCACAGCCAATACCTGTTGACGTATCGGCCGAATAATCCGGATGAAGCCGGCTACCACGAGATCGAAGTAAAGGTTCTCAAGCCGGGGTTGAAGGTGACTACTCGTCCGGGGTATTGGTCGGCAGCCAGGCCGCAGTAGGGGCAGGTGTCGAGATACCCGCTTGCGGGTCCTTCGTGCGTGCGCCACGCGCCACACCCGCCTCGTAGGGGCGAGGCATGCCTCGCCCGCAAGCAGGCTTTCAGTTGCTAGTCCACAGCTTGAATGCACGCCCCAGAAGTGCAGCCGCGAAAAAATATCCGCTAAGCGGCAGTAGTACCTTCCATTTCTTCTCGTCGGTCTTGCGGCCGCACCAGCCGAAGTACCAGGCAACGCCCGCTGAGGCAAGGATGCATGCTGGTATCGCAATGGCGGGGGTTTGGTTGCCGATTGCAACGTACAGCAACAATCCCGCGCTCGTCCATATTCCATAAACCTTTAAATACGCCCAAGAGGTGGAGGGTGGAGCGTTACGGCGGACAATCCCTTGAGGGAGCCACTGTTCAGTGAAAGTCAGAAGGTTATCAAAGTTCTCAATTTCCGGTGGAAAGTGTAAGTACCTACGTCGCGATTTGCGGAAGAGCCAGATGCCGCGTGTTGACAGACAGGCCTCAAGAATCTCAGAACGATAAAAGACCATATTGCTTAATTTGCTCCGCGAAGCAGCCTTCTCATCGTCAATCTCGATTTCAGTAGATCGCAGCATATCGCCTATACGTTGCAGTGCTTTGCGTTGCCCTCTAACGAAGATAACGGCCATCGCCACGACGAAGATAATGTCAAAGGTCAGTGCGGCCCGAAGTTCAGACAGGGCTATAGTCGCTGCGCACATGCCGGCGATAATGATCACGAATCCAGCGGCTTGATGCCGTCGAGTTTTGTGGCTAAGCGAATCGATCGACTCCGGTGAGTAACGATAGATGGCCATTTCTGGAGGATGCTAACACATTAAACCGGGTGGGAAGCTTGCGAATAGTTCGAGATCTAGCCCGCTTTTCCCGCCGGTTCGACGATCGCACTCATTGAGCCCTTGGACACTGGCATCCGAGGATCGGCTCCGTAGGCGTGGATTTGATCGCGACCGAATTCGGCCTGTTGGCGCTCGCAAGTGAGGACGATGGTGCGCCCGGTTGCATCCACCTCCATGGCATGACGGAAAGCGGCTTCCTTCGAGTGGCAAAAAATCGCTACCAGCATCTCGATGACGTAGTCGTACGTATGTTCGTCATCATCCAGCAGAACAACGTGGAACAGCGGGGTCAGTTCATCTTGGTTGGCGGCGCCGGTCGCGGGCGCGGCCGTAGTCTTTGTCATAGCAAACCGGTCGCCATTTCAGGAGCCTTTTAGAACGTCAGCAATTGCCTTTTCCGGGATGATGCCCTCTTTGATCACCCGCCAGTAGGGCTCGGTGATGTCCACCGTGGTGGCTCCCAGACCAGTGGCGGGTCCCGCGTCGAGAACCAGGTCCACGCGCCCGTCCATGGCACCGAATACTTCAATTCCGCTGCTGCATGTCGGCATGCCGGAAAGATTTGCGCTAGTGGCGATCAAGGGCTGGGCGAGCCGTTCGAGCAACGCCGTGGCGACTTTCGATTTGGATTGCCGGATGGCCAGGCGGCCCGTGTTGCCGGTGACTTTCAGGGGAACTCGCGATGAAGCCCGCACGATGATCGTCAGTTCTCCCGGCCAGAAATGCCGCGCGAGCAAATAGAACCGGGCTGAGGTCTCCTTGGCCAGCTCTTCCGCCATCACCACGTCGCTCACCAGCATGGGCAGAGCACGATCGTGCTCGCGACCTTTGGCCGCGAAGATTCGTCCCACGGCGTGCAGGTTGAGCGGATCGCAGACCAGCGTATAGAGAGCATCGGTAGGGATCGCGACCACCTCGCCTCGGCGGACCGCAGCTGAGGCGCGCTCAATGGCGCGTTCGGAAGGGCGCTCGGCGTCAATCTCGATCAAGTCGGTAGGCACGTGAATTTTAGTCTAACGCTACATCGATGGCTGTCTGATACCGGCCCATTGGAGTGCTCACCTGAATGCCCGCGGCGATAGGTCGCACGGACTGGACAATCTCCCGCGCGATCGCCAGACCCGCGGCTGCGGGGCCGTCGACACCTTCGGCCCGGCGCATGCGATCCATATAAGCCTCGGGTATCGGAACACGCAGCTCATTGACCAGGAACTCGGCGTTGCGGAAACTGGTGAGCGGCCAGATCCCGGCGATAATCGGGATCGCAAACTCCCGGGTGCGCGCCAGGAACGCGACGAACAGATCCACATCGAACAACGGTTGGGTGACAGCGAATTCCGCGCCCGCTTTGACCTTGGCTTCGAAGCGGCGCAGTTCTTCTTCCAGGTTATGAGCCCCGGGATTCACACCCACGCCCAGCAGCATGGAAGTCTGCGAGCCCATGGGATTGCCGCCCAGATCCAGTCCGTGGTTGAGATTGTTGACGATGTTCGTAAGGCCGATGGAATCGACGTCGAACACGGCGGTCGCATCGGGATAGACGCCCATGCGCGGCGGATCTCCGGTAATGCAGATCAGGTTGCGGATGCCCACCATGTGCGCGCCCAGGAGTTCACTCTGGATGCCGACGATGTTCCGGTCGCGGCAGGAGAAGTGGAGCACCGGCTCGATTCCGGTCTCCTGTTGAATAAGCTGGCAGGTGACTTGGGCACTGAGGCGGGCGCTGGCGCGTGGGCCGTCAGGCACGCTAACGCAGTCGATTCCGGCTTCCTTGCAAAGCTTGGCTCCGGCGATTTCCTGAGAAGCGTCCAGGCCGCGCGGGGGGAGAATCTCGACGAGAGTGACAAACTTTCCGGCGGCGAGCTTCGCACCCAGGCGGCTTTTTTCCGCCACGGGAACTTTCTCAAGCCGCTCGACTTTAGCGACGGGTTCTTCAACCGCGATGGTTGAGGCACGAGGGAGATCCACTTTGCGAACTTCTTTGCCGATTTCGCGGATATGCTCCGGCGTGGTTCCACAGCATCCGCCGACAATGCGAGCGCCGGCTTCGAGGAATCGCGTGGCGTAGTGCGCCAGGTATTCCGGCGAGCACAGATAGATATTCCGGCCATCGACGCCGGCGGGCAGTCCGGCGTTGGGCAAGGCGCTGAGCGGCTTGTCGGTGAACGCGGCTAACATCTTAAAAGTCTGGAAGAGAGCCCAGGGGCCCGAAGAACAGTTCAGCCCGATGGCGTCCACCGGCATCGCGTCCAGCCCGCGGGTGAAATCTTCGATCGAAGTGCCGTCCTGGAGGCGGCCGTCGTCTTCGATGCTCAAATGGGCCACGATGACGAGCTCGGGCCCTGCGGCTTCGCGCGCGGCGTCTACGGCGGCGCGGATTTCGTTCATGTCGCGGAAGGTTTCGAGCATCAGGCAATCGACGCCGGCTTCCACCAGAGCATCGATCTGCTCGCGAAATATCGACCGGGCTTCTTCGAGGCTGGTGGAACCGAGCGGTTCGAGGCGAACACCTAGCGGTCCGATAGCGCCTGCGACGAAAGCCTGATCGCGAGCAGCTTCGCGGGCGATCCTTACACCCGCTCGATTGATCAGCCGGACTTTATCGGCGAATCCAAACGTAGCCAGGCGCTTGCGATTCGCACCGAAGGTATTCGTCTCGATGAGCTCCGCGCCGGCGCGCAGATACTCCTGGTGGACGTCGCGCACCAGGGCGGGCAGCGAGAGATTCAATTCGTCGAAACAGCGGTTAATGAAAGCGCCCTTGGCGTAGAGCATGGTGCCCATGGCACCGTCGGCCACCCATACGCGCTGCTCGAAAATCTCCCGGAACTCGAGGGCCCGGGTCTGTATTGCGGTCACTGGCATGTTCGTTCTAACGGCAAAACTTCACGGAATCCAGATCGGGAACGGATTGGAACGTCCCGAACGGCACTGTTCGATCAGGTCCGGCACTCGCTCGCGCCGCTTCATCAAACGTTCCAGCAGGCGCTCCAGCTCGTCTTCGTCGCCCTCCAGCCAAGCCGGAGGAATGCGTTTAACCGCCTGATCCACGACTTCTTCCGGAAAATTCCGGATCCGGTCGAGCCAAGGCTCGAATTCGGCGAGACCACGCACCGTCCGATAGACCAGCGGGCGAAAATACAAGCCCTGAATCGGCGATTCGCCCCAACGCCAGTGGGGTCCCTCGAATACGTAACCATTGTCCACCATTTGAGCCACAAAACCCAAGCGGGGCGGATTCGCGGCCAAAGGATCGTGAACCCGGGCCCGGAAGAAGATCGCCTGGCGGGAGTCGGCGTTTCCCATCCATTTATCGAAGGCCAGAACCCCCAGGAAATCCTGTAAGTTTTCCACCTGTTCCAGAAGAGTGTCCGGTAGAAAATCGTAGACCACGGTTCGCATGGGATCGCCCGGGAATCGCGAACCAAAGTGCCACCCGGGGGTCACCGGGCGGCGTTCCCGGCCCAACTGGATGTGGACGTCCGGGGTGGCGGCCAGGAATTCTTGCGTCAGCTCCACCATGGCTGTCTCGGGAGCGGCGATGCCGAGGTAGTGCAGAAATGTGGACGCGATCCATTCATTGACCAGGATCCGCCGGTGCTGCGGATTGTTGTGGAACTTGACCACGTAGGAATGTCCGTCGGAGGCCTCGATAAGGTGCGCCTGCGCCCCACCGCGCATCTTGCGGGTAAGGCGGTGCGCTGCGACGGGCATCTGGAGATGAGTGCGTTACGGGCTTCAATAATCGCATTGAATCGAGTACCTTAGAGTTATATGCCCGAAGACGACAAGGATGTAGCACCGCGCGCGCCTGGCTCAAGCAAGGAAGAAGTCGCGCTGGATCTGATGAAGTTTATCGCCTCAACGGCTGGCGTGGGAAAGTCGACGACCGGGGCCGGATTTGGGGGTAAGACTCCCAAGGGTCCGGACGAGCAGGTGGATGCTCTATTGGCGCTCTATGAGCGCTGCCGAGGCGTTGTAGAGAAGTAGAATCCAAGACGCTCAACGATGGGCGACCAAAGCCACGACGTGCGACCGGACCGCGACGAAACCTCTCTCCTAGGGAGCTTGGGCGGCGAGCCGACGGCAACCCAAATCATTGCTGTACTCGCGCGGGAAGATCACCGGCGATATCTGGCTGCTGAGTCGAGACAAATAGCTGTCTCACCGCCCAGCGTGTTAGCTGTACGAGCGCTGCCGTGCCGCGGTAAACAAAGAAGCGAAGTAGAAATCTCTACTTCTTTTTCTTGGGAGCCTTCTTTTTCGAAGCCGCCTTCGTTGCAGTCTTCTTGGCTGCCTTTTTAGGCGCGGACTTCTTGGCGGCTACGTTCTTCGCGGCTACTTTCTTAGCGGCTTTTTTAGGAGCCGCTTTCTTGGCTGCCGCTTTTTTCTTGGGCGCAGCTTTCTTCGCGACTACTTTTTTAGCCGGTTTCTTAGCTGCTGCTTTCTTCTTGGGAGCGGCTTTCGGGGCAGCGGCCCGCGTCGCAGGCTTTTTGGCAGGGATCGCTTCGGGAGCGGGGACGCTCAGCACGGGCATCGAAACCGGCGGCATCAAGGGAGTGATGACGGTCTCGGTGACCACGATGGTTTCTTCGTCCTCGTCCTCGTCGTAGTCCCCGATGTCATCGTCTACGTGGATGTTTGATTCCTGCTCGTAGTCGTCCTCATCATCTTCCATCGAGAACCGATACTCTAACATTCAGACTGCCTCCTGTTTTGAGTGTGTCGCGTGACGTTCTTTAGCGTGGATAACGTGGCAAGAATTAGAATATCGCGTTTTGTTCAGAAGGCAAGGGGAAATGTGCCGCGTGCGGCCGTGTAAAGACTATGCCCCGGAGGTGCGTTTCGCGGGGCTGCGAACAGCTTTTCCCGTGGCGCTCGCCGAGGGCTTGGCGGTGGCTTTCGCAGTGGATTTCGCGGGGCTTTTCGCAACGGGCTTTCGGCTAGTCTGGGTGCCGGCGACGGTCTTGGCCGAGGTCTTCTTTTTGGCCGCCGGTTTCCGGGAGGCGACCTTCACGGGCTTGGCGTCTCCGGGATAGGCCACCGGGACGGCTGCGAAGGCGCCGGCTTCAGGAAGCTGGTCGTGATTCGCGGAGCTTAGGACGTCGGGGCTGGTGCCATAGCGCTTGGCGACGGCCGCGAACGTATCGCCCGCCTCCACGCGATGCACTCTCCAGGAGTCCCGGCGATCGGCCGGAATCACCCGCAGGGCGGCTTCAAGCTGCGCCAGAGAGCCCTTGGGGACCCGCAAGGTGTATCCGGCGGGCGTCACTGATCTCACCAGGGACGGATTCAGCTCCTTAAGCTCGCTGACGGAGCGGTCGAGGGCGGCAGCCACCAGGCCGATGTGTGTGGGCGTCTGCAGCTCCAGGCTGTCATACTGGACGGCCGGCTCAAAAGTTACGTCCTGGATGCCATATTCCTGGGCGTTCTTGGACATGATCACCATGGCCAGAATCGCCGGAACGTAGTTGGCGGTTTGCAGCGGCAGCGCATTTCGGCGGCGAAGCTCCCAGAAATCGGCGTAGCCGGTCCGCATGATAGCGTTATCGACGCAGCCGGGTCCGCAGTTATAGGCGGCCATAGCCAGGTACCAGTCGCCGAAATGCTCATACAGATCGTGCAGATGGCGGGCGGCGGCGCGGGTGGCTTTTTCCGGATCCATGCGGTCGTCGGTGGAGGGAGTCTGGTTCAAGCCGTATTCCCGGCCGCGGAACTGGGCGAACTGCCAGATGCCCACGCACGCCTTGTTAGAGACGGCGCGAGGCTGAAAACCCGATTCGGCCTGGGCAAGGAAGATCAATTCCTCGGGCAGACCTTCTTCGGCCAGAATCCGCTCGATCATGGCCTTGTATTTACCGGAGCGCTGCATGCCGCCGAGCAGGATCCGTTGGCCCTTGGTACTTGAAAAGAACTTAATGAAGCTGACGACCGCATCGCTCTCTTCGAGAGGAAGCTGTGACACCGTCATGCGGACCTGTTCCCGGACCTTGCCGCGAAGGCTGGGGTCGATGGGGAAGGTCATTTCCAGAATATCGTCGAGAGGCGCCTTGTCATAGGACACCTGGTCTTCAGGGGCGCTGGCACCGAGCTGATCCTGGTCGATGCGATAGATCGCGTCCACCAGCTCTTCCAGGCGGCGCTCGAGAGCCGTTCGGTCGGGTAGATTTTCGGGAGCGTTCAGCAGCGCTTCGACGGCTCGATTAAATTCCTGCCGAGCCTCATCCGGGCGGCCCTGCTGCAGGGCTCGTTTACCGGCGGCGAAACGATCGTTGGCGCGTTGGATCAGGAACTCGGTATCGGTAGGGCGGGGAATCAGGGCAGGACCGGCTTTAAGGGCGGGGTTCTCATTCGCGTACAGGTCCAGGCGGGGCGGGTCGGCGAAGGCTTGCTGAACCGGTTCAGGAGCCTGACCCCGTTGCGGTGGCAAGAAGAACTGCCGATAGCTAGCCTGCGGATGGCTTGCCGCGCAACCGGTTAACAGGAAGACCGTCGCAGACAGGGCCGCCGACAAACGTACTGTAGCGGCGCGGGTACTGTTGTGGACACCCATACCTTTATCTCGGCCAAGTTTAACAGATTCTTAAGGCCTACACTAACCCCGCGCAACATATAGAGTTCCGAAACGGCAGAAACCGCAGAACCCGCTCCTTTGAACCCCATTTGATAGAAAAAAGATACAAAGGCGGGCGCGTCGATTTGGGCGGCGCACTCACTCCAAATCCGCCAGCCTCGACCGCAGCTCATCGATACACTGCCCGGCGTCCGCGTGCTCGCCCTTCATACCGCAGCGCGGGCATAGGCGGGGCGGTAGGGCGTCGCCCTCGACGTAGGCTATCGTTGTGCCACAGGTCCGCGCCTGGGCCTGCTGGTGTGACGCTGGCGGGCAGCTAGCCGCTCCAGGCCGGACGGCGAGCCTTTATCCGCAGTCATGCCTGCCGAGCAGCCGAAAAGGTTGGGCGGTTCAGCGGCGGGCATCGCCTGAAGCATATCAGTGGCGGAACATTCGAGCAATGGAGGCACCCAGCGGTAGTGCCTGAATAGTGCGTTGATCCGGGCTCGGGTCGCGGCGCAGCTCCGGGCGTGGTTAAAGGGCTTGACTAGTCATTTGTCTAGCTGTCGCCTTGGCCCTACTCCAGCTACCCTGAAATAGCTTGGTTGACGATCCGCGATATTCGCCGCAAGAGTTCCTGCAAAGGATGGATTCGGGTGAGTTCGACGACAACCTTTACATTGAGCTTAAAAAGTTCTCCAAAGAACAGTTATGGGAGCTTGCCGTGATTCTCTTGGGGCGCAGCGCCAAGCCCCGCGTGAGGCCACTGCCCCGTTTAAGCGCCCGCGCTCTCGTCTAGAACTTCGGTTCCGCGCACGTTCACATCAATCGCAAACATGGTGACGATCTTGCCATCCCAGAGCACGTCTACCATTCGGTCCCCAGCGCTAGTAGGACCAGAGACAACCTTGATGATCGCTCCAGCCGGGACGTAGGAGGATTGATGCTTGCCGTTAGTGCCGTCAATGGCCAGCGTCGGGCGTTCGAGTCTGAAACGTCTACCAGTGAGCACGTTGCTTTCTCTATGCGCGGATGCAAGATAACACTGCAATGATTTTTGGGCGCTTTTGAGTATAGCGGACGGGACAGTAACCGACAAGTTTCGAACTTCCGCAGAAGTTCTAGGACTGCTTCCGGCTTTATGCCAGATCCCAAATGTGATCGGTCAGCTTAGATTCCATCGCAGGCGTCACCCGAAGAGTCTCATGAATCCGGCAGAAGTTGCGATAGCCGGGGGGGATGCTACACCCTCACCCCGCCCGAGAGAATCGCTCCTGACGCATTTGTGAGCGACGATTTTCGGGGATTCGGGGCTTAGTGAAAAGCGAGGCCGGGCGTCGTGTTTCAAACCCAGGTAGTAATTTTTGCTGCCGGGCAGCCTACCTGATCGCCCTTCTTATCTAGTCTTCGAACGGCGTGATTGCGGTAAACGCCCCGTTCGGCACTGTGACGCGCAACGTGTTCGCAGTGCAGGAAGAGACCTAGGTACACAAATCGGAGGTCAGAATCCCCATGCCGGTATACTTTCCCTCGGTGTTGTCAAAAAACACTGACATCCTCTCGAAACCAGGAAAATCCAACAAGTGCGAGGTCATGAAATCCGGCGAGCCGACATTTTGCTTTCTGAAGACAGTCTGTCCCAGCATGTCCCCGACGCCCGCGCTGGTTTCCTCGATCAACGCCCAGCCGAGACGCTGAGGAGCGTTATCTACCAGGGTTTCGTAAATGGCTGTTTGACCTGGCGAGAGATTAAAGAGAATCATGACAGCCTCCGTCAACCTTATGGTGCGTCTTTGGGGACGAAAGTGGGGTTCTAAGGCCCTCTGAAGGCCCCTGGAAGCTCTTTAAAGCCAACTTTTCGAAATCCATAGCTCCTCTACGGCAGCGTGGATAACCTTACTGACCTGGCTCCGGCTATCGGCGGGAAGGCTGCGCTGCTCCCTCAGAATCGTCTATAGTTGCAAACGAGTCCAGCCACCCGGTGGCTCACCCGCTGTGGCGATCACCCGCCTGGGCACGAGCAGCCAAGACTTCTTGATGAGAAGGAGACACCGATGGACGAAGTGCGAAGGCGAGAACTACTTGTGTCGAAGGCGTGGATTCAAGCGGTGGTCGTGGTGGTATTGTTTGGCTTTTTCGTGCTGGGACTGCTGGCGTATCGAACCTACTCCGGCGAGGCGCCCATTCCAGGACGAGTTGTGGACCCGGAAGGAAGCCTCCTTTTCACCCGCGAAGACATCGTCAGCGGACAGCAGGTGTTCCTGCGGAACGGGCTTATGGAGTATGGTTCAATCTTTGGGCACGGCGCCTATTTAGGGCCCGACTTTACGGCCGACTACTTGCGCCGTTCTGCATCGAGCGTCTTTGAATCTCATGGCGGCCAGAAATCGGATAGTGCAAATAGCCGGACCATCGAAGAGTTTAAGATCAATCGTTACGATGCGGCGAACGATATGCTCACGTTCACCTCGGCTCAGTCCGCGGCACATAGCCAGCTGAAGGATTACTACTGGGCATCTTTTAGTGACCCATCCACGCGATCCGGACTCCGGCCGGGAGCCATCGCCGACCGTCGTGACACAGATCAACTGACCGCATTCTTCGCCTGGACGGCCTGGGTTGCTTCTGCACTCCGGCCGGGAGTGGATTACTCCTATACGAACAACTGGCCACCCGAGCCTTTGGTCGGA
>Ga0068855_100006078_pt1 | contig 14720 bp, 13 predicted proteins | sample KBSCornC52_FD_66592 | JGI IMG/M metagenome (GOLD analysis project Ga0068855, IMG submission 66592) | Corn rhizosphere microbial communities from Kellogg Biological Station, Michigan, USA - KBS Corn C5-2 | ecosystem: Host-associated > Plants > Roots > Rhizosphere > Soil ... | reverse complement strand
CCCTTTCTGAGCGCTTCTTTTGCGAAATCTGCCCAGCCCATAGTCGCCCTCCCATGCAAGTTCTGCGCGCCCTATTTCTGTGGTTGCGGCTAGTGATAGTGATCCCAGCTTGCAATTTTTGTAAGCGTTGCGTACAATACGTACAACGTTTACAATGTGTATCCAGGGAGTTATTATGTCTCAGACAATCAGTTTGCGCCTGCCCGATGAGTTGGCAAACCGGCTCGATCGGTTTGCTCGAATGCTCGGCAACGGAATGACGCGGACGCGCGCAGGAGTCTTACTGCTAGACGAGGCGCTTCGGGAAGAAGAGTTTGCGGGAATCGAGTTCCGCAACACCTTCATTGGCCGCCAGCCGTTTGTGAAGCAGACCGGAATGGCCGTTTGGGAATTCATCATGGCGGCGCGTGGCTTTGACGAGGATGCGGAGCGCACGGCAGCCTACCTGCAATGCCCGGTCGACAATGTGGAGATTGCGCTCAATTACTATCGGGCATTCCGCGACGAGATAGACCAGGCCATTGCCGATAACGATGTAGGTGAAGAGAGGCTTAAGCGTCTTTTCCCAAAACTGCGTGTGATTTCCGTTTCTCGAGCAAACGAAGATGAGTCAAGTTAATGCTGCAGCTGCTAACGGACGCTCATATCTCGCCGATTGTCGCGGTCCAAGTTAGAGCCGCTCGACCGGAAATCACTATTCTCAGCATTCAGGAGTGGCGGAACGGCGAATTACTTCAGGCTGAAGATGACGCGATTTTAACTGCGGCGCACGAAGATAGGCTCGCCTTTGTGACATACGATCAGCGCACGATCGCCCCTCTCATAGCACAGTGGGCCGTAGAGGGGCGAGACCACGCGGGCGTTGTCTTCATCGATCGAAAGAGCATCTCGCAGGCAGACATTGGCGGCAAAGTACGCGCGCTTCTGGCCCTCTGGGCGCAGGGCAATTCCCTGGATTGGACGAACGCCGTAGCGTTCCTCAAACTTTAGTCACGTGCCCAGGATCTTCGCGAAGAAGTCCGAGTGGATCTGCAGATTGAACAGACCGGCGAGACCGTAGAGCACGCCGAAGAACGTGGGGACCATCGCGAGACCAAAGAGCCATCGCTTCTGCGTGAGAGAAGTGACCGCCAGTAGCGAGATGGCGATGGCCAGCAGGGCGTCGGACAGGTCGAACTGATCGTCATGGTAGTTCAGGCGATCGTATTCCTTTGCCGCGTCCTTCGCCTGTTTCTGCACATCGTCCGCTTCAATGAGCTGCTTAGCGGCAGTTTGTTTGTAGGCGTCGATTTTGGCGGCCAGCACAGACTGAGCGCTCGTCGGGGCGGACAGCGCCTGGACCTCGAACTGGTCTTCGGCCATCTTGGCGACATCGGCGCGAATCTTCTTCGCCTGGTACCAGTTCCAGGAGTCGACGGATTTCGCCTGCGCCTGCTGCATCGCCTGGACGATGTTATCATCCTTCACTTTGCAGATACCCAGAAATGTCGCGAGTATGGCGACGGCGATCGCGACCCAGCCGTTGAGCCGACTCTTGCCTTTCTCCTTCTTCAGCTCGGCAGCATGCCTGGCATCACCTGCATCATCGTCGTCATCGTCATCCTTGACCGCTTCCATTGGGTCAACGTCCATTGTGTTTATCCTCTCAGCTTCCCGGCAGCGTCACCGGTCGATCCTTTACGTCGATCTTGCTGGCCCTGGCGCTGCTATCCACCTGGCTGAAGGCGCCATTGAGAGAGTCCATATCGGTTGACGAGAACTTGCCCGCTTTGAACTTCTGGCCGATCGAAGTGAACGAGTTGGTCATGTTGTCCAGGGCCCCGGACACCTTCTGCAGGGTCGGATCTTTGCTTTCATGCGCGATCTTGTTGGACACCTTAAGCTCGTGGACCGCAAACAGCAGCGCCGCGCCCGCCTTTACGATGGAGGCTGTTCTATGCGGCGCTCCGGTCACGAACTTGCCCTCTCGATAGGGGTTTGAAACCCAGTGATGGAAGCAAAAGTAGGCGACCCCAAGATGCGCGACGAACCGAGTTTTGTCCAGCACGGCCATCGACGGGCGCGCGAGACCGCATAAGAGGGTTACGCATAGCATTGCGCCTAGCCACTGTTTTCGACAAGTAAGTGTCAGCACGATATACCTCCTTCAGTCATCAAAGAAGCGCGCGAAGCATTTCACCGCGCACAAGCGGATGCGGCCGGCCTGTTTGATCCACGATCTCAGTGTCCGGTCGAACGCCCAGCAGAGAATAGATAGTCGCGCCCACATCGCCGGGAGACACGGGATTCTCGGCGGGGTAAGCGCCGTTGCGGTCCGACCTGCCATAGACCTGGCCGCCCCGGATTCCCCCGCCCGCGAGCAGAATCGATTGGCACGCGCCCCAATGGTCGCGTCCTCCCGCCTTATTGATCTGCGGCGAGCGGCCGAACTCACCCATCCATACGACAAGCGTCTCCTGCAATAACCCTCGCTGATGCAGGTCTTCCAGCAGCGCGGCGACCCCCTGATCGCAGGGCGGCATCAGGTGGCCCTTCAAGTGCTCGAAGTTCTTGTCATGGGTGTCCCAGGAAGGCGAGACCGTCGAGCCGTCCGGGTGCCAGAAGAGAGTGATCAGCGGGACGCCCGCCGCCGCGAGCCGCCGCGCAAGCAGGCAGCCCTGCCCGAAGAGATGGCGGCCATACCGGTCGCGAACGGCGGCCGGTTCGGCGTCCAGGTCGAATGCTCGCTGCGTTTCCGAAGAGCTGAGCAGATTGTATGCCTTTTCACGATATCGATCGAGCAGTCCCAGGCTGGCCTCGTGCTCCGTCTGCCTTCGATCGCGCTCCAGCGCATCCAACAGCCGCTTGCGGGCGTCGAAATGGGCGGCAGTCATGCCATTGGGCAGTGTCAGCGCCGGCGTATGAAACGGCCGGTTCAGGTACGAGGCGATATCAGATTTATGTTTCTCATAGTCAGCCGTCACCAGCAGCGAGTCGTACTGCGGCCCCAGGAACCCGCCGCCCTGGCCCGGCCAGACCGTGCCGTCCGTATTGGTGTTCTTCTGGGGAAGCGTGACGAACGTCGGGACGCGACGATCGCCACGCCGCAGATAGGTGAGCACCGCGCCATACTCCGGGAAATCCGCCGGAGATGCCGCAATTTCGCCGCCCGCCGCCTTGGGATAAGGATTGCCGGTAAGCATGGCGTGCGCGCCAACCGTGTGGATATTGCTGTCGTGCGTCACCGACCGGACGATCGCGTACTTGTCGGCCTGGCGGGCGAGCAGCGGAAACATCTCAGAGATCTCAGTGCCCGGCACGTTCGTTTTGATGGGCCGGAACTCGCCGCGAACCTCGGGTGGGGCGTCCGGCTTGAGGTCAAAGGTATCATTTTGCGGCGGCCCGCCGGACATGAACAGAAGGATGCAGCGCTTAGCAGTCCCGAAGCCGGGCGCTTTCAACGGCTGGGCCTCGAGCAGGCCCGGCAGTGTCAGCCCCAGTGCCGATAGCGCCCCGACCTGCAGGAAGTCGCGGCGGGTGGGGCCGGCGCACCATTGCTGCACTTCGGAACTCGCTTGAAATCTTGGATTCATGATTACTTTGCCCGATTTCGTTTTCGTTGTCGAGGCGCCATTCCGCTGATACCAGCCACCCTCGAGCCAAATCTCGACCTCACTTCGTCCGCCAAATCCAATGCTGCGTTTCGCCGATTGAGGATGTGACTCCTTCGGCTCGATGCAAGAGGAGTTGATCGCGCGATCCGCGTGAAGTCATTCTATGACTGGGCACTGTTTGGAATTGTCGCCATCCACCTGTAGATGGACGGACGCGTGATTAGCCACTCCAGCGGATAGCTGCTCCTCGATGAAACGCTGCATGGCCTCTTTCTTTGGCAGTTCTAGCAGGTATTTCGATACAAACAACTCGTTATCGATGCCGGCAAGAGCATACTCCACGAGGGCGTGATCTTTCTGAGTGCACAACAGGATTCCGATCGGCGGGTTGTCACCGTCCGTCACTACGTTCTTCCGGTACCAGCTCACATAAGTGTTCAACTGCCCGATACTCTCGTGGGTGAATTCAGCGACCTTCAACTCTACCAATACATGACATTTGAGAATTCTATGATAAAAAACGAGGTCCACGAAGTAGAGAGTATCACCGATCAGAATGCGCTTCTGCCGCGCCTCGAAGCAGAAGCCATTTCCTAGCTCCAAAAGGAAGTCGTGCAGTTTGTCCAGAAGTTGGTCTTCAAGATGGGATTCGCCCATCACCTCCCGCGGCTTCAATCCTAGAAACTCGAAGACATAAGGATCGCGGATGGTCAACTTTGGCTCTGTCCGCTCCGCACCGGCATGCGCTTGCGAGGCAAGTTTTTGCTTATCCACAGAAAGGCCAGATCGCTCATAATAGAGGCTAGCAATCTGCCGCCTCAATTCCATATGTGGAGGTCAGGCCGCTGCTTGCCGCGCCGAACTGAGACACAGATTGTGGAGGCAGCGCATCCACAATCTGTGGGTAAGTCAAGTAGAACTGTCGATACCGGTACAGTTCTCGCCGGTCACATCGGGACACACCGTTCTGATTCAGCGAGTTGGCAAGCTGATCCAACAACTTTGTCCCGTACTGCTGTCGGTCCACGCCGCGACGCTCGTATTCCTCTATGTAAAAGCCGATCAGCCAGTTACGCAATGTGAGGCTGAGATTGACCGCCCGCAAAGCCTGTGCAGCCATCTCAGAGTCTACGGTCTCAATGGCCGCGACCAGGCGATCAAACGATAATGCGGGCACGCCTGAATCCGCCACGCGTATCCACCCTCCATCTGAAGCGTCACGTGAAGTTGGGCGCTTCAAATCAATCTGGCTATAAAGGCGTCGTGTGAATTCGCAATGGCAACCCACCGAAGGAAGACATGGCAGCCACGGATCACCTTATCACCTCTACCGGACCTCCGAAAACTCACTCGTATTGATCAGCGCCCAGAGTAGATCCTCCGCGGCCTGACGGCGGGAGGGCGCGGCGGCGAACACCTTGATCGTCACTTGCAGCTCGCTTGGGCGTGGGCGCCGTGAGAGCGCAGCGTAGTAAAGAGCGTCGACCAACTGGGCATCTGATCGGACGCTCGCGAGCAGCCTGTCAATGGTGCCGCCCGGCGCTGCGACCTTGCGATTGACCAGCTCGCCGTTGAGCAATTGGAGTGACTGGCTGAGGCTCGGCTCCATGGCGCGCTCGCATTCGCAGGAGGTCGTTCTCGGCGGGCGGCCGAACGTGTCGAGGAACGGAGCCCCTACGCTTGCGTCGGGAAGCTGGATCGCGCGTAAGCCACGTGGAAGGCCCGCGAACTTCTCTTGAGAGCCTGTCGCGATGCCGATGGAATCGAGCAGGACCTCAGCCGGTTGTCGCCTCACAGGAAAATGGCTGCAAAACAGATCGTCATCACGATTGGACGGTGTCGGGCGCGAGCTGAGTCGGTAGACGCGAGCCGTGCAGATGGTGCGGATCAGGCGCTTCAGGTCGAATCCGTGAGATGAGAAATCGCCAGCGAGCGCGTCCAGCAGCTGCGGGTTCACGGGCGGGTTCGTCACGCGCATATCGTCGACAGGCTGGACAATCCCGCGTCCGAGGAAATAGCCCCAGTATCGATTTACGAGCTCCCTGGAGAACATCTTGTTCTGCGGCGAGGTCAGCCAATCGGCGAGCAGCTTGCGGCGGTCCCCGGTCGCGTCCGGATCTTGCGCAGCGTCACCGGCCCGAAAGTCGCCCTGCGATCCTAACGGAGCGGGCGTCATCGTCAAGCCGGTCTTCGGGTGCGTGACTTCGCCCGAGGCAGCGATCTGGATGGTAGGCTCCGCAAAGGCGCTGCCGGTCTCACGAACCTCCTTGACCCCAACTCTCGCGAAGAACGCGGCGAACTGATAGTAATCCGCCTGGCTCCATTTCTCGAAAGGATGATGGTGACAGCGCGCGCACTGGAGCCGCACGCCGAGAAAGACCTGCGCAGTCCCTTCGCCAAGCTCCTGCGGCGATCCGACGACCCTGAAATAGTTGCTCGCGGGTTCTGAGAACGCGCCCCCTTCGGCCGTAAGAATTTGCCGAACGAACCGATCGTATGGAAGGTTGCGATACAGGCTGTCGCGAATCCAGTTGCGATAGGCCCACATCGCCTTCTCGCCGAGCGCGCCGCGGCTGTTGCGAAGCAGGTCGCCCCACTTCAGGGCCCAATAATCAGCATACTCTGGTCGGGACAGCAGGCGATCGATCAGCCGGGCGTCCTTCCCTGCAGTCGTATCCGCTTCGAATTCGCGCACCTCTTCCGGCCGTGGCAGCGTCCCGATAATGTCGAGTGACGCGCGCCGGATGAACTCCGAATCCGTACAGTTACCGGAGGGCTGGATTCGCAGCAGATGCCATTGCTTCTCGATGCAGCGGTCCACGAATGTGCGCCCCCCGGCCCCCAAGTTTGGGGGTGAGGTTGGGCTAGACGCCGGGTGGTCCCCCCAGAATTGGGGGTTAGGGGGCGCATCGGCCGACCGCCCTTCATGCTCCAATCCTGTAGGAAGCTCGTATGGCACCACGACCCGGGTTGCCTCAGCCAGGCCGTCGTATCGCAGCATTATGGCGGTCGCGCCGTGGAAGTGCGCGGTGACACGGCCTTCTGGCGTTGCGGCGGCAATGCGGTCGTTCAGCGAGTTGATGCGCGTGTGAGCGGTGACATCGCGTACCGTTCCATCGGAGTACCGCGCGCGAACCGTGATTTGAAACTCGCCGCCAGGGCGCAGGATTCTCTGGGAGGGACTGGCGATCAGCCCGACGACTCGCGGGTCGGAGCCGATTGGGCCGGGGGCGCCCTGGCCGAGCCATTTCTCGATCGCTCGATAGTCGTCCGAGCCGTGAGGAACTAACCGCCCGCCAAAATGTGTTACTTCTAGGGAAGGCTTTCGAAGGAGCAGGCTCTCTGTCGGCGCGGTGAGCGATACGCGCCTGCCGCGCGCCATACGAACGATGCTCTCGTGATCAAACTGAGGATCGTAAGCAGCGAGCGAGAGCTTGAAACCGCCCTTGCCGAATTGAGAGCCGTGACAGGCGCCCTGGTTGCAGCCCGCGCGCGTCAAGATCGGCTCGACATCGTTAAGGAAGCTGACCTTTTTCTCAATCGCTGCCGCTGGGGGCGTGGAGGAATCCGAGGCAGGATGGGCCATGCGCTGCGCATCCGCCGAGGCGTTGAAAGCACAGGCTAAGAGCATGAAGCCTGCCCGGACGAAATTGGCGAGAATCGATTTGACAGATAAGGTTACGCTTGACATCGCCTGCCGATCGAGCGAATTCACCCGAATTATTCATGAAAGCCTGGCGGCTACGCAGCGCCGCCCTCCAGGCGAACAGCCCGTGAATAATCCAGGATAATTGAACGGACGAGCCTGATGAGCGCTATTCTATCAGGAATTGTGCCACATGGCAAGCCGTGCAAGCGGCTCTGGAAGCGAACGGGTTCAAAACCGTAAGGGTAATCGGGGTAGAATGAGAGACACGCGAACGGGATTACGAGCCGTCGCAGTCTGGCATCCATGACTCAATACAACTCGCAATATTCCGGCGGGCTTCCCGATCGCTGGCAGCGCAACCGATTGCGCGCAGCCGCGATCGTGATTTGCGCTGTCGCAGCGCTTACACTCGCGCCGATGCGCTACAATCATGCGGATCAGCTGGACAGTTTCTGGCTTCAGGCACGGTACTCTGTGCGTGAGCTCATTGCAAATCGGCTGCAGCGGCCCGTGCCGAAAGATCCCGATATCGCGATTGTTGGCGTCGATCAGAAGTGTTACGACCATTGGAAAGAGCCCACCCTGCTGTGGGGACCGCACTTTGCTCGTGTTGTGAACCGGCTGCGCATCAGCGGCGCCCGCGTGATTGTGTTCGATTACACTCCGTCGGGTGACCAGTCAGAGTATGTCCTTCCCAAATGGCAAAATGACAGTTGGCAGCTGGCGCTGCACGAGACCGCAAACGTGATTTGGGCCAAGGAGTTCCGGCGGGATGAAGATGGCAAGCCATTCCAAATCCATCCACACGAAACGCTTCTGCAAGCCTGTAAGGGCGCAGATGAACACGATCCGGACTATTTCCTTGGATTTGCCGAGTTTCCGCATCAAAAGACGGTTGTAACCTCCGTTCGGCCCGCCATTGAGCACGATGTCAATTCCGTAAGTCTGGCTGCACGGGCCGTAGAGAGGTATTTCCAAAAAGACGGAGTCTTCCGTCGAAACTCGTGGCTCATTCCAGGCGGCCCGATCGTTCCACTCCGCAAATCGGGTACGGCTCTGCCGAACTATCCCAATAATATGGGTTACGTAGCAACCGAGAAGAGATCCGTAAACAATGTATTTCTTCACAGAGACATGTACGATTTCGAGGCCGAGCCAGATGTGCCGGATCCCGGGCTGCGCGGCAAAATCGTGTTTGTCGGCGAGACACAGCCATTCGGCAATGACCTGCACGCTGTTCCCTTTCTGGCATTGCACGGAATCCGATATGCAGACGGCGTGGAGATTCAGGCGGCGTTCACACGGGCCCTTCTGCGCGGCGACATCCTGAGGGAACCCGAAGGCGCAGCCGCCTGGGCAGTCTGTCTCCTGGCCCCAATCATCAGTGTAGTCGCGTTTCTCCGGCTACGCTGGCTTTCAGCCGCGTTTCTTACGCTGGCGTTGGCAGCGGCCTGGATACTGATTTCGTTCGTGCTTTTCTCCACGGCAGCCATCGCGATACCGATCACGGTGCCTCTTGCTGGCCTGGCCGTCACAGGGGTCGGCATGATTTCGTTCATCACTCTATCGGAGGAGCGAGAGCGGCGGCAGGTGCTGGGCTTGTGGGGAATGTATCAGGATCCGCGGCTAGTTAGCTACCTGCTCGGCAACCCGGAGGCTCGCGGAGGGGAAGGCGAAGAGAAGACAGTTACCGTGCTGTTCGCCGATCTTGTAGAGTTCACGCGAACGGTGGAGAAGCTGCCGCCCAGGGATGCGCTGCAAGCGCTCAACCGGTACCTGGCTCTGATCGAGGGAGTGGTGCTAAAGCACGGCGGCCTGATCGATAAGTACCTGGGCGATGGCTTAATGGCGCAATGGGGAGCGCCATCGACGCCGGGAGGCGTGTTTCGGGAGGACCACGCGCGGGCGGCAATCGCGGCTTGCCTGGATATTCGCGAGGCCGCCGAACGGCTGGCGCGTGAGATGCCGGAGGCGGTACACTTTGGGCTGCGAGTCACGCTGAATACGGGGCCGGTCGTTTTCGGATGGGTAGGCGCGTCGCGTCTTGAATTCACGATCGTTGGCGATACTGTGAATGTAACGTCGCGACTCCATGAAACGGCGAAGGAGTTGCGCGTGAACTTTCTGATCAGTGAGGCCACCTACCGGCAGATCGCGGACAGCGTCGAAGTCGGACAGTGCCTGGAAGTTGCAATTCGCGGCCGCACGGAGCCTGTCACCGTGATGGAGATTACCGGCGCGAAGGGGCAGGATAAAGCCACGCCATTGAGTGTGCCTGGTAGTGTAGAGACGGTATCGCCTGTTACGGGGTAAATCACCATGAGACTATCGATCGCTCTTCTTGTCCTGTTTCTAGCGGCGTCGCTGCCTTCGCTCGCGCAGGATGTCGGCATGGTCTACGCCGTCAAAGGCAAGCCGGAGGTCTCCGTTCTTTCGAAGGGATGGGAGCCGCTCAGGCTGTTCCGCCGTCTGCAGGAGGGAGCGAAGATAAAATGTGGCGCAGGCAGTGAGGTCATTGTTGTCATATTCGGGCGGGGAGAGCGGTTTCGAGTCCCATCCGGCAAGTCTGCAGATGTCACTCGCATGGGAATGCCGGGCGCCGTGTCGCTGGGTGGCCTGAAAGGACCGTCGGAGCGCGCCGCGCAGCTGCTCGCAGGTTCGCGCGTCGGAGCGAGTGTGTCGCGTGGCATTACGCGCGGCTCGGAGGCAACGATCCTGCTGTCAAGGCCGTCGAAGGATTTCCCCGGCTGGCTGGAGCTGAACGATCGCCACCTCAAATGGACACCTATGCCCGGCGCTGTCACTTACTGGCTAGCGGTCTATGACAAGAGCGACATCTTGTTATGGTCGATTGATACTGCCGAAACCGCTGCCGACATTCCGGCCAACATCAACCTGGAGCCGCGCAAGCCGTATGTATGGCGCATCAACGCGCGCACAGGCACGGGCGCGCCGGTGGAAGCAGAGAAATATCGATGGGGCGTGCTCACGTGGCTGAGCCCGGAGGATATCAAGGAGCTGACGGACCTCGAGCAGGCACTTGACACGGAGATCCAGGCGAAACCGTCGGACCCGCTGCCGCGACTATTGCTTGCCGCAAAGTTTCGAGCCGCGGGCGTACTGACGCGTACCTGGGAGGTGATCGACGAGGGGTACAAGGCGCACGCGCTTTCAAGCAGCGAGCGCTCTCAGGCGCTCCTCGAGGTCTTGAATGAGATTTCAGGTTTTGTCTGGCTGTCGGGCCAGCTCCAGGCGGAAGGCAAGCCTGACGAGCACAAACAACCCTAGCTGCATGCGCACTACACGATCGAAACAACCCCGCGGACTGCCCGCACGCTGGCGTAGGAATCGACTGCTTGCCGGCATAGCATCCGTCTTACTCGCGGCTGCCATCCTCTTTCCTCTGCGAACTTTCGGACGGGCGGACGGCATGGACGCCTGGTGGCTGGCACATCGATTTGCATTTCGTGACAAGGTCCAACGCGAAAACAAAGTCGATCCCGACATTGTTCTCGTGCTGATCGACGACCAGTGCCTCGCCAATTGGCCCGAGCCCCAAATAGCGTGGAACCCGCGAATTGCAAGGACACTGGATGTGCTGCGTGCCAGTGGCGTTCGGGCTATCGGAATAGATCGTATTCAGCCGGATTCAACTCTAAAATGGCTGAAGCGCTCGGATAACGACGATGTGCTGCTCAAGAGCCTTTCGCAAACAAACAATGTTGTCTGGCCGATGCTTTTTCAACCGACCAGTGAAATCAGTAAAGGCAGGTGGATCAAGCCTTGGGACGGTCTGTTGGCCATCCTGCCCGATGCGTTCGGCACCGACAATGACCAAAATCTTGGCTTTGCCGATCTCAATACACAGTCCGGGTCGGTGACGCTTGCCAGGCCTATGTTCAAGGAATCTGACTCGGGGCAGACGATTTGGCGAACATCCTTTGCGGCGCGAATCGCCGAACGGAGTTTTCATTCAGTCGGCCGGCTTGAGCGTGGAGCATGGCTCTTACCCGGCATTTGCAGGGTGCCTCTGCGCGACGACGAAACGCTGCTGATCGATTATCTGCCTCGCTCCGGGACTTCCAAAACCGACAGCCCGGCCGGTTGGACGCCTCCCTTCGAAACCTATTCCATGTACGAAACAGATCGGCTCCCGCCAAAGGCAGACCCGCGGTTTCGTAATAAAATCGTATTGATCGGAACCGGGTTCACCGGTGACCAGGATACCCACTTCATCCCGATTTCACGAAATCTCTATTCGCTGCGTCTTGCGCACGGCGTGGAAATCCATGCCAACATTCTGCGCAATCTAATTTCAGGCCGAGGGCTATACGAGCCGCGGATGCTTCAGATTTGGGCGATTTCCGTTGTGTTGAGCCTCTGCGCGGTGTCGTTATTCCTGTGTCTCAGCTGGCTTAGGGCCGCGCTGGCGCTCGCGGGCGCAGCGGTGGTATGGGTTCTCGCATCTTTCGGGCTGTTCACTTTCGCTCATTTCGCGCTTCCCATATCGGTCCCTCTCATTGGACTGCTGTTTTCCGGCGGAATGATGGGTGGGTATCTGGCGCTTTCGGAAGAGCGGCAGCGACAACGCGTGCTGGGCATGTGGGGCCAGTACCAGGACCCCCGGCTTGTGAGCTTTCTGCTTGAAAACGAGACTGCTCGCGGTGGGCAGGGTCAGGAAATGGAGGTCACAGTCCTCTTTGCGGACTTGAAGAATTTCACAAAAACGGTGGAACATCTGTCTCCAACAGACGCGATTTCGGCGCTGAATCGGTATTTAGGTATGCTGGATTCCGTAATTCGAAGTCACGGGGGTATTGTAGACAAGTACCTGGGTGACGGCCTTATGGCGCAATGGGGCGCCCCGGACATTCCCGGCGAGCCCTCGATCGAGGGCCATGCAGCCGCAGCCGTGCACGCGTGCCTGGACATTCAAAAAGAGGCGGCCAGAATCATTGTTGAACACAGCGGTAACAGAGATTTTGTATCTTTTGAACTGCGGCTCACGCTGCATACGGGGCCGGTTGTGTTTGGCTGGGTTGGCGCGAAGCGGCTTGAGCTGACGATTATCGGCGACACGGTGAATGTGACTTCCAGGTTGCAAGAGACGGCAAAAGCAATGTCCTGTGATTTCCTGATCAGCGAGAGCACCTTCGAGCAGGTCAAGTCGATCGTCGTCACCAATAGAAGCGCAGAGGTCGAGATTCGAGGTAGAACGCGGCCGCTGCTGGTTTACGAGGTGACCGGCAGCAGGCAGCCGGCCATGAGTATCGAAAGCCGTCAGCCGGTGTGAATTGGTTCACACATCGTCCTCGGAATGTGATCCAGTCCTGGTCTATCACGTCTAATAGCGTGAACCATTATTTAAATCCATTTGTTTGGAGAGTATGCCCTTTATGTTGAGAGTATTACTGTGCCTCCTTTGCGCGGCAGCGGCGATGGCTGCCGGGGCAGAGCCTGTGGCGATGATCGTGCATCTTCCTGCCGAAGCGCGCATCACGCACGGCAGCACAACGACAAAAGGCCGATTGCTGCAAAAGCTCGAGCCGAACGATCGAGTTCAGGCGGTGGGCGGCGACGTCGGAATTGTGCTGATTGAGGGTGGAAAGCGGTTCTTGCTGGCAGCGGGTCAGAGCGGGATTGTCAGCGCGGTTGGGATCGCGGGAGCGCGCCAGATCGCGGCATTGCGTGCCCCTGGACTAGAAGCGCGAACGAAAATCGGCAATGAGCGCGGAGGTGTGAATTTCGCCCGTCCGCTGGGCGACGCGACGGAACTTGTGGACTTCCCGGGTTACTATCTGTCCGGTAATCGCAAATTCAAGTGGGACAGCGGGTTCTTTCAGACCGCAAAGCCCGCGTCATATCGGTTTTCGCTCTACGACCGTATTGGCAATTTGCTGTGGTCAACGCAGACGACCGAGCTCGAGGCACAGTGTCCTGTCTCGGTCCCACTGCCCGAGAGCGGACCTGACGGTTTTCCCAGGCTGTACCTCTGGCGGCTTGACCCGTACAAAGCGGACGGAACCCCGCTGGGGAAAGCAAACGAAGTGAAGGGCCGGTGGGGTTTGTTCTCCTATCTTACCCCGGCACAGGCGAGCGACCTGGGCGCGCAGGAAAAGCAGCTTCAGAATAAGATCAAGGCAAATCCTGACGATCTCGACCTGTATGTGAAATTAGCGGATAAGTACCTTGAGTACGGTATTCCGATGAAGGCGATCAATCCGCTGCTGATCCGGCGGAATGCACTTGCCGACCGTCGCAATGGCCCGGAGTGGAAGCAGGTCGAGAACGCGCTGGCCCAGGTGTACCGGCAGATCGGCCGCGTCGCGATCTATTTCGCGGGCTTTCATTTGGACGCCGATCGCGAGGGCAGCAACGATGGAGGCGCTGTTCCCGCGCAAAAAGGCACGTTCGTATCCCGGCCGCTGGGCGATGCAGCCGATCTTCAGCAAAACTTCTCGGGATGGCTTCCTTACGGCACGAGCAAATTTAGCTGGCACCGCAAGAGAGGCGAGGCAGACCTGTTTCAGACCAATCGCAACGATCCCAGCACCAGGCCGGTAAAGTACAGGTTTACGCTCTTCGACGGCCCGGGCAACATGCTCTGGTCCGGCGAGTCACCTACCGACGAGATCGACGTGCCGGACCTTCACCTGGTCAGCCAGAAGCCATATTTGTGGCGCATCGACCCGTACAAGCAGGATGGCAGCCCGCTAGGATCAAATGGAGGCGGCAAGCCTAAATGGGGAATCGTCACATTTCTAAAGCCGGATGAGGCCGCCGCGCTGGCAAGCGCCGTGGCCGACCGTCAGAAAGCGGTAGATGCCGACCCGAGCGATAAGAGTCTGCGCGCTATGCTCGCCTACACCTATAGCGAGCGCGGCGTGCCGATGGCCGCAATTGTGGAGCTGATCAAGATGGAGGATCCGTCGGCGGCTTCCGCGATGGAGCAGGTATATAGTGATACAGGCAGCCTGGCAGTGTTCTTTGCTGGGTTCGACGTGAAAGAAGACAGACCAAAAGAGGATGGGACGTAACAATGAGATGCTATGGAACAGTGATCGCGCTCAGCTGCGCGACAGCCGTAATTCTGTCGGCGGCAATGCCAGCTCGAGCGGAGACCTGGGCGCTGCTCGTTGGAGTCAGTAAGTATCGCAGCCCCACGATCGCTTCGCTCAAATTTCCGTCCAAGGACGCGCAGGCGTTGAAGGATGCGTTTGTCAGTATTGGCAAAGTTCCGGATAGTCATATCAAATTACTGACCGACGACGAGGCGACCCGAGACAACATCCTATCTGGAGTAACTACGTTCCTCAAATCGAACGTGAAGCCGGGCGACGATGTCTTGATCTCATTTGCCGGGCACGGAGTTGCCAAGGGCGTGGGATTAGATGCAAAGAGCTACTTCCTTGGAACAGATGCCCTGGGCGGCAGCAAGGCGCAGCTGGAGAGCTCTGCAGTGAGCCTGCGCGATCTCT
>Ga0068855_100006077_pt1 | contig 14720 bp, 12 predicted proteins | sample KBSCornC52_FD_66592 | JGI IMG/M metagenome (GOLD analysis project Ga0068855, IMG submission 66592) | Corn rhizosphere microbial communities from Kellogg Biological Station, Michigan, USA - KBS Corn C5-2 | ecosystem: Host-associated > Plants > Roots > Rhizosphere > Soil ... | reverse complement strand
TCGAGCGTGCTCGCGATGGAAGTCGTCGTCTTCTGGTTGGCGATCATCGTCGCGATCGTGTCGTCGCACGTGTCGGCTCGTGTTGCGGTCCCCGTCGGCGTGGCGCTGGCGCTTGCCTGCATCGCCATAGCGGGGTTGATCAAGCGCCGCTGGGCGTTTCGGGCGGGCGGGGCGCTGCAGGTGCTCGCCATCGCGTGTGGGTTCGCCGTCCCCACGATGTTCGTGGTGGGTGCGATCTTCGCGTTGCTTTGGATCGCCGCGATCCGGATCGGTGACAGCGCGATCCGGATGGCCGACCGGTACACCGCGAGCGTCGCGGCAGGCCGTGAGTCGGCAGATCGCCGTTGATCGCGGCTGACCCGGCTGACGAGGCTGACCCGGCTGACCCGGCTCACCCACGCGCCGCCAGCGGCGGAAGAAACGATTGCCGTTTCGTCGGCCGGGCGGGATACGGTCGACAGCTATGACCGAGCATGGAATCGAACCACTGATCCACGCCCGGGGTCTGGTGAAGCGCTTCGGTGAGTTCGTGGCGGTCGACGGCATCGATCTCGACGTACAGCCGGGCGAGGCCTTTGGATTTCTCGGGCCGAACGGTGCTGGCAAGTCGTCGACGATGCGCATGATCGGCTGCGTCTCACCGCCGTCCGATGGTGTCTTGCGAATCTTGGGGCTTGATCCGCGCCGCCAAGGCCCGCAGATTCGGGCTCGGCTCGGCGTCGTGCCCCAACAAGACACCCTCGACCTAGAGCTGACCGTACGCGAGAACTTGCTGATCTACGGGCGCTACTTCGGGCTGTCGCGGCCGGTGATCCGCGAACGGGCCGACGTGTTGCTCGATTTCGTGCAGCTGCTTGATCGCGCGAACGACAAGGTCGAGCCGCTTTCAGGCGGCATGAGGCGGCGGCTGACGATCGCCCGCTCGCTCATCAACGAACCGCAGCTGCTCCTTCTCGACGAGCCGACGACCGGCCTTGACCCGCAGGCGCGCCACGTCGTGTGGGATCGGCTGTTCCGCCTGAAACATCAAGGTGTCACGCTCGTCATCACCACGCATTACATGGACGAAGCCGAGCAATTGTGCGATCGGCTCGTCGTGATGGACAAGGGCCGAATCGCCGCCGACGGTTCGCCGCGCTCGCTCATCGAGCAGTATTCCAGCCGAGACGTGGTCGAGTTGCGATTCGCGTTGGGCGAGAACGAAATCGCCGCGGAAAAGCTTGCCGGGCTGGGCGATCGGGTCGAGGTGTTGCCCGACCGAGTTTTGCTCTACGCCGACGACGGCGACGCCTGCTTGGCCGCCGCACATGCGCGCGGGGTGTTGCCCCTGTCGACGCTGGTGCGCCGCAGCACTCTCGAAGACGTCTTCTTGCGGCTGACCGGCCGCCGTTTGGTCGACTGATGAGCATCGGCTCGCTTCCCGCCGTCCGCTCGTATTCGTTTTGGGTCGCGCAGTATCGCCGCACCTGGCGTGGCAGTGTGGTCAGCGGCGTGGTCAGTCCGGTCATGTACCTCGCCGCGATGGGGGTCGGCCTCGGTTCGATCGTGCACAGCGGGCACGCCACTGGCGGCCTGACTTACCTGCAGTTCGTTGCGCCAGGATTGCTTGCGGCCACGGCGATGCAGACCGGTTCGCAGGAGTCGACCTACCCGGTGCTCGGGTCATTCAAATGGATTCGCAACTACCACGCGATGGCGGCCACACCGCTGACGCCTCGCGACATCCTCGTCGGCCATCTGATGTGGATCGCCGCGAGAGTGTCGATGGTCGCGGGTACCTATCTCGCGATCGTGGCGGCGTTCGGTGCGGCTCGCTCGCCGCTGGCCATCCTCGCGCTGCCGGTCTGCTTGCTCGTCGGGCTGGCCTTCGCGACCCCGATCGTGGCGTATTCGGCAACACGCGAAACCGATTACGGATTCGCTGCCCTGCAACGCTTCGCCATCATGCCGATGTTCTTGTTTTCGGGCACGTTCTTCAGTGTTTCGCAGCTGCCGTGGGTAATCCGGCCGATTGCCTGGATCACGCCGCTCTGGCACGGCGTGCAGTTGAGTCGCGATTTGACGACTGGCAGCCTTGAGGCGGGTGGTTGGCCGATCGTCTGCGTGCACGTCGGCTATCTGCTTTCGGCGATCGCGATCGGATACTTCCTGTCGTTGCGGTTCTTCCGTGCCCGGCTGGCGGTGTAGCCGGTGACGGCGCTACCTCTTCGGGTCGTACCGCTCGACGCCCTCGCCGGATTGGGCGGACGACGTGGATACGTGCTCATCGAACGCAGTCTGATGGTCTACCGTCGCACCTGGCTCACGATCGTTTCGGGATTCTTCGAGCCGCTGTTCTATTTGCTATCGATCGGCGTTGGCCTCGGAAAGCTTGTACCGCAACTGAATTACGGCGGCCACGATGTGAAGTACGCCGCGTTTGTAGCGCCGGCATTGCTTGCTTCGTCCGCGATGAACGGTGCGATCTACGATTCCACCTTCAACGTTTTCTGGAAGATCAAGTACGCGAAGGTCTACGACGCAGTTCTCGCGACGCCGCTCGGCCCGCTCGATGTCGCCACCGGTGAGATCGGGTGGGCGCTCGCCCGGGGTGTGATTTATTCGAGCGCGTTCCTTATGGTGATGGCCGCGATGGGATTACTGCATTCGTGGTGGGTCTTGCTTTCGCTGCCGTTTTCTATTCTCGAGGCGCTCGCCTTCGCGGCCTGCGGCATGGCGGCGACGTCGTTCATGCGGTCGTGGCAGGACTTCGAATGGGTAAGCCTGCTGATCCTGCCGATGTTTTTGTTCTCGGCCACGTTCTATCCGCTGTCGACCTACCCGCACCTGATCGGCGAAATCGTCCGGTGGACCCCGCTCTATCAAGCGGTCGACGTCCAGCGGGCGCTGGTGCTCGGGGCACCGCACGTCGGGTTGCTTGCGAACATCGCCTACCTCGTCGTGATCGGGCTCGTTGGTGTCGTGGTTTCAGCGCGGCGGCTGGGCCACCTGCTGCTCAAGTGAGCCAGCCCCGGCACCTGCGGTGGGTTCGGTAGGCTCGCGCCGCCGATCGTTTCGCGGATTCAAGGAGTGCAGGTGTCGGATTCCGAGCGCACGCTCGTCCTCGTCAAGCCGGACGGCGTCGCCCGTGGCCTCGTGGGTGAGGTGCTCGGGCGTTTGGAGCGCAAGGGCCTGACGCTGGTCGCGATCGAGTTGCGTACCCTCGACCGCGAGACCGCGCACCGGCACTACGCCGAGCACGAGGGCAAGCCGTTCTTCGAGCCGCTGCTCACGTTCATCACATCGGGCCCGCTCGTCGCTGCCGTCGCCGAAGGGCCGCGGGCGATCGAGACCTGGCGAGCCATGATGGGCCCGACCGACCCGGTGAAGGCGCCGTCGGGCACGATCCGCGGTGACTTCGGGCTGATCGTCACCGAAAACCTGGTGCACGGTTCCGACTCGCCCGAGTCGGCCGCCCGAGAGATCGCGCTTTTCTTCCCGCAACTGTCCTGACGCGACGCATCTCGTCGTCCGACGTGCCGGTTTTGCCTTGTGTGGGGGTCAACCCCGTAGCATGGCTGCGCGTATAGCGGTGGGCGATACTGCTGAGCATCAGCAGTGGTCAGTGCGAGATGTCAGTCGATCGGAAGGTCCGCGGTTCCATGTCCTCCAACTTGTCATTCCTCGGCCGTGACATGGCCGTCGACCTCGGTACCGCCAACACTCTCGTCTACGTGCGCGGTCGCGGCATCGTGCTGAACGAGCCCTCGGTCGTCGCGATCAACACCAACACCGGCGGGATCCTGGCGGTCGGTATCGAGGCCAAGCGCATGATCGGCCGCACGCCCGGCAACATCGTGGCGATCCGCCCGCTGAAGGACGGCGTCATCGCCGACTTCGACACCACCGAGCGCATGCTGCGCTACTTCATCCAGAAGGTGCACCGCCGCCGTTACCTCGCGCGCGGGCCGCGGGTGGTGGTCTGCGTACCGAGCGGCATCACTGGCGTCGAGCAACGAGCCGTAAAGGACGCCGGGTATGCGGCCGGTGCGCGCCGTGTCTTCATCATCGAAGAGCCGATGGCTGCGGCCATCGGAGCCGGCCTTCCGGTGCACGAGCCCACCGGCAACATGGTCGTCGACATCGGCGGCGGCACCACCGAGGTGGCCGTGATCTCCCTCGGCGGCATCGTCACCAGCCAGTCGATCCGCATCGGTGGCGACGAGCTCGACACGTCGATCATCAACTACGTGAAGAAGGAATACTCGCTGATGCTCGGCGAGCGCACCGCAGAAGAGATCAAGATGGCGATCGGCTCCGCGTTCCCGGCGCCCGATGAGCCACACGCCGAGATCCGCGGCCGCGACCTCGTGAGTGGCCTGCCGAAGACGATCGTGGTCAGCGCCGCCGAGATCCGCAAGGCGATCGACGAGCCGGTCAACGCCATCGTCGACGCCGTGAAGACCACCCTCGACAAGTGCCCGCCCGAGCTCGCCGGCGACATCATGGACCGTGGCATCGTGCTCACCGGCGGCGGTGCGCTGCTCACCGGGCTCGACGAGCGGCTGCGCCACGAGACCGGCATGCCGATCCATATCACCGAGCGCCCGCTCGACTCCGTAGCGATGGGCTCGGGCAAGTGCATCGAGGAGTTCGAGGCCCTGCAGCAGGTCCTCATCTCCGAGCCGCGCGGCCACTGATCGCACTCGGTGCGCTCCTTCGACGACCACCATGAATGAACGCGCGCGGCCGTGAGGGACAACCGGCGTACCCGTCTGGTCCTCGCGCTACTCCTGCTGACCGCGTTCACCTTGATCACGCTCGACTACCGGGCGAATGGCGGGGGCGCGTTCGGTTCCGCTCGCCGCACGGCGTCGTCGTGGTTCGGGCCGGTCGAGCGGGTCGCGGCTGACGTCGTCCGACCGGTTCGTCATGCGGTGCAGGCGATCGGTTCGATCGGTAGCAACAGCGCGAAGGTGCGCGACCTGCAAAAGCAGGTGTCGAGCCTGCAACAGCAGCTGCGCAACATCCCGTTCGACGAGCACCGCGTCGATGAACTCGACAAGTTGCTCCGCGAGTCGCGCGTCGGGCAGTACAAGCTCGTCTACGCCCAGGTGATCGCCGTCGCGGCAGCCGACGGATTCGAATGGACAGCCACGATCGACGCCGGCTCAATGGACGGCCTGAAGCCCGACATGACGGTGCTCAACGGTGACGGCCTGGTAGGTCGGACGACGATTGTCGGCACCTCGACGTCGACCGTGCTGCTGGCGATCGACCCGCAGTTCCACGTCGGCGTCCAACTGGCTGACGGCCAAACCGCCGTCGTGAGCGGGCGCCAGAAGGCTGACATGAGCCTTGAGCTGATCGATCCGAGTGCCCGCGTCAAGCCCGGCGACGGTTTGGTCACCCGTGGCTCGACTGACCAGACCCCGTTCGTCGCGGGAGTGCAGGTTGGCAGTGTCGTCTCGGCCACGCACCCTCTCGCGGGCGAGGTACAGACGGGTTCGGTGAAGCCTTACGTCGACTTCAGCGCGCTCGACCTGGTCGGAGTCGTCGTGCAGCCGCCGCGCACCGATCCACGCGATGCATTGCTCGCGTCCCCGGTGCCGACGGTGACCGTGACCGCCACGGTTACGGCGTCACCGACTGCTCCGGCCTCGGCGCCGGCGAGCGGTAGCACCCAGTCGCTTGTCACCCGTTCGGCGACATCGAGCCACACCGCGGCGTCGACCACGAGGTCAAGCCCGAAGCCGTCGATCAAGCCATCGAGCAAACCTTCGAGCCAACCCAGCGTGACGCCGGCACCCAATCCGACGCCGACGCCGAACCCGACACCGGCGGCTCCCGCTGCCGGCAGCACCGGGGGAGCGGGTGGCTAGGTCTGTGCAGCTCGGGCTCGTGGTCGTGCTCGTGCTGCTCGCGGCAGTGGTGAACTCTGTCGTGCTCGCCCCGCTCGACCTGCCTGGTTCGCCGCCGAACGTGCTGCTGCTCGTCGTCGCTGCGCTTGCTCTCGTTCTGGGGCCGGTCGGCGGCGCGTTCATCGGATTCTTCGCGGGACTGGCTGCCGACGTGTTGCCGCCCGCCGACCACCTGATAGGCCGCTACGCGCTGGTGTTGTGCCTGATCGGCTACCTTGTCGGGCTGCTGCGCGAAGAAGCGCGCGACTCGGTTTTGCTGGCGCTGGTTTCGGTCGCGATTGCGGCCGGGGTGGCAACCCTGCTCTACGGCTTGCTCGGCGGCGTGTTGAGTGACGGCCGCGTCGGCGTGCATGCACTCGTCACCACGGTGCCGTACTCGATCGTGTACGACGTGATCCTGGCGCCTTTCGTCGTCCCGTGGATCATGTCGCTCGCTCGCCGCACCCAACCGCAGGTCGTGCACAAATGACCGGCATCCGCCCGCGCGCTGAGGGCGGAACTCGGCAACTGCACCCGGCGTCGTCGATGATGGGGTCTACGACACCGAGTCGTTCAGGGAGGCTGACGTGAACGATCGTTCGCGCCTGCGCCTGGTGATCCTGAGCGCGCTCGTGCTGTCGTTGCCGATCACCTTGATCGGGCGGCTTTGGTACATGCAGGCTCTTGCGGGGTCGCAATACACTGCGGCGCTTAACCACATGACCACCCGCGACGTGAAGACGGTCGCCCCACGTGGCCTGATCGTCGACGACGTCGGGAATCCCTTAGCCAGCAACGACAGTGCACTGGTCGTCACCGCTTTGAGCACCGCGTTGCCGGCCGCCAACATTGGTACCGCAACCAATCCGTTGCCAAATCCCAAGCGCATCGAAGAATTCGGCCGCCTATCGGCGATTCTCGGTATCGACGCGGAGACGCTCGATGCCGAGGCCACGCTGTGTGACTACGTCACCTACGGCGCTGAGGCGCCGAAAAAGAATCCCGGCTGCTGGACTGGTTCGCCACTGCAGCCAATCCCGCTGGTCACCATCAACAACAGCACTCCAGACGGCGTGCAACACGCGACGAGCGTGGCGTTGCAGGTACTCGAACAGCAAGAGCTGTTTCCCGGAATCACTGCACAGGTAGAAGACGTCCGCAACTATCCGGCCCCCGACGGTGCCTCAGCCGCACAGTTGATCGGGCACGTCGGAAAGATCACCGGCGACGACATCAAAAAGGCGAAGTCCGGCGACGAAAAGCAGACGCTGACGGATCAAGCCGGTGCGGGCGCTTTCGTCGGCCAAGAAGGGCTTGAGGCCGAATATAACCAATATTTGCAAGGAAATATGGGCACGCGCACTGTCTCTGTCGACCCTGCGGGCAACCCGCTGTCGACGATTTCGGAGGTCGCGCCGACGCCTGGCGACGAGGTCGTCACCAGTATCGACGCGAAGGTGCAGAAGATCGCCGAGCAGGCGCTGGCCGACGCCGTCAACCACGCGCGCACCGTGCCCCAGCTCACCGGTAATCACGAGATGAAGACCGTGCACGCCGACGCGGCAGCAGCAGTGGTATTCGATGCCCGAACAGGTCATGTGATCGCAGCCGCCAACTATCCGACCTACGACCCGAGCGTGTGGGACGGCGGGGCTATCGACGCCAAGACCTATGCGGCCCTGCAAAAGCAGCCTGGCAGTCCGTTGTTCTCGCAGGCGATTCAGGGTCAGTACGCGCCCGGGTCGACGTTCAAGGTCGTCACGACGGCAGGTGCCGTAAACACGCCGTACTTCTCGTTGTCGGGCAGCTACGAGTGCCCGAGCGTCTTCCGCGTCGGTAAACAGACCTTTTCAAACTTCGAGGGTGAGGTCGGCCAGGGCAATATCACCTTCCAGCGTGCGCTCGTCACCTCGTGCGACACGTTTTTCTACTCGATTGCCGACACGCTGTGGAAGGCCGACGGCGGCATCAAGCCGGTTGCCCATCCCAGGGACGCGCTGATCGACGAGGCGGAAGCGTTCGGCTTCGGCAAGCCCACCGGCATCGACCTGCCGATCGACGGCTCGGGCGACATCGAGACGCGGCAGGAAAAGCTCGACACGTGGAACAAGAATCACAAGCTTTGGTGCTCCGAGGTCAACACCGAGAAGAACCCGCTTTACCGCGAGTACGACGTCGAGAACTGCCACGACGGCTACCAATACCGCGAAGGCGATGCGCTCAACTTCGCGATCGGGCAGGGTACGGTCACGCTGTCACCAATGCAGCTTGCCGCTGCGTATGCCGCTATCGGCAACGGCGGCACGCTGTACTCGCCCAGGCTTGGCAAGGCGATCGTGTCGCCCGACGGCAAGGTTGTGAAGACGATCGATGCGCCGTCGACGAAGTTGCCGGTGCCCGCCAACGTGTTGAGTTATGAGCAGCAGGCGTTGGCGCAGATCACCACCAACCCGCTAGGTACCGCCAGCGCTGCTTTCGCCGGTTTCCCGAACGATCGCTACGCGGTTTCGGGCAAGACCGGTACCGCCGAGGTGCAGGCCACCAACTCCGACGGCTCACCGAAGGACCCGACCGCGTGGTTCGCGTCATACGGCGGCCCGGCCGGTCAGCCGGCGCAATACGCCGTTGTCGTCATGGTGTCGCAGGGAGCCCAGGGTGGGATCACCGCAGCGCCCGCCGTCCGCGAAATCTACGACGGGATCTGGGGTCTCGACGGCCCCGGCACCCTGCCGCACGACAAGTTCGCGGCAGCGGGGCCCGCGCTGCCTAACGGCACCCCGCCGAGCGCCGTTCCGGTGGTAGCCGGTTCGGCGCCTGCGCCCTCTTCGCCGGGTTCTCGTGCGCCCGCGTCGGCCAGCTCGGCGACTCCGAAGGCGCTGTCCTCGCTCGAGGCGAACCTGCTGGCGACGCCGCCCGATCAGCGGGCCGGTGAGGCCGCCGCTGCGTGGGGCCGACGATGGTGAGCGGATCGTTCACCGGCCGCGCGCCGGTCCACCCGCGCACGGTGCCGCCGCCCAGCGAGGGCTTGCTTGGGCGCGACTCCAAGCTGCGGCATAGCGATTGGGTGTTGTGGGCGGCTGTCTTCAGCCTGGCCACGTTGGGCGTGTTGCTCGTTGCGGCCGCAACCAAGCCCGCGAACCCCACCCATCCGTTCGCCGAGGCCGAACATCAGGGACTGTTCCTCGTCATCGGTGTCGTTCTCGCTGCCTTCGCGGCGATCGCCGACTATCGCGCCATGCGCGGCGCTGCGCCGGTCATCTACGCGTTAGGCCTGCTCGGCCTACTTGCAACGTTCGTGATCGGCTCCGATGTGTCGGGCGCGAAAGCGTGGATCGAGCTCGGCGGAGGGCTGGCGCTCCAGCCCTCCGAATTCTCCAAGCTGGCGATGATCGTGCTGGTCGCGATGATGTTCAACGCGAAGAAACGCGAGCGGCTCGAGGTCGGAGACCTCGACGTCGTCCGGGCATTGATCGTCATGGCGATCCCGATGGCCTTGGTGCTTGCCCAAAACGACACGGGCACCGTGCTCGTCATGGTCGCCATCATGTTCGGCATGCTGGCCATCGGTGGTGCTCCCACCCGTTGGATCGTCGGGATGGCCGTGTTGATGGCGCTCGCCGCTGTGATCGTCGTCAAGATGCATCTGCTGCACGCCTACCAAGTCGAGCGGTTCACGTCGTTCCTCAACCCCAACGCTGACCTTGGCAAGAGCGGATACAACGCCTATCAGGCACGGGTCGCGATCGGCTCCGGCGGGTTTACCGGCTCGGGTTTGTTCCACGGCCCGCAGATCAACGGCGGCCACGTTCCTGCGGCGAGCACCGACTTCATCTTCGCCACGGCAGGTGAGGAGCTCGGGTTCGTCGGTGCGGCGGCGATCGTTTTGTTGTTGGCGGTCGTGATGTGGCGCGGGTTGCGCATCGCGATCCACGCGCCAGATCTCTTCGGTCGTGTCGTCGCCGCCGGGGTGGTGTGCTGGTTCGCCTTCGAGACGTTCGAAAACGTCGGCATGAATCTCGGCATCATGCCGATCACCGGGATCCCACTCCAGTTCGTCTCGTACGGTGGATCTTCGGTGTTCGCCAGCATGCTGGCGATCGGCCTGCTGCAAAACGTGCACATCCAGACCAAGATCGGCTCGAATTCGGCGGTGTTGTGACCCCAGCTCAGCCCGGCGCGCGCGGCGCATCGCTTGCGCCGTTACGCTTGGTCGGACGCCGAAAAGCAGCCCGTGCGTAAGCTGATCCCCCTGCCTGCCGAAGGGTCTGATTAAACCGTGACTTCGATCCTCGATCACGCTACCGCCCCGAATTCCGTGTTCGACCGGCTCGAGCCGCTGCTCATGGCTGTCAGCAAGCCCGTGCAATACGTCGGCGGCGAGTTGAACTCCGTCGTCAAGCCGTGGGATTCCTGCGACGTCCGCTGGTGCTTGATGTACCCCGATGCCTACGAAATCGGCTTGCCGAACCAGGGCGTGCAGATCCTCTACGAGGTGCTGAACGAGCGCGAAGGCGTCCTCGCCGAACGCACCTACGCGGTCTGGCCTGATCTCGAGAAGTTGATGCGTGAGCACGGCATCCCGCAGTTCACGGTCGACGCGCATCGCCCGGTCGGCGCATTCGACGTGTTCGGTCTTTCGTTCTCCACCGAACTCGGCTACACCAACATGGTCAATGCCTTGAGTCTTGCGGGCATACCGATCGAGGCGCGCGATCGCGGGCTCGACCATCCGATCGTCGTCGCAGGCGGGCACTCGGCCTTCAACCCAGAGCCGATCGCCGATTTCATCGACGCCGCGGTGCAAGGCGACGGCGAGCAGGTCGTCATTGCGATGACCGATATCGTGCGCGGCTGGAAGCAGCAAGGCCGACCCGGTGGCCGCGAAGAATTGCTTTACCGGTTGGCCAAGTTGGGCGGCATCTACGTTCCGCGCTTCTACGACGTCAGCTACTTGCCCGACGGTCGGATCGAAGCAGTCACGCCGAACCGCGAAGGGGTGCCCGCGCGCGTCAGCAAGCACACGTTGATGGATCTCGACGAGTGGCCGTACCCGAAGAAACCCCTTGTCCCGCTGGCAGAAACCGTGCACGAGCGGTTCAGCGTCGAGATCTTTCGCGGCTGCACGCGCGGCTGCCGGTTCTGCCAGGCCGGCATGATCACGCGCCCGGTGCGCGAACGCTCGATCGACACCATTGGCGCGATGGTCGAAAACGGCTTGAAACAAAGCGGTTTCTCAGAAGTGGGCCTGCTCTCACTGAGCAGCGCCGACCATTCCGAAATCGGTGAAGTTGCCAAGCAGCTCGGCGATCGATACGAGAACACGAATACCTCGTTGTCGTTGCCGTCGACCCGAGTCGACGCATTCAACGTTGACCTCGCCAACGAGTTTTCTCGTAACGGCAGGCGGTCCGGGCTGACATTTGCCCCCGAGGGCGGCAGCGAGCGCATGCGCAAAGTGATCAACAAGATGGTCACCGAAGAAGACCTGATCCGCACCGTCACCACGGCCTACGCGCAAGGCTGGCGCCGGGTGAAGCTGTACTTCATGTGTGGCCTACCGACCGAGACCGATGACGACGTCGTCCAGATTGCCGATCTGGCACGCAAAGTGATCCAGGCCGGCCGCCAGGCGAGTGGCACCAAGGACATCGGGTGCACCGTCTCAATCGGTGGCTTCGTGCCGAAGGCGCATACCCCATTCCAGTGGGCGGGCCAGCTCGACCACGAGACCACAGACGCGCGGCTGGCCAAGCTTCGCGACGCGATCCGCGCCGATCGGCAATACGCCAAGGCCATCGGATTCCGTTACCACGACGGGAAACCTGGCATTGTCGAAGGCCTGTTGTCGCGTGGTGATCGTCGTGTCGGCCGCATCATCAAGCAGGTTTGGCTCGACGGTGGCCGATTCGACGGCTGGAGCGAGCACTTCTCGTTCGACCGCTGGATGCGCGCGGCGCAGCTCGCGTTGCGCGACGATCCGGTCGACGTCGACTGGTACACCACACGCGAGCGTACGCGCGACGAGGTGCTCCCGTGGGATCACCTCGACTCCGGCCTCGACAAGGATTGGCTCTGGCAGGACTGGCAGGACTCCTTGTCAGAAGTCGAAGTCGAAGACTGCCGGTGGACCCCGTGTTTCGACTGCGGCGTCTGCGACACCATGGGCACCGACATCCAGATCGGCCCCACCGGCCGCAAGCTGCTGCCGGTGACCGTGGTCCGCTGATGTCGTCGGATGTGCGCATTGTCGGCGACGACACCGTTGCAGCCATTGCCGCCGTCGATGCCGTGATCCGTATGGCGACGCTCCCTGACGTGGTCCTCGAACTCGATCTGATGGAGCGGGCAAGACATGGCTCAGCGGCAACCTGACGCGCGCGACGTGGCGCCAACCGTGCAGCGGCTGCGGGTTCACTTCGCCAAGCGTGGACGCCTGCGGTTCACCAGCCATCGCGATTTCCAGCGGGTGTTCGAACGTGCCGTGCGGCGGGCGGGCGTTCCGGTCGCCTTCAGCGCGGGTTTCTCGCCGCATCCGAAGATCTCCTACGTAGGCGCCGCCTCGACCGGAGCCGCAAGCGAGGCCGAATACCTTGAGCTCGGGCTGACCGAACGATGTGATCCGGCGAGCATCAGAACCGCACTCGACGATGCCTTGCCTCAGGGATTCGACGTGATCGAGGTCGTCGAGGCACGCGGCGGCTCACTGCCAGATCGCATCGACGCCTCGCATTGGCGGGTGAAGCTGATCGGGGTCACGCCGCAGGCCGCTGCAGCCGCCGTCGCCACATTCCTACAGGCCGAGTCGATTCCGGTCGAACGAGTGCTCAAGGACGGACGGCGCACCCTCGAAGCGCGACAGGCCGTAACCCGGCTCGCCGTCGTCGATGGCGTGGCTGAACCGGGCGAACCGGACGGCTGTGCGATACTCGAGATGGTTGTTCGGCACCTCACACCTGCCGTCCGACCCGACGACGTTTTGGTTGGTCTTCGTCAGGTGAGCGCACTGGCGCCGCCCCTGTCACCGCTGGTGACGCGGCTGGCGCAGGGCCATCTCGACGAGACCGGCCGGCTCGCCGATCCGCTGGCCCCCGACCGGGAGCCCGCCGATGGCCCGTGCTTCGAGCCAACGGCGTAGCGGCCAGGCCTGCTCCGGATGTCGCCGACCAGAGCTTGCCCCACCAGAGCTTGCCCCTACCGGAGCTCGCTTGACCAAAGCTTGCATCGTGCTCGGCGTGCCACTCGGTTATCGAGGGTCGCTGAGCGGCGATGACCGACCACACGACTTGCTCTCGTGCGGTGCCGCCGAGTTGCTGGCGGGTCCTTCGACCAGCAGCACGCGGCGCCCGAGAGCCCGACGGAAGATCACATTCACATGCTCGAAGACGAGCCGACAAACGCCGCTTCTCCTTCTGAATCCGGCGATTCAACTCCCACCCCTACCCGTCGCCGCGCCCCGGCTAAGAAAGCCGCTCCCGCCGCGATAGCGACCAGCACTCCCGACAGCAATACCGCGCCCGCAGAACCGGCTGCGGGCGCCCCGGCCACCCCTCGCAAGCGTGCACCGAAAAAGACGGTGGCCGTACCGCCGCAGACCGATAGCGCCGCCTCGGCGGGCGCTGCGCTCGACGCAAGCCTTGACGCACCGGCACAAGCCACCAAGACGGCTCGGACGACGGCACGGCGTTCGGCTGGTCGAGGCCGCGCGTCAGGTACGACCGATGCCGCCACCGAACTCGGTGCCGTCGCGAGCGGCGGCACCGCTGCTACCGGACGCGGAGCCAGCGAGCCGGCCCATCCGGTCGCCCCCGCCATTCCGACCGTGCTCTTCCAGGCGCCGGCCGCCGACGCGGCACCGGCTCGCCCTCGCCGCGCGCAACGCCCGGCTGCAGAGGTCGATGAGATCGTTCAGCCGCCGGATGTCCCGTCGTCCGGCCCGGGTGGGGCTGAAGCCGACGCTGAGGCAGATCGCGACGGCAACAGGCGACGCCGCAGGGGCGGTCGCGGGCGCAAACGCGAGGGCGGACGCGATGAAACGGCCGCACAGGCCGGGGTCGCGTCCGATGCGGATCTTGCAGGGGCCGATGCCGGTGAGGTTGCCGACGGGGACGCCGAAGGCCACGACGACGACCGCGACGGTGAAGGTGCCTCGGCGTCGAGCCGGCGACGCCGCCGGCGCCGGCGCCGCGGACCGGGTGGCGAACTCGAAGAACACGCTCCCGACGACCCGCCGAACACCGTCGTGCGGGTGCGGGAGCCGCGCGAGCACGACGAGCGCGGCGTTCAGGGCGTCAAGGGCTCGACCCGGCTCGAAGCCAAGAAGCAACGGCGGCGCGAGGGTCGGGAGCAGATCCGGCGCGGACGCCGTGGGCTCGTCATCACCGAGGCCGAGTTTTTGGCCCGGCGTGAGTCCGTCGACCGCATCATGGTCGTCCGGCAGCGCGGTGACCGCACCCAGATCGGGGTCGTCGAAGACGGCATCCTGGTCGAGCATTTCGTCAGCACTGCCTCGGCGAACCGCATGGTGGGCAACGTCTTCCTCGGCCGGGTGCAAAACGTGCTGCCCGGCATGGAGGCGGCGTTCGTCGACATCGGCAAGGGCCGCAACGCGGTGCTGTACGCCGGCGAGGTCAACTTCGACATGTCGGGCATGGAGGGCCAGCCGCGGCGTATCGAGTCGGCGCTGAAGTCAGGGCAGACGGTCTTGGTGCAGGTCACCAAAGACCCGATCGGCCACAAGGGCGCCCGCCTCACCAGCCAGGTCAGCCTGCCGGGGCGTTACCTCGTCTACGTGCCCGAGGGCTCGATGATGGGCATCAGCCGCAAGCTGCCCGACGTCGAGCG
>Ga0068855_100006076_pt1 | contig 14721 bp, 11 predicted proteins | sample KBSCornC52_FD_66592 | JGI IMG/M metagenome (GOLD analysis project Ga0068855, IMG submission 66592) | Corn rhizosphere microbial communities from Kellogg Biological Station, Michigan, USA - KBS Corn C5-2 | ecosystem: Host-associated > Plants > Roots > Rhizosphere > Soil ... | reverse complement strand
TCGACGCGGCCGAAGGAATGTCGGATTCCACCGCGGCCTCCGCTAGAGATGCTCCCGCACTTCTGATATGCTTCAAACATCATTCGAGGTAATTATCTATGAAGCTGGTACGGTTTATGTGGGCCATTTTCCTCCTGCTTTCGCTCAGCGTCGGGCTGTTTGCGCTGCAAGGTAGCGGGTTTCAACGGTTCGGCCGCCAGCAATTTTCCCTCTCTAACGGAGCCAACGTGCCCTCGGAGTTTTATTGGAGCCGGCTCCAGTACAACTCGGGCTATGCCAACGGCAGCAGCTTCGGCTATCGCCGCTTTTACGGCGGTTGGTCCAGAGATTATCCCAAGGCCGACAACGATTGCCTGATTGCACTCCGGCGTCTGACCCATATCAACTCTCCCTCGCCGCTGAACGTTGTCGATCTCGATAGCGATCATCTCTTTGACTATCCTTGGATCTACGCGGTCCAGGTGAATACTTGGACCTTCACCGAGCAGGAGGCCAAACGCCTGCATGATTATCTTTTGAAGGGCGGCTTCCTGATGGTCGACGACTTTCACGGCACCGATGACTGGACGCATTTCATGGCCGGTATGCGCATGGTGTTGCCCGATCGGCCGGTAGAAGACCTGAAAGATGCCGACGAGATCTACCACGTCCTTTACGACATCAACGAAAAATTTCAGATCCCGAGCGAGGTTTACGTCAACACCGGGCGCACCTACGAGAAGGACGGCTACGTGCCCAAGTGGCGCGCCATCCGCAACGACCATGGGCGCATCATGGTGGCGATCTGCGCCAACATGCATCTCGGCGACGCCTGGGAGTGGGCGGATAGCCCGGAGTATCCTGAGAAGTTTTCCGGACTTGCGTTTCGCATCGTCCTCAACTACATCACCTACGCCATGACCCATTAGGCAGGAACCGAGTGCGCCTCTTCCTACAGTCCGCAAGCAGCCCAGAGGCCCATGTTCGAGTTCTTTTTTAAGTATCCGCATTCGCTCTATTCACGCGGCCAGTTCGCCCTGCTGGGGGCGTGGCCCGCGTGGGTGCTGGCGCTGCTCATCCTGACCGCGGCGGCCGCTCTGGCTTTCCTGATCCGCTCCCGCATTGCGCGGGCCGCTCCGGTTATGCGCGGCTGGCGCGCCTGGGTGATCTGGAGCTTGCAGACGCTCCTGGCCGCGCTGGTGCTGGTGCTGCTGTGGCAGCCCGCGATCACCGTCGCCGAGCTGAAGCCCCAGCAAAATATTATTGCCGTACTGGTCGACGACTCGCGCAGCATGGGCCTGGCCGAAGACGGCGTCACCCGCCAGGCGCAAGCCGTGAAGGCCCTGCAGAACGGCGTCCTGGCCGGCCTCAACCGTTCTTTTCAAACCCGTCTCTATCGCGTCGACGACGCGCCCGCGCGTATCGACAGCCTTAAGGATCTGCAGCCCAACGCACCCTCCACCCGCCTGGGCGACAGCCTCAAACAGTTGAGTGAGGAGACTTCCGACTTGCCAATCGGCGCCGTGGTCCTGCTCAGCGACGGCGACGACAACGCTGGAGGCATTGGCGCGGATGTCATTAATGCGCTGCGCGCCCGCCATATTCCGGTTCACACTGTGGGCTTCGGACGCGAGCGCGCCGAACACGATGTGGAGCTGGAGGATGCCGTCATTGCTCCCCGCGCCTTGGTCAATTCCCGCCTCGCCGCCACCATCACCTTGCACCAGCGGGGTTACGCCGGCGCCAAAATCAACCTCACGGTGCGCGACGTCAGCGCCGGCCAGGCGAAAGTTCTGGCTGCCCGCAGCATCACGTTGGGGCCGGACGGCAACCTTCAGACCGAGACTTTGATGTTCGATATCGGTGGCGCGGGCGCCAGAACGCTCCAAATCGCGGCTGCTCCACTCGTCGGCGAGCAAAACACGGCCAACAATACGTTGACGCGAGTGGTGAACGTCGGCTCGGAACCGCGCCGCATCCTGTACATCGAGGGTGAACCGCGGTGGGAATACAAGTTTATCCGGCAAGCGGAAGAAGACGACCGCATGGTGCAGATCGTCTCCATGGTCCGCACCAGCGAAAACAAAATCTACCGCCAGGGAATCTCCGATCCCAAAGAACTGGCCGAGGGCTTTCCGTCTCGTCCGGAGGATCTGTTCTCCTACCAGGGATTGATGATCGGATCGGTGGAAGCCGGCTATTTCACTCCTGTTCAGCAGGAATTGATCCGCGAGTTCGTGGATCGCCGCGGCGGCGGCGTGTTGCTGCTGGGCGGCCAGTTCGCCATGGCGGATGGCGGCTGGAACGCCACGAAACTTACTGATCTGATGCCGACGGTACTGCCCTCGCAGTCGCCCACATTTCATCGCGAGGCCGATCCGAAAAACGGCACTACGCATACCACGGCGGAGCTCGCGCCCGCCGGCGTGGACAGCATTATCACCCGTCTGGCGGATGACCCTGCCGCCAACGCCGCCAAATGGAAGAAGCTGCCCTACCTGATGGATTACCAGGATCCCGGCACCCCCAAGCCGGGGGCTTCGGTTCTCGCCAACATGATTACACCCGAAGGCCGAAAGCTGCCGTTGCTGATTACGGAAAACTTCGGCCGCGGCCGCAGCGCGATCATGGCGAGCGGCGGCAGTTGGCGCTGGCAGATGAGTTCGCCTCTGGGCGATACCGCTCACGATTTATTCTGGCAGCAGCTGCTGCGGTGGCTGGTTTCCGATACCCCCGGACATGTATCCGCTTCGGTCCCCGCACAGATGCTGCTCGACAGCGGCGCCGTAACCATCACCGCCGGTGTTCGCGATTCACAGTACAACCCGGCGCCAGACGCCAAGGTCGAAGCCCACATCCTGGGCCCGAGCGGCGTCAGCGCGCTGCTCGAGATGACGCCGGTTCCCGACAATCCCGGCCAGTTCCAAGCCGCGTGGTCCGCTCCCAAGCCCGGCGCCTACCTCACCGAGGTCATGGCCCAACGCGCGGATCCCACCGGCACGGTGAAGGAATTGGGCCGCGACGTTTTGACGTTTCAGCGCATGGACGGCGTCGCGGAAAATTTTCACACCGAACAGAATCGCGATCTGCTGGAACGCCTGGCCACGCAAACGGGTGGACAATATTGGAAGCCCGCAGACCTAGGCAAACTCGCCGGCGGCATTCCCTTCTCCGAAGCCGGCGTGACCATGCGCGAGACCAAGGACCTGTGGGATTTGCCGCTGGTCTTTTTCGTACTGCTGCTCCTGCGCTTTTCCGAGTGGTGGCTCCGGCGCAAGTGGGGGATCGTCTAGATGGGACTCTTCGCCCCCTGGTTCCTGGCTGGTTTAGCCGGGGTCGCACTTCCGCTCTATCTGCATTTGCTAAAAAAGCATAATCGGCCGCCTCAGCCGGTACCGTCGTTGATGCTTTACGAATCGCGGGTAGTAAGTTCGACGCGGCATCGACGGCTGGATCACATCTTGCTGCTGTCGCTGCGGCTGCTGTTGCTGGTGCTGCTGATTCTCGCGTTTACGAATCCTTTCATGAACCGCAACGCCGCCGCTCTGGCGAGTAACCGGCTGGTGCTACTGGTGGTCGACAACTCTTTTAGTATGCGTGCCGGAACTCGATTAGCTGACGCCAAAAGCGCCGCCATGGGCGTCTTGGCTGGAAAAGGTTCCGCGCGCGCGCAGGTGGCGGCGTTTGGTTCGCAGTTGCGGCTGATGACGCAACCAGTAGAAGACCAATCGGCGTTACGCGCCGCCGTGCAGGCCATTCAGCCCGGTGACGGCCACGGCAATTTTGGCGAACTGGCGCGCGCCGTGCGTGCCATGGCTGAGTCCGTGCACACTCCCATCGAGGTTCATCTGTTCAGCGATATGCAGCGCGGCGATCTGGCCGCCACTTTCTCCGATCTGGCGCTGCCCGCGAACGTCAAAGTGGTGACGCATCCCGTGGTCGCGAAGTCCCAACCCAACTGGACCGTCGAATCAGTGGATGCCCCCGGGCAAGTTTGGGGCAAGGACGTCAAGCCGATTCACGTACAAGCCGTGATTGCCGGATACGGCACTCCCGCCGCCCAACGCAGTGCGTCGCTGGTGGTGAACGGGAAGATCGCCGCTTCAAAAACCGTGGCAGTTCCCGCCAACGGACGCGCAACCGTCGACTTTCCCGCGCTCGAAGTGCCCTACGGATTCAGCCGCTGCGAGGTAAAGATCGACGACGCCGACGCCCTTCCTGCCGACGATCTCCGCCGCTTCGCCGTCGAGCGTTCCGATCCGCAGAAAGCCTTGCTGATTCATAACTACGGCGACAGCCGGTCGCCGCTCTATATCGGCGCCGCGCTCTCGGCCGCCGCGGAGTCGGCCTTCACCCTCGAATCGATCAACCTTACCGAGGCCGCCGACCGTAAGCCGTCCAACTACGCTTTCATCGTTCTCTCCGATATCAATACCCTGCCCTCGCTGCTGGAAAATTCACTCACCCAATACGTGCGTTCCGGCGGGAGTCTGCTGATCGCCGCCGGCACCTCCGCGGGGGCCCGCTCGCAGATTCCCATTTTCGGCGCGCACATCGTCACCACCCGCGACTACAGCCGCGTTCCCGATCGTTACATGGCGGTCGGATCGAGCGATTCCTCCTATCCGGCGGTTGCCAAAGCCGGCGGCTGGCCCGGCGTGAAGTTTTTCTACGCGCTCGATGTCGATCCCGGCGCGGGTCCGGATGCGGCGCGCGTGATCGTTCGCTTAAGTGACCAGACTCCGCTATTGCTTGAAAAACGTATCGGCGAGGGCCGCGTCATGCTGCTCACCTCCGGGCTCGACAACCTCACCAACGATTTTCCGTTGGACCCCGCGTTTGTCCCCTTCATCGAACAGACGGCGCGCTACCTTGCCGGCAGCGAGCGGCAGGGTGGCGCGCGTCCGGTCGACGCCTACCTCGAGCTGCGCAATGCCAAAGAGCAGGCTCAAGGCGTTGAAGTCACCGACCCCCAGGGTAAGCGGCCGCTCACGCTGGGCGAGGCCGCCTCCGCGCAGTCCTTCCAGCTCACTGAAGCCGGCTATTATCAGCTCCGCCTCGCCAATGGACGGCAAGATGAAGTCGGCGTCAACCCCGATCCTAAGGAATCGAACCTCGAGGTGATTCCCGAGGATGTGTTGGCGCTGTGGCAAGGCAACGGCGGCCAGACACAACAACAAGCGCCGGCGTCCGGTGGCGGCCCGGCAGCGCCCCAAAAGACGCCGCAAACGCTGTGGTGGTACATCATGCTTCTGGTCCTCGCCGCCGCCGTGGCTGAATCGGCCCTGGCCAGCCGCTACCTGGGGACCCAGCGCGAGGAAGAAGTATTGCCGAAGTCTACTTCAGATTACGCACGATGAGTGTGAGACTTCTTCCTTGGCACGGGTCAATGAGTTCTGTCGGCACCGTTGAAACAAGTGGCGAGGTCTCGGCGGACTGTTTGATTCAGGCTTTCAAACGGAAACACGACTGTCTCGTTAGGAAAAACGTTTCTGATAGTCAGGTTTTGAGTTGGGAACGGCATCCCGGTTTCCTGGCTGTTTGGATAGAGAACGGTGGCTCCCGGCCCGTTTGCGCCATTTCCCTGCTTTTTGCCACCTTCCACCTTGTGTGTAAGCTGAGTCTTTCCGTCCACTTCAATGGATATTTCCCGGCCTTCTTCGGGAACACCGTTTGCCCAGGTAAGCTTGATCTCACCTTCATGAGTGGCGGCTCGGCAGCTCAAAATCAGGCGGTACATATCGATTTTGCCGGCAAACTTGGTCGAAGGCAGTTCTCTCAATATTGTCGCAGTGATTTCCCGAGACTCCGCTAGAGGTTTTTCCGTCCACTGGGAATCCCACTGTTCAGCGCCGGCGGCTTCAGCCGATAGGGTTTTTACCAGTGCCACTTGCGTACTTTCGTCTGGTACCCCCTTGCCGGCCGCGCCCATCGCGCCTGTTTTCATGAAATCCAATATCGTCGCTTTTGAATTTGGACCTTGAAGGGCCGCATTGACCACCCTGGGTGATTGTCCGCTGGTGAGCTTGCTGACGAGCATAGCCGCCAGGCTCGGCTCAGGACGCGCGGCGTCGAAATGTTCGACCGAGAGCCCGCCATACATGAGCGCATCGCTATGGCAAACCCCGCAGTATTTCTGAACCACTGCGTTTTGTTGCGCGGCGGGCATCATCTCAGCAGCTGATTCGTCTCCGCGGGCGGTTGAATAAAGAAGCGGTACGGCGGCCAGGCTTATAGCGATCAGCACCGCTTTGACTGATGTTCTGTATTGGCGGTCCATTCATCGACTCGCTTTCAATCTTGCATAGGAGCCCTTTTCCAACTTCGTGCCCCTGAGCAACTTTACCACTTCTTTTCAATCCGGCATGGCGGAAAGAGCGCCCCAGGAACATAGGCAAGGCGTCGAGGTCGCCGGCCCCAAGGGTAAGCGCCCGCTCACGCTGAGGGAGGCCGCCTCCGCACCGTCGTTCCAGCTCACCGAGGCCGGCAATTACCAGCTCCGCTTCGCCGCCGTGGCTGAATCGGCCCTGGCCAGCCGCTACCTGGGGACCCAGCGCGAGCAACCCTAGATGTTATATTAAAATATAACTCAAGGAGAAACGTGCACACCACACGTCTGCGCAAAGTCGGTGGCTCGGTCATGCTGACCGTTCCGCCCGCGTTACTCGACATTCTGCATTTGCAGCCGGGAGCCACCGTCGGCATCGCGGTTGAAAGCGACCGTCTGGTTGTGGAGCCGCGGCAACGACGCCGCTACACACTGAACGAACTCCTCGCCCGTTGCAATCCCAAAGCACCGCGCGGCCGAGGAAGAGCAAGGAAGCAAGAGCAGGAGTGGCTCGATGGCAAACCTGCGGGTGGCGAGCTCATCTGATGAAGCGCGGCGAAATCTGGCTCGTCAGTCTCGATCCTGCGTCGGGACACGAGCAAAAGGGCCGCCGTCCAGTGCTCATCGTGTCGCCGGAAGCCTTCAACCGGGTAACGAAACTCCCGGTAGTTCTCCCCATTACGAGTGGCGGAAGTTTTGCGAGGACGGCAGGTTTCGCCGTGCCGCTGATCGGAACCGGAACCAAAACCACGGGAGTTGTCCGCTGCGACCAACCCCGCACTCTCGACCTGGCCACGCGCGGCGGTAGAAGGCTCGAAAGCATTCCAGACGCCATCATGGACGAGGTGCTGGCGAGGATATTACCAATATTTGAGTGAAGACATGCCTCAAAAGAACAGGCGATCACCAGAGAAGGTGTTCTGGGAGACGAGCAAGTAACGCAGCGACTAGAAAGTGGCTCGATCTCGCGCCGGAGCCACCCATCGCGGTTTGAACAATTCTCGTTTGCCGGTGGCTAACGCGACACCAGGCGCGACGTTCGAACTTTCAGCACCCTTGCCCTGGAAAGGCACCCTCCGGCTCGCCGCTTTGGCCGGTTTTAAGTGCCATGAAACTGATTTTGGGAGCTTTATCAGAAGCCGGGCCTCACCGTTCCGCACATCATGCGGTTTAGCGAGCCAATTGGCAAGTCCTCTATCCGCCGCCGTTGCGATATGCTTTAGTTGTTAAACTTGGGCCACGCCGTGGGAGGTTCCATGAGTCTCCGCGAACAACTTCACGCGTACATCGCGCAACTGGAACAGCGTCTGCGCTGGAGCACCTGGCTGCGCGGCTTGGCCATTTTCACGGGCAGCGCTTTGGTGGCGACGCTGGCGCTGGTTACCATCGCTAACGCGCTCGCCTTTTCGCGTGGTAGCGTTACCGCCGCGCGCTTCGGATTGATTCTGATCCTGGCCATTGCCGCTGCCGCCGGGTTGGCGCTGCCTTTGCGCCGCCTCACCCGCCGCCGCGCGGTTGGAACCGCCGAAGCCGTCTTCCCGCAATTCGAACAGCGCCTCACAACTTTCGCTGAGCGCGACGGTCAGGATCCTTTTATTGAACTGCTGGCGGCGGATACGCTCAACGTCGCACAGTCCGCCGAGCCCAAGCTGCTGGTCACCGACCGCCGCCTTCAGCTCTCGCTCGGTACCGCTGTCGGCGCCTTCGTGATCCTGATCTGGATGATTGCCGCCGGACCCGGTTTTCTGGGCTACGGCGCCTCGCTGCTGTGGACCGGTCCGCACTCCGACAAGCCTGCGCTCTACGATCTGCGCGTGACCCCCGGCGACGCCGTCGTGCGCCGTCACGCCGACCAGCTGGTTGCGGCGCTGCCCATGGGCCTGCGGTCGCCGAGCGTCAAGTTGTATGCCCGTTTTCAGAGTTCTTCGAAGTGGGAAGAGATTGCGATGCAGCCGCAGGCAGCCGGCAGTTTCGCGGGCGGCTATCAATTTCTTTTTGCCGGGTTACCGGAGAACGTCGAGTACTATGTCACCGCCGGAGCAATGACGTCGAAGCACTTTAATATTCGCGTCACCGACTTGCCTTCCGTCAAGCAGATTCGCGTCACCTACCATTACCCCGCCTGGACCGGCATGCCGTCTGAGACCGAGGAGCGCGGAGGCGATCTACGGGCCGTCGTCGGCACCGAGGCCGAGCTCGAAGTTTCGACCGACCGCCCGCTCCAGGGCAGCCAGATTCTACTCGACAGCGGCCAGCAAATCCAGTTGACCGAAATGAAGCCCACCGCGGGCCAGAATAACGTCTATCGCGGTACCGTCAAGATGGATCGGGATGGCGTCTACCACGTCGCGGGCGTTGCCGAAGGCCAGCCGGTTCGCGTCAGCGAGGATTTTTTCATCGAGGCCCGCAAAGCCAACCCGCCGCAGATTTCGCTGGTGCGTCCCAGCCGGAGCGACTACCACGCCAGTCCCATCGAGGAGGTAACCGTGGCCGCGAAGGCGACCGGCGAGTACGGCCTCAAGGGTGTCACGCTGCATTATTCGATTAACGGCGGGCCCGAGGCTAGCGTAGATCTGCTCAAGCAGAAGGGCGAAAAACAGGCCAGCGGATCGACTACCATTTCGCTCGAAGATTTCAAACTGGTGCCGGGAGATCTGGTGAGCGTCTACGCCACCGCCAAGGATGCCAACGCTGAAGCCCACACCGATATGATGTTCATCCAGGCGGACCCGTTTGAACGCGAGTTTTCGCAATCGCAACAGTCGGGCGGAGGCGGAGGCGGAGGTGGCGGCGATCCATCCGAGCAGATCTCGCAACGGGAGAAGGAAATCATATCCGCCACCTTCAAACAACAGGGGGAGAAAAACTCCACCCGGCAGCAGGCCACCGACATCGCCAAGTTGCTGTCGCAATCCCAAGCTACGCTGCACGATCAGGCGGTCACGCTTTCCGGTCGCTTGGAGGCCCGCGAGCTGACCAGTGAAGTGCAGGCCATCAGTGACTTCCAGAAGGATATGCTGGCCGCCTCCGCCGCCATGGCGCCGGCCGCGCAGCAATTGCAGCAGGAGAAATGGAAGGACGCCATTCCCAACGAGCAGAAGGCTCTGCAATTCCTGCTGCGAGCCGAAGCCACTTTCCGGCAGATTCAAATTGCATTTGGAGGGGGCGGCGGCGGTGGAGGCGGCGGGGCCGCGCGCGATTTAGCGAGCCTCTTCGATCTGGAGCTCGATACCGAGAAAAATCAATACGAGACCCGCCAATCCGCGGCGGCCTCGGCCGAACAAAAAGCCCAGGAAATCGACGACGCTCTGAAAAAACTCGACGAGTTGGCCAAGCGCGAGGAGGATTTAGCGCAGCAGCAGCGCAACGGCGCGCAGACCGCCGAGCAGAAATGGCAACAGGAGATGTTGCAGCGTGAGGCGCAGCAACTGCAGCAGCAGATGGAGCAGAACCTCGGTCAGAAGGGCCAACCAGGCCAAGCGGGCAAGCGCGGCGGACAAAGCGGCAATTCCTCGTCCGGCGGTAGCGCCAGCGGCCAAGCCTCCGGTCAAGACAAGGCCGGTCAGGAAAACGCCGGTGCTGGCAATTCCCAGCAATCCGCCGATCAAGCCGCCGACAGTCGTCAACAATCGGCCCAGCAGGCGCTCGATCGTCTGCGTCAAGCCAACGAAGATATGCGTCGCGCGGCCGCCCAGAGCGCCAGTGCAGCCGATTACCGCCGCGCCGCTGACCGTTTACGCGAAGCCACCGATTTGCTGGGCGGGATCGAGCAGCAGGACGCCGCCAGTCGTCTCAATGGGATGGCAAAAAGCGCCGAGCAATTGGCGGCCGAGCAAAAGAAGCAGGCCGACCATGTGCGCGATTTGATGGCTCAGCAAATTGCAGCTCGCACTTCCGGCCAGCCGCAGCACAACCCGTCGGCCCAGGAAATCGACAAGATGGTCAACGATCGCCAACAGGTGAGCGATGACCTGACGCATCTCACCCAGCAATTGCGCACCGCGGCGCGCGAGCTGGCGCCGACGCAACCCGCTGCGTCGAACAAGTTGCGGAGCGCGCTCAATGGCATGGACGAAAACGATCTCGGCACCCGCCTGCAGCGCAGCTCGGATTGGCTGCGCAGCGGCAACTTCTCCGATCCCCTCGAAACCGGCCTTACCAGCGATCTGCAAAAGCTGGGTCAGCAGGTGGGTGACGCGGCCCGGGCCTTGGGGCGTGCGCAACAACCTTCGAAGGACGCCGCGCTCAACCGGGCCATGGACGATCTATCGCGTCTGCGCGACCAACTCGCCGGCTTGGGCGCGGGTTCTAACGGTCAACCCAACAGCCAACCCAATGGTCAACCCGGCGGCCAGCAGTTCCAAACCGGCCCACTCTCCCGCAACGGGCAACCTGGTCAAAGCGGGCAGCCGGGTCAAAGCGGGCAGCCTGCCCAAGCAGCGGGAGGTCAAGCCGGCGGGCGTCAAGCCGGTCCAACCGGCAACCAGTCGGGTGGCGGGGGCAATCGCGAGGGCAACGTGATGGGCAATTTCGATACCGGCAATACGCGCATCGCCGGCCAGGCCCGCACGCCGCAGCAAGGCCCCAGCCCGGCCGATGCACAGCGTCAGATCGATCAAGGGCTAAACCTGCTCAACCAGGTTCGTGCCGTAGCGCAGGATAGTCCGGAGGCGCGGCAACAGTTGCAGTCGCTGATCGATCAGATGCGCAATCTGGATCCCAGCCGTTTCCCGGGAAATCCCGCGCTGGTCGAGCAGATGCATCAGCAACTCGTCAGCGGGGTCGATGCGCTGGAACTGCAGTTGCGCCGCCAACTCGACGAAAATCGCGGCGGCACCATCCGTAATACCAACCCGGCGAGGGTTCCCGCCGGCTACCAGGATTCGGTCGCCGAGTACTATCGCAAACTCTCCGGCGCCGGCCACTAGAACGTTTTAGGGCTCGATCCGCAAGCGATACCCCACGCCGGGTTCCATGACGATGTAGCGTGGGCGCGTCGGATTCGACTCTAGTTTCTGGCGGAGCGTCCGGATCGTGGTTCGCAGCAATTGCGACGCCTCTTCATCGCTCCTCTGTCCCCACGCTTCATAAGCCAGCCGGTGTTGTGTCAAGAGCCTGCCGGCGTTGACCACGAAGACTTTCAACAATTCGTACTCGGCGGTGGTGAGTTGGATTGGGCAATCGCCGATTCTAACCACCCGGCGCTTCAAATCGACGGCCAGCGCGCCGGATTCAAACAGTGCACCCGCAAAGGTTGTCCGGAAAAGCGCCGTGCGAATACGCTCCAGCAGATCGCCCGTCTGGCACGGTTTCGTAAGGTAATCATCCGCGCCCGCGTCCAGAGCGGCGATCTTATCGGATTCCGCCGCACGAACCGAGAGAATGATGATGGGTGTTTGGGTCGAGAGCCGAAGACGCCGGGTGACTTCGATGCCGTCTACGCCGGGCAACCCGAGATCGAGAACAATCACATCTGGCCGCAACGAGGTAACCGCTTTCAGAACTTCCTCTCCGCTGCCCGCCTGGCATATTAAATAACCGCGTGCGGCCAGTTGTGCGCCGAGGACTTGGCGGATGGCCTCGTCGTCGTCCGCTACCAGAATGGTTGGATGGCGATCGTTCGACTGCGGCGGTGCACCGGCCACGCTCCCATGATGCGTGGAGTCGTGTCCAGATAGTGTCAAGAATAGACGGATTCCCGTCAAGAACGCGTCAATGGCCGGAGGCGATCGAGGCTGCGTGACCCGGGGCTCGAAAACGATAACCCACGCCGGGCTCGGTAATGATGTAATGCGGGCGCGCGGGCTCGGCCTCCAATTTTCGTCGAAGATTGCTGATGTTAACGCGCAGCAGATGCTGGGAGTCCTCATAGTGCGCCCCGCCCCATACCTCGCGCACCAACTGGCGATGTGTCAGAAGCCGATTCGCATGGACTACAAACGCTTTGAGCAGACTAAACTCGGTCGGCGTAAGCAGTACTTCTTCTCCACGGAGCCGCACAACCCTCTCACTAAGATCGACGGTAAGCTCGTTGGTGACAAAAACCGGCTCGCCCTCCGGCTGGCTCACGCGGCGCAGAGCCGCCCGAATGCGAGCCAGAAGCTCGCCTGCCCCAAATGGTTTGGTGAGGTAATCGTCGGCGCCCGCATCCAAGGCGGCAATTTTAGTGGACTCCTCCCCTTGGACGGACAAAATGATGATGGGCGTTTGCGTCCAGTCGCGAAGCGAGCTGGTGACCTGGGCTCCTCCAACGCCCGGAAGGCCGAGATCGAGGATAATGATGTCCGGCCGGAATGCCGGTACCACCTGCAGGGCCTCCTCGCCAGTGGACGCTTCGCGAACCGAGTACCCGTGCGCAGCGAGCGAAGCGTGAAGAACCCGGCGGATTCCAGCTTCGTCGTCAACCACCAGAACCCGCGGCCCGGTCTCGCTCATCGTTCAACCTCCAAGGGCAGTGAAAAAGCCACTTCCGTTCCCCCCGTCATCCGGCGCTCGGCCCATATTTGGCCGTCGTGGGCGTCGACGAATCCCTTACAAATCGAGAGGCCCAAGCCGGCGCCGCGCGGCGCATCCGGTGATGAGCTGCGAAAGAACTTCTCAAACACGCGCGCCAGGTGTTCTTCCGGAATTCCTTGTCCGCGGTCGGCGACTCGAACCTGCAGACGCGCATGGCTCTGTCGCGCCTCGATTTCAATGGGAGTATCGAGGGCGGAATATTTCAGCGCGTTATCGGTCAGGTTCACCAGCACCTGGACAATTAAAACCTGGTCCATCGGCACTAATGGCAGGTCGGGAGCAATGGTAATCGAGATGGGGCGTTTCCGGGCCGGTTCTCCAATCTGCTCCAAGGCCGCGCCGATGACATCGTGAACATCGCAAGGCTCCCTTTTCACATGGATCGCGCCGCCCTCCAGGCGGGACATGTCCAGCAGATTTTGAACCAGGCGATTCAACTTGAGCGCTTCGTCTTGTGCCGTTTCCAACAGATGCTGCCGGGTGGGCGCGTCGAACAGGACTCCATCCTCCAATAGGCTGTGAAGAACGCCGACCACCGACGTGATGGGTGTCCGCAAGTTATGCGAAATCGAATTCAAGAGCGCCTTTTGAAGCTTGTCGGTCTCCTGAAGCATCTCGGCCCGCCAGGCTTTCTCGGCCAGATCGGCTCGCGTGACTGCCAGCGCAGCCTGGTTCATAAAAGTTCCCAACAGTTGCTGCTGATCGATGGACAACAGCTCCTTTGGATGGTTCGCCAGGATTCCCACGACGCCCACCACCCCCTGATAGGTCTTGAGCGGCCGGTAGCGAATCCTGGCGCCGGGGAACTGTCTGGTCCCGCAGCCGGCTTCCTGTCCAGTCTCCACCACCCAGGCTGCGGCGACGTTTTCATATTCGTCAAAAACCAGCTCCGGGCTGCGGAAACGTACCGTCAATCCGCAGGTTCCGGGCAATAGAACTACGATCGCCCGGTGGAAGGTTTCGGGAACGTGGTGGGCGATGGCGTCCAGCACCTGATCCAGTCTGCTGGCCTCTGCAAGCGATGTTGTAAAGGAATAGAGTGCCGCTGTTTGGGCCTCCCGCTGGCGGGCTGCCCGGGCCTCTTCCTTCGCCGTCACAGTGAGGATGCTGACAAGCAGGCCGACTGTCAACAGCCCAATGAGCGTAATCGTATACCACAGGTCGTCTGCCACGAAGCTTCGATAGGGAGGGACGAAAAAAAAATCCAAGAGAACTGCGCTCGAGACGGCGCTCAAAATGACTACGCGTCGTCCCCAGTAGAGTGCGCTGAAGATCACCGCCAGCATGTACAGGATCCCGAGATTGGACGCGCCAATGACGGGGCGGATCCATTGGCCCACGATGGTGATCAGTCCGACGAGTGCCAGGCTGGCCGGAGCGCCGCGCCAGCCGGTGTCGACTGGCGCTAGTCGCTGAATCACGCGTTCGATCCGCGAAGAGGCCGGCCGCGCTTCCGGGTGGCCGGGCCCGTCAACGCGAGCCAACAGATTGACCGTGGCGTTATGCGGAAGCTCTCCTGGCATCTTGAATCCCAGCAGCACCGGCTTCATCCGGGATTCCGGCGGACCAGCAATTCGCGTCGGAAAACGGTCAAACACCGATGACTACGCTTAGTCTAGCAAGTGCCTAAGCCCTGATTGGTGGGATTCATCGGGTTGCCGCCTTGGCGGACATATCCGTTTCTTCTTTTTTGCCGGATGGGATTCTCCATTCCGTTTGCATACCCTTACGCTGGAGTATCGAGAGTACGCGATCGGGCTCGCCCAGATCACTCCATCCCAGACCTGTGGCGCGTAGCACCGCGAGATTGGATGTTCCTACCGCTAGGACATCTTGAGAAAAGTTGGCGGGTCTCAGTCTCGAATAAAGGCCGCCCAACTCGGCTTTCTCCGCGCGCG
>Ga0068855_100006073_pt1 | contig 14723 bp, 12 predicted proteins | sample KBSCornC52_FD_66592 | JGI IMG/M metagenome (GOLD analysis project Ga0068855, IMG submission 66592) | Corn rhizosphere microbial communities from Kellogg Biological Station, Michigan, USA - KBS Corn C5-2 | ecosystem: Host-associated > Plants > Roots > Rhizosphere > Soil ... | reverse complement strand
CTAATGGGCCAGCCATGACCATCCATGAGCGTTGAGCCATCAGCGATGACGCGTTGTCAAGAGACCGCCTTGAGCCGCAGTGTGCTGCTCTCCAAGTCGATGCCGACGCGGTATTTGCTCAGGAACTTGTGCCCGACGATCCCGCCGAGCTGAAAACCGAGCAGGGCGCTCGGCGCGTTCAGGTTGAGGACGACCACCGGAAAATTCTTGTAGTGGATCGCGTCGAACGCCAGGTCGACGCCCGGGAGCAGGAAGGCGTCCTTATCCCATCCCGACGTGCCGTATACCTTCAACGCAATCCGGTTCGCCGGCTCGGGCCGGCCGAGCGCGCTTGCCGTCGCCTGGCTGATCGAGATCACCTCACCGCCGGTGTCGATGACGAAGTTCGCGGCGTGCAGGCCGTCCACGGTGCCGCGCACCGTCGCGAGACGATACAGACGCAGCGGCAGCAGATAGTCGGCCGGCTCGGGCGCGAGATGACGGCCGAAGGTGAGCCTGTGCATCTTGTAGTCGATCGTCATCGAGAAGCCTAGCGCCAGCGGCGACAGGCTCTCGGTCTCTTTCGTCGGCATGTCGCGCAGCGGAGGATTCTTGATGAGGCACGGCACGTTGCGCAGCTTCAGCGATCCGACCTCGAGCGAATCGATGCGCGCCAGCTGAAGCCCGCGCAGGCCGACGTCGCCCACGCCCGCGCTCAGCGTATAGGTGATCGGAGTGACGCCGAGCTTCTGCGCCGTCGTGCGGGTGATGACGGTGTTCTCCGACCCGGTGTCGACGACGAAGTCCTGCGCGCCGCCGTCGTTCACTTTCGCGCTCACAACGACTTTCTCGTTCACCAGCTTGAAATCAACCGTGTACAGCATCTGGTCGGCGCCCGGGTCCATCTCGAACGGCGCGCGCTGTCCGAACGAGCGCAGGAATCGGATCTCGGCCCGCGACCAATCGGCCTTCTCGCTGTGGTCCTTGTTCGGCAGCAGGTTGACGTAGTTGGTGTACGCGGCGGCCGCCTCCTCGTACTTGTGCATCCGCTCGTAAATCGTGCCGACCGTGTGGTGGATTTCCAGATCGCGCGGCGAGAGGCGCAGCGCCTCTTGCGCTTCGCGCATCGCCTCGTCCATCCGGCTGCGGGCGACGGCCGAGCGCGCCAGCCCGTGATGTCCGCGCGCCAGCTCAGGCTCGATTGAGAGCGCCTCGCGATACCGCGCTTCCGCCTCCGCGAACAGGCCGGACGACCAGAGCGAATCGCCGTACAGCGCGAGCGCATCCGCGCTGTGCGGGTGCGCGTGGATCAACGTGTCGGCTTCGCGCCGGGCCAGATCGAACTCGGCCGTGCGCAGCGCCATCTGGATGACGCCGGTGCGCGCCGCCTGACGCTGCTCCGGCGCCGCCTGCTTCAACGCGTTCTGAAACGCATCGAGCGCCTCGCCGTACCGGCCCTCGCTGTAGAGAAGATTTCCGAGCTGGAGCTGGATTTCAGACGCCTGCGACGAAGGGGTCGCATCCGCATGAATGACGAATGTGGCGGCCGCCACCAGGATCGAAGCCGCCGCGACGCGGATGCCGCGCTGCACGTTTCCCACGGAACCCTCCCACACGACCAGACTGCGAGGTGACGAGGCGTCTTACAAGAACCGGGCCGGGCGCAATGATTGGGAACGACAGTGTAAACAGAGTGAGGGCTTTCCGAAAGCGAAATATCGGAGCGCGGTCCGAAAATTATCGCGTGTAGTGCTCGATGGCGACGCCGTCATACATCTGATCGACGCGCAAGATCTGCGTGTCGCGGCTGTAGCTGCCCAACTCGTAGTCTTCGCTCATGATCAGGGCCTTGATCGGCTTGGTCGGGCAGACCTCGGCGCACAGTCCGCAGAAGCTGCAGCGCGACAGATTGAAGTCGAAGTAGTCGAGCACCTTGATCTTCTGCCCCGGCTCGCGATGGCCGCCGAGCGCGATCAGATCGTCCGGGCACGCCTTCGCGCACTGGTCACAGACGATGCAGGTCTGGGCGCCGGTGGCGGGCTCGGTCTGCAGCCGCAGCACGCCGCGAAAGCGCGGGGCCGTCGGACGCCGCTCCAGCGGATACTGAAAGGTGAACGCCGGCTGCGGCGTGTATTTGAGCGTCACCCACAACCCCTTGAACAGATCGACGAGGAAGATGGTGTTGAAGAGTCGCTTCAGGGTGCTCATCATCAGGGCTCAGGGCTCAGGGCTTGGCGCTTAGGGCTGAGGGGCTCGGGGACCAGGCCATCAGGCGCGTTCGCCGATGATCGTCGGCTCGGTGTCGCCCGACATGATGATCCGTTCCTTCCGCAGGACGGTACCCTCCTTGCGGATTTTGTCCTGCAGCCGCATCAAGCCGTACAGCAGCGCTTCCGGCCGCGGCGGGCAGCCCGACACGTACACGTCGACAGGCACGACCTTGTCGACGCCTTGCAGCACGCTGTAGGTTGGAAACGGACCGCCGGCATTCGAGCAGCTGCCCATCGAGATCACCCACTTGGGTTCGGGCATCTGGTCGTAGAGGCGCCGCAGCACCGGCGCCATCTTCTTGGTCACTGTCCCGGCGACGATCATGAGGTCTGACTGGCGCGGCGAGGCCCGAAACACCTCGGCGCCGAAGCGCGCGATGTCGAATCGCGAGGCCGACGCGGCCATCATCTCGATCGCGCAGCACGCGAGACCGAACCCCATCGGCCAGATCGACGATTCGCGGGCCCAGTTGAGGACGCGATCGATGCTGGTCGTGATGAAATTGTCCTCGAAGCGATGATCGATGAGACCCACTCGTGACTCCCTGCTGGGGGCTGGCCCGCAGGCCCCAGCCGCTAGCCCCTAGCCTCTATCGTAATATTCCGCGTTCCTCGCGATGAACGAGCTCCATTTGTGCGGCGTTTCATCCAGCGCGAAAATCGCTTCGACCGGACACGCCGGCACGCAGGCGCCGCAGTCGATGCACTCGTCAGGGTGAATATAGAGCATTTCGGCGGTCGCGAACGCCGATTCGTCTTTCCGGGGGTGAATGCAGTCGACCGGGCAGACGTCCACGCACGCCGTATCCTTGGTGCCGATACAGGGTTCGCAAATGATGTATGCCACTTATCTGTTCATGATACTCGGCTTGCAGCCCTCCCTCAACGGGCCGCGCCCGTCGCCGGCCCTCGCCTGTGACGCCGCGTCCGCCGGGCTGTTCGCGCCGCCGCAGCCCGTCCTGGGCCGCTACGAGGTCTGCACGACGGCGAGTCCGATTGAAGTCGTCATGGCGACAGGCGAGGCGCACTACGGCGAGGTGGAGGCCCTTGGTCCTCTGGACGCCTTCGGGGCCGGTGGCACGTACAACCGGTCGATGATGTCGCGGCTGTACGGCGGGATGCGGGCGAAGGTCGTCCGCGGCTGGGCAGAATCGGGCGAACGGTTCACATCGATCACGCTGATCTCGCCCTATCCTGACCCGACGCTGCAGCGCCTGAACGACGGCACGATGGAGATCCGCTGGATGACGGACCGCCGCCACGAAGACACGAAGATCACGAAAAACTAGCCACCGGAGAGACCGAGTCACGGCGGCTCCGACTGCAGGTGCGCGCAGGCCGGCGGTCGAATCGCGATCCGAAAACAAGACCTGGCCGGCAAGGCATTCGTCTTCTCTGCGCCTGTGTGACTCCGTGGCGTATCGCTTTCTCCGTGCGCTCCATGACTCCGTGGCAACGTCTCATCGCGGACGCGGCGAGTTGATCGTGATGTTCCCTTTCACCACGTCAATCGACATCACCGGATCGCCGCTGCCGATGGTCGCCTCGCCGAATCGCGGCCCGAATCGATCCTTCATCGTCAGCGGAATGTCCGATGCGATCGTGCCAAAGAACGTCAGCGCGAGGATGCGCGCACTGGTGGGCGCTTTGGCGAAGCGCACGCGCACCGTGCCGTTGAAGACGCGGAGCCGCATCATGCCGCCCGGCGTGAGCGCCGCATCGCGCACGTCGACGCTGCCAAGGTCGGTCTCGAGGCGAACGCGCCCGCCGAGCCCCGCCGCCGTGATCGGTCCGCGCTTCAGCTCGACGTCGCACGCGCGCGTCAGATTCGTCAGCGAGACGCGGCCTTCGAACACGCGAACCGTCTGGAACACGGCGGTCGACGGCACGGCGATGGCGATCTCCGTCTTCAGATTGGCGTCGCGCCCCTCGTCTTGCTGCGCGGCGTCGATGTGCAGGCCATCTGAACGCTCCTCGATCGCCGCCGGGTAACGCGCCAGGTCCGCCGCGGACGGCGCCCGGCGCACGATCTCGACGCTGACGTCGGATCGCGTCGATCCCGTGATGTTCACGTTGGCGATGGTCGCGGTGAGGTGAATCGGCGTGCCCTCAGCGAGGGGCAGCGTGCGCGTCAGCCGATCGGTGGCATCCGCGCCGCCGCGCACCACGACCGATGCCAGCGCGAAAATGGCCGCCGCGGCATAAGGACGCACGCCGCGGATTATAATTTGCGGACGGTCATGAGGGTCTGGGGCTTCGCCGCGCGGATTGCGGGTGTGGTCGTCGTCTCTGCCATCGGCGCCGCCGCGCCGCTTCGGGCCCAGACGCTGCCCTCGGGACCCATCGTCATCGACGATGGGCTGATGACCGTCAGCGGCGACGTCTCGGCGTCGATCGCGCCGCACGATCCCGGGTTCTTCAACTACACCGACTACGAGCATTCGGCCCTGCGGCTGCTGCGCGTCGACGCCTCCGCGATGCTGAAGCCGAACGAGCACGTGGCGCTGCTCGGCGAAGTGCGCAGCGAGAACGGCGACAGTCCTCTGCCGTATGCGCTGTACATCCGCATCCGTCCCTGGATCCACCACGATTTCGACATCCAGGCGGGTCGGATTCCGCCGACCTTCGGCGCGTTCGCCCGCCGCACGTACGCGTCCGACAACTTCCTGATCGGCTACCCGCTCGCCTATCAGTATCTGACGTCGGTGCGTCCTGACTCGCTGCCGGCCAACGTGGACGACCTGCTCAGGATGCGCGGCCGCGGCTGGCTTTCGACGTTCACCATCGGCAACACGACGCCCGATCGCGGCGTCCCGCTCGCCAGCGTCTTTCGGTGGGACACCGGCGTGCAGGTCCATGCCGCGAACGACGTGGTCGACGCCACTGGCGCGGTCACCGTCGGCACGATCTCGAATCCGCTCTTCAAGGAGGACAACGCGGGGCCGCAGCTGGCGGGACGCGTCGCGCTGCACCCCGCGACCGGTCTCATCATCGGCACGTCCGTGTCGAGCGGTCCCTTCGTCACGACGACCGCCGCGCGCGGCGCCCTCGGCGACGGACACGACGGCGAGTTCCGGCAGGCCGCGTTCGGCGCGGACGTCGAGTACTCGCGCGACTACTACATCGTGCGGTTCGAGACGATTCTCAGCCGGTGGACGCTGCCGGAGGTCCGCGCGCCGTACCTCGACGGTCCCTTGAGCGCGCTCGCCACCTCGGTCGAGGGGCGCTACAAGCTCGCGCCCGGTCTGTACGTCGCCGCGCGGCTCGACCATCTCGGGTTCAGCGAAGTGACCGGCACCGCGATCCGGACGACGTGGGACGCCCCGGTCACGCGCCTCGAGGTCGGCGGCGGCTATTCGCTGCAGCGCAACCTGCTGTTGAAATTGTCGTTCCAGCACAACACACGCGACTCGGTGCGCTCCCGCACTCTGAACATTCCTGCCGTCCAATTGGTCTTCTGGTTCTGATGGCGACCCATTCACCACAGAGGACACGAAGAACACCAAGGAGCCCGTACGTACTTTTCTTCGCGTGCTTCGTGGCCGTCGTGGTGTGCCCCGCCGGGACACGCGCGGATCATGACGCCGCGGCGCGATTGGGATCGATTCGCGGCCGGGTCGATCTGCGCCGCGTCGCCCCGGCGATCGAGCGCCGGCCCGGCGTCGCCGATCTCGGTCCGCCGCCCCCGCGTGACGTGTCCGATCGCTTCAAGTCGGTCGTCTATCTCGAGTCGGCGCCGCGCGGGGCGTTCGAGCAGACCGAGGGCGGTCGCGCGGTGATGGATCAGCGCAACGAAACATTCGTGCCGCACGTCCTCGCGATCACCACCGGCACCACCGTCGACTTCCCCAACTCCGACCGCATCTACCACAACGTCTTCTCGCTCTCGAAGACCGAGCGCTTCGATCTGGGCCGCTACGCGGTCGGCCATTCGCGCTCCGTCAAATTCGATCGGCCCGGCATCGTGCGCGTCTTCTGCGACATCCATTCGCACATGAACGCGTTCATCCTCGTGTTCAGCCATCCGTTCTTCGCCGTCACCGACGCCGAGGGGCGCTATCGCATCGACAACGTCCCCCCCGGGACCTACAACGTGATTGCGTGGAACGAAGGCGTGTCGTCCGACGCGCAGCCGACGACCGTGCCGGACGGCGCCGCTGCGGAACTGGACTTTGTTCTGCGATGACGCTGCTGTCGTCGCTCCGCGGGCGCATTTTCATCGCGAGCGCGCTGCTCGCGGTGCTCTCCATTGCCGCGGCGATCTATCTCGTCAACGTCCGCGTGACGCGTGAAGGCGAGCGGGCGCTGCTGCGCGAGATCGTGACGACCGGCGCCCAGATCGATCAGCTCCGCGCCACCCGCACCGACACCTTCACGACGATGGCGCGGTTCATCGCGGACGCGCCCACGCTCAAGGCGGCGGTCGACACCAACGATCCGCCGACCGTGCAGGACATCGCCGTCGGCTATCAGGGGCAGCTCAAATCGAACCTGCTCCTCGTCACCAGCAAAACCGGCGCAGTGCTCGCGACCGTCGGCGCATCCGATCGCGCGGCGCTGGCCGTGGCGCAGCAGCCGGCGATCCGCGAGGCGCTCCGCGGACGGGAGGGCTTCAGCCTCCTCCCCCAGTCCGACGGCGTGCTGCAGCTGGTGACGGTGCCGATCACGATCGGCCTCGCGCACCCCGAGATTCTCGGAACGCTCAGCGTCGGCTTCCGTCTGGACCACGCGCTCGCCGAACAGTTGAAGCAGATCACCGGCAGCGACATCGCGTTCGGCATGAACGGTAGGATTCTCGCGACGACGCTTCCGCACGTGGCGCAGGAAGCGCTTGCCGATCGTCTGCGCACCACCGGCACCTCGCGTGTGCAGATCGCCGGCGAGGAGTACGTCGTGCTGCCGCAGCCGCTCTCGGCAGGACCCGGCGACGCGCACGATCCCAGCGCCGGACCGGTGGCGTTGATCCTGCGCTCGCGGACCGAGCACCTGCGCTTCCTGGACGCCATACACACCGAGCTGGCGGTCACCGCCGCCGTCGCCGTGATCCTCGCGACGTTGCTCAGCTTCGTCGTCGCGCGGTCGATCACGCGTCCGCTCGCCGCGATCACCGGCGTGATGCGCGAGGTCGCTGCCACCGGGGACCTCACGCGCAAGATTGCACTGCTGCACGCGAGCCGCTGGGACGACGAGGACGCGCGCCTGCTGGCCACGACGTTCAATACGTTGACCGATTCGATCGCGCGCTTCCAGCGCGAGATGTCGCAGCGCGAGCGTCTCCTGTCGCTGGGGCGCCTCTCGACCGTCATCGCGCACGAAGTGCGCAATCCGCTCATGATCATCAAGGCGTCGCTGCACGCGCTGCGCCAGCCGGGCGCAGGCGCCGCCGCGGTGGCGGAAGCCGCCGCCGACATCGACGAAGAGGTCACGCGCCTGAATCGCATCGTCAACGAGGTGCTGGACTTCGCGCGGCCGATCCGCTTCGAGCTGGCGCCGACAGACGTGAACGCGCTCTGCCGCGAATCAGCAATGGCGGCTGAAGCGGCCGGCGTCGGTCCGCGCGTGCACGTCGACCTCGACGCCACGCTGCCGTCGATCGTGACCGACGGCGAGCGCTTGCGGCTGGCGCTGGTCAACATGATCGTCAACGCGCGGCACGCTGTGAGCGGACGCGAGACATCCGTTGCGGCTGTAGGGCCGGTTCTTTCGGACCAGACGGTCAGGCCCGCGGAGGCCTTGCACCCGCTCGTCTCATTGACGACGCGGCGCACCGCGGATCGTGCGACGATCGTCATCGCCGATCGCGGCGCCGGGATCGAACCGGCGGACCTCGCACGGATCTTCGACCCCTATTTCACGACCAAGCGCGGCGGCACCGGACTCGGCCTGCCGATTGCGAAGAACATCATCGAGGGGCTCGGCGGCGCCATCACCGTCGCGAGCACGCCCAACCAGGGCACCGACATCCGCATCGACCTGCCCCTCTCCAGCACCGGAGTGTCATGACCACGCACCGCGGCTCCATTCTCGTCGTCGACGACGAAGAGAAGATTCTGAAGACACTCGGCCGCGCGCTGCGCGACGATGGGCACGAAGTGGTCGACACGACGAGCGCGCGCCAGGCGCAGCGGCTGCTCGGCGAGCGATCGTTCGACGTGTTCCTGGTCGACAACGTGATGCCGGAGATTGGCGGCATCGATCTGATTCGCGAGTACGTCGCCGCCGCGCCCGAGAACGAGCGCGCGCAGATCCTGATGATGACGGCGCACGCCACGGTCGAGAGCGCGCTCGAGGCGATGAAGCTCGGCGCCCTCGATTATCTGCAGAAGCCGTTCGAAATCGACGAGCTCCTCGTCGTCGTCCGCCGGGCGCTCGAGCACCAGCGCCTGCGGACCGAATACCGGTACCTGGTGAGCGAGCGCGACGAGCAGTTCGACCACTACGGCCTCATCGGACGCAGCCGCGCAATGGAGGAGGTCATCCGCCGCGCCGAACTCGTGGCGGAAACCAAGTCCACCGTCCTGATCACGGGCGAGACGGGCACCGGCAAGGAGCTGGTCGCGCGCGCCATCCACGATCGCAGCGCGCAGCGCAGCATGCCGCTCATCAAGGTCAACTGCGCGGCGATCCCCGAAACGCTGTTGGAGTCGGAGCTGTTCGGCCACGTTCGCGGCGCGTTCACGGGCGCGACGACGTCGAAGAAAGGACGCTTCGCGCTCGCCGACGGCGGCTCCATCTTCCTCGACGAGATCGGGACGATGAGCCTGACGCTGCAGTCGAAGCTGCTGCGCGTGCTGCAGGAGCGCGAGTTCGAGCCGCTTGGCGGTGAACGCACGGAGCGCGTCGATCTCCGCGTCATCGCCGCGACCAATCGCGATCTGCGGCAGATGGTCGCCGAAGGCAAGTTTCAGGAAGATCTCTTCTACCGATTGAACGTCATCCCGATCGAGATCCCGCCGCTGCGCGAACGCCGCGACGACATTCCACCGCTCGTCGAGCACTTCATCCGCAAGCACGCGCAGCGCACCGGACGTCGGTTCGATCGGATCGACGATGCGCTGCTGGTCGGCCTGCAGCAGTACGACTGGCCGGGCAACGTGCGCGAGCTGGAGAACACGATCGAGCGTGCGGTGGTGCTGTCGCCCGGACCGGCGATCAGCGCGCGCGCGATCTCCGTGCTGGGCGCCGCCGCGCCGCAGACCTCCGGCCTGCCGTCGCTGAAGCTGCGTCAGAACATCGAATGGGTGGAGCGCGAGACGATACGGCGCGCGCTCGACAGCTCAGGCGGCGTGAAAAAGGACGCCGCCGAGATGATGGGCATCAGCCAGCGCGCGCTGTCGTACTACCTGGCGAAATACAGGATCGATTAGGCGGGAGGGGCCGGAACGGCGAGAGGGGCTGGATGGGCGGGAACGGCTGGATGGAAAGGCAGGAACACGATCCCGCCCCCCTGCCCGTCCCACCCGTCCTGTCCTACTTGATCTCCGAAGTGCCGTCGGGCAGCCGTTCGCGGTGCGCGTCGTGGCAGGTCTTGCACGTTGCGTTGACTGCCTTCGCCGCGGTCGCGACGCCTTCGGCATTCTTGGCTTTCGCCGCCGTTTCGAGATCCGTCGCTGCGGCCAATCCCGCCTTCGCCGCGGTCACCGCGTCGTCGGCTTTCCGCGCCGTCCAGAACTCTTCGGTGCCGGCGAACAGCGTCTTCAGCGTCGCCGCGTCCTTGGCCACACCGTCGTAGTCCTTCGCCTCGACGTTCTTCTTGAGACTCTGCGCCGCGGCATTCGTCTCTTTCATCGACTTCACGTATGCATCCGACGGCTTCTCATTGGCCATCACCCCAATCGCGAGCATGCTCGCGGCGGCGACAGCCAGCAACACGGACCTTCCCATCGTCGATCCTCCTCATAGGTGAAACGCGTCTACGAACACGCAATTCCATTGTAGACAGGAACGTTGGGGCGTTGATGTCATTGATTGTCATCCGACGGGCATGGTCTTTGCGACCAGCAGCGCATATGCAAACGGGGAGGCGCCTGCTGATTGCGGTGGTCGTGCTGGCGTCGTTCCTCTCGACAGTTTGCGCGCCGCACCTCGCGCCGACGGTCGTGCCGGCCACCGACGATCCCACGCTCGAGCCGCTGCGCGCCGCCCTGAAGGCGTACATCGATCAGACGCAGCCGTATCGGCTCCAAGCGGCACAGGCGGCCGAGCAGGTGCCGGGCAAAGCCACGGCGGCCACGGGCGCCGAAGTTTCGGTGCGCACGCGGCAGAACGTGCTGGCCGAGGCGCTCAAGAACAAGCTGCGCCCGAACGCGAAGCCGGGAGAGATTCTGGGCGACGGCGCGGCGGCCGCGATTCGCAAGACGGTGAACGATGCCTTCAACGGACCGAAGCACGACCTGCTGATGGACGCGCTCGCCGAGCAGAACGACGCGGGGCAGGCCGCGCCGCAGACGCTCGTGATCAACGAGCACGCCGACGCGCCGCGCACGCCGGCGATGTTGAACGCCATGCTGCCGGCGCTGCCGAAGCAGCTCGAATACGGATTCGCCGGCCGCACGCTGCTCCTGCGCGACGTCGACGCCGACGTCGTCGTCGATTACCTGCCGGACACGCTGCCCGAACAACCGCCTGCAGGCGTGCCGACGGTGGCGCCCGAGACGGTGCAGGGCACGCGGTCGCCGCTGCCGATGCCGTCGATTCGCGGCGGCCGCGTATTCGCGCTGATGGGTGACAGCGGTTCGGGGGACCTTCCGCAGAAAGCCGTCGCGCAGGCGATGCTCACCTACTTCACCACCGCGCGCCACTTTCCGTTCGTGCTGATGCTCGGCGACAACCTCTACGACGATGACTACACGGGCGAGTTCTCGGAGCCGTACAAGCCGCTGCTCGATCGCGGCGTCACCTTCTACGCCGCGCTCGGCAACCACGATCGCGTTCTCGAGATTCACTTCAAGCCGTTCAACATGAACGACCGCGATTACTACACCTTCGATCAGGGCAACGCCCGATTCGCTGTGCTCAACAGCAACCACGCGTCGGATCCGGCGCAGGCGAAGTGGCTGGACACGGTGTTCACCGACGCCGGCTCCAAGTGGCGGATCTGCTTCTTTCACCATCCGCTGTACTCGTCCGGCCAGCACGCCGCGGAGAGCCGCGAAGTGATCCGGCCGGCGCTCGAACCGGTGCTCACGCGCAACGGCGTCAACGTCGTGTTCAGCGGACACGAGCACGAATACGAGCGCATCGCGCCGCAGCACGGCATCCGCTACTTCGTCTCGGGCGGCGGCGGACGCAATCTCTACGACGTGCACCCACAGGCGTTCGACGAAGTCGCCGTGTCCGAGCACCATTTCATGGTGGCGGAGGTCGCCGGCGATCGGCTGTTCTTCGAGGCGATCACGCCGGCGCAGAAGGTGCTCGATTGCGGCGTGATCTACCGCACGGCCGATGCGCAGGCCAAGCCGGATAAAGATACGCAGACGTGGATGACGGCGTGCCGCGCGGTTCGCCCGATGGTGACGACGCACGCCGCCTTGACATCGCCACCCGCCTGACATCATCCGCTCGCGGCGCTGCGGCAGGAATAATCGCAGCGGCGTGCCACGCGCGAAGGCGATACGGCGCCGACGCGCGGCGGCGCCTCACGGCTCCGCCCAACGCCGGACGAGATTGTGGTACACGCCCGTCAGCTGAACGGCAGCCGCGTGATCCGGCGTGTCGCGATTGATCTGCTGGATCGCCGTATCCAGATCGAACAACAGCGTCCGCTCCCCATCGTCGCGCACCATGCTCTGAATCCAGAAGAACGACGCGATCCGGACGCCGCGTGTGACGGGGCGCACGTGATGCAGGCTGCTCGAGGGATAGAGGACCATGTGTCCCGCGGGCAGCTTGACCGAGTGCAGGCCGTAGGTGTCGTCGATCAACAGCTCGCCGCCGTCGTAACTGTCCGGTGTGCTCAGGAAGAGCGTGGCGGACAGATCGGTTCGGATGCGGTGTCCCGTGCCCGCGATCTGTCGAATCGCGTTGTCGACGTGTCGGCCGAACGCATGGCCGCTCTCGTAGCGATTGAACAGCGGCGGAAAGACGTAGGACGGCAGCGCCGCCGAGATGAACAGCGCGTTGCGGCCGAGCGCCTCGAGGATCATCGCACCCATCCGACGCGCGCCCGGGTGATCCTCGGGCAGCTGCAGGTTGTCCTTCGCGCGCGCCGACTGCGCGCCGGCGGTGACGCGGCCATCGATCCAGTCCGCGTCGTGAAACAGGTGCCGAGCCTCCTCGACCTGATCGGCCGTCAACACCTCGGGAATCTCCAGCAGCACCGTGCCCTCCTGGCTTCGATCAGAATGTGAACGTGAGACCGAGCAACGCCGATCGGCCTGGGCCCGGCACGATATGTCCCGGGTGCAGCTGATCGAAGTAGTACACGTCGCCCAGATTGTCGACGTTGATCTGCAGGGCCAGACGCGGATTCAGCGCGCGCTTCACCATCGCGCTCGTGGTCCAGTAGCCGGGCAGCGCTTTCACGAGACCGGTGACGGGATCCAGCGGCGCCGTGGAGCTCGCCGTGCGGCGGCCGACGAAATGCGCGCCCCCGCCGATTTGGAGCTGCCACGGCAGATCGATCGTGCTCCACGCGTTGAACGAATGACGCGGCACGTTCGCCAGCTGCGCTCCGACCGACGCGGGATAGGCCGACGACGTGATCACCGACGCGTCCATGAACGCGTAACTCGACAACAGTTGCCAGCGAGCGGTGAGGCGGCCGTTGGCTTCGACCTCGACGCCGTCGACGCGCTGCTCGCCCGAGAGCACGCTCTGCAGCGGATTGTTCGGATCGGGCTCGCGTGCGTTGTTCTTGTTGGTCCGGAACAGCGCGCCGCGCACCGACAGCCGGTTTCCGAGATCCCATTTGCTGCCGACCTCGTACGTCGCGTTCGATTCGGGCGGCGTGTTCACCGTGCCGGCGCTGAGCGCGAGCATTTCGGCGGACGGATTGAACGACGTGCCGTAATCGAAATACACGCTGGCAGAGTCGCGCGGCTTGTAGACCACCGCGCCGCGCCAGCTGGGCATCGTGTCGACCCGACGAAACGACGTGGGTGGTTGGACCGATTGCGCGTACGAGGCATCGAATCGATCCCAACGAACGCCGCCTATCAGATCGACACGGCTGCCGAGCGACGCCGTCTCCAGCACGTACACACCGGCGCTGAGCGCCGTCGTCTGCACGCGTGATGCGATCGTCGAGGTGCCGGAGAACGGCTCGTGCTCGTTCGGCTGCAACAAACTGGTGCCCGGCACACCGGTGAACGCCGGCCGCGTCGGATCCGACGTTTCGCGTCCGGTCTCCAGGCCCGCGGCGAGCGTGTGTCGCACCGGGCCGCTCCGGAAGCGCACCGTGGCGTCGAGCTGCTCCTGGAGCAGCGATTCCACGCTCGTCACGGCAATCTGATTACGTGTGACGCCAATAGCCTCGAGCGGCGTCGCACGTGTGACCGTCCCCGCGACTTTCGGCTCGGTGATCCGCGCGTCGCGGCGGTAGCGCGCATAACGCGTCCGGCTCGAGACGCTCAGCGCGGGGCTGACGTCGTGCGCGATCGTCGCGTTCGCGATGTCAGCATGCGTCCGCAGGAAATTGTCCGCCTCGAAGCCATAGTAGTTTGCGCGATCGACGGGAGCCGGATCGGCGAACAGCCACGGAATGCCGTAGTCCGGCGTGTCGTTGGCGGACTGGTGGAAATAGCTGATCGTGATCCGCGTCGGCGTGCCGAGGCCCAACGCGAGCGACGGCGCGAGACCGAAGCGGCGGTTTTCAGTCAGATCGCGTCCCGCGATGTGCGCGTCGTGCGCCATCACGTTCAGCCGGAACGCGGCGCCTTCGCCGAGCGCTGGAAGCGGCCGGTCGACGTCGAGGGTCACGCGGCGCGTCAGATCCGTTCCCAGATTCAGCGTGCCGGACGCGGTGGGCGTGAGGTGCGGCGTCTTGCTCGCCTGATTGAGGACGCCGCCGGTCGATCCGCGGCCGAAGGTGACCGACGAGGGACCCTTCAGCACCTGAATCTCTTCCTGGTTGAACGGATCGCGGTAATAGCTGCCGAAGTCGCGCATCCCGTCGATGAAGATGTCACTGCGCGCGGTGAAGCCGCGAATCGTGAGGTTGTCGCCTTGCGAGCCGCCTTCGCCGGCGGCCAGGCTGATGCCGGCGACGTTGCGCACGGCGTCGCGCAGCGTCGTCACGCCCTGGTCCGCCAGGACGCGCGAGGGAATCACGTCGATCGATTGCGGGGTGTCGACCAGCGGCGCGGTGTACTTCGGTGAAATGTTGACCGGAGCCCGAGCGGTCACGTCGACCGACGTCGATGCGGCCCGGAACTCGATCGTCGCGCGGTCGGCGTCGATCGTGCGAACGCTCAACGACGTGCCGGCGAGAATCGCGTCGAGGGCCCGTCGGATCGTGAACGTGCCCGAAACACC
>Ga0068855_100006071_pt1 | contig 14727 bp, 10 predicted proteins | sample KBSCornC52_FD_66592 | JGI IMG/M metagenome (GOLD analysis project Ga0068855, IMG submission 66592) | Corn rhizosphere microbial communities from Kellogg Biological Station, Michigan, USA - KBS Corn C5-2 | ecosystem: Host-associated > Plants > Roots > Rhizosphere > Soil ... | reverse complement strand
CGGCTGCTGTCGTGGCCAGTCGCCGGCGTCTTGGTCTGGCCACCGCGAGTACCACCGGCGGGGCGACCCAGGCGCACCGCGCAACTGAGCCGGCCCGGTTGATCGAGCACACCGAAGCCACTGGCCCCATGATCGACGGCAGTAGCGATCCCGACCTGCCGGCTGTCTGAGCGACTACCTCCATCACGTAGTGTCGAACACCCGGGCTAGCTGCCCGGGTGTTTGCTTTTGCCGACTAGCACGACTCGGGACACCGCTTACTTATGGACCTCAGCTCGTTGCTCCACGCGCTGCGTGCCGATCGCGCGCTGGCTCGTGCGATCGAGCGCGCCGCCGAACCGGTCAGCACATCGGTCACCACCACAGGTGCATTCGGTCTCGACATCGGCGCTCCGCAGGCATTGCGACCGGTCGTGGCCGCAGCGCTCGCCGCCGCAGCGCCCGACGGTGCCGACCGGGTGGTGCTCGCAGTAACGGCCACCGACCGCGAGGCCGGTGACCTCGCTGAAGCGCTCGGCTCGCTGCTCCCGAAGGGCGCTGTTGCCGAGTATCCGGCCTGGGAGACGCTGCCGCATGAGCGGTTGTCGCCGCGCGCCGACACGGTCGGGCGCAGGCTCGCCGTCCGGCGAAGATTGAAACACCCCGAGGACGGCGAGCCGCTGCGGGTGGTCGTGACCCCCGTGCGCAGCCTGCTGCAACCCCAGGTCGCCGGCCTGGGCGACCTTGAACCCGTCGCCCTGCGGCAAAACGACAGCTTCGAACTCGACGACATCGTCGAGCGGCTGGTCGGCACCGGCTACACCCGGGTCGACCTCGTCGAGCGTCGCGGCGAGATTGCGGTGCGTGGCGGCATTCTCGACGTCTTCCCGCCCACCGAAGACCACCCGCTGCGGGTCGAGTTCTTCGGTGACGAAGTCGACGAGATCCGCTATTTCAAGGCCGCCGATCAGCGCAGCCTCGGCGATGAGTATCCGGTGACGCACGGCCTTTGGGCGCCGCCGTGCCGCGAACTGCTGCTCACGCCCGACGTGCTCGCGCGCGCCGAGCGCCTTGCTGGCGAGCACCCGCAGCTGGCCGACATTCTCGGCAAGCTTGGCCACGGCATTGCGGTCGAGGGCATGGAGTCGCTCGCGCCGCTACTTGTCGACGAGATGGATCTTCTCGTCGACGAACTGCCGCCGGGCGCGATCGTGTTGCTCTGCGATCCCGAACGGGTGCGGGCACGTGCGAGTGAGGTCGTGCGCACCGGCGAGGAATTCCTGCAAGCCGCCTGGGCAGGCGCCGCGTCCGGTGGGAAGGCACCCATCGACTTGTCGGCCGCGGCCCTTCGCCCACTTCCCGACGTCCGCGATCATGCACGCGCGCAAGGGCTCGCGTGGTGGTCGCTGTCACCGCTCGCCACTGCCGACGACGAAGAATTTGGGTTGGACGACGCAGCGTTGGTGCTCGATGCCCACGCCGCGCAGTCGTACCGCGGCGACACCCAGGCCGTGGTCGCCGACGTGAAGGGCTGGCTCGCCGACCAGTTCGGGGTGCTGTTCGTCACGGCGGGTCATGGTCCCGCTCAGCGCATTGTCGAAGTGCTGCGCGGAGAAGACGTGCCCGCGCGGCTCGAATACGACCTCGAGGCTGTCCCCGAACCGGGTGCCGTGGTCGTCACGTGTGGGTCGCTAGACGCCGGATTTTCGTCGTCCGCAGCAAAAATTGTCGTGCTTACCGAAGGTGACGTATTCGGTCAACGCGCGTCGACCCGCGATATGGCGAAGCTGCCGAGCAGGCGTAAGCGGTCGATCGATCCGATGCAGCTGCGCCCCGGCGATCTCGTGGTGCACGAGCAGCACGGCGTTGGGCGCTTCATCGAAATGGTGCAGCGCACGGTCGCGGGCGCGACCCGTGAATATCTCGTCATCGAATACGCGTCGAGCAAGCGCGGCCAGCCGGGCGACCGGTTGTACGCACCGACCGATTCACTCGACCAGGTAACCCGTTACGTCGGTGGGGAGAATCCGACGCTCGACCGGATGGGCGGTGCGGATTGGGCGAAGCGCAAGGGCCGCGCGCGCAAGGCCGTCAAGGAGATCGCGGCCGAACTCATCAGGCTCTACAGCGCGCGCACTGCGGCACCGGGATACGCGTTCGGGCCTGATACGCCGTGGCAGCGTGAACTCGAAGAGGCATTTCCGTACGTCGAGACGCCTGACCAGTTGCGCACGATCGACGAAGTCAAGGCCGACATGGAACTGCCCGTTCCGATGGACCGGCTGATCTGCGGCGACGTCGGTTACGGCAAAACCGAGATTGCCGTGCGCGCCGCGTTCAAAGCGGTGCAAGACGGCAAGCAGGTCGCCGTGCTGTGTCCCACGACTTTGCTTGTGCAGCAGCATTTCGCGACATTCTCCGAGCGGTTCGCCAATTTCCCGGTCACGGTGAAGCCGGTGAGCCGGTTCAACTCGGCAAAAGAAGAAGAAGCCATCATGGCTGGCGTCGGCGACGGGAGCGTCGACCTCGTCATCGGCACCCACCGGCTGATTTCCGACAGCACGAGGTTCAAGGATCTCGGCCTGGTGGTGATCGACGAAGAGCAGCGCTTCGGCGTCGAACACAAGGAGCGGCTGAAGCAGCTGCGCACCAACGTCGACGTGCTCGCGATGTCGGCGACGCCGATCCCGCGAACCCTCGAAATGGCGATCACTGGTATTCGCGAGATGTCGGTCATCCAGACGCCGCCAGAGGAGCGGCATCCGGTTCTCACCTTCGTCGGCATCTACGACGATCGCCAGGTGTCGGCCGCGATCCATCGTGAGTTGTTGCGCGAGGGCCAGGTCTTCTACGTGCACAACCGGGTCGAGTCGATCGAACGGTCGGCGGCGCGGTTGCGTGAGCTGGTGCCCGAGGCTCGCGTAGCGGTGGCGCACGGGCAGATGAACGAAGACGCCCTCGAACAGGTGATGGTCGGGTTCTGGGAGCGCGACTTCGACGTGCTCGTGTGCACGACGATCGTCGAGTCGGGCCTCGACATTCCCAACGCCAACACCTTGATCCTCGAACGCGCCGACGTGCTAGGGCTTTCGCAGCTGCACCAGCTGCGCGGCCGGGTGGGCCGTGGCCGCGAGCGCGCCTATGCCTACTTCCTCTATCCCGAAGAACGGCCGCTCACCGAGACCGCGCACGACCGGCTTGCGGCGATCGCGCAGAACTCCGACCTCGGCGCGGGCATGGCGCTTGCGATGAAAGACCTCGAGATCCGTGGTGCAGGCAACCTGCTGGGCGGCGAACAGTCCGGCCACATCGCCGCCGTCGGCTTCGACCTTTACGTGCGGCTTGTCGGAGAAGCGGTCGCCGACTTCAAGGGCGAGGCGGCCACCGAACTCGCCGAGGTCAAGATCGACCTGCCGGTCGACGCCCACATTCCGCACGACTACATCGACGGCGAGCGCTTGCGCCTGGCGGCCTACCGCGCGATGGCCGAGGCTGCGAACGAGGCCGATGTCGAAGCCGTGCGCGACGAACTCACCGACCGTTACGGCCCGCTACCCGAGCCGGTCGTGAACCTGCTCGACGTCGCGAAACTGCGGGTTTTTCTCCGGCCGTACGGTGTCGGCGAGGTGGTGTTGCAAGGCAACCAAATCCGGTTCGCACCGCTTACCCTGCGCGACTCGCAAGTTTTGCGGCTGCAGCGGCTGTATCCGAAGAGCATCGTGAAGGCACCACTGCGTACGGTGCTTATCCCGCGGCCGACCGACGCACCGCCCGGCCGCTTCGGCGGCCAGCCGCTGCGCGACGTCGCGCTGCTGCGTTGGGTGGCCGGCGTCGCGCGCGACGTCCTCGAACCGATCACGGCGGGTCTCGGCTGATCGGGTGGACTCGGCTTGCCGTTCGGCCAAACGGCTCTGCGGACCCGTTTGCCCGGCTACGATCGTCGCGGGGTGGGCCAGTGACGACGAGCACTGACGAGACGAGCACTGACGACGAGTGAGGGAGTGATCGGTGCGGGGGGACAAGCAGCAACGACGTCCGGCCGTGCTGATCGTCGTCCAAAATCTGCCGGTACCGATGGACCGCCGGGTCTGGCTTGAATGCAAGGCCCTAACCGCCGCCGGTTATCAGGTGTCGGTCATCTGCATCGCCGGCCCAGGCGATTCGCCGTACGAGTTGCTCGACGGCGTGCACATCTACAAGTACAAGCCCGCTCCGCAGGCCAACGGAACCCTCGGCTTCGTCTGGGAATTCGCCTACAGCTGGTGCCGCGCCGCCGCGCTTTCGGTGCGGGTGTGGCGCCGCCATGGGTTCGACGTGCTGCAGGCCTGTAACCCGCCAGACACCTATTGGCTGCTCGGTTTTCTCTACCGGCTGGTCGGCAAACGCTTCGTCTACGACCAGCACGACTTGAATCCCGAAGTGTTCTTGTCACGGTTCGGTGAGCCGAGCGGCGGCGTGCGCAAGGTGCAGTACCGCATCCTTTTGACCCTCGAACGCCTCACGTATCGGTTCGCTCATCGGGTGATCTCGACCAACGAGTCGTACCGCGAGGTCGCGATGACGCGTGGTGGCCGTGCGTCGTCCGACGTCACTGTCGTGCGAAGCGGGCCCGACACGTCGGTGATGCGCCCGGTCGCCGATCCAGCCGTGGTTGCCGACCTGCGCCGCGGGCGGCGCTATCTCGCCTGCTACCTCGGCATCATGGGTCCGCAGGACGGCGTCGATGTGTTGCTCGACGCGGCCGATCATTACGTGCGCGTCCTCGGGCGCGACGATTGCCACTTCGCGCTGCTCGGCTTCGGCGACTGCCTCGACGACCTGAAAGCGCAATGCACCTCGCTCGGGCTCGACGATTTCGTCACCTTCACAGGTCGCGCCGACTCGGCGAAGATCGCCGCCTACCTATCCGCGGCAGACGTCGGACTCTCGCCCGATCCGCTGAGCCCGCTGAACGACGTGTCGACGATGAACAAGACGATGGAGTACATGGCGTACGCCGTCCCTGTCGTGGCTTTCGATTTGAAAGAGACCCGGGTGTCGGGCGGCGATGCCGCGGTCTATGTCGACCCCGGTGACGTCGAAGGTTTCGCCAAGGCACTCGGTGCGTTGCTCGACGACGACGAGCAGCGGGCCGACATGGCAGTTCAGGCGAGACTGCGCGCCGCGGCCGAACTCGACTGGCGCCCGCAGGCGAAGGCTTACGTCGGCGTCTACGACTCGTTGCTGGGTATCGAGCGCAACTGGGCGACGGATTCGGACGAATGGCCCGCGGTCGAACGCCGCCGCGGGCGCAGCGAGCCACCCCGCGACGCTCGCGGTCACCGGCTGGTCGACCTGCGCAATCTTGACGCGCTGCGGTGGTTCATCAAGACCAGGGGAGTCGTGGTGGAGCCGACCGGTGATCCATCACCACCCGCCGCCTCGGAGCCCGAGGCCAGGTAGCCTGGTCGGCGTTTGCTTCGGATCCGACGGAAGGACCCCGGTGCTAGGCGCAACTCGTCGCACCTCTCGGCTTGCCGCAGCGGTCGGCGCTGCCACTGTGACAGCACTCGGGCTCTCGGCCTGCGCACCGGTTCACGCGGGTGCGGCTGCGACCGTCGGCAACGACAGGATCACGGTCGGCCAGTTGAAGGCTCTTGTTCAGCGCACGCTGGCCGACAAAACGTTCGCCGCGAATCAAGGATCCGACGTATCGGCGGTGCAGCGCCAAGAGCTCACCAGCCTGGTGTCGCACAAGCTGTTGTCGCTTGCCGCCGTGCAGGAGCGCATCTCGGTATCCGAGGGCGAGATCGGCAACGAACTCGCGGCCGTCGAGAAGCAAGAAGGCAGCAAAGAAAAGCTTGAAACGGACGCCGCCCAGAACGGCATCGCGCCAACCGACATCCACGACTACCTCTACTACGTGTTGCTCGAGCAGAAGCTCGCGCCGAAGATCACCACGCCCGTCGTGCACACCGCGCACATCCTGGTGAAAGACAAGGCGACCGCGGAGAAGATCCTCGGCCAGGTGCAAAGCGACCCGAGCCAGTTCGCCGCCATCGCGAAGGCGCAGTCGATCGACACCCAGAGCGCGCCGAACGGCGGTGATCTCGGAACCGTGCCGTCGGCGCAGTTCGTGACGCAGTTCGCCGACGCCGTCGATGCCGCGAAGGTCGGCAGCTATTTCGTGGTGCAGAGCCAGTTCGGCTGGCACGTCGTCCATCTGATTTCTCGGACGACGACCACGCTGCAAGACCTTGATGCGCAGGCCCAGCAGGCTACCGACCAGACCAGCCAGCAGCAGGCACAGCAGGTCGAGTCGGCCGTCTTCACCAGGTACCTCGCCAAGGTCGCCAAGAAGGCCGGTGGGGTGTCGGTGAATCCGCGGTACGGCACCTGGAACGCCGAACAGGCGTCGGTAGTGGCATCGACCGGCAGCCTCGCGTCGCCGGCGCCCGCCGGGCCTGGAGCGCCTGCGTCGTCACCTGCGTCGGCCGCGTCGTCCGGCTGAGTTGTCTTGCCTGACGCGCAACGTCATGACGTAACACCGGCCGACGGCTCGCGCCGCCCAGCCGGGAGCCGATTCGTCGACCTCGTCGCGGTGATGGACACGCTGCGCTCACCGGGTGGTTGCCCGTGGGACGCCGAACAGACCCACGCGTCACTGGTGAAGTACCTGCTCGAAGAGGCGTACGAGACCGCCGAGGCGATCGAGGACGGCGACGAAGCGTCGCTTCGTGAAGAGCTGGGCGACGTCTTGTTGCAGGTCGTCTTCCACTCCCGCATTGCCGCCGAACGGCCAGCCGCCGAAGGTGGCGGCTGGACCATCGACGACGTCATCGACGGGATCACCGACAAACTGGTGCGCCGTCACCCGCACGTGTTCGGCGACACCGTCGCCGAGACGGCTGGCGACGTCGAGGCGAACTGGGAAGCGTTGAAGGCGGTCGAGAAAGGCCGGACTTCTGCCGTCGACGGAGTGCCGCTCGGCCAACCGGCGCTCGCGCTGGCGTCCGCCTTGATCGGCCGCGCCGCCAAGGCGGGTGTCGACGCACCGGTAGCGCGGGCGATCGAAGCGCCGAGCGTCGTGGACGAGGAGTCGATCGGCGACGTGTTGCTCGCCGTGGTTGCGGCGGCCCGGGCTTCGGGCGTCGACGCCGAGACAGCGTTGCGCTCGGCTGCCCGGCGATATCGGGCTCGCGTCATCGATGCCGAAGCCGAACGCGGCTAGCCCTGCCGATAAACTTCGGCCTGCTCGTTTCGCCCGCGACTCACGACATCAGGAGTGCCACTGTGGCCGCCATCGAAGCCCTCGGGGCTCGCGAAATCCTCGACTCCCGCGGCAACCCGACCATCGAGGTCGAGGTGCTGCTCGAAGACGGCACGGTCGCCCGCGCCGGTGTGCCTAGTGGCGCATCGACCGGTGCGTTCGAGGCGGTCGAGTTGCGCGACGGCGGCCAGCGTTACGGCGGCAAGGGAGTCGAGAAGGCCGTGCAGGCGGTCATCGACGACATCGGCCCCGAGGTGGTCGGTTTCGAAGCCACCGAACAGCGGCTGCTCGACCAGAAGCTGATCGAACTCGACGGCACGCCCAACAAGAGCAAGTTCGGCGCGAACGCGATCCTCGGCGTGTCGTTGGCCGTCGCGCGGGCCGCAGCCGAGTCGAGCGAACTGCCACTCTTCCGCTACCTCGGCGGGCCGAACGCGCACGTGCTTCCGGTGCCGATGATGAACATCCTCAACGGTGGCGCGCACGCCGACTCCAACGTCGACATTCAGGAATTCATGATCGCGCCGATCGGTGCGAGCACGTTCGCCGAGGCGTTGCGCTGGGGTGCGGAGAGCTACCACGCGCTGAAGGCAGTGCTGAAAGGTCGCGGCCTGAACACTGGGCTCGGTGACGAGGGCGGCTTCGCGCCCGATCTCGAGAGCAACCGGGCCGCGCTCGACCTGATCATCGAAGCCATCGGCAAGGCCGGCTTCACGCCGGGCCGCGACATCGCGCTCGCGCTCGATGTCGCCGCCACCGAGTTCCACAAGGACGGCTGGTATGAGTTCGAAGGTGCGCGGAAGTCGTCGTCCGAGCTGATTGCGTACTACGGCGACCTGGTGGCGAACTACCCGCTGGTCTCGATCGAAGACCCGCTCGACGAAGAAGACTGGGACGGTTGGAAGGCCATCACCGACGCGCTCGGCGCGAAGGTGCAGATCGTCGGCGACGACCTGTTCGTCACCAACCCCGAGCGAATCGCGCGCGGTATTGCTGCCGGTACTGCGAATGCGCTGCTGGTGAAGTTGAACCAGATCGGCACGCTCACCGAGACTCTCGACGCCGTCGACATGGCACACCGCGCCGGGTACCGCACGATGACCAGCCACCGCAGCGGCGAGACCGAAGACACCACGATCGCCGATGTCGCCGTCGCGACGAATGCCGGCCAGATCAAGACGGGCGCGCCGGCGCGGGCCGAGCGGGTCGCCAAGTACAACCAGTTGCTGCGTATCGAAGAAGAGCTCGACGACGCCGCGCGCTACGCCGGGGCTTCGTCGTTCCCACGTTTTACCGGCGGTCAGTGAGACCCTTCACCTCGTGAAGTTGCCGCGACTGCGTCCCGCCGGACGCGCCTCGGGTCGCAGCCCGCGACGCGCGCCGGGTAACAGCCCGCGACGCGCGCCGGGTAACGCACCGGGACGCGCGCCGGTAGGCCGTCGTCCGAGAGGCCAGCGGGCTGATCCGGGCCGGGCTGCCGAAGCGGGCGCGCGTCGACCCAAGACCTCGTTCACCGGTCGAGCCGCGGTGCTTGCGGTGGTGCTCGCGGCGTTGGCGATTGCGCTCGCCGGGCCGCTACGCCAGTTGATCAGCCAACGGTCAGAAGTCGCGTCGGCGCGCCAGGACGTTGCCACGAGCACCCACCAACTCAAGGACCTTCAGGCGAAAGACAAGCTGTGGAACGACCCGGCTTACGTGGCTGCGCAGGCCCGGGATCGACTGCACTACGTGCTGCCGGGCCAGGTCCCTTACGTGACACTCAGCCCGACTCCGAGCCCTTCGGCGACGGTGGCAGGAGCCGCCGCGCCTGACGAGCCGTGGTACGCGCAGCTGTGGTCGTCGGTGCAAGGCGCCGCCGCAACTCCACATGCGACGCCGGCGCCATCAGTAGGGCCGTCGCCGTCCGCCAAATCGTCGTCCTCGGTGCCCTCACCGGCCGCAAAACCTGGCACGTGAGCGAACCAGCGAGCCCGCACGATCTTGCCGCTGTGGCAGCGCAACTCGGGCGAATCCCACGCGGCGTGCGCGGCATCGCGCATCGGTGCGGCTGCGGGTTGCCCGACGTCATCGAAACCGCGCCGCGACTGCCTGACGGCACGCCATTTCCGACGCTGTACTACCTCACCTGCCCGCGGGCGGCGTCAGCGATCGGTTCACTCGAAGCTGCCGGAGTCATGCGCGAGATGACGACGAGGTTGGACGACGACGCCGAGCTGCGCTCGGCGTATGCCGCCGCGCACCGCGACTACCTCGCGCGGCGCGATTTGGTCGAGCCGTTGCCTGGTTCGCCCGGCGTTGGGGGAATGCCGGATCGGGTGAAATGCCTTCATGTACTCGTGGCACACACGCTCGTGGTTGGTGCCGGAGTCAATCCGCTCGGCGACGAAGCACTTGCCATGTTGCCAGACTGGGCGGCCCGTGGTCAGTGTGTCGAGGTAGGCGAGGAGAACGCATGAGCCGGGTGGCTGCAATCGACTGCGGCACGAATTCGTTGCGGTTGCTGGTCGCCGATATTGATCCGGTGAAGGGCACGATCGACGATCTCATCCGCGACATGCACATCGTGCGGCTCGGGCAGGGAGTCGACAAGACACATCGATTCGCCGACGACGCATTAACGCGCACCTTTCAAGCGTGTCGTGAGTATGCGTTGCAGATCGCCGAACTCGGAGCAGAGCGCGTACGCTTCGTGGCGACGAGCGCATCACGTGATGCCACTAACCGCGACGAATTCTTTACCGGAGTTAGGTCGATTCTCGGGGTCGACGTCGAGGTGATTACCGGCGACCAAGAAGCGGCGTTATCGTTTGCCGGTGCAACCCGAGAACTCGTTGCTGTGCAGGCGGTTTCCGCTCCTTACCTCGTGGTCGACATCGGCGGTGGCTCGACCGAATTCGTGCTGGGCGAGGGAGATGTCGAAGCTGCGAGGTCGGTAGACATTGGCTGCGTGCGGCTCTTCGAACGGCACTTGTCGTCCGACCCCGCTACTGGCGCGCAGATTGAGGCAGCGCGTGCCGACGTCGTCGCGGCGATCGAACTTGCAGCGCAATCGGTGCCGATGACGAGGGCAAAAACCCTTGTGGGACTGGCCGGATCGGTGACGACGGTCGCGGCCTTGGCGCTAGAACTCGTTGACTACGATCCCGACCGGATTCATCACTCACGGATTACGGCGCCGCAGGTGCATAGCATCACGGAACATTTGTTGGCGATGTCACGCGCCGAACGTGCTGCCCTAACGGTGATGCATCCGGGCCGGGCCGACGTGATCGGTGCGGGTGCGCTGGTACTCGACACGATCATGTCGACACTCGAACTTCCCGACGTGTTGGTGAGCGAGCACGACATCCTCGACGGAATTGCGTTCTCCATCGGCGAATCTGTTCGAGATCACTGATAGCGCTGCGGTGGTGACAATGGCACCGACCGACCATGAGCGCCAGAACGCTCTCTAGCAGCCTTGGCGAGTGGGCAGCTTTCGCGAGTGGGCAGATATGCATCGCCCGCGCCGGCGTGTCCTCGCCATAACTGTCCACTCGTGGCAAAGCCGGGACGGGTTCCGAATTGCGGTGTTTAACCGCGATCCTAGGGTGAGCGTTCTGCCAACAACTGACGCAGCGTGTCGTAGAACAGCGTGGCGTTGGGGTTGAGATCGCGACCGCCCGCGCGCAATACGTGATATCCCGCGCGCGCCAGAAGTTGGTCGCGGGCGAGGTCGCGGTCGAACTGTCGTTTGTCGCGGTGGCGGTCGCTGTCATATTCGATCGCCACTTTGGCTTCTTCGCAGAGGAGATCAGTGGTCGCGATCCAGCAGCCGAGTTCATCGAAGATATCGGCGTTCGGTATCGGGCGCGGCATTCCGGCGTCCTCTATGCGAACCCGTAGCTCTGATTCGGACGGCGACTTCGACCGCGCGTCGAGCCGGGGCAACGCCCGGCGTGCCTTGACTACGCCACGGCGTCCGCCTGCTCGATCGGCGGCGGCCGCCAAGGTGGCCTGCGTCTCGAGCCTCATCCGCAGGATTGCGTCACCAACAACGACCAGGTAGGTCTCGTCGAACATCTCAGCGAGATCGACAAATGTCCGCGCCGCGGTTGTGAGCACGAGGCCCGACGCAGTCATGACGTCGCCCGGCTCCAGGATGCGCCGCCGCACTGTCAAGCCCTGGCGCCGCGGTCGATTCGCTAATGATCGAACCGCTGCCTCGATCGGAATCGGACGATACGCAAGCGCGCGGGGAAGCGGCAGCCCGAGTAGCTGGACGGCGGTGAGGCCAGTAAACGCAGCACCGTCGAAGAACAGCGGCGCGGCGGCCTGGCATCTGACCAGCAAATCGACCGGCATGCTGCGAGCAACGTGTATGCCATGGAACACCGGTTGAAACGAACTGCGCAGTGCCGCGCGCGAGATGCCTTGGGCGCGCGCATCGGAGTTGGTGAGAGCGTTGGTCGCAGCCGTCATTCGTCGAGGATGGTTGACGGCGTGTTCGTGTGAAATCGCTAGCGACCGCCTTGTGAGTAACGGAAAGCCAGCCTGTGGAGAGGTGCTTAACCTCGTCCATCACCTCTTTCGGCACCCTCGTGCGGGCGAGTGGGCAGATATGCATTGCCCACCTCGGCGTGTCTTCGCCATATCTGCCCACTCGTGAGAAGGAGCGCACGAGAAGGGGGCGCACGAGAAGGGGGCGCACGAGAACGAGCGCACGAGAAAGGGGCGCGTGGAGGTGTGGTTAGGCCGGGAAAGCGATGACTTTCGCTAGCTTGCTGTGGTCTTCGGCGTAACGGCTCAGCAAGATATCGATCCCGGACGCCGGAACGGGTCGCGCGAAGTGGTAGCCCTGACCCAGCTGGCAGCCGAGCCTTTCGAGTTCGCGGGCCTGTTGCGCGGTCTCGATGCCTTCGGCCAACGTGACGAGCCCCAATGCCTCCCCGAGTTCGATCATGGCCCGAACGAACGGCGATTTATCTTCGTTGCCGCTGATGTCGTCGGTGAACGTCTTTGCAATCTTGATGATGTCCATCGGCAGCTCACGCAACGAGCTGAGCGACGCATAACCTGTGCCGAAGTCGTCCATCGCCATCCGGACGCCGTAGCCGCTTAGTCGTTCGAGCGTTCGCAACACCCGCTCCGAGCCTTGCAGCATCAGTCCTTCGGTGATTTCGAGAACCAAACTCGCCGGATCGATGCCGGCCCGATCGACCGCTTCTTCTACTTGCTCGATCAGGTCGGGTTGGGCGAACTGGGCGGGCGACAGGTTGACGGTCACGGCGAACGGCCGATCCGACGGCGGCGTGATTTGTTGCCACCCGGCGACCTGCATGCACGCGTCCTGGAGTACGAAACGGCCGATTTCGTTGATGATCCCTGACCGCTCGGCTGCCGGGATGAACGACGTGGGGAAAACCAGCCCGCGTTCCGGATGTGCCCAGCGCACCAATGCTTCCGCGGCAATCGGGCGGCCGCTGTGCAGGTCGACGATCGGCTGGTAGTGCACCTGGAATTCGCCTTGTTCGACGGCACGTTCGAGGTCTGATTTCAACTGGTGACGCTGGACGACGTCCGCTCTCATGCTTGCGCGGAACCAGCGGTAGCGACCCTTCCCGTCGGACTTCGCCATGTACATCGCGAGGTCGGCGTTGCGCAGCATCTCATCGGCCGAATGCACGTCTTGACTGGTGGCAATGCCGATGCTGGCCCGGGTGTAGAGATCGCAGCCGTTGACGCGAACGGATAGCCGCATCGCATCGGTGATACGCGCAGCGATTCGCTCCGCTGCCTGCCCGGTCAGGGCGTCTTCGACGATCACGGCGAACTCGTCGCCGCCTAACCGGGCGGCTTGATCGGTCGGCCGCAAACAGCTGGTGATGCGTTCGGCAACGGCACGCAGGAGTTCGTCACCCGCATCGTGGCCGAGCGTGTCGTTGACCGTCTTGAAATCGTCGAGGTCGATGAACAACACGGCGCACACGCGGTCTTCCGTTTTTGCGACGGACAGCGCCTCGACTACATGCTCCGCGAACAATGACCGGTTCGCCAGCCCGGTCAGCGGATCGTGGAACGCGAGCTGCGTAAGCTTTTGCTCCAGCTCGCGCAGCTGGCTGAGCGATTGTTCGAGACGGCCGTTTTCGAGCGCCACACTGACATGGTTGGCGAGTGCTTCGAAGAGTTGAACGTCCTGGGGCAGGAACGTCGCCGCCTCGCCTTGCCGGTCGCCGAGCACGAGCATGCCTATCGCCCGGGTCTCACCACGTAACGGCGCGAGCATGGCGTTGCGGAACCCTTGCGCTGCAAGGTATTCGGCGTCCGTCGCGACGCCTTCGCTGCTAGCGTGTCGCGACACGCGCCCACGCAATCCATGGCGATGCTGACCCGCGCCGATCACGACGGGCCCGTTCTGACCGGCGATTCTGTCCCACATTGCAAGTGCGGCTGGGTCTGTCACGGCCTCCATCACTGTCGGCTGGCCCATGGCGTCGAGCCTGATCCGCAACAGCGGAGCGCCATCGGGCGGTGCGATAACCGCCTCGGCCGCCTCGGTTCGAAACATCGCCTTCGCCTGTTCGAGCAGCAGCACGATGGCCTGTTCGAGTTCTGGACTTTGAGTCAGGATCCGGGTCGCCGCATAAAGAAACTCGAGTACCTCGTGCTTCTCGCGCTCGCGGATGTATGCGCGATACGCGACGAAAACGGTCGCCGCGGGGATTGCAAGCAACCACGCGGCATTTGGCCGATAGTCGATGACCGTTGCGGCGACCAATCCGATGCTGAGGTTGGTCAGCGACGAACCAAGCAGCATCAGCAGCGCAAACGCGAGCCGCATCCACTGGACGCGATGCTCCGACAGCGAGATGGCGATGTTGACGTTGATTCCGCCGAGCGTTGCGGCGGCGACGGTCGCAAGTGCCGCACCCGCCCATAGCGCGAGGTCGAAGTGGCTGCCGACGGGCACGATGAACCGGACGACGACGATGGCCAGCGACGTCGTCGTTGCGAAGTTGGCCATGTTGAACACGGCCTTCAGCAGGCTTTGCCGCCGCTGCACCGCAAGCGCCAGCGTGCAGCCGGCGAACTGCGCGAGCAGCAGTTCACGCGGCGTCGCGAAGAACAAGCCCAACACCAGGGGGACTTCGCTCATCGAGAACGAGTGGGCACCTCGCCGGAAATGCAGATGCACCAGGCAGGTCTCGGCAAGGTAGAACAAGCACGCCAGCAGCAACCACGGGATGTGGAAATGCGCGATGACGGCTGACTGCTGCCAAAGTCCGGCGAGGCCGGCCAAGCCGAGCGCGACAAGCCCGACGACGAACAACCGCACTGGTGAGATTCCGGTGACGGTGCGTCGCCGAACCTGCGCGCTCGGCTCGCTCACGGCAAGGTCACTGCCAGCTCTGCGTCGTCCACGCAGCGTCTGTCCAGGTGGAGCCGGTCCAGGTCGAGCCGGTCCAGGTCGAGCCGGTCCAGGTCGAGCCGGTCCAGGTCGAGCCGGTCCAGGTCGAGCC
>Ga0068855_100006070_pt1 | contig 14730 bp, 15 predicted proteins | sample KBSCornC52_FD_66592 | JGI IMG/M metagenome (GOLD analysis project Ga0068855, IMG submission 66592) | Corn rhizosphere microbial communities from Kellogg Biological Station, Michigan, USA - KBS Corn C5-2 | ecosystem: Host-associated > Plants > Roots > Rhizosphere > Soil ... | reverse complement strand
GGAATCCCAATATGAATGGAACAGTTAATAGTATAGCCCTAAACGGTACCACCCTTTATTCCGGAGGTTCATTTATCACGGTAGGAGGACTGGTAAACAATTGTTTTGTTGCACTGCCCATTGCCTCATTACCGCTCGACTTTGTCTCTTTTACAGCGATAGCTCAACGTACCACTACGCCCAAAGTGGTTTGCAACTGGACAACCGCGCAGGAGCAAAACACCTCACATTTTACTGTTGAAAGAAGTGCAGATGGCGTAAGTTTTTCTGGCATCGGTATGGTGAATGCAGCCGGCAACTCATCATTTGACCAGCACTATTCATTTGCTGATAAAAGCCCTCTGGCAACAACAGCCTGGTACCGCATTAAAGAGGCAGACCGCGATGGAACTGCTACTTATTCAAAGACCTTGACCGTTTCAAACGTGGCAAATGCCGTTGACGTTCGCCTGGCGCCTAACCCTGTACAGCAGGATGCGACCCTTATAGTTAACCTTGCAGAAAAGGAATATGTGAGTTATACTATTTTTGATGAAAGTGGAAGGAGGATCGTGGGTTCTTCTCTTTATCTCGATAAAGGAAATAACAGCCTCAGCCTGCCGATGCAATCACTGGTGAAAGGTATTTATACCTTACAACTTGCAGGTACTAAAACGAACATACAAATACAGTTTGTAAAACAATGAAAATTGATTCAGATAAAAAGTATATCGTTTTTTGCAATTACTTATACAATAACAACAATGACTTAATATCATGAAGAAGTATCAAATCCTCTCTTAACTGGTTTGAAAACTTTCCAATCCGGATCACTTACAAATTAAAACCCGCTTCTAGAGCGGGTTTTTTTCTGAAATTGCCTAACTCTTATTTAAAGCAATTATATAAAACCAGTTTATTATCAACGTTTTTTGGTTCGAATCCAATCTGGTAGCCACGATGGAAGTATCAAACCATTTTTTGAGTTTTGGAGCCTGTTAATAAAGATGATCTTCTTTTTCATGACTGCTCAATAATTGTCTTGGGATAATCATCTCATTGCCTTGTATCATTTTTTATCATACTAATCTTCTTCATCATTCGGAAGTAGCGTATTTTAGTGAGTGGCCAATTATAGATATTATATTTGAGCCTAATTTAAAAGTATTTATAAAGAAAATGAAGTAAAAGAATGTTTCAGAATTTTTAACGACTACGAATTTATCAGGCGCTTCAAAGCATAAATTACCAGTTTAAAACAACCTGTCAATATAACTTCGAAAAGCCCCTGCATCCTCCGCTGGATGATACAGAAAACCTGCTCAATAAATTGGATGGGGAGGTACGGCCCTTTGGCTTTGTTCCGCAGTCTCTGAAATACTTTTATGGATATGTTGGCGGCGTAAACTTCGTGTGGGACTACGAGGTGAATGACGATATTTTGTGGCCGATGGCTGATCCGCTACAAGTGGCAAGCCTCGATGCGCTGGTTGAATCGGTAACTGATGAAAACTGGCGCGAAGTCATGGACGATTACATGCAAGAAGACGGCACCACCTTCCTGGAGTTAGCGGCCGATGTATATCATAAAGACAATGTGAGCGGAGGCCCTGCCTACTCATTATTAATAACAGAAGAACCGGCTGTTGACAGCGTTTTCATCAATGAGCCGCACGAAACCACTTTTATTAATTATTTAAGGGTATGCTTTGATTATGGCGGATTTCCTGGACTGGCTGCCGGCGATTACCCGGACGATTATGAAGCTTTTCTGGAAAAAGTCAAACCGCAACTAAAAAAGATTTAAGCCGGGTGAAGATTCGAGAAATTTAATTTCTGGAAATAAAAATTCCTATCCACATCAACAGGATCGGCAACAGCATTGATGTTAAAAAATAAGCAACGAACAGCTTACCATTATAATATGGATATTTCTCTAATAATTTCTTATACCTCGTACCTCGAAATATCAACAAATAATTTATAATAACACAAGGAATAATGAATAAAATCAAGAAGCTAACCACATTGCTTGCGTACTCAGGTAATGGAAGTCTAAGGCTATAAAAGGAGTTGTGGGTAACATATCTTTGAATTACAATCATGAGTAAGGCAAAATTGAATGTCATGGCCATCGTCATAGTTATGATACCCATAGTCTTCCAGCTATGTTTATTTGCAGGCTGAAGTTTCGCTCTTTTTATAAAATCCACCCAAATGCGATATTACAATTCTAGCATTTTTTATAGTTTACTATTATAATTCGCTCCTTTCGATCGTATATTCTCCCTATAGTCAAACCATGGCGGTACAAGTACAGTAATAAGAAATGTAACGAATGATATTATCCATTATTGCGGGACTTTTGAAAAAAGCAGTGCTTTGCTAAGACATGCGATTATCCCGAGTGCAGAAAGCCTTACGTAAAGTATACGGTTGTCGGCCTTCTTTTCCCGTATTTCAGAAACCGTTTGGAATCGGTTTTATTTTTTAGTGCAACTACTTCACTCGTTGTCTCTCTCCCACATCAGACCGGCAAGTTCTGGCGCCCAGAATGAATTTTCAGCCATGCAGCTATGATCAATCACGGAAAATTTCGCCATAAGTTCCCCAAACTCCTCGTCTGAGAACTTACGTCTTGAATAATTAGTTACGTCCGCATCAATAAGAGAAGCAATAAAATCCCTGTATGTAATGAGGCACTCAGCAAACTGGAAAATGCTGTTATTGATATAAACGCGCTCAAAATAGTTATCATGATTCAGGTACACTACCTGTCCCTGTTCGGTTGTATCAATACAAACCGGATCGCCAGATGCGTTTGAACCAAACATCCGATAACCCGTCAGTCCATCAAATGCAATTCTAAAGACCTGATCCGGAGACTGAAAGATATCTTCGCGCATTTCAGTGAAATTTAAACAGGGAGCGGCGTCCGCCGGCAGCCCGTACTGTGTCAGAAATGTAAACGTGTCTTCATTTACTTTTGAGCGGTTGATGCTGCCTGGTGAGTATACATAAAGAGACTCTCCTTCCCTGCTCCAGTACCTCTTATATTGATTTATATCCATCGAAAAACGTTACGTGTGTTAATGGTGCGATTGACTGCATGCATCGATCCGCTTCTGTAGTTCCATTGTGACATATCGCATGTTTCCTTTCAAAATATGACGTCTTTAAAGGTAATAGGCCGCTGTATCATCCTCTCGCCTGCGATGAAAAAACAAACGAATAATCCCTGTGGTCGATTTCATTGTTCGGCTTTTTCCATACCCTGCGCCTCCATACCATACCCGCCTTTTATCTCAAGCACCGTTTCGCCTTCGATAGACCGGGTGTGATTAACCGGCTTTAAATCGCAATTGAAAATTCTGTCCGACCCATAATGCGGTTCAATTTTTTCCGGCAGCATGTCGAGTATTAGAGGCAATCCCAGACCTGCAACTGTCCATTGCAGTTCCGATGCCGGCTTTTGTAACACCATACCCAGCCGGGAAATCATCCCGGGAGGAAGATCCATAAAGACCACCTCCCCGAGCGATGTACGAAAATATCTGAGCATATAACAAAGGTTCATTATTTCTTTTTAACCGGTGAGCCCGGAAATATCGATTGTATTCATGTAAGGTTCCAGTGGACTTTCAGGTGTTAATTTTTTCTCAGGATCATTGACATATCTTATTCAACCTATAATTACCAATACTTCGTCTTGTATTCAACAACAAGCTCTTCAGTGAAAAAAAGCTCAAGATTTTTTTTAATTTTAAACATCTCTTTTTCAGTAACTCCATAAGATAAAACAAATTCTTTTGACTTAATTCTTAAATACATGTTACCGATTACACCAACCATAATTTCGCCATATCGATCATAAATTCTTATTTTCTTTTCTTCATGAACATCAAATGAATATTTATCACTTAAATAATAGCTGCCATCAGCCCTTGTGATTCTTATAACGCAGGGCCTTAAGAATACTTTATTTATTAAGCCCATTATACCAAAACAAGTTATAAATAACAACACAAGATATTCAACCTTCAAAGGCATATGATAAATATAATAAGCCAAAAAAAGAATTCCGTAAATAGCAATAGTTCCTAGTGAAAACATTATCCAATCCCGAATTATCTCTTTTCCAGTTTTTCTGATTAGAAATTCTGTATCAGTAATATAAAAATTCATTTCACTAATTTATTTAACAGAAACATCTTTGGTGCCTTCAGCATTCAACGCTGCCTTTACGGCTTCGTCCTTACCTTTCGACAATTCCAAAGACACTTTATCCTTTTGAAATTGTTTAACAGCTTCTGCCTCTGTAGCTCCGGACTTAATCACTGACTCTATAATTTTATAGATATGCCGGGAAAAAACGAATCAATAGGTGCCGCATGTCCTCTAACAATTTCCCTCGTCTTTGAAGGGGTTGATTTCTTCAATTAGCTCGGCACCGGTCATGTTTGTTGCTCTACTGTGTTAGGCTCCAAAGAGTCCAAAATTACGGCTAGGGTCACAGTTTGTCAGCAATCTGGTAACTGGAAGCCGCGTAATTACCTTGATAGCACCTCTATAATATTTTGGTTATATCAAAACCTTCGAGATAAGCAACTTTCCATCGGCCATTTTCTTTCGAAAAGGTTACGGCATATCCTTCGGTACTCCAATCATTAGTTTTAACCTTCCATTTCAACGAAACCGAGCCACCAGCCAACCGATAGTCGGTGATGGTAAAGTAATTCCAATAGTTAGGAAAATCATCTTGGAAACCGGTCCATGGGTCTGCATCCTGGAAAGAAAAATTAATTTCGTTTAACAATTTGGGGTTTGCCGTTGCCAACCTGTTGTTCACAGAATCGGCTATTTCCCTATAGTTGTCAATAAAGCCTGAAGAAAAATAGCCTGTTTGTTTAATCGCCGTAAAGGTTTTATTAAATGAGTCATAATTCAAGCCCGTTTGAAATGAATCATTGGCGTTGACATCAAAGTCAGGGAATTTTACTCCATGTTGGTTGTGCCATTGATAAACGTCTTTCAGCAAATTTACTATTGTTACACTGTCGGTGGTTCGGGAATTATTCATCGAATCGATAGGCCGTTTGTGGCTGGATGTTTTTTGCTTACAATTAACCAATAGTGCGACCGTTAACAAGGCCATAGAAAATGCTTTCATATATAGAAATTCACGTGTTATCCGAAAAGCCGGGCTCTTATTTTTTCCGTTTAAAATATGTGTAAACTGGTAAAATTCCAATAGATTTTTTAAAAAAAGGTGGCAATTCGTGCAATTATCGCGACCAATTGGTTGGACCCACCAAGCACAGAAAACTTCCGCATAGAGGAAGTACCTGTTTCACCATATGTCAGTGGTTATGTGATCTGGAGGGGTTGGCTATTTTTAAAGAGATTGACGATTATTTCGGTGAACATAGTGAAGAATATACGATTTCAGATGACCGGTACTTTAATCTGATAGATCTGTCTGACGAAAAGTGTATTGTCATAGGCGACAAGAATGCGGTGTTCCTGCTCAATAAAATGACCGGGCTCGTCAAATTACTATATAACCGGCCACAGCAATTCGTAGAAGATTTTAAAAATAACCGCCTGACATGGATTTTTGACTAAACCTTAATGTTACTTGCAGTATGCTATCATATGCACAGCTGCCCATTGTCAAGTGTACAAGTTCAATGCATTTTCCTCATATTATTACCATGTATGAAACTGGTAGGCGTGCAAATTTGACCGATAAGTGTGTCGATAATCAAGACAACTTTCATGGAGCTGATTTACAAGGTGATCTGTAACGTTCAGGAAATAGATGAAATAGCTATAATATCAATAGACGCGTGGTATATAGACAGCAAATGGACTTCCATGCATATCGATCAATCAGAGGTTACCTCAAAAGAAGGACTGGATAAATTTTTTCCAAACCGGTGAAGTTAAATAATGGCATTGCAATTCCGCATGAAGAGACACAAACCACTACTGACATTTTCGTTATTATTCTGTTCTCTGTTCGCGTTCCCGCAGCAGTCACAGCCAGACTTTTCTTTAATTGACAGTCTTGTGTTTAAGGTCAAGTACAAAAATGACTTGACCAGTTTAACCCAAGAATTAACTAACCATTATTCCGGGCAACTATACAAGGCAAGAGCAATTTTCAGGTGGATTACGGAAAACATCCGTTACGACTACCAATACTATAACAAGTATTACTATAAAGGAAAGGAAGCGAAAACATATAAGTGCAAGGAAGATGAAAATTGTGAAGCCAAAAGAATAGCTTGGGAGACAAAATACTTAGACAGGGTTCTACGAAAGAAAAAAGCAGCTTGCCAGGGTTATTCCATGCTCTTTAAAAAAATGTGTGACATAGCCGGATTAAAATCAGAAATCATAACAGGGTATGTAAGGACTGAATATTACCAAATAGGTTCTGTCGGAACACTTGACCATGCCTGGAACGCCCTTCTGCTTGACAGCACCTATTACTTATTGGATGCCACATGGGCTGCGGGTAGTTGTGGGAAAGACGACAATGGAAAGCTGTTGTACTTCAACAAAAGCTTCAACAACTATTACTGGTTGACACCAGCTGCCGACTTTGCAAGAAATCATTATCCTCAAAACAGCAAATGGGTGCTACTGTCAAATTATACCAAAGAAAATTTTACCGCCAATCCCTATTATGCTTCAACCGAACTGTGCAACATGAAACTCATAACACCTGCCTCAGGTGTCATTGCCGCCAAGAAAGGAGACACCCTTCATTTCAAGATAGAGTACGCCAGAGCTATCAACAACTTGCAAATCAACTCCAATCTGTTTCGCAACCCGGACATTTACGTTTGGGATGAAGTTTCCAAAAGAAAAAGGGTTCGCAGGCTTGACACGTTAGCCGTAAAAAAGCAGCAATACATTCCATATAAACAAAACAGTAGCATTTGTGAGTTTGACTATATCGTAACAGATAATTCCCTTTACTATTTGGACATCCTTTTCGACAGAGAGCGGGTAATGCGTTTCAAAGTGGTAACAAACAAATGAAGCAGGGTACTACCGCTAACAGGGTGCTTGCTGCTATGGCAGGGTGAAGAACAAACCGTCAGCTAAGTGCAGTCATCAGCAGCCGTTCCACCATGACGAGCAAAATTCTGCTGTAGAGTTCAAGTTCAAATAAACATAACGGGTAGCAATACAGACGTTTGGACGGCCATTAATGATATTGAGAACCTTGCAAAGACTCCCCCTTTGATGCATATTAGAAGTTAATACTGAACTTTCCATTGGTTACAGTTTTGGTTATTGTGCGGTTGTAATTACATATTTTACCACTGAAAGTACCTTCTGCGTGATGATCATCAGCTTTGGTAACAGTGATTGTGCCAGGTTGCTGCTCATCTGGCATATTGGCACTGTCAAAAGCATTGTTACTGGCGCTGCCTGCATTGAGGTCAATGAAATAAGTCAGCTCAGCGTGATAATGCCCGTCGCTACCAAAGGATAACGGATAGGTGCCTGCCGCCAGCTTCCCGTTAGTCAGCAATACCATCAGGTCAAAATCGCTTTTATCACTGACACCCCTGATCGATATGGAGGACTGTACACCTGTGCTGGGATTCCCTGCATAGGTGGTCACTTTTATGATGGAGGCTGTATAAGTACTGCCATCGATACTGGTGGTAAAACTATTATTACCCGGTGGCGGATTATTTGTTCCAGAATCAGTTTTACTTTTTGAACACGAAGCTGCCAGTACTGCCAAAGCAACTGCGCATGACAGAATGTAAATTTTCATACTGCTACTCATTTTATTATTGACTAAAAAACGGTTACTATTACGGGCAAAGGGTTAGCGACCGGTACAATCATAAAACGATATTGCCGTCCGGTGTGGCATAGGAACTTTTATTATCTCTAGGGTTAATCAAAGCAGGAGGAGCTTTTATTTCGCACTGTAAAGAAAATTAAAAGCAAACAATCGCCCTATACCATAAAATGAGTGTTTTATTTTCTACCTGGTTCCAGGTAGAAAATGAACGGATGCAAGGCGAGATTATATGAAACCATGCTCACACATGACCCTGACGCTACATTAGAAGTTCTAAAGAAAGACAAAACAATAGTGACAGAAAACGGCAAAATCATAAGGAACTAATGCGAATGCAAGTGTTTAAAAAATATAATTAAACGATATGACTATATTTGAACAGACGATCCACCCCTGCCGCTCCTTCGGCAAGTAGTGGAACGCCTGGCACCATGGTGCTTTTCACTTAAATGCAATACGAATATGCAAAATTTCTCTCCAGGACAATTTGAGTTTCTAATAACTGGTGACATCGAACTGACGCCGGAGCAGTTTGGCACTTTACTGGCGCCTGCGTCAATGAAGGTTGAACAGGTAGAAAGAAAGGGTTGGATATATTTTCAGGCAAATGGCGACGAATTTTCTTACTCCTGGGAGATTCCAGGCATTCAAATGATGTTTAATAAAGAGTGTACTTTCGAAAAAGCCAGGCAAATAGCGGAGAAAGTAGTTGAAAACTTAAAATCGGCAGGATTTGATGCTGAATTGGTAATAATAGACAACTCCCAAATTACCAAATTTAAGTAAGAGGTGAACATGAAGTTTTAGAGAAAAGAAAAAGATCTTAAGCAACTCTCACAGAAAGGACAGGAAATGCGCCAAAGTGTTTCAGTTAAAAAAGCCAGTCGTGTTTGAAGAATATATTGAGAATAAAAAATTGGGTGGCGTTAACTGCCTTATTTGGAAGGATGGACAAGTGGTCTATCGTGAAAGCGTTGGCTACAAGGATTTGGAGACACATGAAGCAATGAGCCCTGATACCATTTTCAGAATTGCTTCCATGACAAAGCCAATCACGTCTGTCCTTACCATGATTCTGTGCGAAGAAAAGAAATTTGACTTACACGACCCGATCACCAATTGGTTTCCGCAGTTTACCCACATGAAAGTCTTAAGGCAGTCCGGGGAATACGAAGATGCAAAACGGCTTATCACCATCTTTGATTTATTAACACATACGGCCGGTTTTACGTATGCGGATTTTCAGCGTGGACAGCTTCGTGATGATTACCTGAAGGTTTTAGGGGCCGATATTGATTCGGAAGTAACAAATGAACAGTGGATAAATGGTCTGGCTGGTTTGCCACTGGTAAGCCAGCCGGGTGAGTTATTCAACTACGGCAAGTCTACAGATCTGTTGGGCCTGCTGATCGCCACTATCGAAGGCAAACCACTAGGCAGGGTAATGGAAGAAAAAATTTTCCATCCATTAGGGATGACAGATACCTTTTTCACTGTTCCAACGAACAAAAGAAGCAGGTGTGCGGCCAATATGGGTTTTGACCATTTGGGTAAGCTGGTCAATCTTGAAACCGTTCCTTCAGAAATGGCTTTGAAAGAACGCCCTGCCAATCTAGAGTTTGAAGCAGGCAGCGGAGGCCTGTGGTCAACCATAGGCGACTATTTAAACTTTGCACGTTTATTTGTTGAGAACGGACGTTCCAACGGCGTTCAGGTTTTGAAACCGGAAACAATGGCCGCCACGTGTACCAACCAATTAACCGCTTTGCAGAGAAAACATTCAAGATTGATGGGCTCACCGATCTTTCAGGAACATTATGGATTTGGACTGGGGCTTGCTGTCGTGGTGAAAGAAACCAACTATAGTTCCATGCCATGTGCCGGTTCAATCGGCTCGGTAGGTTGGCCAGGTGCCTACGGTGGCTGGTGGTCAGCAGACCCGATAAAAAAAACGGTTTCCTTGTTTTTAACACACAGCATGACCGAACTGCACCAGCTTTCACAAGGGATTGGCTTTGGCTTGTATGAAGCCATTGACCTGTTTTCTGCGTATAGCAGAGAGCATACGTAGCAATCCGGTAAGACAGACAGCAAGCGGAACCGCTGGCATGCGGTTTTGTGCTATTGCGGCCTAACGAACAATGGCTTAACCTCTGGCGTTCAAGTTGGCTCTATATCTTTAAGGCACGCACGAATCGGTCGCATCACATCGTACCAAAAATTATATCTTACCTCCCCAGGTGCTTTCAGCAAAAGGAGAACGAACTTTGGAATGCAGCAGGTGTAGCGTTTTACGAACATTTGGCCGACAATGAGGAGACGCTGAAAGAAATGTCAGCATGGGTAAAACCAACCATTTATACTAACATTAGAGGGTTGTTAGCATTGCGGCTCGGTGAGTCTGAAATTGAAAAGTTGGACCAAATGTATGGTGTTAAACCTATGAAGTATTAACCAGCGTACAGCTTTTGCTTCACGCTACAACCAGATCACTATGATAGTTCAAGTTCAAATAAACATAACGGGTAGCAATGCAGACGTTTGGACAGCCATTACTGACATCCAGAAGCTTGCAGAGGCTATCAGAGGAATAGAAAAAATTGAAATTCTGGAAAATCCAGGAAACAAACTTGAAGGGTTGAAATGGCGCGAAACCAGAATGTATTTCGGAAAACCAGCTTCTGTGGACAAATGGATAACAGATGCTGCCGAAATGAAGTACTATACAACAAAAGCAGAATTAGATGGGTTTACATTTATTAATACGCTGAGCCTATCCGGAACTGATGGAAACGTCATTTTAACCAGTATCCATGAGACAAAACCGCTAGGCCTTATTTCAAAAATAAAATCTATCCCAATGTTATTTCTCAAGGGAATTTTGAGAAAAGCGATCTTGCAAGATTTAAGGAATTTTAAAACCGCAGTTGAGGCCAATTAACTCACTCACTAAAATGCATAAATACAGCGGCCAACAAGGAGTTTGCCAGAATGGGGCAAGATTGCCAAACGTTTCATCAGCGTAAGAATTCAACTGCATATCGAGCAGGGCGCTAAATCATGAACGTTATCACAGGTAGGGCCAGGTTTGCCCCAGCATCGCCCCCACTTGCATTCATTTTGAATAATAAAACGTGAGAAACACCTGCGCAACCAATCAGGCTTGCTACACGTAATTCTTATTAAACCCGTTGATGGAGAAGGATACACTTGGACATTCTCAGCAATTTGCTGATCCATTCTGATAATTCTTTTTATAGCTTTTACTGTATCAGTCACTGTTGAGTATTACGTAAATTTGTGAGTTTGCTGTAATTTGACAACTTCGTAAGAGGTCTTATAGAGCAATAAAATGAGCGATTATATACTAACAACTGAACGACTTGGTTTAAGACGGTGGCTTAATTCAGACATCCAACCATTTGCAGAGATGAACAAAGACGTAGACGTAATGAGGTTTTTCCCTAAAAGCTTGACGGATACGGAAACATTAGAAATGGTGCAAAGAATCAAATTGCATTTTGACGAAAATGGATTTGGGCTCTTTGCAGTTGAAAACAAACTAACAAAAAAATTTATTGGTTTTACCGGATTTGCTCACGGCGTTCTGCCAAAGTACTTTTATAGTCTTTAGTTTTTTGATAATTACAGCTGAGCAGGCCAACAATTGATAAAAAAGCGGTAACAGCAATGAAATGCAATTTTTTCACAAGACAGTTATTTTAGGAGTTGGCGCAAATATATAACCTCCAACTTTTCAACACATTATTTTTGTTTACCCGGTTGACCAATCCCGTAAGAAGTTTGAGAAAGGAATAGAACGGCTTAAATTAACCGCCGTATAATTTACCCCCTGTTTCTTGTCTAAAATCCGGGAATTTGCAACATTTGATATCCTGATTAGACACATTTAGCCCCCTCCTTTTGGACAACATCAAACTAGATTTACAGTCATTCTAGTGACTGCCTGCCAGTTTTTTGTTGAACTAAAAAACTTAAAGTATGAAAAAACGTCTAACGATGCTTGTATCAAAGCAAAAACCTGCCATTGTAAATTTGTTTCTTGCCTTATTACTATCCATTAGCGCGCGCACGCAACTGCCTACCGCACAAACTATTGCCAGCCAAATGAAGGTCGGCTGGAATTTGGGTAATACCCTGGAAGCCATCTGTGGTGAAACCGTTTGGGGTGGCGCCACTACTACACAGCAACTGATCAATACCGTAAAGGCTTCGGGTTTCAATACCGTACGGCTTCCGGTTGCCTGGGACTGCCATGCCACCAATGGCGTAATTGATCCTGCCTGGATGGCGCGCGTTAAACAAGTGGTGGATTATTGTATGAATCAGAACCTGTATGTTATCATTAATATCCATTGGGATAACGGCTGGCTCGAGAACAATGTAACTACATCAGCACAGTCTTCTGTAAACGCGAAACAGCAAAACTACTGGACCCAGATCGCGAATTATTTCAAAAATTATAATGAACACCTGCTTTTCGCCAGCGCCAATGAGCCGAATGCGAGTGATGCCACCGGCATGTCGGTATTGTTATCGTACCACCAGACATTTATCAATGCAGTGCGTGCCACCGGTGGAAATAACAGTTCCCGCACGCTTATTATCCAGGGCCCGCAAACAAATATAGATCTCACCAATAACCTCATGAATACCATGCCTACAGACCAGATTGCCAACCGGTTGATGGTGGAAGTGCACTATTACACGCCGTGGCAGTGGTGTGGTTTAACGCAAGATGAATCATGGGGCAGTATGTTTTACTATTGGGGAAATGGTTATCATTCCACCACAGACGCAAGCCGCAATGCCACCTGGGGCGAAGAGAGTGAAGTGGAGCGGGGATTGGGGTTAATGAAATCAAAGTTCATTGATAAAGGAATTCCGGTCATCATTGGCGAATATGCGGCCGTTAAAAGAAGTCTGAGCCCACCTTCAGACCAGGCGCTACACGAAGCTTCCCGCCTGTATTTTTATAAGTATCTTGTAAATTCGGCAAGGAGTAAAGGAATAATCCCGATCTGTTGGGACATCAATATGCAAATGTACAACCGCAGCACATCTGCCGTGCTCGACCAGCCTGTTATCGATGCTATTATGCAGGGAGCGGGTATTTCAACCACTACTTATGTTACATTGACCAACCGGGCAACAGGATTACTGATAGATGGGATGTACAGGTCATCCAACGGTTCCAATGCAGGCCAGTACAGCAACAGTGGCTCTGATGCACAAAAATGGGTTTTGGAGCCGGCTGGCAGTTATGTTAAAATAAAAAACAAGGCTACGGGCATATATCTCGACGGCATCGGTAGAACGGCCAATGGTTCGATATGCGGACAGTGGAGCAGCAGCAGCAGTAATAATCAACAATGGCTTCAGGTTGCAACGGGCAACTATATGAAATTCCAGAACCGGGCAACGGGCTTATATCTTGACGGACTGGGCGCAACAACCAATGGGGCCGACCTGGGGCAATGGAGTAATAGCAGCAGTAATAATCAACAGTGGACGGTAACTACGTTGGGCAATGCGCGAACTGCTGTGAGCACACCGGTTCGTTCAGTGCAGGATGAACCAAATTCAACGTTAACGTTATATCCAAATCCATTCACCACCAATTTCAAACTTACTATTCCCGATCCGGGTAAAGTACAGCGAATTACAATTTTTGACATAATGGGCCGGCAGGTTGAAACAATTGAACAGGCCGCCATCTTAAACTCGATGTCATTAGGCGCACCGCTGAGAACAGGCGTATATATAGTGAAAGTGTATGGTGTTAATGAAGTGAAATCGTTCAAGGTAATAAAGCAATAAGAGATATTAAATAAGGGATGGGCTCAGACCCCATCCCTTATTATGGTACCGATTTCGCTTTTGGCAAAGGTGCCTGTATATATTCTATTTTGAATTTCCGTACTTCCAATAAGAGATGTATGTTTTGTGCCTCTTACGGCCAGCTTGTGGGGGCATCGATGATCAGAAAAATAATAACGTACCGGGCTCTTTATCTTGCAGGAATATATAAACGACTTAGTGAGTAAATCTTTTAATATCATTATTTTCAGATCATAAAACATCTTTAAATCAACACCTTTCTTTGCAAGAAGGCACCTATATTTAGGTGTTGTGTGCCACCATATATTGCAGCAGAAAAAAAAGTATACTCGCCCGACTTTTGGAAAGAAGGTGTTTGCCTTGCGCATGCGCACACAGACGATATAACCACCCTGGCAACGGTAGTGGACTTTTGGTTATGTAACGATATTACAACTAAAGAACTGGCTCAGAAATTCGTTTTTGTAAAACCGAGCGACAAAGCATCGGCGTTTGACGAAAACCAGCAGTCAAAGGAACAGCGGAAGATTTGTAAATGGCGTTAACATCGCTTGGGAGCCAGTGCTATAACCACAGCGCGTCGGTTATTCAAAGAACGGGACGTTGGGGGTTGCGTACTTTTTCAACCCTTCCAGGTTGAGCTCTACACCAATTCCCGGCTTGTCAGATACCGTGAGAAATCCGTTTTCAATAAACGGTTTATCATACGTGATGATCTCTTTCCACTTAGGTTCCGTATCGCTTAGTGTCTGCCATTCGAGGATATGAAAGTTTGCAACGGAGGCACAAACATGGGCTGTCGCCATAGCACCGAGGAAGGAACCGACCATGTGTGGGGAAAATGGAGTATAATACAAATTGGCCAGGTTGGCTATGCGCTGCCCTTCACCAATCCCCCCGCATTTCTGAAGATCCGGCATTATAATATCAATTGCTGCCTCTGACAATAACCGGGTGTACCCATACCCGAGGTAAAAATTTTCCCCGCCACAAATAGGCGTACTGGTTTCCTGTGTAATGGTCTTATAAACTTCGATATTATCGGCAGGGAC
>Ga0068855_100006068_pt1 | contig 14731 bp, 13 predicted proteins | sample KBSCornC52_FD_66592 | JGI IMG/M metagenome (GOLD analysis project Ga0068855, IMG submission 66592) | Corn rhizosphere microbial communities from Kellogg Biological Station, Michigan, USA - KBS Corn C5-2 | ecosystem: Host-associated > Plants > Roots > Rhizosphere > Soil ... | reverse complement strand
GCGCCGCCGACGCGCGACACCGAGATGCCGGCGTTCACGGCCGGACGGATGCCGGCGTTGAACAGGTCGGTCTCGAGGAAGATCTGTCCGTCGGTGATCGAGATCACGTTGGTCGGCACGAATGCCGACACGTCGCCGGCCTGGGTCTCGATGATCGGCAGCGCCGTCAGCGAACCGGTCTTGCCCTTGACCGCGCCATTGGTGAACTTTTCCACATATTCTTCGTTGACGCGCGCGGCGCGCTCGAGCAGGCGCGAATGCAGATAGAACACGTCGCCCGGATACGCTTCGCGGCCCGGCGGACGGCGCAGCAGCAGCGAGATCTGGCGATACGCCCAGGCCTGCTTGGTCAGATCGTCATAGATGATCAGCGCGTCTTCGCCGTTGTCGCGGAAGAACTCGCCCATTGCGCAGCCGGCGTACGGCGCGATGTACTGCATCGTCGCCGAATCGGACGCCGAGGCCGCGACGATGATGGTGTGTTCCAGCGCGCCGAACTCTTCCAGCTTGCGCACCACGTTGGCGATCGAGCTCTGCTTCTGGCCGATCGCCACGTAAATGCATTTGATGCCGGTGCCCTTCTGGTTGATGATCGTGTCCACCGCCACCGCGGTCTTGCCGGTCTGGCGGTCGCCGATGATCAGCTCGCGCTGGCCACGGCCGATCGGGATCATCGAGTCAATGGACTTGTAGCCGGTCTGCACCGGCTGCGAGACCGATTTGCGCCAGATCACGCCCGGTGCGACTTTCTCGACCGGCGAAGTTTTCTGCGCGTTGATCGGACCCTTGCCGTCGATCGGATTGCCCAGCGCGTCCACCACGCGGCCGAGCAGTTCGCGGCCGACCGGCACTTCCAGGATGCGGCCGGTGGTCTTGGCGACGTCGCCTTCGCGCAGGTGCTCGTATTCGCCCAGCACCACCGCGCCGACCGAGTCGCGCTCCAGGTTCAGGGCGAGCGCATAGGTGTTGCCCGGCAACTCGACCATTTCGCCGGACATCACGTCGTTCAGCCCGTGGATGCGCACGATGCCGTCGGACACGCCGGTGAGCGTGCCTTCGTTGCGCGCTTCCGCGGCAAGCTTGAACTTCTCGATGCGGCTCTTGATGAGTTCGCTGATTTCGGAAGGGTTGAGTGTGGTGGCCATTTGCTTTGGTTCCTGTACGGCTGCCAAGTGGCGAAGCCGCTTTGCAAAGTTCGTAAGTCGAGCATCGAAAGTCGAAAGCGGGAAAGCCGAGCTTCTTCTACTTTCGCCTTTCCACTTTCGTTTTTCGGGTTCTCATTGCGCCAACGCCGTCTCCAGCCGCGCCAGGCGTCCGCGCACGGAGCCGTCAATCACCATCTCGCCGGCGTCAATCACCGCACCGCCAAGTACCGATGGATCGAGCGTCTGTTCCAGTTCGATGTCGCGGTTGAAGCGGCGCTTCAGCACTTCGCGCAGGCGCGCAACCTCGTTCGCGTCCATCGGCGCGGCGCTGCGCACGTGCACCTTCAGCACGCGCTCGGTCTCGCGCTTCAGCTGCTCGAACAAGGCAACGACCTCCGGCAACGCGTGCAGGCGGTGGTTCTCCGCCAGCGTGCCGATGAAGCGCGCAAACGGCGAATCCGCGGGCTCGCCTTCCGGCAGGAACAGGCTGGCCAGCTGGACCGGCGCAATGCGCGGATCGCCGAACAGCGGGGCGATCTGCGCATCGTTCGCCACCTCCGCCGCGAAGGCCAGCTTGCCTGCCCACTCATCGAGTGCGCGTTGCTCCTGCGCCAGCTCGAAGGCGGCGCGCGCGTAGGGGCGGGCGAGCGTCAACGGTTCCATGCGTCAGATCTCGGCGACCAGCTGCTCGATCAGCGCCTTGTGCGTATCGGCGTTGATCTCGCGCTTGAGGATCTTCTCCGCACCGGCGATCGCGAGCTGCGCAACCTGCGTGCGCAACTCGGCGCGCGCGCGGTGTGCCATGTTCTCGATGTCCGCCTGCGCGGCGGCCTTGACCTTGGCTGCTTCCAGCAGGGCATCGGTGCGCGCCTTGTCCACCAGTTGCGTGGCCTGCTGGTTGGCGCGCTCGATGATCACCGCGGCTTCCGCACGCGCACGCTTCAGTTCGTCGGCGGAACGCGCATCGGCGTCAGCCAGTTCCTTGCGCGCGCGATCGGCGGCTTCGAGGCCTTCCGCAATCTTGTGCTGGCGTTCCTCAATGGCCCGCGTGAGCGGCGGCCAGACGAACTTCATCGTGAGCGCGATCATGATGATGAACGCGATCACTTCACCGATCAGGGTTGCATTGATGTCCATTGCGGTACTACCTGCCTGGATTGCGATCTCGTGGCATTCGTGCGTCAGTGCGGCAACGACGCCGCATGAGTCAACGCGGTGGTCAGCAACGGATTGGCGAACGCGAAGAACATGGCGATGGCCAGGCTGATGAAGAAGTCGGCGTCAATCAGGCCGACCAGCAGGAACATGCGGCCTGTCAACATCGGGCTCAGCTCCGGCTGCCGCGCCATGGATTCCAGATACTTCGAGCCCATGACGCCCATGCCGATGCAGGCACCCAGCGCGCCCAGGCCGATCATGAGGCCGGCCGCGATGGCGGTGTTGGCCTGGATGAGTGCGATCAGTTGTTCCATTTGAATCTCCCGGTAGAACGTGTGTGGTGAAAAGGGGCCGGACGCGGCGGACGCCGCGTCAGTGGTGCTGTTGCGCCATCGCGATGTAGGTGACGGCGAGATACATGAAGATGAAAGCCTGGATCACGATGATCAGGAGTTCAACGAAACTCCAGGCGACATAGCCGACGATGCCGAGGGGATACCACAGCGACAGCCAGTGGGTCATCAGGCCGGCGATCAGCATGAACAGCAGGTCGCCGGCGAAGATGTTGCCGAACAGACGAAGCGCCAGGCTGACCGGCTGCGTGACGGTCTCGATCACGAACATCAGGATGTTGAAGGGCGCCAGCAGCACCTTCATGAAAATGTTGTTGGCCGTGAAAGGATGCGAAACGGCGCCCTTGAAATAGCCGCCGATGCCCTTGGCCTTCATCCCGTAGAACAGCGTCAGGATCAGCACCGTCAACGACATCGCGAACGTCATGTTGACGTCCGCCGTCGGCACCGGGCGGAAATGCGTGGCGCCCGTCGCTTGCGCCGCGGCCGGGATCAGATCCACCGGCAGCACGTCCATGAGATTCATGAACAGGATCCAGAAGAAGATCGTCAGCGCCAGCGGCCCCAGGAACTTGCGGCTGCCGTGCCACGCATCCCGCACCTGGCCATCCACGAATTCGAGCGCAAGCTCGATGAAGGCCTGCCCTTTGCCCGGTACGCCGGAGGTCGCGCGTCGCGCAAACCACCCGAACCAGAAGAGAAAGAGGAAGCCGAGCACGCACGACATGATCAGGGTGTCGACGTGAAACGACGCCGCGCCACCGGCGTTCGTCAGCGGCGCATTCCAGTACGTCAGGTGATGCTGGATGTAATCGGTGAAAGACTCACCGCCGGATTCGGCACTCACTCATTCATCCTCGATCATCGCGCCGCAAGGCGCGCACTGCAGACGCGAAGCGCCTTCAGCGTTTCAGCCCCAGAGCGAACAGATTGACCAACACCGCGGCCACCAAGCCAACCAGCGCCGGCAGCGCCGGCAGCTTCCAAACGCCCAGGATCAGGTAAAAACCGACGATCACCACGATCCATTTCAGCAAGGTTCCGAGCGCGAAGCGCGCCAGCATCGAACCGGGACCCGCCAACCCGGGTGCGAACACACGCAGTGCCAGCAGGCCGCTTCCCGTCGCGACCAGCAGACCTGCCGCAAGCGCCGCCACCGCTGCGTGAACACCCTGCACCAGAAACGCCAGGCCGGCAATCACCGCCACCGCTGTTTGCGCCAGCACTACCTGTAAAGCGAGCCGCCTGGCAGCGGCGAGGGAGTTGTCCACGTCTCGATGTCCGCCCGATGCCGCCAAAACCTCACGGTCAAGCCTGAGAATGATAGCAGCGGGCACGCTCGTGCCGCAAGCTGAAAGCGCTCGTTTTCAGCCGCTTACGCTCAGGGATGTGCGGTCGTTCCGGTTGCCGGTGGCGCGCCCCGCTCGGGACATTTGCCCGCCACCGTCTGCTCGAAGAAATCCGCGATCGCGGTGAACGCGTGCTTCTTCATCTCCGGGGTGGACAGCCCGTGCTTGCCGCCGGGATAGGTCATCAGCTGGAACTGGGTGCCGCGCTGCTGCAGGGCCGCCATCAGCTTGGTCGAATTGAGGAACAGCACATTGTCGTCGGCCATGCCATGGATCAGCAGCATGGGCGAACTCAGCCCGTCCAGCCAGGCGAACACCGCGCTCCGCGTGTAGCCCGCATCGTTGTCGCTCGGCAGGCCCAGATAACGCTCGGTGTAATACGTGTCGTACAACCGCCAGTCGGTGACCGGCGCCACCGCAACACCGCCTGCAAGCTCGCCGGAATCCTTGGCCAGCATCATCGTGCTCAGATAGCCGCCGTAGCTCCAGCCGAACGTGCCGATCGCCGAGGCATCCACCCAGGGCTGCGATTTCAACCACGCGATGCCGACGCGCTGGTCGGCCACTTCCACATCGCCCAATTGCCGGTAGATCGGATCGGAGAACGCACGTCCCCGGCGCGCCATGCCGCGATTGTCCAGCGTGAACACCACGAATCCGTGCTGCGCCATGTACTCGTCGAACAGATCCGGCCAGCTTCGCATCGCCATCTGGGCGGTGGGGCCGCCATAGAAATGCAGCATCACCGGATACTTCTTGGTGGCGTCGAAGTGCAACGGCTTGTACATGCGGTAATACAACGTCTGGCCATCGTCGGCCTTCAGCGTGCCGAACACCGGCAGCACGTGGGCCTCGTGGTAGGGCCAGTACGGGTGCTTCGCATCCAGCCGGTTCTGCTCGATCCAGGCGACGAATTCGCCGCTCGCCTTGTGCACGCTCACCTGCGGCGGCGTGACCGGATCGGAGAAGGTGTCCACGTACATGGACGCGTTGTCGGCGAAATGCGCTTCATGCCAGCCGTCGTGCTCGCTGATCCTGCGCGGATGCTGCGCATCGGAGCCGTCCAGCTTCAACGCATAGATCTGCTTGTCGGGCACGGCATCCTTGTTGGACGACACGTAGACCAGCCCGGCTTTTTCGTCCAGCGCCAGCACGCCATCCAGATTCCACGCACCCGCGCTGATCGGATGTTCCAGTTTGCCGTCCATCCCGTACAGATAAAGGTGATGCCAACCCGTGCGTTCGCTGCCCCACACGAACGCGGGCCTGCCTTTCAGGAAATGCAGATCATTGTTGAGGTTGATCCAGGTCTTCGAGGTCTCGGTCAGCAACGTGCGCTGGGCCAGCGTGGTCACGTCCACCCGTTGCAGTTCGAGCTTTTGCTGGCTGCGCTGCATGCGCTGATAGGCGAGTGCTTTCGCATTAGGCAACCAGTCCACGCGCACCAGGTAGATGTCCGCGTTCTTGCCAAGGTCAATCCAGCGCGGTTCGCCGCCGCCCGGCGCAATCAGCCCGAGCTTCACGCGCACATTGGGCTCGCCGGCAGCCGGATAGTGCTGCTCGATCACCTCGGTGCGGTCGGGGTAAACCTCGAAGCGGCGCGTCACCGGCACGTGTGAATCGTCGTAGCGCTCGAAGGCGATCAGCGAATCGTCCGGTGCCCACCAGTAGCCGCTGCGGCGATCCATTTCCTCTTGGGCCACGAACTCGGCTTCGCCGTTGTGGATGTTGCCCTTGCCGTCATGGGTCAACTGCGTGGACTTGCCGCTGGCGAGATCAATGACCCAAAGGTTCTGGTCGTGCACATAGGAAACATAATGGCCTTTCGGCGAGATCCTGGGATCGAGCGCGCTCGCGCCGTGGGTGAGTCGGCGCACCTGTCCATCGGCAAGGTCATAGAGATACAGATCCCCGTTCAATGGGATCAGCAGTCTGGAACTGTCCGGCGCCCACTGGTAGTCCACGATGCCGTGCAGCCCGGCGATGCGCGCGCGTTCGCGGCGCGCCTTTTCCGCATCCGACAACTGCTCGCCATGGGGTTCGAGTTTTTTCGAATCCACCAGCAGGCGCGTCGCGCGATCCTTCAGGTTGTATTCCCAAAGATCCAGCTGGTTCTGATCGGTGGACTTGCCGCGCAGAAAGGTGACGCTCGAACCATCCGGCGCGATCTGCAGGTTGCGCGGTGCCGGCCCGCTCAGGGACGGATCGGAGAAGATGCGCTCGATCGTCAGTTGTTGCGCGCGTGCGGTGGGAGCACCAGCCATGGCCATCGTGGTCAGCAGCAAAAGTCCCCAGTGTAGGCTCGAAAGGCGCATCGTGTTGTCCCCTTGGATGCGCTATTCAAGCGCGAAAGCCGGTCCGCGCGCCAGCCTTTCAGCGAGGCCGCTGATTGAAGAGGATCTTCCGCTCCTCGTCCGTCATCGGTCCTTCACTCCGCAGCGATTCGCCGCGCTCATAGGCGCGCTGTGTCGCCGGGCGTTGCGCGATCATGGCATGCCAGCGCTGCACTTCCGGAAAAGGGGTGAGGTCGAGCGGTGCCCTGGAATACGGATTGATCCACGGATAGCAGGCCATGTCGGCGATGGTGTATTCGTCACCGGCCACGTACTCGCGATCGCGCAGGCGCTTGTCGAGTACACCGAGCAGGCGTTCGGCCTCGTTCCTGTAGCGCTCCATTGCGTACGGAATTTTCTCTGGCGCGTAAACGTGGAAATGGCCGTACTGGCCGGTCATCGGGCCCAGGCCCGCCATCTGCCAGAACAGCCACTCGATGCAGTGCATGCGCGCACGCGGATCGGCCGGAATGAAGCGCCCGGCCTTGCCAGCCAGATAAAGCAGGATGGCGCCGGATTCGAACACACTCACCGGACCGCCACCGTCGGCCGGCGCGCGATCCACGATCGCCGGCATCTTGTTGCTCGGCGAGATCGCCAGGAATGCCGGCTCGAACTGCTCGCCCTTGCCGATATCCACGGCCTTGACCTGGTGTTGCAGCCCCGTTTCCTCCAGGAACAGCGCGACCTTGTAGCCGTTGGGGGTCGGCCAGAAGTAAAAATCGATCATGCGGGGCTCCTTGTCTGCTCGCGGCCTGCATGGGGGCGCAGCAGTGCGTGCGCAAGGTGGATCCCGTGTCATCGCATACCCGCGTGCTGCACGGGAACATTTTTGATCTGGATCCCGGCTCATCGCACATCCTTCTGCTGGCCGGGAGGGCCACCTCCTGTGGTCACTTGCCGATGCAGAAGGTCGAGAAGATCGCGCCGAGCAGATCTTCGCTGGTGAATTCGCCGGTGATTTCGCCCAGATGCTGCTGCGCCTGCCGCAACTCCTCCGCGGCGAGTTCGCCCGCACGGGCGTCGCGCAACACGCGCGCGGCCGCATCCACGTGCATCCGCGCGCGCTCCAGCGCCAGCACATGCCGTGCGCGCGCGCTGAAGGCGCCCTGCTCGGCATCGTTCGCACCGGCGTGTTGCTCCAACGCGGCACGCAGCAGATCGAGACCGGCGCCGGTCCTGGCCGACAACGCGATGACCTCCATGCCGTCGCGCATTTCGCGCGCGGGTTGTGCGTTCTCGAGATCAATCTTGTTGAGGACCACCACGCGCGCGCTCGACGACTGCGCGTCGTCCATGAGTTTCAGATCGGCCTGGAGATGTCGCGCATCAGTCACCAGCAGCACCATATCGGCGCGCGCCATTTCCGCGCGTGCGCGGCGGATGCCCTCGCCCTCGATCGCGTCATTCGACTCGCGCATACCAGCCGTGTCGGCCAGCGTGAGCACCACATCATTCAGGCGCACTTCCTCGCGCAGCACGTCGCGGGTGGTGCCGGGGATTTCCGCGACGATCGCGCGTTCCTCGGCCGCGAGTGCATTGAGCAGGCTCGACTTGCCGACGTTGGGCCGCCCGACGATCGCGACATGCAAGCCGTCGGTGAGCCGCACGCCACGGCGCGCTTCGACCAGCAAGTCGGCCAAGCGTCCGCGCAGATCATCAAGCCGCGCGTGCAGCGCGGGATCGGCCAGGAAATCAATTTCCTCTTCCGGGAAATCAATCGCGGCTTCGGTGTGCGCTCGCAATTCGATCAGCGCGCGCAGGAGCGCCTGCACGCGTGAGGAGAATTCGCCTTGCAGCGAGCGCAAGGCGGCGCGGGCCTGCGCTTCGGATCTGGAGGCGATCAGGTCGGCAATCGCTTCAGCCTGCGCAAGATCGAGTTTGCCGTTCAAGAACGCGCGCTCGGAAAATTCGCCGGCGCGCGCGGGACGCGCGCCGAACGCGCAAACCCGACGACGCAGCGCATCCAGCACCACCGGGGCACCGTGCGCGTGGAGTTCCAGCACGTGTTCGCCGGTGAAGGAATGCGGCGCTTCGAAATACAGCAGCAGCCCGCGATCAATCAGCGCGCCGCGCTCGTCCTTCAGCGCCGCGAGGCGTGCCACGCGCGGCGGCGGCACTTCGCCCAGCCACGCTCGCACGATCTGCGGCACACGCGGACCCGAGACCCGCAGTACGCCGATGCCGCCGCTGCCCGGCGGGGTTGCAATGGCAACGATCGTATCGGTCGCGGAGCCGTTCATGCCCGCTCCTGTCGGTCACGCCCGCGCGCGTGCGTCCGCCTGCTCGATCCTGCGCGTGATCACCCACTGCTGGATCACGCTGGTCAGGCCGTTGATCACGTAATACAGGGTGAGGCCGGCCGGGAAGAACGCGAACATGACCGCGAACAGGATCGGCATCACCTTCATCATCTTCGCCTGGGTCGGATCCATGCCCGCGGCAGGCGTCAGGAACTGCGTCGCGATCATCGTGATCGTGTACAGCGCCGGCAGGATGAAGTACGGATCGGGCGCGGACAGATCGTGGATCCAGCCGAAGAACGGCGCATGCCGCAGCTCCACGCTGTACATCAGCACGTAATACAGCGCGAAGAACACCGGGATCTGCACCAGGGAAGGGAGGCACCCGGCCATCGGGTTGACCTTCTCCTTCTTGTACAGCTCCATCATGGCCTGCTGCTGCTTCTGCTTGTCCTCGCCGAAGCGCTCCTTGAGTGCCTGGATGCGCGGCGTGAGCTTGCGCATCTTGGCGCCGGCCTTGAACTGCTGTTCGGTCAGCTTGAAGAACAGTGCCTTGATCAACAGCACAAGCAGGATGATCGCCACGCCCCAGTTGCCGACGAAGGCGTGGAACTTGGAGAGGATCCAGAACAACGGCTGCGCGATGACGGTAAAGACGCCGTAATCAATCGTCAGCTCCAGCCCCGGCGCGACCGTCGAGAGCGTGTCCTGCGTCTTCGGGCCCACGTACAGGCTGGCGTTCAGCGTGTCGCTGCGGCCCGGCGCGACGGTGACGCCCGGTCCGCGTGCGCGGAGCAGATAACGCGATTTGTCATCGCTGGCCGGCGGCAGCTGGGCGCTGCTGAATTGAGCCAGCTGTCCGCTCGGCGGAATCCACGCCGCGAAGAAGTAATGCTGGATCATCGCCACCCAGCCACCCTGCACTTCGCGGCTGAGCGGATCCTTTTCGAACTTGTCGAAGGCGAGTTTGTTGAATTTGTCCTGCGGGCTGTACCACGCCGCGCCGAGGAAGCTGGAGCGCTCCGGATCGTAGAACTCGAGGAAGTGCTTGGGCGGCGGCGGCGGCTCGACGCGCTCGATCTGCTCGTAGGCGTTGCCGCTCCAGTTCCGCGCGCTGCGGTTGTCGATCTGTTGCGCAAGCTCGACTACATAGCTGCCGCGCTTCAGCGTGTAGCGCTTGCTGACGCTGACGCCGGAGGGATCATGCCAGGTCAGCTCGGCGGTGACCTCGTTGGCCCCCGGCTGCATCGAGTAGGACGAGGTGCCGGCGGTGAACAGGGTCAGGTGATCGGGCGCAGGACTGCCGTCGGCACCGACCAGACCATCCTGCGCGACGAACAGCCGCTGCGGATCGTCGCTGAGCAGGCGCACCGGCGAAGTGTCGTCCTTCACCTGTTTCGGATAGGCCAGCAGATCCGCGCGCACGACGCTCCCGCCGCGCGTGTCCAGAGTCAGCCGCAACACGTCGTTGCTCAAGGTGACGTACTGGTGAGGCGCGGTGGCGGACGCCGCGGCGCTTTCCGGAATGGCGGGCGCAACGCTTGCCGCAGGCGTTGCCGCGCTGCCGGACGATGCGGGTGCGTTCGCCGCAGGTACCTCGCCGGGCGCCGCCTTCGCCGCGATGTTCGCGCCCGTGTTGGCCGTGGCGGCCGGCGCCTGCTGGGTCGTGGTCTGCACCTGCTGCGGCGCATAGTCCTGTTGCCATTGATTCCAGATCAGCCAGGCAACGAACAGCAGCGCCACGACCAGCAGGGTTCGCGTTTGATTGATCACTTGGGAAAACTCTGATTGTTGCGGTGAATATTCGCGCCAGTCCGCCGGCGCGCTATCGAATCGTTGCCGCAGGATCCGATCGCTCCATGCACTGAAGAGCGGGATCAGGGATAAAGTGACCCAGCGCCTGCAGGGTCAATCCGCGATTGTGCCGGGCGCGGCGGCATGCTTCAACGGTTTGAGCCGGAACCACGCGGCATCCAGATCCGCCCGCAGCGCCTCAGCCGCCGCAGTGGCGGCCTGCTGGCGCGCGATCAGGAGCAGGTCATATGCGGGCAGGCGCGAGCGGACAAGACGAAAAGACTCGCGCGCATTGCGCTTGATGCGGTTGCGGTCCACCGCGCGCTTGGAGACACGTCGCGAAACCGCCAGGCCCATCCGCGCGAATTCCGCATCGCTCGCGCGATAGCGGATCAGAAAAAAACGCGTGTCGAGTCTGCCCGGCGCGTGCCGCAGGGCGGCAAAATCGGCGGCCCTGCGCAGCCGCACGGCGGGCGGCAGGCCCGTCACCGTGGCCATTCCGGAAAGAGAATCGTCCCGCACCTGCGCTTCTGTCCTCTCGAGTCGAGAGGATGGAAGCCTCTGCGCTGCAAAGGGTTCGGGAGTTGTGGAAGCGAGGCGCAGGCCATCGGAGCCAGTGAGACTCCGCGCTCGGGAGCGCCTTTAGGGGATCAGACGCTTGCGGCCCTTGGCGCGGCGGGCAGCCAGCACCTTGCGGCCGTCGGCGGTCGCCATGCGGGCGCGGAAACCATGGGTGCGGGCGCGCTTGAGCCGGCTGGGCTGGTAGGTGCGTTTCATGAAAATCTCCGGAGCCGCCGCATGGGAGCACGCCCGCGCGGCATTCGTGAAAAAAGACGTGGGATGCTACGTGCGGCACGCGTGCGTGTCAAGCAGGATCAGGCTTTTACGACCCCTGCGCAGCGGCGGGAATCCTTCTGCACGATGCTAGACTGCCGGTTTGTTTGTGGGTGCGTCAATGCAACACCTTCCTTTTCCTTGCGAGCTGCCATGAGCGATTTGTGGCGGCGCTGCCTGCAACGCCTCGAGGCCGAGCTGGGCGAGCAGACTCTGCATACCTGGCTGCACCCGCTGCAGGCGCGTGAAGACGATGACGGCCTGCAGTTGTTCGCGCCGAACACTTATGCGGTGGAACGAGTGCGCGGTGAGTATCTCCCGCAGATCGAGATGGCGCTCAAGGATGTGGCCGGGCGTGCAATCCCGGTGCGGCTGGAAGTCGGCTCTCTCACGCCGGCGGCGAACGCAAGGGAGAACGCTCCCACGCACGAACCGGCGCAGCAGACCCATCTCGATCCGCACTACACCTTCGACAACTTCGTCGAGGGCAAGTCCAACCAGCTCGGCAAGGCCGCGGCCATGCAGGTGGCGCAGAATCCGGGCCGCGCCTACAACCCGCTGCTGCTCTACGGCGGCACCGGCCTGGGCAAAACGCACCTGATGCAGGCGGCCGGCAACCTGATGCGGCAGTGCAATCCGGGCATGAAACTCCTGTACGTGCACTCGGAGCGCTTCACCAGCATGATGATCGAGGCGCTGCGCACCAAGAACATGGATGATTTCAAGCGTCGCTTCCGCTCGGTGGATGCGCTGCTGATAGACGACATCCAGTTCTTCGGCGGCAAGGACACCACCCAGGAAGAGTTTTTCCACACCTTCAACACGCTGGTGGAAGGCAAGCAGCAGATCATCCTGACCTGCGATCGCTATCCGCGGGAAGTGGAAAATCTGGAGCCGCGCCTGAAGTCGCGGTTGAACTGGGGCTTGTCCGTCGCGATCGAGCCGCCGGATTTCGAAACGCGCGCGGCGATCCTGCTGGAGAAGGCGAGGATGCGCGGCATGCGCATGCCGGAAGATGTCGCCATGCTGCTGGCGCGGCGCATCCGCACCAATGTGCGCGATCTGGAAGGCGCGCTCAACACCGTCGCCGCGCGGGCGAATTTCTTCGGTCGCGAGATCTCGCTGGAATTCGTGCAGGAGACCCTGAGTGATCTGCTGCGCGTGCACGCGCAGGCGATCACCATCCCCAACATCCAGAAGACCGTTGCGGACTACTATCAGGTGCGACTGTCGGATCTGCTCTCCAAGAGCCGGGTGCGTTCACTGGCACGACCGCGGCAACTGGCAATGGCGCTGGCCAAGGAGCTGACCGAACACAGTCTGCCGGAAATCGGCGAGGCCTTCGGGGGACGCGACCACACCACGGTGCTGCACGCATGCCGCACCATCCGCGCGCTGCGCGACAACGATATGCGTGTACACCAGGATTGGGACAAATTGATCCGTATACTTACGGGTTAAGGGGAATTGAAAAGCGGGTGAAAAGCGGCGGAAGGGCTGTGGACAGATTGTGCAAAGCACCGGGGGCAGGTCTTGCCCACAATCCTTCCACAGCGCAGCACGGCTTCCGTCAACAGGATGGCTTCAAGTAAGTTGTTGCTTCGTAACTGTTTCCAGGCCTTATCAAGATAATCACAACGCCTGCTACTGCTGTTTTATCTACATCTCGCAAAGGAGCGGGGGACCAGCCATGCGTTTCAGCATTCAACGAGAAGCCTTGCTCAACCCTCTCCAGCAGGTAGTGGGGGTAGTTGAACGCCGACAGACCCTGCCGGTCCTGGCCAACCTGCTGGTGCAGGTGGAACAGGGCCGCTTGACACTGACGGGTACCGATCTCGAGGTGGAGATGCGTGCGAGCATCGCCGTCGAGAATGGTGATGAGGGCGCGACCACCATTCCCGCGCGCAAGCTGTTCGATATCGTGCGCGCGCTGGCGGATGGCTCGCAGCTGGACTTCAAGCTCAATGGTGACCGCGTGGCGGTGCACGCCGGGCGCAGCCGGTTCACGCTCGCCACCTTGCCGGCCGAAGAGTTCCCCACCATTGATTCGATCGAGCTGGTGGACAAGGTGCAGTTGCCGGAGGCGACCCTGAAGGAGCTGATGGAACGCACGGCCTTTGCGATGGCCAATCAGGACGTGCGTTACTACTTGAACGGCATGTTGCTGGACCTGCGCGATGCCGGATTGCGTTGCGTGGCGACCGACGGTCATCGGCTGGCGCTGGCTGAAACCCGGCTGGACAAGAAGGTCAGCGCCAACCGGCAGATCATCATTCCGCGCAAAGGCGTCATGGAACTGCTGGGCCTGTTCGGCAACGATGAGGGCGAAGTCACCATCGAGTTTGCGCGCAACCATCTGCGTGTGCGCCGCAACGATGTGATATTCACGTCCAAGCTGATTGACGGTCGCTTCCCGGATTACGAGGCCGTGATCCCGCTGGGCGCCGACAAGCTGCTGTACCTGGACCGCGAAGCCCTGCGTGGCGCGTTGCAGCGCGCTGCGATCCTGTCCAATGAGAAATACCGCGGGGTGCGGCTGGAAATCAGTCCGGGGCGTCTGCGGATCGTGGCGCACAATCCGGAGCAGGAAGAAGCGGTGGAAGAGCTTGAGGCGGAAACGTCTGTGAACGACCTCGCAATTGGTTTCAACGTCGTCTATCTTCTGGATGCTTTGAGTTCCTTGGGCGATGAGCGGGTACGCCTGCAATTGCGGGATGCTCAGTCAAGCTGCCTGTTGCAGGGAGCCGAACACGAGCACGTCCGGCACGTGGTAATGCCACTGCGCCTTTGACGGCCCGGGCTCCATTCGCCCGATTGCCTGCTCAATCCATGTGCGCCCGCCACCCTCGCCGAATTCCCGCTCCGCGAGGGGTTGGCGGCGCCGGGGACGCAAGCGGACGCGGAACAAGAGCGACCTCATCCCGTCGAAGAACACATAAGCAAGCCGGAGCATGAGAATTGATCTGCTCCGCGCCCACCACCTGCGCTGCTTCGACGCGGTGGAGGTCGCGCCCGGCCCGCGCCTCAACTGGCTGATCGGCCCCAACGGGGCCGGCAAGACCAGCGTTCTGGAAGCCGTCTATCTGCTTTCGCACGGACACTCTTTTCGCGCGGGCGCGCGCGATGCGCTGGTCCAGAGAGATCACCCGGGGTTCGACCTGTTCGCGGAACTGAGCCACAGGGATTCCAGGCACCGGCTCGGATTGGGCCGCAGGGGCGGGGAATGGCAGGTCCAGATTGATGGGGAGCCGCGTGCCACGCTGTCACCCTTGCTGGAGCTATGCGCGGTCGTGTGCTTTGAGCCCGGCAGCCATGCCCTGATCACGGGAGCGGCAGAACAGCGCCGGCGCTTTCTCGATTGGGGAGTGTTCCATGTGGAACATCTCAGCCTGGACCTCTGGCGTGACTATCGGCGCGCGCTGCGCCAACGTAATGCGCTCTTGAAACAGGAGGGCGCCGGCGATCGATTCGGGTTCTGGGAAGCCGAGCTTGGGCGCCTCGGCGAGCGCATTGACCAGGACC
>Ga0068855_100006067_pt1 | contig 14733 bp, 12 predicted proteins | sample KBSCornC52_FD_66592 | JGI IMG/M metagenome (GOLD analysis project Ga0068855, IMG submission 66592) | Corn rhizosphere microbial communities from Kellogg Biological Station, Michigan, USA - KBS Corn C5-2 | ecosystem: Host-associated > Plants > Roots > Rhizosphere > Soil ... | reverse complement strand
ACGTACGAGAGTGCGATGCAAGCGCGCTGCTGTTGAGAAAGCGCTTGCATGCAATGTCCGAGTGCCGCGCGCATCTTGTCGGTGACGGACGTGTCCAATTCGGAGTCACTCGAATCGTCCGATATCTCGGACTCGATTGCGGGCACGGCGTCGATGGAAACGAGTTGCCGCTGACTGCGCAGCATGTCGATGGCGCGGTTGCGTGCAATCGATACCAGCCAAGCCATCCCTCGGCCGCGATACGCTTCGTATTGATTGGCGCGCTGCCACACCCGCACGATGACATCCTGTAGCGCTTCTTCAGCTAGCGCGCGGCGCTTCAGTAAACGCAACAAGATGCCGAGCAACTTGGGAGCGACGAGCTGATACAGCTCGTTCAATGCCTTGGCGTCGCGCAGGGCGCAACGGCCGAGCAGTGATTCCACCTGATCATAAGCGTCCGCATCGCTCATTTCGGTACGGGTCCAGTTCGAGTCTTCCATTTGCCGTACATACGTAGCCGCGGGGCTTTTGGATGCACCCCACCGGCTACACAGCTTAGTCCCCCTCTCCCGCTTGCGGGAGAGGGCCGGGGTGAGGGAATCAGGCGCGAGCATGCATCCGATCTTCGAGTCGCCTCGTAAGTAACCCCGTCAACAACGCTCGGCAGTCGCCGAGTCACTACCGGGGATATTTAGGAGAGACTCCCATGACACACACTTTCAAATCGGCCGTCATTGCCGGTGCAGCCATGCTCGTTCCGCTGCTTGCCTCTGCGTCCAGTCACCGCGAAGCACCCAACATTACGCGCATGCCGGCGGTGGATTCTACCGACTTCTATGCCTTCATGAGTTACGAGCCCGGCCGCAGCGATTACGTCACGCTGATCGCCAACTACGTGCCTCTGCAAGACCCGTACGGTGGGCCCAACTATTTTGCGCTCGACCCGACCGCGCTCTATGAAATTCATGTCGACAACAACGGCGATGCCAAAGAGGACATCACGTTTCAGTTCAAATTCGACAACGACTTGGCTAACAACGGCCGTGGTCTCGCGGTGCCCGTCGGCACGAACGGCGACATGAAGTCGGTGGCGGTGCCGCTGAAAAATATCGGCACGGTCGGTGTCAACAACAACGGTGCGCTCAACTTCGTCGAGAAATACTCTCTCAACGTCGTGCGTGGCGACCGCCGCTCCGGCAACGGCGGCGCAGTGGTGAATCGCCAAGATGGCAGCCGTGTCTTCGGCAAGCCCTATGACTTCGTCGGCACGAAGACCTTCGGCAGCCCCACTGCCTATGAGAACTATGCGCGCCAGTTCGTCTACGACGTGAACATTCCGGGCTGCTCGGCGCCCGGCAAAGTCTTCGTGGGCCAACGCCACGAATCCTTCGTCGTCAATCTCGGCCGAGTATTCGATCTCGTGAATCTGGTGCCCATCGATGCGAGTAGCGGCTTTCCCGGCGGCATCACGCAAAACAAAGCCAACGACGAAATCGCGGACAAGAACATCACAACCATCGCTCTCGAAGTACAGAAAGACTGTTTGACTGGGAGCGGCAACGGGGTCATCGGCGCGTGGACGACAGCGAGCTTGCGTCAGGCGCGCATCTTGAATCCGCATCCGACTTTCGAAACACCGGAAATCAATGGCGGCGCCTACACGCAAGTGTCGAGGTTGGGAATGCCTTTGGTGAACGAACTGGTGATCGGCCTTCCGGACAAGGATCGTTTCTCCGCCAGCGAGCCCAAGAACGACTCCCAGTTTGCAACGTATGTAACGCATCCGTCGTTGCCGGCGTTGATCAACGTTCTGTTCCGCGACGCGGTCAACGGCGCGCTCGGCGCAAACATCGCCGACCTCGCGCCGAACAATATTCCGCGCAACGATTTGGTCACGGCGTTTCTGACAGGCTTTGCCGGCGTGAATCAATTAGCGCAGGTGACGCCGTCCGAAATGCAACGGCTCAATACGCGCATCGCGCCGACGACGAAGGAGAATCAAAACACCTTGGGTGTTGCAGCCGGCGATCTCGCCGGATTTCCGAATGGACGCCGCCCCGGCGATGACGTTGTCGACGTTGCGCTGCGCGTCGTCATGGGCGCTCTTTGCTATCCACTCCCGATCAATGGCCAGCCCACGGACCTTGGTCTGTGCAAACCTGCGAATGCGCCGGTCGGCAATGTGCCGCTCACGGACGGCGCACCGATCAGCTCTGCGGATTTCGACGATCACTTTCCGTATCTCGTGACTCCGCTTCCCGGCGCGAGCAACTGATCGGTTTCGACTGCAGAAAAGAGGAGCGTTCATCATGAATAAGAGGCAACTAGCACTTTGCACCACGAGCTTGGCCGCCGCATTCGCGGTGGCCGGCTGCGGCGGAGGCGGTGATCACAGTACCACCACGCCGCAGCAATCGACGCAGCCGACGCCTGCGATCAACTTCACGTCTTGGTCCAAGCAAACGGTGTTCGGTCAGTCGGAGATGTCGACGCCTGTCGAACTAGAGGATCTGAAGTTCAACTTCGACGGCGATGACGATCCGGCGGCTTATGTGGACGTACTGCCGGCCGCATCGTGAGAAAGATCTGATGCGTTCGTCACGCCCACAAAACGATGCAACACGGCTTCGCTTCGGCGTGGCCGTGATTGCATTCTTCCTAACGGCAGCGGCATGGGCTACTCCTTATCGTCCTTCGTCTCCAGACGAGGTGCTGTTGGAGTTGGACGGCGCTGCGCAACGGGCTGTTAGCAACAGCGCTGCGTTACGCACAGCGGCAGCATCTCGAGCAGATCCGAATGCGTCGGCAATCATCGCGCAAGAGTTCATCGATCTGGGCCGCTCCCAGAACGACGAACGCTACTTCGGTTACGCAGCCGCTGCATTGCAGCCTTGGAGTGCACGGCGCGATGTGCCCGTCCAACTAGCTATATTGCAAGCTGATATTGCCCAACATCAGCATCGCTTCACGGAAGCGTTGCGGATGCTCGATGATGTCATCGCGCGCGATGGAAAAAATGCACGCGCACGTCTGATGCGCGCAACGTTGCAAATGACCCAAGGTCAACCGCAACTCGCGCTGCGTGATTGTCAGAGGCTGCTTGTCTTGCAAGCGTCGTTCGCGGCGACCGTTTGCATCGCCCAAGCCAGCAGTCTCAACGGCAAGCTCGCCGCGAGTTATCGGTTATTGAGCGACACGTTGCGACAGCCGGTTGTGGCTGGAAACGCCGACCAGTACGCATGGGCTTTCGGTGTTGCAGGGGAAATGGCGGAGCGGCTCGGTGATTCGGAGGCCGTGGAAATCTGGCTGCGAAAAGCTATCGAACTCATGCCGACGGATTTGGTTTCGCGTTTGCAGCTTTGCGATGTGCTGCTTCGGAGAGGTCAAGCACAAGCCGTTGCGAGCCTTCTCGAAGACGCACCGGCGTCGGAGCCGGTGTTATTGCGCCGTGCTTTAGCAGAGCAATATCTGGCTGGCACCAAAGCGCTAGACGATTGGAACGAGGCAAAGAGTCGTAGCGAGCAACTCGGCATTCGCTTGCATCTTCGCGAGCTTGCTCGGGGGCAGCTAGAACTGTTGCATCAACCTCAGAGAGCATTCGAGACCGCACGGCAAAACTGGGCTGTGCAGAGAGAGCCTGCGGATGCGCGCATTCTCGCGCTGACAGCCCGAGCAGTCGGCAATCGAGAGACATTGCGACAATTGGCTCAATGGCGGGACGAACTGCGTCTGGAAGATGCGGGGCTCGTGTTATGAGCGGTTTCTTCCCCAAGCTATTCGTGATACTGCTCTCGATCGTATTCATCGGTGTGGGTACGGCGGCTGCGCACAGCGTAGGCACGAGCTACGTGCGTATCGAGCAGTCCTCGGACGCAACGATTTCGAATGTGCGTGTCGATTTGAGTTTGCGCGATCTCGCCTTCGCGGTCGGTATCGATGCCAATCGAGATGGGCGGATCACTTGGGGCGAAGTGCTGCAACAAAGTCCTTCGCTTGTGAGCTACGTTACAAGCAATCTCACGATCACGCGGGGCGAGCGGCATTGCGTGCTCGACGCGCCCACGATATCGATCGATCGACATTCCGACGGACCTTACGCCGTCGTGATTCTGAACATGAAGTGTCCTACAGAGGGATTACTTGCAGTTCGGTCGAATATGATGTTCGACATCGATGCAGGCCATCGATCATTACTCAGTGTCGTCGGCCCGGTTTCGCAAACCCTTACGGTGCTCACAATCGATTCGAGAATCTGGAAACAATCGGCCGCTGACAGCGGACGCTGGAGTGCGTTCCTGCGATTCGTTGTGCAGGGTGTGTGGCATATCTGGACAGGCTTCGATCATTTGGCTTTCTTGTTGTTGCTGTTGCTGCCTCTCGCGCGACCTGGCGCACTGTCCGCATCGCGTTCCAGCGGGAACATCGCGAGAGCCGTGTTCCGCGTCGTGACTGCATTCACCGCAGCGCATTCGATCACGTTGGCTTGTGCCGCATTCGACTACATCCACTTGCCGTCGAAATGGGTGGAGTCCGCAATCGCGGTAACGATCGTCATCACCGGGATAGCGAACTTCTATGAGCGTACGGCACGATTCGGCATGGCTGTCGCTTTCGGCTTCGGTTTGATTCACGGTTTAGGCTTCGCGAGCGCGCTTGCCGACATCACCTCGAACGCAACCCATCGGCTCTTGCCGCTAGTGGGGTTCAATCTCGGAGTGGAAATCGGACAATTGGCGGTGGTCGCCGCGCTATTCCCCATTCTGTTTCTCAACCGTGGCTCCGACGTATGGAGGCGACATGCCGTCACAGCGTGCTCGCTCGCAATCACGGCACTCGGCATGGCGTGGCTCATACAGCGGGTGGCTTCATGATCGGACCCAGCAGCGGAATGATTGCGCGTTAGCACCGGCTGAGTGGACGACGCTGACTACGCAGCGCGTCTGACTTGTTGCTGAGTCACTTGCCGCACGATGCCAATGGATTCAACAGGCGCATGCTCTGCTGTTTGCATCGAGAAAGCACCGATGGCGGACATCATCTGCTGCGATTGCTGTTGAAGAGAGTGTGCGGTTTCCTTCAGCTCCTGAGCCATGTGGGCGTCTTGCTGAGTGATCTCGTCCATTTGTAGCACGGCTTTGTTGATCTGCTCGACGCCCATGGATTGTTCCCGACTTGCGACTTCGATGTCGGCGATGACTTCGCTGACGCGTTTCACCGCCTCGACGACTTGCCGCATGGACGTTTCGGCGTCGCGGGCCAGCTCGCTGCCGCGCGTTACCGTACCGCTCGAACTCTCGATCAATTCTCTGATTTCCTTTGCGGAAGCAGCGGAACGCTGCGCGAGATTGCGGACTTCCTGCGCGACCACCGCGAATCCACGACCTTGATCGCCGGCGCGAGCCGCTTCGACGGCTGCATTCAGAGCGAGCAGGTTGGTTTGGAAAGCGATACCGTCGATGATGCCGACGATCTCGCCGATGCGCTTCGATGCGTCGGCGATCTCGTTCATAGTGTGGAACACTTCGCTCACGACGCCGCGTCCGCGTACGGTCGCATCTGAAGATTGCTGCGCAATGTTCGCAGCTTGACGAGCGTTTTCGGTATTACGAGTCACCGTGGCTGTAAGTTGTTCCAACGATGCCGCTGTTTCCTCCAAGCTCGCCGCATGTTCGCTCGTGCGATCGGACAACTGCGTGTTGGATGCGACCACATCGCTCACGCCATTACGCACCGTTGCCGCCGCATTCAAATTGTCCTTGAGCACGCCGTCGAGCTTGACGCGTAACTGTTCGAGCGTGCGCGCCACTGCGATGATGCAAGAGACACCTTCGTCGGTGATTCGTGTGCGAGTGTCGCCGCTCAACAAGCTGAATGTTGCCTTCTGTAGCGCGATGAGCGGCCGCACGACATTGAGCTGTATATAGACAAGATTGGCGAAACTCGTAAATGCCCCGAGCAAGCACGTGGCGGCTGTCCAGCCCCACCCGGAAGTCGTGCAGCGTTCGATCGCGAGTTCCGCGAACAACAACGTAAGAAAGCCCTGTATCCAATACGTTCCGGTTTTGAGCGAAGGATTCATCGCGCGCTTGAATGCGCCGAACCATGACGTGTCGACCACGCGGCCTTGCTGGATCTTGAGTGCTCCCGCCCGTCCACTGCGAATGGCTGCGTATACGCGTTCCGCGGCATATATTTCTTCGCGCGCCGGCTTCACGCGCACGGACATGTAGCCTGTGACGTGACTGCCTTCCATCATCGGCGTCACGTTCGCACGCACCCAGTAGAAACCGCCGGACTTGCGGCGATTCTTCACCAAGCCCGTCCAGCTGCGGCCGCTGCGAATGGTGTCCCAAAGATCTGCAAACGCCTCCTTGGGCATGTCTGGATGTCGCACGATGTTTTGCGGCTGACCGAGGCATTCGTGCAGAGAAAATTCGCTGCTCGTGAGAAATGCAGGATTGGCGTAAGTGATGCGGCTGCTGGGGTCGGTGTGGGTAATGATCACCTCGTCTTCCGGCAATACGTATTCTGAGTTGTTGGTGGGCCCATGGGTACGCATAGTGAGTCTTCTCTGGTCGCGCAGTAGCGATCGCAAAATAGATAAGCGCACGAATCGTGCGGCTCTGCTATCGACGTGGATGTTGCACACTTGAGCTTACGTTTCCCCTATGCGTAATGTACCTAGCCGCCGCGAGGGCCCGATGGCCGAGTTGGGAAAGCCCGCCATGCAGCGAGGAGGCGATGGAGTAGGAATACGTTCCACGCAGGCACCCTTCGTGTCCGCAATGTCCGTCTTGCGACACTCCCGTACTAAGCCGACGATGACTGTCCTCGGAAAACACTCCCATGTCCGTGGGTTCACTACGGGGAGGTTGTCATGCTGCAGCAGTGCCACACACGCACGCCGTCGTTCGTTGGATTCGCTTGCGCCCACTGCGGCCATCCCATTCCACTGATACCCAAAACCTCGGCGTCGCTGGTTGCCGCTCTCAAGACCGCGCGCATCACCGTCTTTGCGCATTGTGAGCATTGCGATCACAACGACAGTTATCCCTCTTCTTTGGCGGAAGGATTTGGCGACAGCAAAGCGCCAGTGATTGCCGTGCCGAGCTTGAGAGACGCGTGCTTAGAGCGCATTGCGCATCTCGAAAGTCACATTGCAGTGGGGCACGAGGTCATCGAGGCGCAGATCCGCATCATCGGCGATCTCGAGAGTCTCGGTCGCGGCACCGGTCGAGCGAAAAGACTGTTACAAACATTCGAGCAAAACATGCTGCAGCGCCGAGCCACGATACGCGAGCTGCGCTTTCGTATGCGTCAAATGGACGGACGGAGCGAGATCCATTTGCACGGCAGCCATCCACAATAAGCTGTGGTATGGCATTGCTTTTCGCGGCAGTTCACAAGCTGTGCAAGGAGTGCCACGCTCGCAGCAGTTCTGCGACGCTCCACGCCTGAGCGATGCATCCATGCGGCTTGTGAGGCGGCTCCGCGTCGAAGATCTCGCTCACGCTGCCGAAACCGTGCTGGCATAGATGATCGTGAAATCCTGCCAGCATCTGCTTGGCCTGTTTTTTATCGGCGTGCACTTTTAGCCAGGCATCGATGAAGTGTCCCATGAGCCATGGCCACACAGTGCCTTGATGGTAGGCGGCGTCACGAGAGCGCAAATCTCCTTGGTAGGTGCGCTTGTAGTCCGGATGATCCGCACTCAATGTGCGTAGACCGAACGGAGTGAGCAATCGCTTCTGCACGCCGTCGATGACGACTTGCCACCGCTCGCGATCCAGTATTTCGTGAGGCAGAGAGATCGCGAAGAGTTGATTGGGTCGAAAGGCTGCGTCGTCGCCTTGAGGTCCATCGATGACATCGAAGAGTGCTTGGGCGCTCTCGTTCCAAAAACGTCGGTTGAAGGAGGCGCGTGCACGCTCGGCGTGTTCGCGATAGAGGGCGGGTGCATGACCCAGCGATTCGCTCCAGTTCTGCATCAGGCGCAACGCGTTATACCAAAGCGCCTGAATCTCCACGGGTTTGCCGCGACGAGGTGTCACCACCCAATCGCCGACCTTCGCATCCATCCAAGTGAGCTGATAGCCTTCGGCACCGGCACTGAGGAGCCCGTCTTCCGCAGCTTTGATGCCGAAGAGCGTGCCTTGTAAATGCTTTTCGATGCTGCCTGCCAAGACCGGATACAGTTGTTGCAACAGAGCTTGATCTTGCGTGCTGCTCAGGTATCGATGAATCGCCTGAAAATACCAAAGCGTCGCGTCGGCCGTGTGATACAACCCCTCACGTTCGCCTTCGGGAAAAAGATTGGGCAGCAGACCTTCGTGCATGTAGCGTGAGAATGTCTCCAGAATCGCTCGAGCTTCACGCTCACGGCCCGTACACAAGGTCAGCCCCTCGAGACTGATCATCGTGTCGCGCCCCCAATCGGCGAACCAGTGATACCCCGCGATCACGGTCTGCGCATGCGAACCAGCTGCTTCAGCTAACACCGATTCCTCAAAGCGACTACCGGGCAATGTTACGAATTGATCGGCTGCCATGGTGAGTTGCGCGGCGAACGAATCTCCGTGCGGTTTTTGCGCCGTCAGCAGCAGATTCTCTGCACGGCGGCTTTCCGCATCGAATGCGGCCAACACATCGAAGTCGAGACTCTCCCAGGACTGTGTAGTGGCCACGAACGCGACAGGCTCTTGAGCGGTCAACGACGTCGTGAAGTAGCCGGGACTGAACGCGCGCTCCTCGGCTGGATAGCCGTGCGTGAATTCGAGCCGCAGCCAGTGTGTCTCTTCCACGGATTCCGCAACGAACACAGCGGGCTTCGGCGATACGCACATTCGCAACTTCAAAGCACCTTCGCGCGTGTGTATTTCGTGCCTTCCCTGCACCACGATCAGCGTAAACGGATCGGCGATCGCAGTCTGGGGATCTGCATCATGGCGTCTGAATGCCGTATAGGGACGGAGTTTCAATCGCACAGGCTCGCCTCGCAGCATGCGATAGACGACACACGCCGTGTTTTGGTTGTGAGGCATGACGATGGATCGTTCCATGGAGGCAACCCCGAAATCGTACGTCCAGGTTGCGATGTGTTTTTCGAGCCGGAAGCGTTGTAAGTAACGATGCGCTTCGCCGGAAAATTTGGTGGCGGAGAATTCCGCTCCGCCCAGGTGATGCCATTGGCCGTTGCACAGCACTTGTTCGTCGTAGCGCGAGATCATCACGTGCCGGCCCTTGGGCAAACTCAGGTTGGGCACGAACAAGCCGTGATATTTACGCGTCGGCGGACCGAGCAGTGTTCCCGATGCGTAACCGCCGAGGCCGTTGGTCAGAATCCATTCGCGCTCGCGCAGCAGCGCCGGATCGTCTCCCGCGGACCAATGCAGCACCAGCTCATGAGCGGTCATGGCTATCCTCATCTTTGACGGCGGCATAGAGAAGCGCCGACTCGCCCGGAAAGCGCCATTCGCCTCCGGCCAGGGCCGAGACGGTACCTGTCCCGCCGAATTGCGGGTCCTCGCTTGCGAAGCGCAACTCCCACCGATGCAAATAAGGAGGTGCAAGGAGGGGTTCCGGCGCAGGTGCAAATAAAAATTCCGTTCCGAGATTGACCACGAGCAGACGGTCGCCGTCGCCGAACCAACGCAGCGCGAAAGCATGGTCGTTGATGACACATGAATCGAAACCCTGCATGCCTTGCTTCGCTAGCACAGAGTCGTTGCGCCGCAGATCGAGGAGCGCACGATGCAGAGCCAACACCGCCGCATGCGTTTCGCATTCATGCCAATTGAGTTTGCATGCTTGCAAAGTCTCGATTGCCGCGGGATCGGCGATTCGCTCATCCATGCGAGGATCAGCGAGGCTCGGAAACTGGGACAAGAATTTACGCCGGCCGTTGCGAACGACATCGCGGAGTTCGCCACTCATGTCGGCGAGAAACGTAAACGGAGTGGAGGAGCCGAATTCCTGACCCATGAACAGCATGGGTGTTTGCGGCGCGAGCAAGAGTAGAGTGGTCGCGGCGCGATAGCGTGCGGGGCTCGTCAAAGCGTGCAAGCGAGTGCCTGTGCCGGAGTTCGCGACTTGATCGTGGTTTTGGATGTAATTCACGAAATTCCACGGCGGCCTGCGCAGCTGCTGCCCGCGAGCCTTCTTCTGCCAGTAATAGTATTGCCCTTGAAACAAATAGCCGTGCTTCGCGGTCGAGACGAATTCGTGTGCGCGCCCCAGGTAGTCATGAAAATAAGCTTCCCGGCGTCCGGTGAGTGCGACGTGCGCACAGTGATGGAAATCATCGTTCCACATCGCATCGAAGCCCATGCCGCCCTGCTCAATGGGCAACAATTGACGAGTATCCTGCGGTTCGTTTTCGGCAATGACGATGATGGATCGCGGCGCTGCTGCTTCGCGCGTGAGCTGTGTGAGCTCGCTCAGAATGTGGGTTTCGCTCGCATCGTGAATGCTCTGCGTGGCATCGAGGCGTAAGCCGTCGAGATGGAAATCCCGAATCCAATAGGTCGCGTTCGCGAGGATGAAGTCGCGAACGGGCGTGGCGTTTTCGCTGTCGACGTTGAAACACCGGCCCCATTCGTTGGGATACTTGTCCGTGAAATAGTCGCGGCTGTACTCGGATAGATGATTGCCGCTTGGTCCGAGATGGTTGTATACCACGTCCAAAATCACCGCGATGCCCGCTCGGTGAGCGCTATCGACGAACCGCTTGAGCGCGTCGTACTCGCCGTAAACGTGATAGGGAGCGAATAACAACACGCCGTCGTATCCCCAGTTCCATCGTCCATTGCATTCGGCGAGCGGCATGAGCTCGATGACAGTAATACCGAGAGAGCGCAAGTGTTCTAATTTTGCGCACGCGGCATCGAGCGTTCCTGCAGGAGTGAACGTGCCTACATGGAGTTCGTAGAGAACTTGTCCGCGGATCTCCACGCCGCGCCAATGTCGATCGGCCCATTCGTACTTGTCCGTGTCGACGATCGCAGAGGGACCGTGAGGCCCGGATGGCTGATACTTGGAACAGGGATCGGGATAACTCTTCGCGCCGTCGATGCGATATTTGTAAGTGGCACCTTCACGGATGCCTGTCGCGCTCGCGACGAAATAACCGTCCTCGGCGCGGTGCATCCGAATCTTGATCGAGCGCGGTGCTTCGATGACGACGTCGACAGCCTGTGCCCGGGGAGCCCACACCCGGAATTCCACACTTTCGTCCCGTAAAGTCGCACCGAGAGGGGGAAGAGAACTTCTGCCCAGCATGGACAGGACACTGTGACGAAGGTCGCCTCTGCCCTATTTCTTCTTCGATTTCGTACGCCGACGACGGGGCACTTTCGCGCCGGAACGTCTCGCTTCGGACAATCCGATCGCAATCGCCTGTTTGCGACTCTTCACTTTGCGTCCCGAGCGGCCGCTGCGAAGCGTTCCGCGTTTGCGCTCGTGCATGGCGCGCTTCACTTTCTGGGAGGCTTTTTTGCTGTATCTAGGCATGGTTAGTCCCTCGGTTGACCAAAAATCAACGACTAAGGAAATCGATAGTTCCCCTCCCGTCTGGAGTGCGCTTTCGATCCGCAAAATTTTTTTCGCGATCGAGAATAAATCGAACAGCGGCCTGATCTCCTACGCAAACATCACGCGAGGAGACTCGACATGGCCCACGACGAATCGAAGCTTTCACGGCGCAACGCTCTCAAATGCCTGGCATTTGGCGGAGCAGGAACCCTCTTTACGCTTTCCGGCGGCGTTTTCTTACCGCTCGATCTGGCTGCCGCCGCTCAAGGAACAGCGAAAGGCGTGGGTAGGCCTTTGTTCGTGCAGATCAGCGATACGCATATCGGCTTTCACAAGGATGCGAATCCGGATGTGAGCGGCACGCTGTCGAAGACGATCGATTTCGTCAACGCCCTGCCTGCGGCTCCCGAATTCATCATTCACACCGGCGATATCACACATCTCTCGAAGGCAGAGGAATTCGATGTCGCGCAAAGTTTGCTTTCGAAATTCCGTGTGAGCGAGTTGCATACGACGCCTGGCGAACACGATACGGCCGATCCCGGCGTCAAGGAATACTTCAATAGATTCGGCGCCGCCTCGAACAACAAGGGGTATTACAGTTTCGATCACGCCGGAGTTCACTTCGTGAGCCTCATCAACGTGCTCAATGCAGGCGACGGCGGGGCAGGGTCTCTGGGGGCCGAACAGCTTTCGTGGTTGAAGTCCGATTTAGCGGCTCGATCATCAAGCACGCCCGTTGTGGTGTTCGCGCACATGCCGCTTTGGACGGTGTATCAACCTTGGGGATGGGGAACGACTGACTCCGATCAGTTGGCTGCGCTGTTGCGTCGATTTGGATCCGTGACCGTTCTCAACGGACACATTCATCAGATCGCGCAGAAAGTCGAGGGCAACATCACCTTTCACACGGCACGTTCCACAGCGTATCCGCAACCTGCGCCGGGAGTCGGTCCAGGTCCAGGTCCGTTGGTCGTCCCGCCGGATCGGTTGGCGGCAGCGCTCGGCATCACAAGTGTGACGCTACAGATGCATCCGCGAACACTACAGCTCAGCGACAGCAGTCTCGGCTGAATTCATGAGGCGCGATCCGATGCTATCTCATAAAGTTCGTTGTGCGATTGTTTTGATTGCATCGACCGTAAGCCGCCCGGTTCTCGCAGACGTACCGTCTGCGAGCCGAGCCGCCGGCGATCCCGCTCATGGAAAGGCGGTGTATGCAGTGTGCATGGGTTGTCACTCGTTGGATGAGAACGACGTCGGACCCAAACATCGCGGCGTCATCGGCCGCGTTGCCGGCTCGGTGCCTGGATATGCCTATTCGCAAGCCTTGAAAGATTCGGGTATCACCTGGAATCAGGAAACTCTGGACCGTTGGCTGGCGAACCCCCAAAAGTTCGTACCCGGAGTAAAGATGTTTTTCGCTATGCCGAATGAAAAAGATCGCGCGGATGTGATTGCGTATCTTTCCGAACAACAGAGTCGGTAGCTCGAGCCGGTTGGCATTGAGCCCGTGACTGTGGCGAGTCCATCGCCGCAGCCACCGGAACTTTTGTGAATGGAAGAGAGTTGCACACCAAGGGCTCCACCGTCCGGGTGCTCTTCGGTTGCCATTACTCGCACCATGTCCAATTCCTTATCCGCCGACGCATCCTCGGACGGCGCTGCTCGTTCTGATCTCATAGAAAAAAGCGTTCGAGGCGTGGCCTGGGGTGCGGCCGCACAGATTTCACTTGCAGCGTCCGGCTACATCGTTGCGATAGTGCTTGCGCGCACGCTCGGTCCCGTGGACTACGGCACGTACGGCCTCATCTACTCGCTCCTGATGGCGGCCGAATTGTTGATTCAGATGGGCGTGCCGGTCGCGGTGAGTCGTCTGATCGCTGAAAATCCGCAAGATGCACACGGATGGACTGTAGTGGGACTACTTCTGGTCATTGCACTCTATTCGACTCTTTTTCTCGTTACATGGAATAGTGCCGATCACATCGCTCAGTTCTTCAACCTGCAGCACGCAGCCTGGTTCATAAAAATTGCGGCGCTGGATTTGCCGTTCTATGGTGCTTATCTCCTTCTGGAAAATGCTCTAAACGGTCAGCGCGATTTTCGCACCAAGAGCGTTGCGCTTTTTCTGTACGGCTCGACAAAGATAGTCGGCATCGCCGTGCTGGTAATCATAGGCCCGACCATAGCAGGCGCGCTCGTTATCAATGTCGTCGCATCCGTCATAGCGCTCACGTTTGCGGTCGCGAGAGTCGGGTCATCGTTGTTTACGGTGCCGCAAGTGAGATTCCTGGCTCCCATTGCGCAACTCGCGCTGCCGACGCTCGCCCTCGACATAGGAGGCCAGTGCTTGCTCAATTTGGATTTCTGGATGTTGAGTGTGCTGGATTCGTCCGATCCGTCGACACACGGCTACTATGCTGCCGCACGCAATCTCACTCGCCTTCCTATGATGATCAGCCCGATTCTGATCGGAGTGCTCGTGCCCTCGCTTGCACACGGCAAAGCCACCGGCAATGTCCAAGATATGAAGCGAGTGCTGCAAGGCGCCATGCGGTTTCTGCTGGTCACGCTAGTCCCGGGCTGTGCGCTGATGGCCTTCGAGTCGGGACCGCTGATGAATCTAATGTTTTCGAGTTCCTATGAAAGCGGCGGCTATGTGCTTGCACTTCTCACGATGGGTGTCGGCCTTTGCTTCACGACTTTCACAGTGTTGTTGAATGTGCTACTGGCGATTGGAAAGCAACGTCTGGCAGCGATCACGGCAATGACGTTGATCGTGCCATGTCTAATCGCCAACATCGTTCTAGTGCCGCCATTCGGGTCCGTCGGAGCGGCGTTCGCATGCATCCTCAGCAGTGCCATCGCGGTTGTATCAGCGGGCTCGCTGGTCTGGCGTGAATTGGGGCCGTTCGTGAATGCGGCTCTGGTCTTGAAGACGTTGGCGGCGACGGTGTGCGTCTGCATTGCATCGCTGGTCTTTGCCACGCACGGCATGGGTTTTGTCATCGAGCTAGCGTGTCTTGGGTTTCTCTTTCTGGGACTGGCCATGACTTTAAGATTGCTGGGGCCGGGAGATTTGGCATTGCTGCGGGGTAAGGGTTAGCAGGTTGTTGAAAAACGCTGTGCCGCACGAGAGCAGCTGAGATAATCGGAATCATCGATAGCAGCATGGACAAAGAGATGCGTGGCGAAGTCGATCGACAAGGTGCGTTGTTC
>Ga0068855_100006066_pt1 | contig 14735 bp, 11 predicted proteins | sample KBSCornC52_FD_66592 | JGI IMG/M metagenome (GOLD analysis project Ga0068855, IMG submission 66592) | Corn rhizosphere microbial communities from Kellogg Biological Station, Michigan, USA - KBS Corn C5-2 | ecosystem: Host-associated > Plants > Roots > Rhizosphere > Soil ... | reverse complement strand
GCGACCTGGTCGGCCAGCGAGATGACGGCTTCCATCGCGCCGTCCTCGAAGATCATCTGGTGGCTCTCGTCGGCCACGGCGGCGAGAACGGCGGCGATCAGCTCCGGGTCGGGGGGCAGCGGCAGGTATTCCTTGGCGCCGGCGCGGATCGCGTCGACCGCGGAGCGGGCGTCGGTGCCGATGCCGCATGCGACGACTGGCGTACAGATGCGCTCGGTCGAAAGACCGCGCACAAGCTGCCCGATGTCGCATTTGACGTCGCAGAGCACGAGGTCCGCGCCCTTGCCGCCGCGAAGGCTGGCGAGTGCCTGTTCGATATCGATGGCGTGGGTGACTTTCGCCCCACGATCCATCGCGATCTTGGTGGCGGTGGTGAGCTGCCCTTGCAGCTGGCCGACGATGAGAAGACGCATGGTCGTGTTCCTTCTTAGCCCTGACCGGCCTTGATGATTTCCGTCATGGTGATGCCGAGGCGGTCCTCGACCAGCACCACTTCGCCGCGCGCGACCAGGCGGTCGTTCACGTAGATGTCGATCGCCTCACCGACCTTGCGGTCCAGTTCGACCACAGTGCCCTTGCCGAGCTTCAGGAGCTGGCTGACTTCCATCGCCGACTTGCCCAGCACCGCGGACACGGTCACCGGCACGTCGAACACGGCTTCCAGATCCTGCGCTGTGCGCTTGATATCGGGTTCGGCGTTCGGATCGATGTTCAGGAGCGCGGAGTTGCCCGGCGCATCCTCATGTCCCAGATCGGGCAGGCCGACATTGTCGCTGGCTGCCATGGTCTATTCCTCCACAGGCGAAGATGAATTGGTGAAACGGCGCGAGATCAGGTCGGCGATGGCCGCCACGATCGCGTCCTCGGAACGTTCGGCGCCGCCGCCGCGCCATTCGATGCGGCAATCGGCATGGCTGAGGCCCTGCTCACCGGAGACGATCACGCGGCCCTCGAAGCCTTCTTCATGCGCGATCTCGGCGAGGCGGAGTTTCAGCAACTCGGCGACCTTGAGGCTGGTGTGCAGGACGATCCGCGGCTCGCCGATGGCCTGGTGCAACGCATGGCGCAACGCGTCCTCGACGTCCGCCGAGGGGATTTGGTCGAGCGCGGCCGACGCCAGCTTGCGCGCGGCCGCGAGGCCCAGCATCGCCGCTTCCTCGCGCACGCTTTCCGTGGCGCGACTGGAGCGAACCACGACGTCCTTCAAGACCCCGACAAGCTGCGAAATCTCCGCCGCCTGCTGTTCCAGCGCGCGGACCTGGCCGGCCTTCATGCCCTGGTCGCGGGCGCGGGCCGACAGCGCATCGATTTCGTCCGTCGTGTACGCCTTCTTCTGGCGTGCGCGCGCGGCGTTGGAGACGAGATCGCCTTCCGGGCGGAACTCGACGTCGAACGTGTATTTCTGTCCGGAGGTGCTCATCAGTACACCAGCTCGTCTTCGGCACCGCCGGCCGAAATCATGATCTCGCCCTTGTTGGCGAGGTCCTTGGCGACGTTGACCATGCGCATTTGCGCCTCGTCGACGTCCTTGAGACGCACGGGGCCCATCGCCTCCATGTCCTCGCGCAGGATCTTGCCGGCGCGCTCGGACATGTTGGAGAAGAACGTGTCGCGCAACGTGTCGGTCGAACCCTTGAGCGCGAGGCCCAGCTTGTCCTTCTCGACGTGGCGCAAGAGCGTCTGGATCGAGCCCGGATCGAGCTTGCCGAGGTCTTCGAAGGTGAACATCAGCGCCTTGATGCGCTCGGCGGAGTCGCGGCTGCGCTCTTCCAGCGCCGTGACGAAGCGGCTTTCCGTCTGGCGGTCGAAATTGTTGAAGATCTCCGCCATCTGCTCATGCGCGTCGCGCTTGGCGGTGCGGGCGAGGTTGGACATGAACTCGGTGCGCAGCGTTTGCTCGACCTTGTCCAGGATGTCCTTCGGCACCGCTTCCATACGCAGCATCCGCTGCACCACTTCCAGGGCGAACTCTTCGGGCAGGGCGGCAAGAACGCGTGCCGCATGCTCCGGCTTGATCTTGGAGAGGACGACCGAGACGGTCTGCGGATATTCATTCTTCAGATAGTTCGCCAGAACGGTCTCGTTCACGTTGGCGAGCTTGTCCCACATGGTGCGGCCGGCGGGACCGCGGATTTCTTCCATGATCTGCCCGACCTTGTCCTCGGGCATCATGCGGGCGAGCAGCCGTTCAGTGGACTCGTACGAACCCATAAGCGAGCCGGTGCCGGACATCTGTGAGACGAAATCGACCAGCAGCTTCTCGATCAGATTTGAGCTCACGGTGCCCAGGGTCGACATGACCTGGGATACTTCCTTGATCTCGTCCTCATCCATCATCTGCCAGATCTTCTGGCTGTGCTCTTCGCCCAGCGACAGCATCACGATCGCCGAGCGCTCGGCGCCGGTGAGCTGGCGCATATCTTCTTTGACGGGTGGTTTTGCGCGCGGGGCCATGGGTTCTTACGCCGGTTCGTGGAGCCAGGTGCGGATGATCGCGAGCGCTTCCTCGGGATGCGCACTGACGACTTCGCCGACCTTCTTGATGGAGGATTCGCGGACCTGCCCCTCGATCTGCGAGAGGTCGATTCCGGATTTGACGGGTGCGATCATCGTCGGCGTTCCGCTGGCCGCGATGATCTGCGCCTGGGCGGCGGCCTCGGGCGAACCCGCGGGGGCGGGCAGTGCGCCGGCGATGAAGGTTCCACCGCCTGAGGCAGCAGATGCGACGTTCGGCGCGAACATGCGGGCGATCATTGGACGACCCACGAAGAAGCCGAGGATGATGGCCGCAAGCGACAGGATCCCGACCTCGATGATCTTGAACCACTGCGAGCTGTCCATGCCGAGCAGCGGCGCCGGTGGCGGCGTCGCGTCGCCGGTATCGAGGCGGGCGAATTCCATGTTGTCGACCTGCACGATATCGCCACGCTTGGTGTCGTAGCCGATGGCGGACTTCACCAGGTCGGTGATCTGTTTCATCTCGGCCGGCGTGCGCGGTGTGTATTTGCCGGCGTCGGCCTGCTTGCCGTCGACGACGACCGCCACCGAGAGCCGCGACAGCTTGCCGCCATCGACCGTGCTGGTCGTCGTGGTGCGGTCGATCTCGTAGTTGTTGGTTTCTTCTGTGCGGGCGGCGTTCGACTTGTTGCCGTCGCCGGACGGGGCGGGCGTTGAGCCGGGCAAGGCGCTTCCAACGGAAACGGCGGCAGCGCCGGAACCGTTGGTGTCGGTGTTGTTGGATTCGACCGTCTGTGTCGAACGCAGCACCTTGCTGTCCGGATTGAAGTGCTCGGCAACCGTGTTCTCGTGCTTGAAGTCCATGTCGGCGGTGACCTGGACGCGCACATGGCCGGGGCCGACGACGCTCTCCACGATCGACTGCACGCGAGCGCGCAGGCGATCCTCGAAGTCGGTGGTCTCGTTCGCCTGTCCGGCCGCGAGGGCATTCGGGCCGTTCTTGTCGTCGCCACCGGCAAGAAGATTGCCCTTGTCGTCGACGATTGCGACGCGCTCGGCGGTCAGCCCGGCAACGGCAGCGGCCACAAGGTGCTGGATCGCCTGCACCTGGCCACGGCCCAGCACGCCGCGCGTCTTGAGCATGACGGACGCGGTCGGGTTGTCGTTGTTCTGGCTGAAGATCTGGTGCTCGGGGATGACCAGGTGGACGCGAACGGTGTCGACGCCCTCGATGGTTTGCACGGAACGGGCAAGTTCGCCCTCGATCGCCCGCAGCTTGTTGATGTTCTGGACGAAGGCGGTGGTGCCGAAGGTGTCGGACTTGTCGAAGATCTCGTAACCGACACCGGCGGACGGCAAGTTATCGGCTGCCAGCGTCATGCGCAGCTTGGTCACGTCGTCCGTCGGGACCAGGATCGTGTCGCCCTTCATCTCGTACTTCTCGTTCATCGAGTCGAGCTTGGCGGTGACGGCGGTCGCGTCGCGCGGGTCGAGGCCGGAGAACAGAACCGACTTTGCAGGCTCGGTGATCGCACCGGCGACGTAGAGGAAGAACGCCGTGAGCGCCGCGGCGATACCCGCCATGACGCCGAACCGCGCCGCGCCGATTGCTTTGATGAATTCCGGCAATGCCCGCTCCCAACATGCATGCGGCAGGAAAGAGTTGCCTCCCGCCGCGCTGTGCTAGGCAAACATTGCCGCGCGCATGGTAAAGCCGGACTTAACGCTGAGCGCTATCGTGCAGGGATCGCACGCGGCCGCGCGTTAACGCGCTCTTTACGAACTCAGCGCCGCAGCAGGTGGTCGAGCAGCGCACCCGCTATATTTGTGTAGTCGTCGGTCCAGGCACGCACGGTCTTGTCGTGCGCTGGGCGCCAGCGCCGGTCGTGCGCATATGCGGTGAGTGCCTGCGGCGTTCTGGCGATCAGCATGACCTGGCTCGGCGCGCCCAACATCGGCGAGTTGCCCACAGGTGGCGACCATTCCTGCATCAATGCCGCGAGTCCTGCGGCATGCGCCGAGGCGGCCACCGGCGGCTCGAGCGCGAGATTGCGGTTGGAGATATGGACGAGCAGCAGTCCATCGGGCTTCAACAGGCGCGCATAGCCGCGCATCGCCTCGACGGTCAGCAGGTGAGTCGGCACGCTGTCGCCGGAGAACGCATCGAGTTGGATAAGGTCGTAGGTGCCCGGGGTCTCATGCGTCATCGTTAGACGCGCATCGCCAAGCACGATATCGATCGCGCCCTTCGCGCAGTCCGACAGGTATGTGAAGTATTGGGGATCGCGGGCTATGCGCGCGACTTCAGGATCGATCTCGAAGAACCGCATCCGATCGCCCGCACGGGTGAAGGCGGCGACATTTCCGCTGCCAAGGCCCACGACGGCGATCCGCGCATTCGGTCTTTCCGCGAGCAGCCGCGTGAACACCTGACCGATCGGCGCCGGTTTCGCATAGTAATAGGTGGTGGTGCAGCGGAAACGTGCATCCAGCGGCTGCCCGCCATGAACGGTTGTGCCGTGGAATAGCATGTGGACCTTGCCGCCCAGCGCCGGCTCGATATCCGTGGTCACGCGGTTGACGCCAAAGAAACTGCGCGCGGTCAGCAATGTCTCGCGCTTGTCCGCGGGAACGATCAGTGTTTGCAGCGCCAGGATCCCAACGAGGAGCGTGAACAGAAGCCCGCGCCGTGCCACCAGCACGGCCTCGGTGCCTGCGATCAACGCCAGGGTCATCGGCGCGAATTTCCATAGCGGCGCGTTCGGCACCGCCATGATTCCCAACGCAGCGATCGCCCCCAACGCGGCCAGCGTCATTTCCGTTCGTGTGGGTTTGCCGTTCCACGGCCGCACCAGGCATGCCGCCACCAGCACCAGCGGAAACTCCGCCACGGTATCGAACAGGTGCGGCGCCGCGAACGCGTTGAAGAAGCCGCCGATCACGCCACCCAGCGACATCAGCAGGTAAAACTCGGTCAGGTGGGTTACGTCCGGTTTGCGTGCCGCCAACGTCTGGTGGCAGACCAGCGCGCTGAAGAAGAACGCGCCCAGGAACGCGACGAAATTGGCCAGCAGGCTTGCCTGCTCAATGCACAGGAGGCCCGCGGCCGTTGCCACCAGTGCCGCCTGCCACAGCAGCGCCCGCTCACGCGGGATGACCGGCTTCTCCTGGAACGCGATGACGAATGTCAGAAGATAGAGCGCCAGCGGTATGACCCACAGCAGCGGCACAGATGCGACGTCGTTGGAGATATAGGTCGTCGCCCCCAGCATCAGGCTGGACGGGATCGCCGCCAGCACCACCCACGCCACGCGATCGCGCCAGGTGAGTGCGCTGCGGCGGGTCGCGTGGGCAGTTTCCACGACCGGCGCATCCTTCCGGATGCGCATGCCGATCGCGGCAACGATCAGGCAGAACGCGCCATACACGGCCGCCCATACGATCGCCTGCTGCGGCAAGGCGGCCAGCGGCTCGACCGCGACGGGATACGCAAGCAACGCCAGCATGCTGCCGAGATTGCTCGCGCCATACAGCACATAGGCGCTCGGCGCCCTCGTGTTGCCGCTTTGTGCGAACCATGCCTGCAACAGCGGTGCGGTGGCGCTCAATGCCGCGAACGGAACGCCGGCCGACACCGTCAATACACCCAGTAGCCATAGCGAGGGCTCCCCGATCGACGGCGGGCCAAGCGCGCTCGTCACATGCACCGGCAGGAACAGCGCCGCGACTGCAAGGACCAGCAGATGGATCAGTACCTGCACGCGCGCCGGCGCGACCCGCTGCAACAAATGCGCATAGCCATAGCCCGCCAGCAGGGCCGCCTGGAAGAACGCCATCGCGGTGTTCCACACGGTGGGCGATCCGCCGAGTTGCGGCAGGATCATCTTGGCGATCATGGGCTCGACCATGAACACCAGGCCGGCGCTGACGAAGATCGCCAATGCAAACAGCACCGGCGTGGCGCGCGCCGGTGCTGTTTGTTCGATCGCGGCGACGGTCATGTGATCTGTCCGTCGCCGAATTCAGGCTTTGTTAGGCGAACCTTCGTCCGCCTTAATTGCGATATTGCTGAACGCGCGTGGCGCGCAGGCCGGGCATGCCGAAACGGTCGATCGCGCGCTGCCATGCGAGGAACTCCTCGACCGTCAGCGTATACCGCTTGCAGGCGTCGTCCAGACTCAGGAGACCGCCGCGCACAGCTGCAACAACCTCCGCCTTGCGGCGGATCACCCAGCGCCGCGTACCGGGCGGCGGGAGGTCGGCAAGCGTCAGCGGGCTGCCATCCGGCCCGATGACATAGCTCACGCGTCCTTTTCTCTCTTCGACCATGTTTTCTGGTCTCCCAACTTCATTACCCACGCGCAAGCTAACCTTCTTCGCTTTAAAAAAAGGCCAAGCGACATGGTAAACAAAGTCGTACGATTATCCTTACAACCCTATCGAACCGGCATCGCCGGCACCGCATGAAACGCCTGCGGCGCCGGCATTTCCGATGCGTTACTGAATCTGCTCCAGCGTCTGGAGCATCTGGTCCGCCGTTGTCACGATGCGGGCCGAAGCGGAATACGCGCGCTGCGTCGTGATAAGGTTGGTGAACTCGGTCGCGAGATCCGACGTCGAGCCCTCCAGCGACTTGGATTGGATGAGACCGGCGCCGCCCAAATTCGCTTCACCGACGGTCGGCGTGCCCGAGTCGATCGAGGCGGTGTAGGCATTGCCTGTGACCGCGGCGAGGCCGTCCGGATTCGCGAAAGTCGCAACCGGGATCTTGAACACGCGCTGCGACAGGCCGTTCGAAAACTGCGCGGTGACGAAGCCGTCATTGTCGATCGTCACGCCGGTCAGCGCGCCAAACAGCGAGCCGTCGATGTTGGACGACACCAGCGCCGAGGGGTTGTCGAACTGGGTCACGCCGTCCGAACCGCCCACCGTGCCCATGTTGAGCGTGATGGTCTGCGGATTGAGGCCCGACACGCTCGGTACCCAGGGAAGCGTGACGCTGACGTCGCCGGTGGGCGAGCCCGCTGCGGTATCGGCCGTCTTCAACGTGCCGTCGGCGTTGAACGTCATCGTGCCTGCCTTGAGCAGGTTGTTGGTAGGCGAACCGATGTTCGCCCCGGGTCCCTGATACGTCACTTCATACGCCCAGGTGTTGGCCCCGGTTTTCAGATACGAGACCTGGAGCGGCTGCGCACCGCCCTGGCTGTCATAGACGTTGACCGTGCGCTGGAACGCCGGTTTCACCGTGCCCGCCGCCATATCTCCTGCCGTATATGGCGAGGTGATCGTGGTGCTCGCCTGGAGGTTGGCCTTCAGCCCCATCTTGGTCGTCGCCTCGGCCTTGCCGGCCAGGTTCTGCACGTTGATGTTGGTGAGGTCGTTGCGGTCCGTCGGCACCGAGCCGTCGGAGGCCAGCGGCCAGCCCAGCAGGTAGAAGCCGGCGGCATTCTGCAGATTGCCCTGCGCATCCGGCACGAAGTTGCCGGCGCGGGTATAGAGCAGCGCCTGGCTCGCGCCCTGCGTCTGGACCGAAGGGCTCACGACGAAGAAGCCGTTGCCCGAGATCGCCAGATCGGTGGCCGAGTTGGTGGAAGCCATGCTGCCCTGCTCGGTCAGGTGCTGCTGCTGGTTCGCGACCACGCCGGCCGACGACACGTCGCCGGTGCCGACCGCGGAGGCGAGCAAGGTGGAGAACGCGTTGGACGAGGCCTTGTAGCCGATCGTGTTCACGTTCGCGATGTTGGAGGAGGCGACGCTCAGGGCCCGCGAGTTCGCGTTCAGGCCCGCCACGCCGATCATCATTGCGCCATAGATACTCATTGTCTTCTTTCCTTCAGAGCTTTGAGACGCTTCGCGTCTTGAGGCCGGATCTGGAAGCGCCCGATTCTCGGGTGCAGGTTTCAGTTAAATCGACTGGACGCCCGCCACGTCGGTGAGGTTCACCGACATAGGGCCAACCATCAGGACTGGCGTACCGCTGGTCATGTCGACCTCGCTCACCACGCCGGTGGTGGTTACCGTTGAATTGACCGCTGAGCCGTCGGCCGCTTTTGCCGTGACGGTCAGCTTGTAGGTTCCGTCGGCGAGCTGCGTGCCGCCGGCGTTCTTGCCGTCCCACTTGAGCAGATGCGCGCCCGAAGTGGTCTCGCCGGCCGCGGTGTAGACGACATTTCCCTTGGCATCGGTGACCGTGAGCTGGGTCTGCGCCGAAGCGGCGTCGAGATTGTAGGCCCAGATCGCCTGACCGCTCGCGAGCGGCGCCTGACCGTTGGCTATCGTGACGGCCTTGCCCAGATACGACACGCCATAGGCGCCGGTCTGCGCCGAGCCCTGGTTGATCAGGGTTTTCAGATTGTCGTTGGTGTTGATCTGCTGTTCGACCTGGCTGTACTGGACCAGCTGCTGCGTGAACTGGTTGGAGTCCATCGGTGCGAGCGGATCCTGGTTCTGGAGCTGCGTCGTAAGCAGCGTCAGGAACGTCTGGAAATTGCCGGAGAGTTGCTGCATCGCATTGCTGCCGGCGGCGGCCGCGTTGGCGGCGGCTGGATTGGTCGTGGCGGATGGAACGGTGGTCATGATCTACCTCAGACGCGGATGTCGAGACGGGTGTCGCTGCCGGCGATACCGTTTGTCGAAAGAATGGGTGTGACGTCGTCGATCGCGGCCACGGCATGCGCCGCCAGGCGCTGGCCGCGGGCGAACGGCGTATGATCCTGGGCCGGTTGCTGCTGTTGCTGCTGGCCCTTGAGCGAAAAGCTCAGACCGTTCTGCGTCAGGTCGAGCCCGGCATCCTTTAGCGCGCGCTCGAGATGCGACTGGTCCTTCTGAAGCAGCTCCAACGTCTGTGGTTTCTCGACCGTCAGCATCGCCTGTGCCTTGCCGGTGTCGTCGACCGTCAGCCGGACGTCGACACGGCCAAGCTCGGCCGGATCGAGGCGGATGTCGAAATGCTTCTGCCCGTCCTGCGTCCGCGCGGCGATATTCACGGCCAGTGCGTTGACGTCCGGTGCGGCCGGCGAAATCTGAATCTGTGCGGCGAGATGTGGCGGCGCCGCCGGTGTCTGCGTCGGCGAGGCACCGGTGTTGATCGTAGCGATGCTCAAGCCTGGCTCAGGCTGCGGCTGTGAAGTGTGTATGGGCGCCGCCTGTGCCGTGGCCTGGTGGACTGGCGTAGCGTCAGGCTGCGCGGGTGCCGCGATTGTGGCGGGATTGGCCGCATTGTGTTGCGGCTGGGTGCCATTTGGTGCGGGTTTATCGGAGTCGTCCGCGTTGTTCTGCACCGCAAGCGCCGTCGCGCGCAGGGCCGGCTCGCTCGCGAAGCCGCGCTTCGCCACATCGCCGGCATCGGCCAACGCCGAAGCCTTGCTGTTGCGGTCTTCGCTCTTGCTGCTGTCGCTCGAGGCCGCGCCCGCCGACGGCTTGCCGGGCTTTGCGGTCGTGCCGTTCGGGACAATCCCCGATGCGGCCTGGTTGGTCACGGGCAGCGCCGCAATGGCGGCCTCGGCGGTGGCGGCATCGGCCGCTGCGGCATCGGTCGATGCGGAGGGAATCGCCGGCGTAGCTGCCTGCGCCGCTGCGGCATCGGTCGATGCGGAGGGAATCGCCGGCGTAGCCGCCTGCGCCGAGGCATCTGCCGCGGTTGAACTTGCATTGTCGCCGGCACCAAGTGCCGGATCATCCTGCGAAGGATCGCCCGCGTGCGTGGCGTCAGTCCGCGCATGGTGATGGTCTTTGCCAGATACGCGATCGTCGGCCTGCTGGCCGGAGCGGGACGCGGCCTTTGTCTGAGTGCTGGGATCGGCCGGCGTCGCTGCCTGGTTCGCGAGCGCATTCGCGTCGGCAGGCAGCGGATCGACGGGCCGCGTGGCAGACGCATCCGTGCTGCTGTTTTGGACATCGCCGGATTTCGCAACCGGTGTATCGGCAGTATCGGCAGCGGGCGCCGGTGCATTGGCGGCCACCTGCTGCGCGGCGAGCAGCTGCGCCAGCATCGGATCGGCGATGCTTGCATTGGGATCGGCCGACGGCGTCGCCGGTGCATCGTCCTGCTTGGTTGCGTCGGCATCGGTTCCGGAAGCAGCGTCGGCGGAAGCCACCGCCATGCTGCTCCCCGGTTGATCGAGCATTGCGGCGAACACATCGCCGCCCGCGGACGCATTTGCACTCGCGCTACCGCTCGCGGCGTTCGCCGGAGAATTGTTCGTTACGCTACTCGCTGCGATGACCGCCACGAAACCGAAATCCGCATGTTGCCGAAGCTCGTGTAGCAAGGGCCGGACCAGAATTTTTCGCGCCGCATCGCATGCTCTATCTAGGCGCGAGCGAATTTCGTGCCTGCGCGTGCGGGGCACGAACTGCCGCGACCGGCAAACTCTGCCGCACACGGTACCCAAATTGCCGTCCGGCATCCGGTTTTTCCGCGAAAATCCAGAGCTTTGCGTGGCACGGCGCTTGCGAACCGAACTTCGGCGGCAAAGGATTTTTCGCTTGAGCCTGACAGGAATCGCATCGGCGGCATTGAGCACGCTCCAGAGCAACAGCACGGCTCTGCGCGTCGTCTCGAACAACGTCGCCAACATGAACACGGTCGGCTATGCCCGCCGCACGGTGCAATTCCAGGCGGTCGCGACCGGCAACCAGGTCGGCGGCGTCGACATCGCTTCGATCCAGCGCGTCGTCGACAAGTTCCTCGATGCGGAAACGCTGTCGGCCAACGCCAGCGCCTCGCGCTACGACACCCAGGCCAATGTGTTCTCGCAGCTCAGTGGCGTACTCGGCCAGCCGGGCGATGGTACCAGCCTGACCTCGATGCTGGGCAAGATCAGCAGCGCGCTCGGCCAGGCGGCGCTATCGCCGGCCGCCAGCGCCAGCCAGATCGGGTCGCTGAGCGCATTCCAGAATCTCGCCGGTACGCTTTCCAATCTGGGCAATGCCGTAAACGGGCTGCGGTCCCAGGTCGACCAGCAGGTCGTCGCCTCGACCGGCACGGTCAACCAGCTCATCAAGCAGCTCTATGACCTGAACACGCAAGCAAAGAACGCCACGTCCGCGGGCGATGATGCGTCCGCGCTGCTCGACCAGCGCGACAACGCGCTCAACAGCCTGGCGCAGCTCATGGGCATCCGCAGCGTCGAGCAGCCCGACGGCCGCGTCAGCGTGATGACGCAGGACGGCATCAACCTGGTCGGCGATAGCTACGCCCAGCTCTCTTATAATGGCGGCGCCAACAACGGCACCTACAACTCGATCCTGATCCAGGATACCAATCCGACCTCGGGTCTCGGCATCGGCCCGCCGCAGACCTTCGATCCGCATCTGTCGGGCGGCAAGCTCAAGGGCCTGATCGACATGCGTGACGGCACGCTGAACGATCTCGGCCAGGAAGTGGGCAACCTCGCGAAGCAGACGGCGATTGCCTACAACAAGGTCAACAATTCCAACGCGTCATTCCCTCCGCCGGCCTCGATGACCGGCCGCAACACCGGTCTCGACGCAACCGACGCGCTGAACTTCACCGGCAAGACAGCCATCGCGGTCGCCGATGCCAACGGCATCATGACCCAGCGGATCGACGTCGATTTCTCGGCGCACACGATCTCGATCAATGGTGGCGCGGCGGCCAGCTTCACGAACACAGTTGGCGGCTTCGCGACGGCCCTCAATGCGGCTCTTGGCAGCAACGGTTCGGCCAGCTTCGTCAATGGCGCAATGACGATCTCCGCCAATGGCGGCAACGGCATCGTTACGCAAGACGACACGACAACCCCGGCAAGCCGGGCCGGTAGCGGCTTCTCGCAGTTCTTTGGCCTCAACGATCTGTTCCGCGGTAGCGCGCCGTCGATCCTCACCACGGGCTTGGCGAGCTCGGACGCCGGCAACTTCGCCGCCGGCAGCCAGATCAGCCTCCAGCTCAAGGGTCCCAACGGCGACATCGCGCGCCAGGCGACCGTCACGTTGACGGCCGGCATGACCGTCGGTCAGGTCGTTACGGCGATGAACACGGCGATGGGCGGGCAGGTCAGCTTCGCGCTCAACAGCGACGGCTCGATCAGCCAGACCAATTCCGCCTCGACCACGAACTACACGCTGAACGTCACCACCGACACGACGCAGCGCGGCACCACCGGCATGAGCTTTACCCAGCTCTTCGGCATCGGTGCCAACCAGCTGACGCTCCAGGCCCAGAGTTTCGCGGTCAACCCGCGCATCGTGGCCTCGCCATCGAACCTTGCTTTCGCCAAGCCGCAGCTCACCGGTGCGGTCGCCGGCGACTCCATTGTCGGCCATGGCGACAATTCCGGCGCCCAGGCCTTGCAAGCGGTCGGTGCCGCCAGCCAGACCTTCGCGAAGGCGGGCAATATGTCCGCCAATATTGCGTCGCTCAGCGACTATGCCGCGGGATTCTACCAGGACGTCGCCACGCGCAGCGCCGCCGCTACCTCGAATCAGACCGCGCAGGACGATCGCCTCCAGGAAGCCATGACCCGCCAGTCGGCGACGTCCGGCGTTAATCTCGACGAAGAGCTGACGCACATGATGACCTATCAGCAGGCCTACGCCGCCGGCGCGCGTCTGCTCAGCGTCGTCGGCCAGCTCTTCGACACGCTGCTCCAGATCCAATAGGTGTAAGGATGTCCATCGATCGCGCCTCCACCGCCGGCCAATCCCTGTTCATGCTCCAGCAGGTGATGAACGCCAGCCAGCAGCTCAGCAAGACGCAGGCCCAGGTCGCCAGCGGCAAGGTCTCGACCGACTATGCCGGCTTGGGCGACAAGGCCGCATTGCTTGAGGCCTCGAGAACGGCCCAGAACAAAGCGGATGCCTATCAGTCCAATACCGCCATGGCGCTCAACCAGTCCGATCTTCAGGACACGCAGATGAGTTCGCTGTCCGATCTCGCCAACCAGTTGCGCAAGGCGCTCACCGATACCGTCGCCAACAATGACGGCAACAACATGATGGCGACGATGCAGGGCATCTTCGATCAGGCGAGCGAAATCCTGAACAGCAAGGATGCCAATGGCAATTACATCTACGGTGGCGACAAGGACAACACGCCGCCATTGAACGTGAGCTCGCTGTCGCAGCTCGTCGCGCTGCCCTCGGCGTCTGCCGCGTTCTCCAACGGCACGCTCAGGAAGTCCGTACAGGTCGCCGACGGTCAGAGCGTCCAGGTGGGCATGCTTGCCTCCGACATCGGCACCCAGCTCATGTCGGTGATCAGGGACGTCGCGACCTTCAATGGCGGCTCGAACGGCAACTTCGCCGCCACCCAGAACCTGACCCAGCCGCAGCTCGATTTCCTCACCAGCGAGATTCCATCCTCGGTGACCGCGGCGCAGCAGGTGAATGACGGTGCGGCGACCAACGGGTTCAACTACCAGACCCTGAAGGCGGCCTCGGACCACGCGTCCTCGCTCTCGACGATCTACAAGGGTTTCGTCTCCGATCTCGAGGACGTCGACATGCCGACCGCGATCACCAACCTCAATCAGAACCAGGTCGCGCTGCAGGCCGCGCTTCAGGTGACCGCCTCGTTGCATCAGCTTTCGCTGCTGAATTACCTGCCGCAGGGCTGATTTTTCCAGGAACTTGCACCCCTGCGCGGCCCGGCCTATAGCCGCGCGCATGAACGTCGACCTTCCCAAGGGTGCCCGGGTCGTCGCTGCCATGTCCGGCGGCGTGGACTCGTCTGTCACCGCCGCCTTGCTCAAGCGCGCGGGATACGACGTCGTGGGCATGACGTTGCAGCTCTACGATCAGGGCGCGGCCGCGAAAAAGAAGGGTGCCTGCTGCGCCGGCCAGGACATTCATGACGCGCGCCGCGTAGCGGAATCGCTCGGCATCCCGCACTACGTGCTGGACTACGAGCAGCGCTTCAAAGAGCGCGTAATCGCCGATTTCGCGTCGTCCTATGCGCGCGGAGAGACGCCAATTCCGTGTGTCCGCTGCAATGAACGCGTAAAGTTCGCCGACCTGATGGATACCGCGCGTGAACTCGGCGCCGCCGCGCTCGCCACCGGCCATTACATCCGCCGCGTCGAAGGGCCGGAGGGTGCGGAGCTGCACCGCGCCGCCGATCCTGCGCGCGACCAGAGTTATTTCCTCTTCGCCACCACGCCGGCACAGCTTGCCTATCTGCGTTTCCCGCTCGGCGACCTGCCCAAGCCGGAGGTGCGCAAGATCGCGACGGAGCTCGGCCTCGTCACCGCCGACAAGCCCGACAGCCAGGACATCTGCTTCGTGCCCGGCGGCAAGTACGCGAACATCGTCGAGAA
>Ga0068855_100006065_pt1 | contig 14735 bp, 15 predicted proteins | sample KBSCornC52_FD_66592 | JGI IMG/M metagenome (GOLD analysis project Ga0068855, IMG submission 66592) | Corn rhizosphere microbial communities from Kellogg Biological Station, Michigan, USA - KBS Corn C5-2 | ecosystem: Host-associated > Plants > Roots > Rhizosphere > Soil ... | reverse complement strand
TGCTTGTTGGAAACTCAGTTATGCCACAGAAGACGGCCTTTTGCCTATACCCTGTGAGAAACCCGGGTTAATCTCGCCAACCTCCAGACAATTGCAGCTGTTCAAGCTTGCTGCCGCGAGTACACGCTCCAGCGCGGTTTTGATCATCTTCGGTTCGTCAACGCCGGTGGACGCTCTCCGGATTCCGTCAGACATACAAGAGGATGTCCATCCCAAGATGGAAAGCCGGGTTTCGAGTATCTGCCGGTCGGAGTTATCTGTCATGAACGACCAGCAGGGGCAGAATGGTTTCAATCCCGCCGATCAGCGTCTCCGGTAAACGGGCGTCACGCCGAATCAGAATCACACACCTTGGAAACTCGCGCTGACGTGTTTACGAATGACCGAGGCTCGCCAGTGATTGCGTTCGGTGCGCAACGCTCCGTCACATTCACTGCCCAGACTGGTTTCGCCAATTATTTGTCAAAGAAGACCGACCCTTTCTGAAGATGCCGGACGTGAGCTGAAACGCTGAACCGCGAGATGCCCAGGAACCGGGCGTGTGTGATCCGGGTGACCTCGAAAGCATTAGAATCCTGAGCTTTCGCGCGTACGGCGAGTTGGGCCACGGCTCCCCTGAGCGCCTTAAACCGATCGAATCCCAGAGCGGTCGCTTTGATTTCCGCCGCCATAAAGAAAAGAATCCAGCCGACGTCCCGCATTTCTTTTTCGAGAGTCGAACGCACGTCTGCGGCGACAGCCCATCCGCTCAGAGGGGATGCGCCGCGGAGAAGCAGCGAAGCGGGGCGAGGCGAATCGCTGACTTCAATCAGGATGTCTCCTTTTTTCACTCCCACCTCGGGGCCGGACACGCCCCGAGAGAGCACAGACCTCGATCTGCTGAAAGGCCCGCGGGCCCGCGGACGCGATTGATGCTGAAGCCGATTCCAATGGCGGCATGTGACTCACGGACGGAACCCCGGTTTGTTCGGAGAGCGCGGCTTTTGATCAGCGGCCTGAGTATCGGCCAATTGTCGCGCGCGCAAAGCCAGCTCTCGCTGAGGCGCGTCCACCTGATCCAGCCGTTCCGATTCCACGATGGCCTTTTCGGCCAGAGCCTCATTGGCTCGCGATGAAATCACCATGCCGAAGTTTGTTCCGTAGGGAACATGAACCAGACTTATCTGAGTGCGCGCGTATTCCCAGCAGGCAGTGACTTTCAGAATGCGCCCGGCGCCTCCGAATTGAAGGAGATTTCCCGCAACGCGGGTTTGGCTACCGGCCCATAAAAGGCGGAAATCGCCTCAACCATGTCGGCTTCAGTGCGGCCGCGGGTCTGATCCCGATCGTAGGTAACTGCGATTTCAAACAACTCACTGTTATAGAAGTGGAAGACCACCTGGCTGAAGGTACTTGATTGCGACGCCCCAGGAGGCGCCCAGCCCACATGCCAATCCAGTTCTTCGATTCGCTCGGGGCGGCTGGAGATCAATTGCGGCGATGGCGCGAGGAAATTCGCCTGTCTGGTGACATCGGCGATGGTCATTCCGAGGCGGAAGTTTCGATAGCTGGCCAGGTCCGCGCCTGCAATGCCGGACGCAGAAAGTGCGAGCGAGGAAATGAGGAGGACGGTTATTCGAAGACTCATATTGAGTAGTAACTTCCTTTCCGGATTCCGAAAGCAGGAACGATTAAAGCCCGGGAGGCGCACCCGACGAACTTCATGCCGTGCGAACGACGGCATCCCAAATCCAAAGCACGACAATCGACCCCACTGCTGAAACCGAAAGACTCCAGCGGTTCACGCCCAAGGCGACAGGCGCCCGCGACTTCGACGGCGACGTCCCACGAGCGCCCCTCGCCGGTTTTGTTCTTGAACTTGCTACCGGCGAATCCCGCGATCAAACCGAGCCCTATCCAAAAGAGAAATGGGATTGACCCTCATTCCATTAACCGGCCGCAGGGTGTGGCCCCTACAGGCACTCAGTTGCGATTCCGTGGAGGGAGTTGGACTGGAGGTCCGAATTTGAGCTTCATGCATTCAGCGGCTACCGCCCAGAGAGGCACCAGCCAGGAGTAATAGAGTGCGGCTCGCGAGGAGCATCACATGAACGCCAGGAGCATGCATGGGGAACCTTCGGTTGTTTGTTTGCTGAAGGAGGGGAATTCAGGTAATCCGACTTGGTTCAGGTCGCCTGGAGGGTGAGCGGAATCGCTCAGGCGTTAACCAGCCTGAGTTAACTGCGCTTGCCTGTCAAGCCCGGTTTGGGGTAGCATGAGGAGCGGGTTAATTGGGCTCGGTTAAGTAGAGGGGCAGAACGACTGTGGATGTTGCGTTCGTGATCAGACGTCGCCTCCGGGACCTGGGGCTTGAGCAGAGAGATCTCGCCGTTGCCGCCCGAGTGACCGAATCGTATATCTCGCAATTGCTGGCGAGGAAAAAAGTTCCGCCCGCGCCGGATCGCACCGACCTATATCCCCGGATCGAATCGTTCCTGAGGCTTCCTGACGGGGAACTCTCCAGGCTGGCTCAGGTTCAACGACAGCAGGAACTGAAGAAAAGAGTGGCGGATCCCCCCGAGCCTCTTTTTCCTAAATGCCGGTCGCTCGTTCTACGGAAATGTGTCGCACGGGGCCGGGTACGAGTGCGCGCCATTGTCGAAAAGGAACCCTTCGGAGAGCTGGAGCGCCTGGTGACGCAGAAACTGTTCGACCTGGTGAGGAGCATCGCGAACGATGAGAAGGAAAACCAGAAGTGGCTCCGTATGATGGCCCGGCTCGGCAAACGCAGTTACGAGCAAATCCGGGTGCTCATCCTGGAGTTCCTCGATACCGACGTCTTCAGCGTCTCCCTTGATCATGGTACGTTCCTGCTGGCTTACCTGGTGGATTCGTGGGATATCGACCTCGGAAACTTCTCAATGGAAATTGTCCTTAACCCCAAGCTGGGTCTCGGCCATCTTCGGCGGTTTGAGTTCGTCGAAAGAGAACCGGAAGACTTCTCTGCTGCGGAACCCGGATTTGAAGAGTTCCTGCGGGACAGCTCCCTGAGCGGCGATGCAACTGAGGAGGAGATCGAATTCCTGCGGAGACTGAAGTTCAATGAGAGGCGGCCGCTTCCGATTTATTATTACCGGGAACTGCAAAATCTGAGGGATCCCGTTCATTTTCGTCATTCCGTGGAGATGAAACGGTTCGAGTCAACGCCGGCATTGCATGGCGTGAACGGGCCCGCCACCGCGGCGAGCAAACCCGGGCCGCGCAAATTTCTGTCAAAGTAGCCGCGCTCTCGCTCGCTTGAAAGGATCGCCGCATGAAAGAAACATCCAAAATCCGCAAGATTGCTTTTGTTGGCGATCATCTGCCTCGCAAATGCGGCATCGCTACATTTACCTCCGATTTGCTGGCGGCCGTCGCGGGGGCGTACCCCCAGAGTCAATGCCTGTGTGTTTCGGTCAATGACATCAAAGAGGGATATGCGTATCCCGACGTGGTTCGCTTCGAGATCGAGGAGCAGGATCTGTCGTCCTATTTACGCGCGGCGGATTTTCTCAACATCAGCAACGTCGACATTGTCTGCCTTCAGCACGAGTTCGGCATTTTTGGCGGACACGCAGGCGGGCACATCCTTGCGTTTCTGCGCGAATTGAGAATGCCTGTTGTTACTACGCTTCATACAGTACTGCGTGAGCCGAGAGCGGACCAGCGGCGCGTCATGCAGGAGTTGATCCGGCTCTCGACCCGGCTCGTCGTTATGGCTGAGCGTGGGCGCGAGATGCTCGAGGGTATCTATTATGCCCCGCCCGGCATGATCGATCTGATCCCGCATGGCATACCGGACGTAGGTTTTGTGGATCCCACGTATTTCAAAGATCAGTTCGGAGTGGAGGGCAGGATTGTACTGCTCACGTTTGGGCTGCTCTCGCCCAACAAGGGGATCGAATACGTGCTTAACGCTCTGCCGCCGGTTCTCGCGGAGTTTCCCAATGTTGTTTACATAGTGCTTGGGGCCACGCACCCCGGTGAACTCCGGGAGAACGGCGAGACTTATCGCCTGAGCCTCGAGATTCTGGCGCGGAAGAACAAAATCGAGAAAAATGTTATCTTCTACAACCAGTTCGTCGATCTGGAGAACCTGAAGGAGTTTATCGGCGCGGCGGACCTGTACATTACTCCTTACCTCAACGAGGCTCAGATCACGTCAGGCACACTGGCCTATACGTTCGGCGCCGGCAAGGCCGTAATTTCGACGCCCTACTGGCACGCTTCGGAATTGCTGGCCGAAGACCGGGGGGTGTTGGTGCCATTCGCCGACGCAGCGGCGATCGCGCGCGAGACGATCGCCCTGCTGAGGGACGATACGCGACGCCATGCGATTCGCAAGAATGCGTACCGGATTGGACGTGACATGGTCTGGAGCAACGCGGCCCAGCAATACATGCGCGCATTCGAATCGTCCCGGCTCGAAGGGGCTCCTGCGCGAAAGTCTTTGGCAAACAAAACACTGGATCAGAACCCGGGCGAACTACCGGAGCTGAAACTGAATCATCTCTCGCGGATGACCGATTCGACAGGAGTCTTTCAGCACGCGGTTTTCAGCGTCCCAAACTTTTCTCAAGGTTATTGCACCGACGATAACGCTCGCGCATTCGCTCTGGCGGTGCTACTCGGTGAATTGGGAGAAGACCCGGAACGCGTACGGGCGCTGGCCACAACCTGCGCGGCATTTCTCCATCATGCATTCGATCGTGAGATGCTCCGGTTCCGAAATTTTCTGAGTTTTGACAGGCGCTGGATCGACGAGCAGGGATCGGAGGACTGCCATGGCCGGGCGCTCTGGGCGTTGGGAGTGTGCGTCGGGCGCTCGCCATCGCGCAGCTTCCAGACCATGGCGGGACAACTCTTCGCCCAGGCGCTGCCGGCCATGACCGATTTCACCTCACCTCGGGCATGGGCGTTCGGGCTGATTGGAATCCACGAGTACCTGCGTCGCCTCAGCGGCGACAGTCTCGTCAATCAGATTCGTGAGACGCTCACCTGCCGGTTGATGGACCTTTTCGAGAGCAACTCCTGTCCGGATTGGCGCTGGTTTGAAGAGAGCCTTTCCTACGACAACGCGAAGCTGGCGCACGCGTTGGTTGTGAGCGGACGGGCGACCGGCCAAAACGCCGTATTCGAGCGCGGGATCGAGGCCCTGCGTTGGCTGACTGAACTACAAATCTCCGAGCAGGGCCATTTTCGGCCCATCGGCAGCAATGGCTTCTACACGCGGGGAGGCGCCCGATCCAACTTCGACCAGCAGCCTATCGAGGCGCAGGCTACGGTGTCCGCGTGTCTTGAAGCCTATCGCGCCACCTCGGACGTGTGCTGGTATGAACAGGCCCAACGGGCGTTTGACTGGTTTATCGGGTGGAACGACCTCGGTGTAGAACTCTACTCTCCCAACACGGGCGGCTGCCGCGATGGATTGCATGTCGATCGGGTGAACCGGAACCAGGGGGCAGAATCAACCCTCTCCTTCCTGCTTTCGTTGACCGAGATGCGGCTGGCCCAGAACATGCGGACCAGTTTCCGGGAGCCGATCGCGGGTGATGAGTGATTCCCGCCTCTGTTTCGAAATCGCCGAACTCCCATCCATGCCCCTCCACATAACACGAACGGCCCCCATCCTCAGGCCGGATCAATCGCGCGTTCTGCTTCGGTCGTTCAGTCCTGGGGATGCTCAACGAGCGAGCCAGATTATCACGCGGATCATGTCGCTCCCGGAGGAGCGAGCAGGCTCGCTCCTCGAGGAGGTCTGGGGCGAATTCTCCCAGCGGCACGAGCGGATCCGCCAGCGCTTCATCGAACGATATGAACAAGTCCGCGAGGAGTTGCCGTCGGATCAGAAGCCGGGCGAGGACCTCACCGAACAAAGACGCCAATTGATCGGCTCTTATTTCCTGGCCGAGTACTCGCTGGAATCCGCGGCTCTCTTCAATCCTTCGATCGTGCCCCATCCCGACCAAACCGGTTTGGAGAGCGGGGCTCTGCGTTTTGTTCTGAGCCTGCGCGCTACCGGGGAAGGGCACATTTCGTCAATCACGTTCCGAACCGGCGTCATCCATCCCGACCTTCGGATCGAAATACCGACGCCCACCGGCTTTCTCACCGAGCCCAGGCAGGTTCCAAACACGCGGTATGAGAAGGGATTGTTTGCACGCAAACTCCATGAGCTCGGATTGAGCAGCGATTTTGCGCGGCGGGTGATGAACAGATTTGGGAACACATTCACACAGGACGAACTGCGCGCCAGTCTCGAAGCTGAACAATTCCAGTTGTCCGAGGGGATTTCAGTGGACGACCAGCAGGAGGCGCAGGGCATCTGGATGCTGGCCCGGTCGAATTACGAGGTTCAGTTCGAGGCGGAGCAGTTACTATGCGAGCGCATTTTATTTCCAGCTACGCCCGCGCAACGCAATGGCATGGAGGACGCACGCTTCGTTCGGTTTCTGAACGAGGACGGTTCTCACGTTTACTATGCGACTTTCACCGCATTCGACGGCAGGGTGATTATTCCGGAACTGGTCGAGACCTCTGATTTTTTCCTGTTCCGTTTCATTTCTCTCAACGGTCCGGCCGCTCTAAACAAAGGCATGGCCATGTTTCCCAGGAAAATTGACGGCCTTTACGCCATGCTCTCCCGCCAGGACAACGAAAATATTTACCTGATGTTTTCCGATAACGTGCATTTCTGGGATGAGCACAGGGTGCTTCTGAAACCGCTGTTCTCGTGGGAACTCGTCCAACTGGGCAACTGCGGATCTCCGATTGAAACCGATGCGGGCTGGCTGGTTCTCAGCCATGGAGTCGGGCCCATGCGAAAGTACTCGATCGGCGCGTTCCTGCTGGATCGCGACGACCCCTCACAGGTAATCGGCCGCCTCCGCGAACCCCTGCTGGAACCGAACGAAAGTGAGCGGGAAGGCTACGTGCCCAACGTGGTTTATTCATGCGGCGCTCTGGTGCATAACGGGGTATTGATCATTCCTTACGGCCTGGCCGATCACGCCACTGGCTTCGCCACGGTCCCGCTTGATGAGCTTCTAGCCGCCATGCAGGATGATTATCAGCCAGCCAGTCGCGAATCCTGAATCACATGAAAATCAGCGTCACGCACTCGACGAAATACCGTTACGAATTCCCGGTTTGCTTTGAACCTCACGTCTTCCGACTTCTGCCGCGCATGAGCGGCGCACAGCGGCTTCTGTCATTCGAAATTCAGATTGCGCCAACACGCGCGGGAAGCACGGAGTGCCTGCATCAGGATGGCAATCTTTCACTCAACGCGTGGTTCGCCGCGCCTTCGATCAACTTGAGTGTGGCGAGCCGATTCACGGTTGACTTGCTTCGGGTTAATCCATTCGATTACGTTCTCACGGGGGAATCATTAAGTCTTACGTTGGAGTATCGGCAACCATTATCCACGGCCCTTGCTCCCTACCGGAATGACGCGCAGGTTGCCGAGTCGGTGAAGCATTTTGCGCAACCGGCTCCTCTGGGCGCCCGGGGAGAAGGCCTGCGGTTTCTCACGGCGTTAAGCTGGCAAACCATCCGGCACGTGACCCATCCTGACGGCTCTCCCTGGCCTTCGGACCGAACGTTGAACTCAGGCGAAGGCTCCTGCCGCGACCTGGCCGTGCTGTTCTGCGATGTTTGCCGGGCGACGGGGATCGCTGGAAGGATATGAGCACGCGGCTGCGAGTTCCCGGGAATTATACATCCACGCATCGGCGGAGGCTTATTTGCCAGTGATCGGCTGGCGAGGGTACCATCCTTCTCGCGGCATCGCGGTTGCGGATAGACACGTCATGGTCGCCTCCGGGTTCCATTACGATCTCGCGTCGCCGGTTGCGGGTTTGTATTCCGGCGGGTCCGCTTCCCAAATGGATACTTCGATTTGCGTGCAGGTTGACGATGCCAGCTAGGCGCGTGGCGGTACTCGCGCCGGTAGCGTGGCGAACACCTCCCCGGCAATACGGCGCGTGGGAGACAGTGGCGAGCAACATTACCGAAGGACTTGTTGCACGCGGTTGGGATGTGACCCTGTTCGCCAGTCGCGACTCAGTAACCAGCGCGTGTCTGCATGCCGTCGTGGACCGAGGTTACGAGGAGGATTCTGCAATCGATCCCAAAGTGGCCGAATATCTTCACATTTCCGAAGTTTTTGAGTGCGCCGCGGAATTCGATCTGATCCACAGCCACTGCGACTTTATGGCGCTGACTTACACACGCCTGGTGAAGACACCAGTCCTCACCACCATCCACGGCTTCTCGTCACCGCAGATCATGCCGGCATATCGGAAGTACGGCGATGGTTATTTTGTTTCCATCAGCGACTCCGACCGCGCGCCGGGACTGAATTACCTTGCGACGGTGTACAACGGGATCGACCTGGCGTTATATCCGTTTCGAGAATCTGGCGGTGGCGATCTGATCTTTCTGGGGCGGATTCACCCGGATAAGGGGGCCCATCTTGCGATCGAGGTCGCCCTCAAGAGCGGGGCGCCGCTGGTGATCGCGGGCATCATTCAGGATCCGATTTATTTCCGGGAACAGATCGAGCCTCACCTCGATAATGTCCGGATCCGCTATATCGGACCCGTCGGCGTGGCAGGGAAGAATGTGTTGTTCGCACGGGCGCGCGCGGTGCTGCACCTGAACACGATCCCGGAACGATTCGGACTGGTCCTCGTGGAAGCCAACGCCGCGGGAGTTCCGGTGATCGCCATGGACCTGGGCTCCTGCCGCGAGGTGATTCGCCAGGGCGAGACTGGCTTTCTGGTTGACGGCGCCGATGACGCTGTACAGGCTCTGAAACGGATTGGCGAAATCGATCGGGCGGCCTGCCGCAGGCGAGTGCGGCAATGCTTTTCCATCGAAACGATGGTGGAGGCGTACGAAAGGGTCTACGCCACCATCTTTGACCGGGAAGCGGGACGTTGTTCATGAAAGCGGATATCGTCAGACGATATGAGCAGAATCCGATCCTGACCAAAACGCAGATTCCATATCCGGTGGAGACTGTTCACAATGCGGCGGTGGTGAAGCATCGGGATCAATACATCATGCTTTTCCGATCTCATCTCCGAACCGGCCGTTCCATCATTGGTCTGGCCCGGAGCGCGGATGGATTTCACTTCACTGCCGATCCGGAACCTTTTCTGATGCCCGCCAGGGAGGGCCCATTCGCCGAATACGAGGAGTTCGGGGTGGAGGATCCTCGGGTGACTCTGCTGGAGGGTCAATACATCATCACGTACAGCGCTTATTCGCGAAGCGGCGTGCGAATCGCCCTGGCGCGGACCAAAGATTTCAGTTGTCTGGAAAGGGTTTCCCTGATTACGCAGGCAGATCACCGGAACGTGGTCATCTTCCCGGAGAAGTTCGACGGGCTTTACGCCCGGCTGGACCGGCCGCACTCGGAAATCATGCCCTGGTCCATCTGGATTTCATGGTCTCCCGATCTGCGCTTTTGGGGCGACTCTCAACTCGTAATGAAGCCGGAATCCTATCACTGGGACGAGATGAAGATCGGCGCAGGTGCGCCGCCCATCCGTACTGACGAGGGATGGCTGTCCATTTATCACGGGGTCTTTCGAACCATGGATGGATCGGTTTATCGACTGGGCGTTGCTCTTCACGACCTGGTGAACCCTGCCAAAGTCATCGGCGTCGGAGATTCGTGGATTTTGCAGCCCGAAGATCCGTGGGAAATCGCTGGATATGTGCACAACGTAGTGTTCACCTGTGGCGCTGTCGCCGAGTCCGACGGAACCGTAAAGATCTATTGGGGAGGCGCGGACACGGTCATGTGCGCCGGAGAAGCGAACATCGCCGATTTGGTGGCTTTATGCCTGGATCGCGGCAGACCGGCAAAGTAGGAAACAGATGTCCCGATTCTCCTCACATGCGTCGCCGTCAGCTTCGGAATCCACGTCTCGCAATTTCGGGCGGCCCGCGGCGACCCCGCATCATGGCGCCACTTCCGGTGTTCTCTCTCCAGTGCTCTATTACGCGGAATTTGATCCAAAAAGGAGTAGCCTTTAACGCTGAGCATTATGTCTAATCGCGATCACCTCGTTGACCGTCTGTATTCCATTCTTGAAGAGCTCTGGGACGGCTCTGATCAGGCAGCCGCATCCGACCTTCGGGAGCTGATGGCCTGGCGAGCGCAAGCCATAAAGCCCTTCACCCCAACATACCGGGCGGGGACGTTTCCGGCGCCCGTTTGCCAGGAAGCTGAGAATCTCGGTTTACTCGAGTCCGCGCAGATCGGCTTGCGCAACATCGAGGCGTCGTTGAATTCCGGGGAGGTAACCATTGCGGCGCAACGTGTTCAGGATCTCTTGTCATCGCTATCCGAGCCGGATCGATCCTGAAAATCACGCTGTACAGCGCCACGCCATTACTGATCGGGTCGAGCGATGCTTCCAGCACAGTTACAGGCGCTCCGTGCTGCCTGAGTGGAAATCACAGTAGTCGGCGATAACTCCCCTTGCCGAAAGCCCATTAAGCAACTCCCTAACCCGAGTGACCGCTGCCTCTCCTGCTAAGTCGAGCAGTCCACTTCCAGAAGCCTGCGGCCCGACGCTCGACTGGACGTTGTGAGCGGAGGCGCGACGTAATGCTGGTGATGATGGAACATCTACTCAGCGAGTGTCGGCCAGACCCGAATCAGGAAGAGAAAGGAGCGGCTGGAAGGCCAGAGCAGCCCCTAACCGCGGGGCGTTGTGTACGTTCCACTCATTCACTGCTCAGCGAGCAATGCCGTCGCGCTACGCGCGTCAGTAATGGAGATCGGACGAGCCAGCAGGGCGGCGCTGCGGCGAATCTGTTCATTCCGGCGTGCCGGTTCCGGCATCAATTCTGATACGGATTGGATCCGCGTGAGGTGTTCACCTCTACACGAGTTTAGAACGCTATTGGTGGATATTCGCCCTCAGGACCTCGGGCCCGCCCGGCGACTTGGCGGTAGCAGCAGACTCGGCAGTCACAAAGAGATCGAAACTCTTCAGTGGAGTGACCGTTCGAAAGCTGGCTTCGAGCTTCTTGTTGACCTCGAGCTGGCCCTGGTTTTCGGCGCTGGAGCCCTGTTCCTGCATCCAGACCACGTAGGCGGCCATTGGAGGCGAAAGGTTGTCAGGTCTGGCGAGATGCTCAACGCTCATTTTGATTTCCGTGTTTCCGTTGTGATCTTTCCCAACTTCGATTTCGCCGCGCGCCGCTGGAACGATGGACGCTGCGGTGAGTTGAAGTTTTTTCGCAGCCACGAGAGCGCAGGCAGTCAACGAGATCGTCAACACGATGGAACGAATTGTCAGTTTCATTGGAGGATCCTTATTTTTGTTCTCGGCAAACACAGTAATGGAAAGCCGGAAGCGAAGTCAGCCCCGTCGCGCAGGCTCATGCACCTGATGCTGCGCCGGCAGTTTTAGCGACCGCCGCAGTCTTATGAGCGCTGCCGCCGTTCAGACTCTGGGCAAACGCCGTCACCAGGTCGATCGGCAACGGAAATACAATCGTCGTGTTTTTCTCGGTTCCGATCTCGACGAGAGTCTGCAAGTATCGCAGCTGGATTGCGGCGGGTTGTTTCTGAAGAACCTCGGCTGCCATGCCGAGCTTGTCGGCGGCAGTATACTCGCCTTCCGCGTGGATGATCTTTGCCCGCCGCTCGCGTTCCGCTTCGGCCTGACGTGCGATCGCGCGGATCATCTGCTCAGCCAGATCCACCTGTTTGACCTCGACGACCGTGACTTTAACGCCCCATTGCGCGGTGTGTCCATCGAGAATCGATTGCAGACGGACATTCAGTTTCTCTCTCTCGCTCAACAGCTCATCCAGTTCGGCCTCTCCCAGAACACTGCGGAGCGTAGTCTGCGCGAGTTGCGAAGTTGCATATAGAAAGTTAGTGACCTCGAGAACCGCGAGTACTGGATTAATTACGCGGAAGAAGATGACCGCGTTTACTTTCACCGTCACGTTGTCTCTGGTTACGATGTCCTGAGGAGGTACTTCAAGCGTGTCGATTCGCAGCGAGACGCGAATCATCCGATCAATCGGCCGAAATACCAGAGCGATGCCCGGCCCCTTGGATTCGCGCAGGACGCGCCCTAATCGAAAGATTACCGCTCGTTCATACTCCCTTAGTATCTTGATCGACGAAAGCAGATAGATCGCGAGAACACTCGGTATCAAGAGCCAAAGGCCTGGCATGTCTTACCTCAGGAATCGGGCATACTCAACCAGGGTGGCTTGAAGGGAACTGGCATATCAGCCCAATTATTGAAGTCAGGCCGACCTCCAGGCCAATCCCCGACAAACCACTCTCAGGTCCAAGGATGGCCGATTTCAGGCTGGATGTCTGGTCAAGATTGCTCAGAAAACAGGTCCCGCGGGAAAACTATCGGGTTGCAGGCTTTGCGCGTTTGCTGCAAGGCGCTGAAAATTGCGAAAACAGTGTTCGGTGAGGACTTCAGAATATCCGCTCAATCATGGAGAACAACGCTCAACAACGAACTATGTACCTCAAGCCGGCCGTTGTATTGTATGAATCCAAGCTTGCGAAATTTGTTCATGAAATAGCTGACCCTGGAACGGGTTGTGCCGACCATCTCAGCCAGCGTCTCCTGACTTATCTTCGCGATCACCGGCTCCGGCTTACCTTCCTTGCCGAAATTCGCCAGTAGTAGCAGGATTCGCGCCAGACGTTTCTCGCTCGAGTTGAACAGGTGATCGATCAAATCCTCTTCGACGCGAATCGTGCGCGTCAGAAGATAGGATACGAACATCTGGGAAAACGCCGGTTCGTCATGAAGCATGCGGACCATCTGCTGTTTTTCGATCCGAAGTATCGAGGATTCGGCCATCGCCGTAGCCGATGCCATGCGCAGCGGTTGCCCGGCAAGGCAACCTTCACCGAAGAAGTCGCCTGCCCCCAGGACAGCAATGACTGCCTCTTTGCCCTGTTGCGATATGACGCTGAGCTTGATTTTTCCCTTTCGAATGTAGAAGACACTCGTCGCGGGGTCAGCCTGTGAAAAGACTTTCTCTCGGTTTCGGTATTCGCGGGAACTTTTGCCCGGGCCGGCTGTCGTCAGAAAGACGGAGGGATCAAAAGTCGCTGCGCCCTGCGCTTCGGCTGATCCAGCCGCGCCGGTCGGTTTGGTCGGGCTTGGGATTGTGCGGCGTCTGGTCACTGTTGAGTCATTATCTCGCCGCGCTGTTCCGGTCAGCGCGGCAGTTCCGAGGGTTCCTCGGGTGGCATGCCTGATGACTTCATCGTACTCCTGGGCTCGAGAGCCATTCGCACCTTTGCGAGTAACTCCGTGTGTCTGAATGGCTTGAATAGACAACCCCAACCCCGGTCGCTGGAAGGAGCATTGCCGGACATAAACAGTACCGGCAAGTCGGGATTGTCACGCAGGACCCGGTCTGCCATTTCGGTCCCCGTGACGTTCGGCATGTCCACATCCGTTAGCAGCAATTTGATTTCAGAACTGTACCGCGTGTACACGGCCCATGCCTGTAAGCTGTCTTCGGCGGTCATGACGCTGAATCCTGCTCGTTCCAGATATATTTTGATGATAGTCAGAATCGCGGGAGTGTCGTCCACCACCAGAATCGTGGGTTTGTTCAAAGGGATCTCCTGATCGTGCGTCGGCTGCCAGCGAGCGACTTCCCATTCGCGAACAAAAACGGCGGTACGCGTCACCTGAGATTACCGGAACAGGCCGCCAGCGTCTGTTCAATGTTGCTCATGTACTTTGCCATCGACCTGCCAAAAAAGTAGGCGGCGCACTATCCGAATCGCAAACGTGGCTGCGAAGCTGATTGATCAACCGGTAAGGCGCCGATCGGAACGGGATAGCCGATAACGAAACCGTAAATCACATGTCCCTGTTCAGCGCCAGCTTAGCTTCGCGCGCCCCGGCTCGAGATAATCGGCAACCGTAGCCTCGATTTGCTTGAGCGAGAGTGGCAACATCCGAGTATCGCAATCGTTTGGACATTCAATTCTCGTTTGGACCGCGTTGCGAGAGCAAACGCCGGTTCCTTTATCGCGTTCGAGAAATGCTCCGTTCTTCGCGATCGTTGCGGGGCAAGCCGGCCAGTAAAAGCCGAATCAGATTCAGCCACAATCGCACCCGCTCGCGGAATGCGGTCCGCGCATACTCCTGAACGGCGAGTTGACTGGCCAGTCCTGCGGGACCAAAAGCGAAATCCGCTGTAATTCTTTCGCCTGATAGCAGCGTCAGGTGAGCCACGTGTAAAGATCGAGGCAGCCCGGATTGGCGTGCGCCGTGGCTGACGCAGCCCGGCTTGCGCTTTGTCGATTGATTTGACTGGTGAATCTTCGTTGTGGGCACGTATCGAACGATCTGCGGACGTATGTTACGTTCGCAGATCTGCTCCGGGATCGTCTTTTTCGGTTTATACCTCAGTGTCGGGCGCTTTGCCCGCCCTCAGTTTGCCAGGTGCAGACCCATATTGATCAGATTGTCGGCGATCACGCCCAGTCCGACCCAGCGCTTCATGCCGTCCTGCCCGCGGTAGAGGCGCCGGTTGAGACCATGCCGCCGCTTGAGGACGCTAATGCGGCCTTCACATCCTGTTCGCCAGCGCTGGCCTTGTCTGAATGATCGCTTCTTTTGATGTAAGCGCCGCTGTTCGCTCCGGGTATTGCGGTTGGGAACCGAAACATTTTTCACGCCCAT
>Ga0068855_100006063_pt1 | contig 14736 bp, 12 predicted proteins | sample KBSCornC52_FD_66592 | JGI IMG/M metagenome (GOLD analysis project Ga0068855, IMG submission 66592) | Corn rhizosphere microbial communities from Kellogg Biological Station, Michigan, USA - KBS Corn C5-2 | ecosystem: Host-associated > Plants > Roots > Rhizosphere > Soil ... | reverse complement strand
GGAGTCGCACTCGGCGTCGGAGTCGGGGTTGGTGTGGGAGTCGGACTTGGCGTCACCGACGAGGGTGCTGCCTGCGATGCAGTCGCGGGGGTGTCCGAACCGCCGCCACCGCCGCCACAGCCGGCAGTCAGCAACGTGCCCACGCAAAGGGCCACCGAGACCATTCGAGTCATTACCGCGTTCTCCCGCCTTCAAATTTTCACGCGGTCATCTAATTACAGCGATCTGCAGAGACTCGCAATTGTCTCGGAAGAGCGACTGCAACGCTAAACGCGTTACAACGTGCTCGAGTTCACAAATCCCTTGTAAAAATACCGTTATTTAGGTCTTTGTCGCGAGTTAAAGCAGGATTACAGAGTGCGCGACTCGGCAGATATCTGATGAGACTCGTCAGCGACGCGCAGGGGGCTGCTCGCTGGATGGATGACTTGTCTGCTCCGCATACGCGCCCATGTACGCAGCATGCGCACGAGGCAATCCGCTACCGTCGCTCTCCGCGAGTCGTTTCACCACTACCGCAGGCACGCCCGCGACGATGGTGTTTGCAGGTACATGAGCGTTTACGAGCGCACCTGCCGCAACAATGGCACCGTCACCGACGACGATGCCCGGCATGATGATGCAGCGCGCGCCGAGCCATACGCCGTTGCCGATAGATACGGGTTTCGCGTACCAGGTGGCGGCCCTTCGGTGCGCGCCCCCCACTTCGTGAGAACTGGTCAAAATCAGCACCTGATGCCCCACGGCAACCCGATCGCCGATCGTAATGCGCTCGCTCAGATCGAAGAATGCATCGACGTTGAACCAACATTCGGACCCTATCCGCAGGCGGCCATAGAGACCCCGCTTGCCGGTGAATGTGGGCGTGCCGACAAATTCTGTTTTAGGGCCAATGGCGAAGCCCGCCAGCCGCAATACCAAGGCGCGCAGTCGATTTGCCGTGTAAATGGGGAACGGCCGCAGGAGCGTCCGCGCTAGAAGTAGCCGAAAGTGAAAGCCGCTGGTTTCTTCCTTGATGAAGCGTGCAAATCTACTCAACATAATTGCTGCCAATCCACACGAAAATGCATGCCGGGTCCCTGAAAGAACGTAGAGCCATCGGGACCAGAGCTCGCCAGCGGCGCGGCACCCTCGCCTATGCGTCTTGGTAACGACGAAAGACACACGGAGAGGGTTACTGCGATCCCGCCGCTGTGCATGGATTTGGACCGAATTGCAGACGTAGGAAGTTCGTTTGCCAGATGTTAGACGAGGCCGCTCGAACGAACAATCAAGCAGCTCCACTGATGGTGATGTTGCATTCGATGGTGTACTGGAAACAAGTCTATGTGGTCTGCAGTGTACAGGCTGAGGTCAGAAAAGAAGTAACGGTGTCTTGCTGCCGGCTGAAGACCGCGGTCTGCCGACTCTTTATCTAAGAGAGTTTTCCCGCCAGCGTGCATCGCGGAGCGACCACACCAATGTCTCGACTTCCGGGAAGGCGGACCATGCATGCGGACCCGCTGGCGTGATGAAGCGCTCTATTGGTGCACTACAAAGATCGCCGCGCATCACGGCGCTACGCTTCCCCGCCCATTGCGGATTCGGCTCCGAGAGCGCATAGCAGCCATCGACCATCTTCGGCTTTGCGCCGACGAAGGCGACAACGAGGTAGTCGACGCCGCGTTCCTTGAGAACCGCGGCCAGGGGGTCTTGGCGTTTCAGATGCTCCACCATGCCTCGATCAGCCACAATGGCTTCGAGTTGCACGACGCGCTTGTCGAGAACGTAAGACGCCACACCGGCGCACGCGCCCATCGCGAAAACACCTTGCTTGTCATGCACGTGCCGCGACAAATCGTAGCTCATGGCAAGCAACGCGTTGTCCGCCACGGACCATGACGGGCCGCGTTGCACGTAATAGCGCAACGCCATAGCCGGTGCTAACGCAACTGCAACAGCGATCACCGCAACGCGCAGCTGCTGTGAACTCAGCAGCGTGCGCCAACGCTCGACGATAAAGACCAGGGATGCGATGGCGGCGGCTTGCAACGGATAAGCGTACCAACCGAAGAATATCCAACCGCTCAACGCATTCAGCGCAAAGAAGAGAAAAGCGAACGACAGGGCGACCGCACCTGCAAACCGTGCATGGGTGGAACGCGACGGATCTGCCCGATACAAGCTAAACAAGGCGAAAGTGCCCAGCGGCAGCACGATGCCGATAGTCGGTCCGTAAAACGTCCCAAACGCCACCGCGCGAGCATAGTTCAGATCGAATCCCCACCCTGTCTGCACACGTTTCGCGAGCGCCGAAACCGGTATCAGCGAATCGAAATAGTAAATATTGATTGCGGCATAGAGCGGTACCAACACCCCACCGCACGCGAACGCAGCTAGCAATCGCAACGCAAGTGCCAGTTTGGGGCGAACGAACAGCAAATAGCCGGCGATCGCTATTGCAACGGCGATGCCTATATCCAATCGCGCAAGCACGGCGAGCGACGCGATGAATCCGAGCTTGACAGCTCGTCGCGGTGTGACGGGTTCCGGGCGTGCTATTTCGAGCAGGAGCCACGAGAACAAAGGGACTGCGATTGCGCACTCCAACCCGGTCGTGAGCAATCGGCCCGCTCCCACGGAATAAACGGCTGCGAGCGCCGCAGCGGTGACAGGTTTGGCACCGAGCGCCTCAGCCAATCGGCGTGAGAGTTCGTAGGTCGCAATCAGAACGGCCAGAAAGATCGTCGCCAGTCCCACGTAAAAGGCCGGCCCGAGTCCACCAGCAAGCCCCCTTAGCGCCGCAATCACCAGGAACCAGAGCGGATGGAAGCCGTTCGTCAGCGTGGCGCCGTCGTACGTGACTTTGCCGGATGCCAGCCAGTGATCGGCGATGGTGGCGTAATAAAAATAATCGTCCTCGAATAAACCGAGGTACGCCTGCGAACCCTGCGCGAGGTGATAAAAGAACGGCGCAACGATCAGAACGAACGAGAGATAGGCCGCGGTGCGGGCTAACGAGACACCGTTGCTTGCAGTCCAAGCAACGACGCCTCGCAAGGTGCCGTCTGGAGCGCCCTCTCCTGCCTGCATTACCGAGTCACGGGCTGCGCGGCACCTTGCGGCGCTCGCTGCCGCACGATGCGATTCAAGTGCGCGCTCAAACGGCGCGAGGCAAAGCCGGCTTTCTTCAGTCCGACGACGAGCTTGTTTTCGAGCGTGGGCACGAGCTTCCGTTGGAATGCGATGCCGTATGCGACGAACGTTTCCAGCTGCACCGGAATGCGCAGACCGTCATAGGGAATCTTGTGCTCCGCGCAGTAGCGCTTGAGCGTGTAACCCGTTTCGTTGCCGTAGAGAGCGGATGCAAATCCGTCCGACTTGAGACGCATGCCTTGCGGCATGTGTTTGCGCCAAGACTCCATAGGCGGACCGAAAATGCGAAACGGTACGCCGTATTCGCTCAACTGGGCCGCAAGCGACAGACCAAAAGGGCCGGATCCGACGATGGCAACTTCCGTCAACTCGCTCACCATGACCCTCTCTTTCTGTTGAATGCGCGCAGGATACCGAAGGCTCCGGCGTTTGTTCCACAACTGATGCGCACTTTTAACTGTGTTACCCGCAAAGACAAGCTTCTTATCCACAGCAGCGGCCTGCTGAAAAGTGCATGTATCTCACTTCCGATCCGCCGCGACATCGATCGAAGGTACTAGACTCATCGGAATCGATCGCACGGCGTTTGTCGCGCGCAGCCACTTGTGGAAGGAGCATCAAAACTGCGAGCATGCGTGTTGCAATTCGCTCGGCTGCCAGCGGCATGATGCTCTGGAAAGATTAAGATGAATTCGGCAATGGGGAACACTCTTTGAACACAGGTTCGATGCCAGGCCCATCGTCACCTGTAGCGGTGTTCGACAATTACTGGGCCCCTACCCTGGCATTTGCGAAGTCGCTTGGCAGCCGGCGTGTGCCTCTCCATTTCTACGGCAGCGGCGCGGGACGCTGGTCTCGCTACTGCAAGCAACGCAGATCGTGCCCGCCGGTCGAAGACGCTGCGGCTTTCTTGCCGTGGTTGCAAGCTAAAGTCAGAAGCGGCGAAATCTCCCGAGTCGCTCCCACGACGGATCTCATCGCCTACTACGTATCGAGAATCCGCGATGAATTCTCGCCCGACGTCAGACGCAGCATCTTGCCGCTCGAGGAGATCGAGACTTGTCTCATCAAGACGCGCTTTGCCGATGCATGCGCGCAACTCGGATTGGCAGAGGCAACGACAGCGTCGCCGCGGACACTCAATGAAGCTGAAAAAGCCGCCGCCGAAATCGGCCTGCCCATCATCATCAAGCCAAAGTCCCATTTGGTCGTCGGTACCGCCGATCGCGGGCATCTCGTTCGCAACGCGAGCGAACTGCGCGCCAAGTTTCGCCAGTACTCCGTGATCAAAGGGCAAGATGAAATGGCCGAGCGTTATCCGGAACTCCTGTTGCCGCTGATGCAACGGTACGTCCCGTCGGCTCGCGACCGTGTTTACAGTGTCAGCGGTTTCAAGGATCCCGAGCGCGGCATCGTCGCGTCCTCGCTTTCCTACAAGCGCGAACAGTGGCCGCCCGTGGTCGGCACCAGCACCGTACAGATCAGTTGCAACGACGAACGTATTTTACGTGCCGGTCTGCAGATAGTAGATCGCTTGATCTCACGCGGTATCTTCGAGCTCGAGCTGCTTGCCGACGGCGACAATCTGTTGCCCATCGATCTCAATCCACGCGCCTTCGGCTTCATCGAGCTCGACATAGCGCTGGGACGCGATCTGCCGTGGCTGTGGTATCGATCGACCTTTGAGCCCGTGGAACCCTTGGAACAATCGCTGCCCACAATTGCGCTCGAAGCGCGCAACTCGTTTCTATATCACTTGCGACGCTTGGTCGGCGGACCTGCGCGTAAGGCGTCACCCGCCATAGATAGACGCGACCCGCAACGCCCGCGTGCCTCCATCACCATGTTGGGGCATTGGAGCGATCCCGTGCCTGTGATCGTGAGTTACCTGCACTTGCTGCGTCATCCGCGCAGTTTGGTCATCGACCAATTCCGCAAAGAAGAACCCGACGTATTCGATGCTCAGTGCACGAACGCGGACAGCAGTTTCACGTAAGACGCTTGATAGTAGATGCCCGGCTCGCTCACGGCCCACGAGTTTTCGGGCCAGTTGGAATTGTAATCTCGGTACGATTTCTGCGGCGGCTGGCCGGCAGGCGGCGTTAGCGTGCTGGGCACTCCGCTTGCAACAGCGCCTGCATTGGGTCCGCCCGGCACGAATCCAGGCGCCGGACCGCATTGAGAAGTCTTCGCATCGCTCCAGCGCGTGCCCGGTTGAAACCAAGTATGAAATATCTCGTTTGCGGAAACAGTGGCTCCATACGAGTACATATTGCTGAGATACACGAGACCGAATGGATTCACGCCGTGAAAATAATGCAGCGTATCTAATGCACGCGTAACGAATTGCGCGTCGTCGGCGGCAACGATTCCGTAAGTAACGGCATCGAGATTGCTATTTCCGTAGTTCGCGCGCGGTTGATGGCTACCCCAGTGATACTGCTGGTCATGGATGAACGCGCGGTACAAGTCCGTCTCCGGTAGCAAGCCGTACACGCCGGCCGCGGAAGAGATATCGGCCTTCTTGTCGCGCACTATTTTTTCCTTGAGGGCTGCATCGGCGATGGACAGCTTTGTATAGAAAAGCAGCGCTTCGCCCTGATCCGGGTTGTAACGCGACCAACCGAAATCGTGATAAGGACGTGCGTCCGTGTGGTGCGCCTGCAGATAAGCGTCGAATGTCGTATCGCCGGTGATTGCGTATAGATATACGGCTGCGACGACGGCGCGCGCGGCCTGCTCTTCAGCGGTCAGATCGGAATTGCCCGCGTACACAACTCCGGTATCGCACTTCGTTTGCTTTTGCGGACTGTTATTGAAATTACTCCAAGCTTTGAGAGCGCGTTGCTTGAGATCGTCCGCTTCGGCCGTGAGCGCCGGGAACTGTTTATAAACGTAAGCAGCGTGAGCAAACATGCCTGCGGCAGAAATCGTTGCGGAGGTGCATGCGGGAATGTAATAGCGCGGCGCCGGATCGCTGCTGGGCGGACTTGATTTACCGATTGCGATCACGCCGACCTTGGCAGCGACACTGCCGTCCGGAAATTGCATCTTCTTGAGCCAATCGGTCTCGTATTTCACTTCGTCGATCACATCGGGAATGCCGTTGCCCGATTCCGGAATGTTGAAATCATCGGTGAAAGCCTGGTCGTTCTCTTCGAATGCCGTCAGCAGTTGATGCACCGGCTGCGCCGCGAACGTAACGTATTTATTGGTATCGCCGGCATCGAACCAGCCGCCGCTCAGATCGCGAACCTTGGCTCGATTGTTTCGATCCGTAACATCGTGAGCTTCGCGATCTTGATTGGGTCCGAGATAGGCGGCGTTATCGCTCCAACACGCTTCGGCATACGGCGGCTTTTTAGCGAAACCGCTGCGCTGATAGAAATAGGTGCGCATTGCGGCTTTCAACACATTCTTATAGACACGCGCATCGATATTGAATGCGGCCGAACGAACCTTTTTCTGCACGTCGTAAATGAAATACTTGCCAGGCTCGGTGACACTCGAGAAATCGAACCACCAACCGCTGTCCCCGGAAGTCGGTTGTACCGCGCCTTTATTCCAAGGAACCAGTTCGCCCGAATACACGGCCTGTGAAGTATCCGCGCGCCGCACCTCGTAGCGCGCGCCCGGCGTGAAAACATCGTCGCGATCGTAGCCCTGATGCGGCGTGCGAATGACGGCGACTTTGGGATCTTGCGGACGGTAACCGAACTGATCCACCAAGATGTGGCGCGTTCCGACATCACCCAACAGCGCCTTGCCGCTCGTCGCCTGTGAAATGGCTTTACCGCATGCAACGAGTCCGATCGCCGACATGCAGGTGGCTATGAGAATCAGTCTGGGGAAATACATAGTCTATGGCGACTTCGTCTCTCGTCCGGTACGCACCCATTCGACAGACTCACGCCGCCGTAGCATCAAGAGAAGCTTCCAGACCAAGAAGCCCGGAGCGCGAGCAAGATCGAGAATGCCGCGCAACCCAATACCGCTGAGTTGCCAACCACGGATAACGTACAGCGCGAGACTCGAAGCGCACGCCAACGCAATCCAAAGCCAATCGAACAAAACGCCATTCCACCAAGCGGCGAACGCGGCGATGACAACGAATGCAACAACATTGAGTACGATGTACGACAACGGCAGAACGATGAGATCGAGCGCGAGATCCAAACAAACTCCGCTTGGACGGGTGAACGCCGCCGCGAAAAGAGTCTTTGTTTTAGTGCGAATCAACTGAAAGCGACCTTCTTCCCAGCGCTGCCGCTGCTTGCGCGCCACTTGCTCGCCCGAAACCATTTCCGCGTCGGAATGCGCTTCATCCGCATACCACACGCGCTGTCCGGCCAAGCCGATTGCAATGCCATATTCGACGTCTTCCGTCAGTGAGAACGCCTTGTAAGGCACTTGCTCCAGCAGCTTGTGAGTGACGCACCAGCCGTTGCCGCGAATGCCGCACGAAATGCGCAATCGCTCGCGTGCGCGCGAGCGCACGATGTGGAACGCGCCTTTCGCTATGGTGATTAGCCTCGTTCTCCAAGAAGCATTCGGGTTGAGCACACCGTAGTGCGATTGAATAGCTTGCGCGCCTTGCTCGATTCGGCAGGCAAAGGCTTCGAGCAGATTCGGAGAAACTTCCGCATCGGCATCGACGATGACGACTGCATCGGCCCATCGTTTCGCGCGACTCGCCGCGAATGCATGGTCGAGCGCATACCCCTTGCCGCGCTTGCTGGTGTCGTTGCGTTCCAAAACCTCTGCGCCGGCCGCACGAGCGATGGCAGCAGTTTGATCTGTGCAGTTGTCCGCGACCACCAGCACACGGAACTTGTCTCGAGGCCAATCGACGCTGCGCAAACTGGCCACGGTGCGCTCGATGTTTCCCGCCTCGTTATGGGCCGGCACGATCATGTCGAATTGCACAGATCGTGTGGATCGAGGCGGGATTCGATTGCGGGCGGAAAGCAGCGTTGCAAGCAATAGATAGGCGCACGCTAGAACCGCCGGCGCGCCTACAGCAAACAACAAGATGTGCAAGAAGATCGTCATAACCTCTCATTGGCGGACAGCCAACGCAAAGGATGCAGCGGAAGGCCACGGAGTCTGTATGAGCGCCCCCTGTTTCGCAACCGGCCGCCAGGGTCAACTGCGCACTCCGTCACATTGAAACAAAAACTCCCGAGGCGGGATTGCCTCGGGAGCGGGTTTGCATGCGATCGCTTGGGCCCGTGACCGGGCCGCGCGGATTATTGGAGCTTGTACGAGTCCGGCTTGCGGCACGTGGCCGGATTGAAGGTCGCAAACTGCGGCGGGATGTCGATCATCTGAGTCTCGCCGACGACGTCCCACGCACGCGAGGTTGCGATCGGCTGATTCAGCACCACCTGATACTGCTGCGACGCTTGCATCGGCGAGCCGTTGTTCGCAGTGATGCCCTGATACTCGATGGACGAGTGATAGATGACGTCGCCGTAAGTGATCATGCCGTAGGTCATCGTGAGCGGGCGATCGGACAGATCCACACAGAATCCCTGTCGCCCATTGATGAACACGACCAAGCGATCCTTGCGCACGAAGACGTCGAAGTGCGTGAGCGGGCTCACTTGGTCGAACGGTTCGAGCATCGGCCCGGCATAGTTGCCGTTCGCATCGACCTTGTAGCGGAATCCCTTCGCGGCGTCGTTCGGATCGCTCGCCTGATTACCCAGCGGGATCATGCCCTTGGCATAGCCGGCCGGATGGATCTGCGCACGAATGAGTGCGCTCGAGCGAACGTTGCCGTCGGCGCGCGGATACTCGGGCGTGCCGTCTTCGGCAATCGACAAGCACTCCTTGGCCTTCGAATTCACCGCTTGCGATGCAGACACTGCGGACACCGGCGGCGTCGGCATGCTCGGATTGTCTGCAAACAACCCGGCGCTGCCGCCATCGACGAACGAAGTTTCGTAGAAGATCGGGCGGATCTTGTACTGATGCGTCGTCGGATCTTGCAGTTCCTCACGAGTCGCGCCACCGCACAACGTCCACGTCCAATAGCGCCGCACCGTTGCTTCCGAGTTGATACGGAACATCGAGTGAACGTATTTGGTCGAGTCGAGTTGCTGCGGCACCGTCTTGAGCGAGGCGAAGGAGAAAGCGCCGCCGACGTCTTGGCCCGCATCGCCGAAGGTCGTGTACAACCGACCATGACGTTGGAACACCTGGAAGCCCAAATTACCCTTAGCTGTCGCAGTGAGCGGCTGTCCATCCGGCTTCTGCATATAACGGCCCCAGAACGACCATGCGCCGGGGATGTCGAAACGTGGCGCGCCATCTGCCGTCGCACTCGAGCCCGCGTAGTCCGGATTCGACACGTAGGTATTCGGATCCACGACCAGGTCATTGGCGAAGTTGTCTTCGACGCCGTTCGAGCCCGTATCGATCACGGGCGCATTGAGCATTTCATCGAAGAACGGCGTCTGCACTGCGATTGCACTACGCGCAATCACAGCTGGATCGGCCGGCATCGTGGTGCTGTTCGCCGGCACCGCCAATCCCGCCGATGCAGTCATACGGTTCTGCCAAGAGTTCAATCCACCCTGACCGTTGATGATCTCGTTGCCGTAGGCGCTGCGTAAGGTGTTGAACGATGTAAAGGTCGCGTAGAGCTGGCCGGAGTATTGGTATGTCGCAGGATCGGCCGAGTGGAAGTTGCCACCGGTGATCTTCGCATCGGTGTGGGCCGGAAGACCGGTAAACGGACACGGCGTGCTAGTCGCTTCCACGACGATCGTGTAGTTGCCTGCTGCGACGAAACCAGGCAGTTCGATGTTCTGCATCAGTTCGCGCGTATGCACGCCGTTCACGACTGCAGATTCATATCCGTGCTGGCGATAGCCTGCGCATGCAACGACTGCGCCCCTTGGCTGCTTGCCATTGAGTGCGTCGACAAAACTCACGTTCTTGTCGACAACGTAAGCGCGATAGTCCGCTGCACCGGCGACGTTGGCGAAATACAAAATCACTGCGTCTCGTCGTGCCAGCACTCTAATGCCGGGAATATACGGCAAGCTCGGCGAAGACAGCGCGCTGGGCATGGTGGCTGCAGCTGCTAACACACCGTGTAGCGGGAAATGGAACTGCGGATCTGTCACCGTCGCCAATCCGTTGAACAGGGTCGATGACGGCGCGCCCAATGCCGCTGGCGTTCCCGATTGCACACTCGATCCGCCTGGAGAACTAATTCCAGGTGCAGGCGGCGTCGACGCTGAAGGCGCTGGCGTCGGTGCCGTAGTTGGAGTCGGAGTCGGTACCGGCGTTGGTGTTGGAGTCGGTGTCGGTGTCGGTGTCGGAGTTGGCGTCGGAGTCGGCGCCGGCGCGGGTGCTGGGGTCGGAGTCGGCGTCGGAGTCGGAGTTGGAGCCGGGGTTGGCGTCGGAGTCGGCGTCGGTGTTGGGGTGGGTGTCGATGTTGAAGTCTTGGTGGCGGATGTCACAACCAAATTCTGCGACGCACCCGCCCACTGCCCGGATGCAGTACGGCACGCGACGGTGTATCCCAAAGTACCTTTGATAGGCGGCGTGACAGTGCGCTGGCCGCTGAGCGGCAACGAGCCCTGCCACGCAGCGCTTGCGTAGCATTTCGCTACGTTCTGCGAGGTCCAAGAGATCACCGTGCTTTTGCCCAACGCAATCGTCGAAGGATTCAACGTAAGCGTGACGGACGGCGCACCTGCAGCTTGAGTATTTGCTGTGAAGGCCGATAGCGCCAGCAGACCGGCCAAACGATGAGATGACTTCATAACAGAGCCCTTTCCTTAACCTTGGGCTCCGGCGTCATTTGCAATGACTAGCGGCTGACGACAAAGTCCGCGGACTCTGCCGGCAACCCCGCTATCTCACTGATGAGACCGGAGGCTTTGCGTCCCCGCCTTACGGCGGGTTTGCCAAAAAAATTTCCGAGCTAAGAAATCTTCCGCTTACGCTCGGCGCATCAAACAAACGCTAAACAACTCTCATACGGTGTCGGCGGATCAGGCACATTCGCGTATTGGACGGCAGCCGTGGATGCGCGCTGTACAACACTGAACGTGCCCTACGCCGGCCCCTCATCAGCGATGGTTGACCAACCAGTCGTGAAAGACTTGGCCGTAACCGGGAGTGGGCGTGCCCGAGGCATCTTTGAGAAGCACGTCTTCACATCCCGCACCCGGCGAGTACCAAGTGTTGAATCCCCAACCGAGCACGGACACGTTGTGTGCGTCCGCCCAATTCACCATGTTGGTGACTTCGGGCGAATTGGTCGTGCCGTCGCTGCAACGATCGCCGAGCTCGGTGATGACAATGGGGATGCCGGCATCGAGGATGCCTTGCGCTTGCGTGAAGATCTGCGGCGCCCAATTCGGCTGTGCTGCAGCCGCAGTGCCGAAGGTGGCACCGAATGTTGGATATGCATGCCACACCGCAGCCATTTGCGCTTGCGAATCGGTGGGATGATTGGCGAGCCAACCATCAAACGCCGACGCATACATGAGACCAGCCACGAGCACTACGTTGGTCGCGCCCGTTGCACGCACTGCATCCAACATGGACTGCATGCTCGCCACTTCCCACGGGAATGACACACCCATCTGCGTGCCGTTCAGAGTCGAGGCAGTAAAGCCGGTGATAGGTCCAGCGCCCGTGCCTTTCATCATGTACTGCCAACCGTCGCCGCTGAAGTAAGTCCCGTAGAACGGCGTGTTGGTGAGGAACGGCTCGTTGAACAATTCGAATATCACGTTCGGCTTGTCCTTGAAGGTCTGCGCGAGCGACGTCCAGAATGCAATCGAGTTCGTCTTGTCGGCCATTGCATTCTGAATCATCGGGCAGTACGTGCCCGGTGCAGACATGTGCAGATCCAAGATCACGTACAGACCCGCTGCCGTCGCATCGTTGACCGCTTTGGTCACCGTCGCGACGTAGTTGTTGCCCGGATCGGCGCTACGCGTTGCACCGCTCGCAGGGTCTTTACATGTTTGTTTCAGCCACGAAGCTTGATTGAGCGGCAGACGCACGGCGTTTGCCTTCCAGCTCTTGACGACGCTCCAATTCGGCGCGGCTCCACCCCAAGGATCGCTGCTCCAATTTTGGATAGCGACGAACTCGAGGCCGCTGACATTCACGCCACGCAATTGCAACGAATTGCCTTGTGCATCGACGAGATGGTTGCCTTGCACGCGTACCGCGAGACCGGAACTGCCCGCACCTGTCACGTTGACAGCAGCTGACGATGTTCCGAGTGACGCGCCGCCGGTCGGTGACGACAAGTTGACCTTGAACGACTTGATGCCGCTGAAGCTCGGCGAGGTCGTTACAGGAATCGAAATCGTTTGCGCCGAGCTTGCACCGCTCGCCCATGTAAGCGTGCCGCTCTTCGCCGTGTAGTTCGTTCCAGCGGTCGCAGCGCTCGTGCCGCTACCGTCTTGAGTTGCGTATTGAACGGAAACTGCACCGCTGGTACCGCTGCCGCGATTAACAGTCACGACCACATTGCCCGCTGTCTGTTGTATCGAGTAGGAAGCCGATGACAAGCCGAGCGTGCCCGGCACCGGTGTCGGCGTCGGAGTTGGTGTGGGCGTTGGTGTCGGCGTCGGCGTGGGAGCCGGCGTCGGTGTAGGTGTAGGGGTTGGCGTCGGCGTTGGTGCCGGCGTAGGAGTCGGTGTTGGAGTAGGAGTCGGCGTCGGAGTTGGGCTCGGAGTGGGCGTTGGTCTCGGAGTCGATGAGGACGCGGATGTCACCATCAAATATTTCGTTGCGCCGACCCACTGACCGGATGCAGTGCGGCACGCGATGGTGTACCCGAGATTACCTTTGACTGGCGGCGTGACGGTCCGCTGACCGCTGACAGGCAAAGAGCCTTGCCACGCGGCGCTTGCATAGCACTTCGCCACGTTCTGCGCGGTCCAGGAAATTACGCTGCTTTTGCCTAACGTAATCGTTGAGGGACTGAGCGTCATCGTCAGGGACGGCGCGCCCGCAGCTTGAGTATTCGCTGCGAAGGCTGAGAGGGCCAGCAGGCCAGCCAAACGGTAAGGTGTCTTCATTAACAGAGCCCTTTCTCTTGAACTTGGGCTCCGGTGTCATTTCGCAATGAATAGGCGGCTGACGACCGAGTTCATGACGCGAACTCGCCCGGCAACCCCGCTATCTCATTGTCAAATGAGACCGGAGGCTTTGCGTCCCCGCCTCGCGGCGGGTTTGCCATGGTGGTGAGGACCACAGTCACTCGTTTCCACCATCGCAGTCAGTATCTAGCTAGTAACAAGCTTCCCGCTAGCAGACACTGACGGTGTTAAGCACGTGCAATTCGATGATGTCTCCTTACGCAATTACCCGCGTCGCCAATTGGCTACTGATGATTCACTAGCCAATCATGAAACACTTGACCATAACCCGGTGTGGGCGTGCCCGAGGCATCTTTGAGGAGCACGTCTTCACAATCCACACCGGGCGAGTACCAAGTGTTAAATCCCCAACCGAGCACGGACACGTTGTGTGCGTCGGCCCAATTCACCATATTCGTGACTTCGGGCGAATTCGTCGTGCCGTCGCTGCAACGATCGCCGAGCTCGGTGATAACGATGGGAATGCCGGCATCGAGGATGCCTTGCGCTTGCGTGAATATCTGCGGCGCCCCGTTCGGTTGTGCCGCAGCCGCCGTACCGAAAGTGGTGCCGTATGCTGGATATGCATGCCACACCGCTGCCATCTGCGCTTGAGAGTCGACCGGATGATTGGCTAACCAACCGTCGAACGCCGATGCATACATGAGACCGGCTACGAGCACCACATTCGTCGCACCGGTTGCACGCACGGCATCCAACATGTCTTGCATGCTCGCGATATCCCAGGTGAACGATACGTTGACGGGAGATAGGTTGATCGTCGCGGCCGGAAACCCGGTCATAGCCGAAGCGCCCGTCCCCTTCATCAAGTATTGCCAACCATCACCGCTGAAGAAGGTCCCGAAGAACGGCGTGTTGGTGAGGAACGGCTCGTTGAAGAGCTCGAACATCACATTGGGATAGCCCTTGAACGCTTGCGCGACCGAAGTCCAAAAGGGAATCGAGTTCGTCTTGTCGGCCATCGCGTTCTGAATCATCGGGCAGTACGTGCCCGGTGCGGACATGTGCAAATCGAGAATCACGTACAGGCCGGCTGCCGTTGCGTCGTTAACAGCCTTCGTGACGGTCGCCACATAGTTGTTACCGGGATCTGCTTTGCGCGTCGCGCCGCTCGATGGATCCTTGCACATTTGTTTCAACCACGAAGCCTGATTGAGCGGCAAACGAACTACGTTCGCCTTCCAGCTCTTGACGACATTCCAATTGGGCGCCGCTCCGTCCCAAGGATCGCTGCCCCGATTTTGGATGGCGACGAACTCGAGGCCGCTGACGTTCACGCCGCGCAGCTGCAGCGGATTGCCTTGCTTATCGACCAGATGATTGCCCTGCACGCGTACGGCGAGCGAAGACGTTGGAGTTGGAGTCGGTGTCGGACTCGGAGCCGGTGTAGGTGTAGGTGTCGGAGTTGGCGTTGGGCTTGGAGCCGGTGTTGATGTCGGCGTCGGCGTCGGCGTGG
>Ga0068855_100006062_pt1 | contig 14736 bp, 13 predicted proteins | sample KBSCornC52_FD_66592 | JGI IMG/M metagenome (GOLD analysis project Ga0068855, IMG submission 66592) | Corn rhizosphere microbial communities from Kellogg Biological Station, Michigan, USA - KBS Corn C5-2 | ecosystem: Host-associated > Plants > Roots > Rhizosphere > Soil ... | reverse complement strand
CTCACAAGGGAAGACGTGCTGGAGGCGCCGGTGGTATCCGGACAGTACGATTCCGTCGCGGCGGTAACGTCGATCGCTCTCTTTCATGCGTGTCCTCGCAAGTACTATCTGAGTCGGTATTTGGGATTCGAGGCGCAACCTAAGGGCCGGGGGACGGGCGCAATCGAACTGGGACTAGCCGTTCATAGCGTGCTGGCGGGGGAGACCTGCGATTCGCCGGAAGCGAACGAACTGGCCGGGCGCTTTCTATCCAGCCATCTTGGCCGGCGGGCAGAAGCCGCCGCCCGCATCGAACGCGAGTTCGACTTTCTGTGTGAAATCGACGACGTGATCCTGCGGGGCCAAATCGATGTGTGGTTCGAAGAGGGCGGGGAACTGGTGCTGGTGGATTACAAGACCGATCGCGATGAATCTTCGTCGGAGGGCTACGCGCTTCAGTTGCGGCTCTATGCGATCGCGCTGGAACGCTATCTGGGACGCCGTCCGGATCGTGCAGTACTGTACTATCTGCGCTCGAATCGGGCCATCGATATCGGCCTGGGCGATGCCGAACTGGCGGCCGCGCGCAGAATGGTCCGCAAGTTTCGGGAGGCACAGGAACAGCTTCAATTCGATTTGAAAGTTGGGGAACAGTGCGGGAGATGCGAATTCTGGAAGGGAGTTTGTCCTGCGGGAAACGACGCTGGGAGCGAGCAAATCAGGTCTGAGGTTGCTTCTTGGCCGCCATCTTTTTCTCCAGGGCCTGCCATAAGCGACTCCTGACGTCTTCCGGGAGCGTTTGCGGCTCGCATCCCTTATAGACTTGCAGCGTCTTCTTAGTTGTGTCTACGATGACGAAGCAGTTGGGGCATTCATCCACGTGAGACTGCCAGTGCTGTTTAGTCTCGGGGTCTACCGTCTCATCCAGGTAGGCGTTTAATTCCTGCAAGAACTGTTTACAAGTAACCAAGCAAGTTCTCCCCTTTTCGCTTGAACTGACGGGTCAAGGTCTCCCGTAACGCCAAACGGGCTCGCAACAGCCTGCTCTTCACTGCTGGCACCGAGATTCCCAACGTTTCTGCTGTCTCCTCGGTGCTCAATTCTTCGATGTCGCGTAACACAAAAACGGTTCTGAAATCCGGCTTTAAATCATCCACGGCCGAATCCAGGATGGCGCGCCATTCCTCTTTCGAATACCGCTGTTCGGGGTTATCCTCCCAGACGGCGATCTCTCTGGCTACTGTTTCTTCGCCCAGCTCCACCGGCTCGTCCAGGGGCACGTTGCGGTCGGTTTTCCGCTTCCGGAGCCGCATCAAGGCCTCATTTACCGCGATGCGGACAATCCAGGTGTAGAACTTCGAATCGCCCTTGAAGTTGTCTAAGTGCGTGTAAGCCTTGAGGAAAGCGTCCTGCAGGACGTCTTCGGCGTCCTCATCGTTGCGGGTGATGTTCTTGGCCAGCCGGTAGATCTTACGCTCGTAATGCGTGACCAGCTCGGAAAAGGCCGCCTGGTCCCCGGCCTTAGCCTGGGCCACCAGGGAGGATTCGTCGAATCCTGTGGGTACGCTGGTGGTGGGAGTCACGGCTAAATCGACCTCTTTTCAACTATAGCGCGGTTCAAACGGCGGTTTCATAACGTGTCTGATAACCTAAGAAATTACTCATGGACAACATACAGGTAACCCTTCCGGACGGCAGTGTACAGAGCCTTCCGGCGGGAACCCGACCGCTGGACGTCGCCCGCGCCATTAGCCCCCGTTTGGCGGATGACGCGATCGTAGCGCGCGTGGATGGCAACCTCTGGGATCTGAACCGGCCCTTCGAGGGCGACGCCAAGCTGGAGATTCTGACCACCAAGAATCCAGAGGCGCTGGAAGTGTACCGGCACTCCACCGCGCACCTGCTGGCTGCGGCGGTATTGGAGCTGTTTCCTGAAACCAAGCTTGGAATCGGGCCGCCGATAGACACGGGTTTTTATTACGATTTCCAACGCGACGCGGCCTTCTCGCCCGAGGATCTGGAGAGGATCGAAAAGCGCATGTGGGAAATCCAGGCGCGGGACCTGCCCTACGAGCGCAAGTACACGGAGAAGAACGAGGGACTCAAGCTCTACGCCGATCAGCCTATGAAAGTGGAGCTGATCACGGAGCGTGCCAGCGATGTGTTCTCAGAATACACGCTTGGGCCGAACTTCATCGATTTCTGCCGCGGCCCGCACGTGCCCTCCACCAAGAAGATCAAAGCGTTCAAGTTGCTTTCGATTGCCGGCGCCTACTGGAAAGGCAACGAGAAAAACGCGCAGCTTCAGCGCATCTACGGGACGGCCTTCTTCAAACAGAAAGATCTCGACGATTATCTCGCGAAGCTGGAAGAAGCCAAGAAGCGCGACCATCGCAAGCTGGGCCAGGAATTGGACCTGTTCAGCATTCAGGAGCTGGCCGGTCCCGGACTGATTTTCTATCACCCCAAGGGCGGGATCATTCGCAAACTGATCGAAGACTGGATGCGCGACCAGTATCTGAAGCGCGGCTACTCTTTGGTCTATACGCCGCACGTGATGCGGGCGGATTTGTGGCGAACCTCGGGCCACCTGAGCCACTACGCCGAGAATATGTTCGCCGGCATGGAGCTGGACGACGCCGAGTATCGTCTGAAGCCCATGAACTGCCCAGGCCATATCCTGATCTATCGCGATAAGCTGCGCAGCTATCGCGAGCTCCCCGTGCGGTTGGGCGAGCTCGGCACGGTGTATCGCTACGAGCGCAGCGGGACCATGCACGGACTGCTTCGCGTCCGCGGATTCACGCAGGATGACGCGCATATTTTCTGTACTCCGGATCAGATCGAAAACGAGGTCGTGAACTGCCTCGAGTTCGCGCTGGACGTACTCAAGGTGTTCGGGTTCGAGGAGTACGACGCTGAGATTTCCACCTGGGATGGCGGAGCCAGCGGCAAGTACGATGGTGAGGCCGACCAGTGGGCTTTGGCAGAGGGCGCATTGAAGCGGGCAGTGGAGCGGCTGAATATCAAGGCGCCGGTGATTCCGGACGAAGCGGCGTTCTACGGGCCCAAGATCGACGTGAAGCTATTGGACGCGCTGGGCCGCAAATGGCAGCTGTCGACAGTACAGTTCGATTTCACCTTGCCCAAGCGCTTCGGCCTGGAATACGTCCACGAGGATGGCAAGCGGCATCAGCCGCTGATGGTGCATCGCGCTCTGTACGGCAGTATCGAAAGGTTTTTTGGAACGCTGATCGAGCACTATGCCGGAGCATTTCCGGTGTGGCTCGCTCCTGTCCAGGTGGTGGTGATGCCGATCACCGATCGCCAGCAGGAATACGCGCAGAAAGTTCACGCGCAACTGGAAGCGGCTGGACTACGGGTTCATCTGGACGATCGCAAGGAGAAGGTCAATCTGAAGATCCGCGAAGCTCAGCTTCAGAAGGTCCCGTACATGCTGGTAGTGGGGGATCGTGAAGCGGAGGCGGGTACGGTTTCCGTGCGGCATCGCAAGCATGCCGACATGGGCGTGAAGCCGCTGGATCAGTTCATCGCCGACGTGCGGACATTGGTGGACACCAGATCCTCTGCCGAATAGTCGTGGGGCTAAAGACAATAGGGCGCTAAGTCATGAGGAGTTTTACGAATCCTCGTTCCTTAGCGCCCTTGAAGGCGAAGAGGAAATTCTTTACTGCCGCGATCGCCTGCGCCGCGCGAAGTAACCAAGACCGAGTAAGCCGGTACCCATCAGCAGCGAAGTCATCGGCTCGGGCGTAGCTATCACATCAACCGCGAAGGCCTGCGTGCGACCGCTGAAGCTACCGCCGCCGGTATAAGCACTTGTTTCGGTGACGCCGGGAAAGTTGGCGAATGCCGATAGCGCAACCGTGTAAGTGCCAGCTGCCAAGTTGGTCAAGACCAACGTGCTATCGAAGCAAATACCGGCATCGGTAGCCCCATGACCCGGACCGCATGTGCCATCGTCATTAAAATTCAGCCGCGCTCCACCAGCCCCGGCCCCGCCCGCAAACAGAGCAATGATAGGGTCGAACCCGCCGGCAACGATGATGTTGCCAGCCGCATTCCGGCCACCCGGCGCGTTTGCGCTTCCACCGTACCCATATGTCTGTATCGTCACTGTGCCACCCTGCGTTAAAGGGTTGTAAACGAAAGACTGTTCGAATATTCCGTTCGGGTCGTTGAGGATTCCTTGGGTTGATACCAGCACACTTGCGCTGGCGACGGTCGCCATTAAGGTTCCGAGTGCTAGTAAGACACTCAGTTGAACAACTCGTTTCATCATTTCGAATTCCCCCTTTACGTGGAAACACCACATGAAAATATCATCAGAATGCTACCTAGGCAACAACATTTTGCTCAGTCTGGGTCTAGTACCTCTAGTACGCTCGACTTGCCACAACCTGGTTTGACAGACTGTCAATATGACTGAAGTCGTCTCCCATAACCCGGCAACGGGTTCCGAGCTGGGCCGCGTGCCTCTGGCATCCATCGCTGGCTATGAGGCGGTAATAGCCAAAGCATCCGCGACGTTCGAGCGCTGGCGCATGCTGCCCGCTCCGCAGCGCGGGGAAATCGTCCGCCAGATCGGCGAGGAGCTGCGCGCCGCCAAAGACGACTTAGGAAAACTTGTTTCGCTCGAAGCCGGCAAAATTCTGGCCGAGGGCCGCGGGGAAGTCCAGGAAATGATCGACATCGCCGATTTCGCCTGCGGTCTTTCGCGCCAGCTCTACGGCCTGTCGATGCACAGCGAGCGGGCTGGCCATCGCATGTACGAGCAGTGGCACCCACTGGGTGTTGTGGGCGTGATCAGCGCGTTTAACTTTCCGGTGGCGGTGTGGAGCTGGAACGCTCTGATTGCGATGGTCTGCGGCGATACCGTCGTGTGGAAACCATCGCTCAAGACGCCCATGTGCGCTGTGGCTGTGCAGAAGATCTGCGATCGCGTGCTTGAACGCAACGGCTGGACCGGCGTGCTGAATCTGGTGATTGGCACGGACGAGGTGATCGGCGAGCGGCTGATTCGCGACCGGCGGATTCCGCTCATTAGCGCGACGGGTTCGACGCGCATGGGGCGCCACGTCGCGCAAGTGGTGGCCGAACGCCTGGGACGCAGTCTCCTGGAACTCGGCGGCAACAACGGCCTCATCGTGATGGACGATGCCGATCCCGACCTGGTGGTCCGCGCGGTGCTATTTGGCGCTGTAGGTACCGCGGGCCAGCGTTGTACGTCCATCCGAAGATTGTTTCTCCAGAAGGGCATTGCAAAAGCAGTAACGGAGAGGCTCACCGCCGCGTACGGGCAGGTGCGGATAGGCGATCCGCTGGATCCGGAGACTCTCATGGGCCCTCTGATCGATGAAGCCGCGGTTGACGCGATGATAACCGGGCTGGCGGCGATCCAGGCGCAGGGCGGGGAAATCCTGACTGGCGGAAAGCGTCTGCACGGATGTTTCGTCGAACCCACGCTGGTGAAATCGCATCCGGAAATGCCGGCGCTGCAGGAAGAATTGTTCGCGCCAGTGCTGCACCTGATCGAATTCGATCAGATCGACCAAGCCATTGCCTGGCACAATGCTGTTCCGCAAGGGCTGTCTTCCGCGATCTTTACGACGAATCTCATGTCCGCGGAAACCTTCTTGAGCGTGCGCGGCAGTGACTGCGGGATCGCCAACGTGAACATCGGGACCAGCGGTGCGGAAATCGGCGGAGCGTTCGGTGGGGAGAAAGACACCGGCGGCGGGCGCGAATCGGGCAGCGATGCCTGGAAGGCTTACATGCGCCGGCAAACAGTCACGGTGAATTGGTCGGGCGGATTGCCCCTGGCCCAGGGAATTAAGTTCGAGCTGTGACTACTTCTGCTTCAGCAAGTTCTGGACCAAGAGGCGGGTATTCGGCTCCTCGTTCTTAAAGAAATCCTCTTTCCCGGAGTATTGAAAGCGGATGGTTCCCTTCCGGTCCACGAACATGTAGATGGGCACGAAGGGATGATCTTCCAGCTTGAAATCGAAGACCTGCATAGTGTTGGTTTGATCCAGATAACCCAGCGGAAATCCCAACTGCAAGCGAGCCAACCCGGCGACTCCGGTTGCGGCATTGTCGTCCGCTGCAATCCCCAGCGCTTGGAATCCCTGAGGCGCGAACTCCTTCTGGAGCTTGCCCAGCATTTGAAGCGAAGCGATGCAATGGACGCAGGTGGTGGAGATCAGGGCTACAACCAAGACTTTGCCGCGGTACTGGCTCAATTTCATCGGCTTGCCGCCTGCGACGGAGATCGGTACGTCCGCTACAGGGCGGGGGGTGGAAGCGCCCTGCGCCGACACCAGCAGACACACAGACGCAACTATGATTCGAAAGACTTTTGATCTGAACATGACGACTAAAACACCTATCTTACTTGATTCTGGATCTCTTCGAGCCAATCCGGACGCTTGAGTACGTCGCGCGGGCGGCTGCCATCCGGTGGACCGATGATCCCGTCGCGCTGCATCATGTCGAGGATCCGGGCGGCACGCCCATAACCCAGACGGAGGCGGCGCTGCAGCGTGGACGTAGATGCTTTACCCATCTCGCACACCACGCGCACGGCATCCTGGTATAGGGGATCCTCTACAGAATCGATTTCACCGGGGGCATCTTCTTCATCATCGGCCGGCGGCGCGATGAGGAATGTCTGGTCGTATTCGGGCTGGGCCTGCTGTTTCCAGAAGTCCACCACACGATTGGTTTCGGCCTCGCTAACGTAGGAACCGTGCACGCGCGTCAGTCTCGATGAGCCGGGCGGCAGGAACAGCATGTCGCCCTTACCCAGCAGATGCTCGGCGCCCATCACGTCCAGGACGGTGCGGGAATCCACGCGGGTCGCCACGCGGAAACTGATCCGCGACGGGAAGTTGGCCTTGATCAGGCCGGTGATCACATCCACGCTGGGACGCTGGGTAGCAAGTACAAGATGCATTCCCACGGCGCGAGCCATCTGCGCCAGGCGGGTGACGCTTTCTTCCACGTTGGCGCGCTCCAGCATCATCAGATCAGCCAATTCGTCGATGATGATCAGAACGAAGGGGAGCTGTTCCAGCTCATCCTCTTCCATCTCGTCTTCGAACAGGTTGCGCGGCTGAGCTTCCATCTGCCGTACCTTGCGATTGAACTGTTCGATGTTGCGGACTCCTTGGGCAGCCAGCAGTTTCAGCCGCCGCTCCATTTCGAGGACTGCGTTGCGCAGAGCGATGGTGGCTTTGCGCGCATCGGTAATCACGGGGGTCAGCAGGTGCGGAATTCCTTCGTACGGTCCGAACTCCAGGCGTTTGGGATCCACCATGATCATGCGAACCTGATGCGGCGTGGCCTTGTACAGGATCGACATGATCAGCGAGTTGAGCATCACGCTTTTCCCCGAGCCGGTGGAGCCGGCGATCAATAAGTGGGGCATCGATTCGAGGGCTGCCACTTTGATCCGCCCGTTGATATCTTTTCCAAGGGCGACTGTCAGGTGGGAGGCGGAATTCAGAAACTCCTCCGATTCCAGAATCTGGCGCAGGCTGATGGTTTCGCGCTTGGTGTTAGGAACTTCGATGCCCACGGTGGGCTTGCCGGGAATGCGTTCGATGAGAATTGATTCCGCCTGCAACCCGAGGCATAAGTCCTCAGTCAGCGTGGTGATGCGCGAGTATTTCACGCCGGCTTCGGGCTTGAACTCGAAGGTGGTGACCACTGGGCCGGGATTGATTTGAACCACGGAGCCGTGCACGTTGAACTCTTCGAACTTGGACTTGATCTGGGCGGCGGTGTCTTTTAGCTCCTGGCTATCCCAAGCGGCGCGCGCGGCAGGCTCCTGCAGAAGCTCAGTCGAGGGCAGCCTGAATTCGAAACGCGGCTTGGCTGGCGGCAGATCCCGCCGGGGTGCGGAACGTACCTTTTCGGGTTCCGGCTTGGGGGGCTCGATGAAAACCGTGCCGCGTGGCGCTGGCTCGGGTACGTGCTCCAGCGTGTGTATCGGAATGTCCTCGAACATGCCAGAGACAGGCGAGGGCTCCGGTTTTGGCGCAGGCGCCAAGCTCACGCTCGTCGCAGTCGCTGCGGAAGCAGACGGCTTCAACGGATCGCTAATATGCGGTGATTGTTCCTGCCGAAGTTCTGGCGCGGGCTGTTCAAGAGCCGCCGCGGCTGCGGCCAGAGCAGCCATCTGCTCGGCGCGCTCGGCTTTCTGGGCCGCGCGAGCGTCCGCACGCTCCTGCGCCCGCTCTTTCCAACGGGCACGCCACACGACGAGTTGGGCCGAGATTTTACCGATCCCCTCGATGGGAGGCCGGAACCACACCGGCACGCGCGACATCTCGAAGGTCGAGACCAGGTACAGCGAAAGAATCCAGATGGCGAAGGTCACAAGGACGGCTCCGGTGAGATTCATGGCCGACATGAGGTACTCCGCCAGCACCCGGCCGATCAAGCCGCCGGCGGGGATCGCATCGGCAATGGGATGCCAGTCTTTGAAGAAACCGAGAGCGGTGCAGGTGGCGCCCACCCAGGCGAACCCGCCGAAAACGCGGGCCCAGGGGGCGGCGATCTCAGTGCCCAGCAGCCATTGCCACGCGAGCATCAGCACGAGAATCGGCACGACATATGCGCCCAAGCCGAAGCCCTGCAGTAGCAGATCGGAAATGGAGGCGCCTACTAAACCCGTAAGATTCACTGGCTTAGCAGCTGAGGCTGCAGTGTTCCAGGAGGAGTCCAGGGGATAATAAGAAATGAGACTGAAGAACAGGAACAGTCCCGCAAGCAGAAACACCACTGCGCCGGCTTCGTTGAGCCGCGCGTGGCGGGTAGGTCCTAAAAATCTCATCCCCCGTGGTAACGGAAGAAGGTGGCCAGAGCGATTACTATTATGCCAAATATTACCCGGTACCACACGAAGAAGGTCAACGACTTCCGGCGGAGGTAGTTCAGGAAGAACTGGATGGTGAGGGCTCCGGTGATGGCGCTGACGACCATGCCGACTACCAGGGCTGTCCGCATGTCCTGCGGAATCCCGGCGATGCCGCCTCCGTGACGCATCAGATCCCAGGCGTCCTTGGCAGCCGCCCCGGCGATGGCGGGGGTCGCCAGCAGGAAAGAGAAGCGAGCCGCCGAGGCGCGGTCGAGATGCCGGAGCAGTCCCGCGCAGATGGTGATCCCGCTGCGTGAAACTCCGGGTACCAATGCCAGTGCCTGCGCCGCGCCGATCGTCAGGGAATCGGTGGGTGAGACGCTGCCCAGGTCCTTGTTCCGCGTTCCCTGCTTGTCGGCCCACCACATGAACAGGCCCACCAGGATCAGCATGCTGCCGATCAGATATTGGTTATTCCGCCAGACGTTTTCGGCCAGATCCTTGACCAGCAAGCCAGCGATGCCCGCGGGAACGGAACCTAGGACCAGCAGCCACAGCAATTTCGGGTTGCGCTCCAGGGCCGAATCGGTGCCGATTCGTAAGCCAAAGCCTTGACCGATCACCTGGACCCAGTCGCGAAAGAAGTAAACGATGACTGCCGCTACGGTTCCCACGTGCAGCGCGATATCGAAGCTGAGGCCCTGGTCGTTCCAGCCGAGCAGCCAGGGGATGAGCGCCAGGTGCGCCGAGCTGCTGACCGGTAGAAACTCCGTCAGGCCTTGAATGATGCCGAGAATGATTGCGTGTAATAAAGGCACGAGTTTCCAGGTTAGCGCGGAAGAGCAGGGTAGAATATCCAGCAATGGCCGTGACTCTCGTTCTGGCTGTGCTGCTGGCCGGGGCGTTAGTCTACTCGCTGCTGGCGGTGATCGCGGCGCTGCGATATCTGGCCGTGCGGCCGCCCGATCTGGCGGCGACTGAGCCTATTAGTGTTCTGAAGCCGCTGGCTGGGCTGGACCTGGATCTGGAATCGAATCTTCGCACATTCTTCGAGCAGGATTATCCGGCGTTTGAGGTTTTGTTTGGGGTGCGCGAGGAGAGCGATGCTGCGGTCGCCGTGGTTCGCAAGCTGCAGAAGGAATATCCGGCGGTCGCTTCCCGTCTGCTGATCACTGGCGAACCGCCGTATCCGAACGCAAAGGTCTTCAGTCTGGATCGGATGATGGCGGGGGCCGTTCACGATCTTCTCGTGATGAGCGATAGCGACATCCGGGTGACGCCGACGCTGCTCAAAACCATCGCCGCCGAATTTCAGGATCCCAAGCTCGGCGTGGCGACCTGTCCGTATCGCGCCGTGGCTGGATTCAGCTTCTGGTCGCGTTTGGAGGCGATTGGGATGAATACCGATTTCTTTGCCGGAATCCTGGTGGCGAGGATGCTGGAAGGAATGCGCTTCGCGGTCGGTCCAACCATCGCTGCGCGGAGGCATGTGCTGGAATCGATCGGAGGCTTCGACCGGCTGAAGGATTATCTGGCTGAGGATTTCGTCATGGGCAAGTTCGCGGCGGAAGCCGGCCACGGCGTGAGTCTGTCGTCGTATGTGATCGAGCATCACATCGGCAGTTCGGACTTTGGTCACACCGCTGCGCATCGAGTGAGGTGGACGCGTAGCACTCGACGATCCCGTCCGGCCGGTTACGTCGGACAGTTGTTCACGATGCCGCTTCCCTTGGCGCTGTTGCTGACGGCGTGGAATCCGGCGCTGTGGCCGGTGCTGCTGGTGACGCTGGCGATCCGCGGAGTCGCCGCCTGGGCGGTATCCGAGCTGGTGCTGCACGCGCGCATCAACTGGCTGCTGCTGCCGCTGGAAGATATCGCGGGATTCTGCTTCTGGGTCGCCGGATTCTTCGGCAACACGATCCTGTGGCGTGGCCGGCGATACATGCTCGAATCGGATGGCCGATTTCGGCTTATTTCTTCTTCGATGCCGTGAACGAGAGATTGTTCGAGAAGAACGGCAGCACTCTCAACTCCCAGCGATCCTTGATGTGATTGGTATGGTCGCCTTCATAGGTTTCGTAGGTGTGCGTTACACCCAGGCGAGTCAGCGATTCGTCCAGCTCTTTGTTGGATGCCATCAAGCTATCCTGCAGGCCGACGTCCAGCATGAAGGCCTTGTATTTCTTGAGATTCGAAGAATACTGATCGACCATAGCCAACGGTGAATTCGCGATCCACTTGGCGGCGATCTCCGGAACCACCTGGCCGTCCTTGGTGGGCAGATCGAAAAACTGCGGCGGGTTCATCGGGTTGGGCGACCACGCGGCTGCTAGCGCGTTGGTGGTGCCGCCGCCTCGTCCACCCTTGCCTTTGCCATCGCCGCCTTTGGGAGCATCGGAAGGGGGCACGAATGCCTTGCCGTCGCCCTTACCCTTGCCGGCTGGCGGCGCGCCGCCGCGAGCCGCGAACTGATTATTCATCAGGCAGCACGAACTCATGGGATAAATCGCGGCGTAGAGTTCCGGATACTTCATGCCGATCCGCAGCGTCCCGTAGCCGCCCATGGAGTGCCCGGCAAGGCCTCGGCTTTCGCGGCTGGCGATGGTGCGGTAGTGGCTGTCGATGTAGTGGATCAGGTCCTCGGTGATAAAGGTTTCCCAGTTGCCCGTGGTGGGCGAGTTCGAGTACATGCTGCCGCTGTAGACGGTGAAGGAATCGGGATAAACCACGATCATTTCCTTGGAGGTGCCAGCCGCGGCGGTTTTGTCGGCCGCGTCCGATACCCACATGGCGTCGGTGTAGGTCTCGGCGTGGACGCCGTAGCCATGCAGGAAGTACAGCACCGGGTAGCGCTGATTACGATTCTTGGCGTAGCTCACCGGCAGATAGACGAAGACGTCGCGATCCGGAGAGTCGCCTTCGAGATTCCCTTCGAGCGATTTCCCATGGACCACGATCTTCTCCATGGACCCGGGCCGCTCGGGCGGTTTTTGCTTGCCGAATCCCTTTTGTTTTTGCTGCGGCTGGTCGCCTTTTTGCTGTGGTTGTCCGCCGTCTTGGGAAAACATCAAACCGGCCGCACCGGCCATGAGCATCAGCGTGAGCGCGGAGTTGAAGAAGAACGAGAATCTAGTAGATTTCATAAGCCCCCCCAGGGCTCAGGTCAGTTTACACCCCGGGATAGTCGGGCTCAAGGCTAGCGTGCAGCGATGAGCGAGGCTTCTGTCTGGACGCAGGGCACCGTGGCCGTGGTCTCAATCTCTAACATCATCGGCGACTGCTGAACTACTCTAGGCCCGCTGGTACTAATCTTTGGAGAGCATTCGACGTGCGGCTGTTCAGTGTACGTTGCCAGGTGGAACATTCGCAACCACAGTTGGTCAAAGGCATTGCCCTTCGGCACTCTAACTTTCACGATCGCCGGGTCCGTTAGCCTGAAAGTGTAGTTGACGGTCACAGGCTGGTTCGTGCGCCACTTCGCCAGGTTGGCCTTTGCCTCGGGCTCAAGCCATTTGTTTCCATTAAGCAGCTTAATCTCTTGTCCTGACTCGTTCGGGATCAATTCTAGCTGGACGATGCCTTCAATGCGAGCCAGCTGGGCCACTCGCGGGTAAGTGAGTCCGGTCAGGTTGTACTTGATCTCAATCGGAACGTCTTGCGCCGTTGCGACAAGTGCCAGAATTCCGATGCAGACCAGCTTCGTCAGCATTGCGCAATTCACAATATCACTTTGCCGGTACGGTGGCCGGAGCGCCCTTCACCTTCACGAAAAACACCAGAAACTTCGCGGGCGCGGTCCTGCTCGCATTCTTTGAGACGGTGTGAACGTCATCAGGCGACTCGTAAAACGTCTGCCCCGGCCCTAGTGTCACCTCCTTGCCGCCCTTCACCTGCATGACGACCGACCCCTCCAGCACATAGACAAAGGTATGAGCATTATGGCGGTGCTCGGCCGACGATCCGCCGGGGGGGTATTCCACGATGGTCATCGCGCCTTCCTTGCCTGCGATCCCTGTAAGGTCTTTGGTCATAAGCGGAGTAACCTTCGCGTCTTGGGCAACTAAGGCACCCGCTGCCATGCACAACACAATCCATGCGTGTTTCATACTTTCTCCTCTCATCTTTTGACTCGTTGCGATTTCCGGCGCGTCTCGATCAAATCGACGATTTGGCGGAAGCGCGGATCCTGACGGATGTTGGCGAGCAACGGGTCCTTGCGAAACCACTCCACGCGTTCGTCGCCGTTGCGGACAACCTTCTCCAGTCATTCGAGCGCCTTCGGAGTGTTTTCCAGCACGGCATAGAACTCCGCCGCCCCCAACGTCGTGAGGACCGACCCGCCCAAAAACTTAAGCGTCTCGTTATCCATGGTCTGGAGTGCTTCTTGGCGCTTGCCTTCGAGCGCCAGCAAGAGCGCCCAGGTGGCGCGCCACATGTAGTTATTGGGAAACATGGACCGCTTCTCTTCCAGAAGGCCGCGGGCTTTATCCAACTCGCCTCCATCCATGTCTGCCAAGGCCAGGTTTCTAGCGCTCATGTTTTTTGGCGCCTGTTCCAGGACCTGTTGTTGCTGTTGAACTGCGCCGGGCAGGTCTCTTTCCATGCGCATGGTTTCACCGAGAAACATGCGGGCCGGAACGTTCAGCGGTTCGCGATCCAGGATGATCCGAAGGTCCTCCTGGGCGACAGCATTTTGGCCCGCGAGGAGGTGAAGAATCGCGCGCCAGAGCCTGGCGTCGTTGTTCGATGGTTGCTGTTTCAGAATCCCATGGTTCAGCGCGGATGCCGCGCGCGCCTCGCGTTCGAAGCGTTCCCAGGCTCCGCCGCTGGCGATGGCTTGCGGCAGGACTTTGATGGCGACATCCCCTCGCAGCCGCGTATCGCGCGCTCGATGCACTTCACCCATGCCGCCGGCGCCCAACGGCGCAAGGATCTCGTAGGGTCCGGGCCGGGTCCCTGCAGCCAGTGACATCTCTGAGTAGATTTTAGCGGGTTGATCGCGCAGAAGGATTTTCAGTCGTTCCCGATGTCGTCTGGATACTGGTTTCCGACCAGGGAATTTCGAGCGGCGGGTTCTTACTGGCCTGTTCAGGCGCCTCGACGGGTAGCGTGAAAAAGAAAGTAGATCCTTCACCGGGTTGCGACTCCGCCCAGATACGTCCGCCAAAAGACTGTACGATTCGCCGGCAGATGGCCAGGCCGACGCCGGTTCCCGGATATTCCTCGGCCGTGTGCAAACGCTTGAAGGGTCCGAAAATCGTGTTCGCGTACTTGGGATCGAAGCCGATTCCGTTGTCGCGAATGGAGATCACCCATTCCTGCCCTTGCTGCTGAGCGCCGATGTGAACTTTCGGCGGCTCGTCCGGCTTCCGATATTTCAATGCATTCGAAATCAGATTCTGAAACAACCGGACAATCTGACCGCGATCGGCCTGTACGGTAGGCATGGGATCGTGCGTGACAGTCCCGCCGCTTTCCTCAACGGTCGATTCCAGGTGCGTCAGTGCAGCCTCAAGATCTTCATCCAGGGCAATCGACGACGGCCGTTCCTTTTCTGTCGTCAGGCGCGCATACGCCAGCAGATCCCGCACCAGGTCATTCATGCGGCCGGATGCCCCGACAATGAAGTTTAGATACTTATCTGCATCGGCATCCAGCTTGCCCTCGTACTTTTGGGCCAGCAGTTCCGCGTACAGACTCATGGTGCGTAATGGCTCCTGCAAATCGTGACTGGCGACGTAAGCGAACTGCTCCAGGGCCGTGTTGGATTCCGTCAGCGAATCCTGCAATTGCTTGCGCGCAGTTTCGTCCGTCAGGATCTTGGCATAACCGATAAGATTGCCTTGCTCGTCGCGCAGGGCGTTCATGAAGCC
>Ga0068855_100006056_pt1 | contig 14751 bp, 10 predicted proteins | sample KBSCornC52_FD_66592 | JGI IMG/M metagenome (GOLD analysis project Ga0068855, IMG submission 66592) | Corn rhizosphere microbial communities from Kellogg Biological Station, Michigan, USA - KBS Corn C5-2 | ecosystem: Host-associated > Plants > Roots > Rhizosphere > Soil ... | reverse complement strand
GGGGCTGATGGATGACCTGACGTTGTAGCTCGACGTCGTCCGACGGGAGGCCCCTCCGGGGCCCGAAGCGGACATACGAGCGGACATGCGAGCGGACTATCAACACGTGTTGATATATCGCATGTTATTGTATTTTATTAAGAATACCTGGCAACCCGACCGGTCATGAAAGCGGACATCGAGATAGTCGATCGAGGTGAATCCATCGCGTTGATGGAGCCGCTCGTCATCGAGGAGCGCTCCCGTCATCGCGGGAAGCTCAACGATCTGGCCCTCGAGCTCAGTGAGCGGTCGGCGGGGTTCCGACACAGCCTTCCCCGGTCCGCGCGGGCGCCGCTCGCCGGCCTCGTGCGGGCGATGAACTGCTACTACTCGAACCTCATCGAAGGGCACGACACCCACCCGACCGACATCGAGCGGGCGCTGGGCAACGACTACAGCCACGATCCGCGAAAGCGAGACCTGCAGATCGAGGCCAAAGCTCACATCGAGGTCCAGCGATGGATCGATGCCGGTGGCATGGGAGATCTCGGCCCGGCATCCACCAACGGAATCATCGAGCTTCACCGACGGTTTTGCGGGCACCTCCCCGAGGATCTGCTGTGGGTCGAGAACCCGGACACGCACGAGCGGGCGCGAGTCATCCCCGGCGCGCTTCGCACGCGGGACGTCGTGGTCGGGCAACACGTAGCCGTCAGTCCCGGGGCGTTGCCACGGTGCCTGGCGCGCTTCAGCCAGGCGTACGCTGGGCTGGGAAGGCTCGAGAGAGTGGTCTCCGTCGCCGCGGCTCATCACCGGCTGCTGTGGATGCATCCATTCCTCGACGGAAATGGACGGGTGGCTCGGCTGATGTCGCACGCGATGCTCCTCGATGTTCTCGACACGGGAGCTCTGTGGTCGGTGGCGCGCGGTCTGGCGCAAAACGTACAACAATACAAGGCGCTCCTCGCCGCTTGCGATTCGCCCCGCCGGAACGACCTTGACGGTCGCGGGTCCCTCAGCGAGGAGGCGCTCGCCGAGTTCACGAGCTTCTTTCTCACTGTGTGTATCGATCAAGTCCGGTTCATGCAGAACCTCATTCAGCCCGACCGCTTGCGGACGCGCGTCCTGCTGTGGGCAGAAGAGGAGGTTCGCATGAAGGCGCTACCTGCTCCGGCGGTGCCGGTCCTGGAGGCAGTCCTTCATCGAGGGGAGCTCACGCGCGGCGACGTCGCGGTGATTGCCGGGACGGGCGAGCGGCAGGGCCGGCGGATCCTTTCGGATCTGCTCGGTCGAGGGGTGCTCGCGTCGGACGGCCCCCGCGCTCTGCTGCATCTGGCGTATCCGGCGGCGCTCGCGCCGCGATGGATGCCGGGACTGTTTCCCGAACGGCCCGACTGATCGATTCATCGGCGATGCGATCACTTGTCGTCCGGGCGCTCCAGGTGGCAGGATTCCCCGCGTGCCGGGACGACGAGCGAGCACGGTCGAGCTTTCGCTGGCGGATCTGCGCCGGCGCTACGTGGACGAGGGGCGACCCATGCCGGAAGGCGTGGAGGCGGCCTTGCGGGACGATCCGCGGGCCGGCGCGCAGGCGCTGCTGGAGGCCGTGGCGCGGCGCCGGCGCGACAACCGCGCCGAAGGTCAGCGCCTGCGCATGATGCTGCGGTACGAGACGGCGCTGTGGGTCCGGGGGACTGTTCACGTGGCCGGCGTGGACGAGGCCGGCATGAGCCCGTTGGCCGGCCCCGTCGCGGCGGCCGCCGTCATCTTCGCGCCGGGCGCGCGCCTGCCCGGCGTCGACGACTCCAAGAAGCTCGACGCGCGCGAGCGCGAGCGCCTGGCCCCGATCATCCGCGAGACCGCCGTGGCCCACGCCGTCGCCTTCGCCGACGTGGAGGAGATCGACCGCGTGAACATCTACTGGGCCGGAATGATGGCCATGCGGCGCGCGGTCGCTGCGCTGGGGAAGGTGCCAGAGCACGTCCTGGTCGACGGCCGCAAGCTGCGAGGCCTCACGCTGCCTCAGCAGCCCATCGTCAAGGGGGACGCGAAGAGCCTGTCGATCGCGGCCGCCTCGATCCTGGCCAAGACGGCGCGCGATGCGCTGATGGCCGAGCTGGACGACACCTATCCCGGGTACGGCTTCGCCCAGCACAAGGGCTATCCCGTGACGGCCCACGTGAAGGCGCTTCGCAAGCTGGGCGCCTCGCCCATCCACCGCCGCTCGTTCGCGCCGGTGCGCGAGGTGCTGGGCCTGCCCCCTTTGCCCCCCTGGCCCGAGCCCGACGACGCCCGCGCCGATCCCGACGCCGCCGCGGCGGTGGCCTGAGGCGCCGTCATACGACGTCATCCAGATGGGCCACCGTGATCGCCAAAGGATTGCGTCAATGTGCGGACTACGCCTGATCCTCGTCGCGGTCGTTGCGGGCGCATCGTGTTCGCACGTGACCGCAGGTGACAGATCCGGTCGCGAGCCCAGCGCCGATCCGTTTGCATCCATTCCGAGGGACGAATGGATCGCGGAATCGGCCAACGCGTTCGCGATCCGTGACCGCAACCCGCAGGCGCCGATCCACGCTCTCGTCATCAGCAAGGCCGCGATTCCCACCATCCTGGCCGCTCCGGGGCCCCTCCTCGGCGAGATGCTGGAGCTCGCCAAGGTCGTGGCCGAACGAGAGGGCATAGCGACGAGCGGCTTCAGGATCGTGATCAACACGCGGCCCGAAGGCGGGCAGAGCGTGTACCACGTCCACATGCACGTCCTCGGTGGTCGACAGATGAAATGGCCGCCGGGCTAATCAGCAACCGACTTCCGCGGCTCCTCGGTGGGTATCGGCCGCCTTGCCGGAGCGCCCGCCGCTGTGCGAGCGTCGACCCGACGATGAGCCGAAGCTCGAATCGGAGGCAGTTCCTCGTGGGCACATTCGGGATCATGGCGTGCTCGCCGCCGCGCCTCGCTGCGCCGACCGCGCATCCCACCCGTGCGCCGCGTTCTGTCGCCGAGATCGAGGCGAGCGTGGGCGGCCGGGTGGGTGTCTTCACCATCGACACGGGCACCGACCGGCAGCTCGCCCATCGCGCCGACGAGCTCTTTGCGATGTGCTCCACATTCAAATGGGTGCTCGCCGCCGCCATTCTCCTGGGCGTCGATCGCGCGCAGCTCTCGCTCGACGACCGAATCTCCTATGGTCCGTCGGATGTGCTGGAGTACGCGCCGGTTGTCCGCGAGCACGTCGCCGAAGGATCTCCACGTTGCTGGTTGATTTCGATTTCTTCTGAGACCGCGGTGCCTGGTTCAGCCCGTCGCCAAAGCGTGAAGTGGGCGCGACGCCTCAACGATCTCGCTCGTCCCGCCGATGCCTTTCGCGGACCCGAGCGGGGCCGAACGGGTGACGACTACCGAAGCGCTGATTGAAACTGGACCTCTCCGCAGGGGGGCGGCCCTCGGGCGGTATACCGTACTGGGGCTGGTGGGGCGGGGAGCGATGGGGGACGTGTACGCGGCCTTCGACCCGCGCCTCGATCGCAAGGTCGCGGTCAAGCTGGTTCGGGCGCGCGCCATGGACGGCGGGGCCGAGGACGGGCGCCTGCGCTTGCTGCGCGAGGCCCAGACCATCGCGAAGCTCTCGCATCCGAACGTCGTGGTCGTTCACGACGTCGGCACCATCGACGAGAGCGTCTTCATCGCCATGGAGTACGTCGATGGATTCACGGTCACGGGGTGGTTGCTGGCGGGGCGCCGTACGATCGCGGAGATCCTGGCGGTGTATCGGGCGGCGGGGCGGGGCCTCGAGGCGGCGCACCGGGAGGGTTTGATCCACCGCGACTTCAAACCCGAGAACGTCATGATCGGCCGCGGCGGTCAGGTCCGCGTCATGGATTTCGGGTTGGCGCGCCAGGTGCTCGATGGCGCGGAATCTCAGGACGCCGTCGAACGGGGGCTCGCCTCGCTATCCGGCGCCGACGACGCGGCGTTGGGCGGGCCGGCGCCGGCCTCCGAAGTCGGGATCGACCTGGATGCGACGATGCAACTGTCGACGGGACAGACTGCGGGCGGCGCGCGCGGGCCTGGCTCGGTCTCGTCGTCCCCGCCGGCGTTCGACGCGCGGCTGACTCAAACTGGCGCCATCCTGGGGACCCCGGCCTACATGTCGCCGGAGCAATTCCAAGGACGAGCTACCGACGCCCGCACGGATCAGTTCAGCTTCTGCGTCGCCCTCTACGAAGCGCTGTACGGCCGGCGTCCGTTCGGCGGAAATACCGTGGCGGCCCTCAGCAAGGAAGTCCTCGCGGGGAAGGTCGCCGACGCGCCCCGCGAGAGCAAGGTCCCCGCGAGCATCCGCCGCGCCCTGCTCCGCGGCCTGTCGGTCGACCCGGCGAACAGGTGGCCGTCCATGACGGCGCTCCTCGACGCTCTCTCCCATGACCCGGGTCGGGTCGGGCGGCGCTTGGCGACGGCCGGCGCGGTGGCGTTCGGCGCGGTCCTGGTCGCCGCAACGGTCGCCAGCTGGCGGGCCGCCCACGCTCCGCCCCCGATCTGCGGCGCCGGGGCCGACAAGCTGGCCGGCATCTGGGAGGCCGGGCCCGGCGAGACCGAGCGCAAGGCGTCGGTGCGCCGGGCCTTTCAACGCACGGGCAAGCCGTTCGCGGCCGAGGCCTTCGGCACCGTACGGAGCGCGCTGGACCGCTACGCCGGCGAGTGGAAGGCGATGTACGAGGAGGCCTGCCAGGCGACCCACGTGCGGGGCGACCAATCCGCCGAGGTCATGGACCTGCGGATGTCGTGCCTCGACGAGCGGCGTGGCCGGCTGCAGGCGCTGGTTGGCGTGTTCGCCGAGGCGAACGGCGCGGTGGTCGAGAACGCGGCGGGCGCGGTCAACGCCTTGGCTAACCTCGAGCGGTGTGCCGACGTGGCGCTGCTGCGAACGGTGGCCACGCCGCCGGAGGGGGCGGAGGCGCAGGCGCGCCTCGCCGAGCTCCGGCGCGATCTGGCGCGGATCGAGGCGAGGGGGAACGCTGGGCGGTGTGAGCCCGGCTTGGCGGCGGGCCGCGACCTGGTCGCGGGGGCGCGGAAGCTGGGTTACGGTCCGCTCGTGGCGCGGGCCTACAACGCGCTCGCCAGCTCGAGCTCGGGCTGCCTCGAGGCCGGCGAGACCATAGCCCTCTACAAGGAGGCTTTGCGCGCCGCCGTCTCGTCGCGCGACGACGAAGCGGCCGTGACCGCGGCGCTAGGGGCCGCGCGCCTGCTGGCCAGCTCCTCGGCCGCGGGGCCGGCGCACGAGGCGCGCGATTGGCTCGAGCTCGGGCGGGCGATCCTGCGACTGCCGCGGGGCGAGCACCGTTTGCTCGAGCTTCGGGCCCTGGCCGCCGAAGGCCTGGTCCTGCGGCGCGAAGGAGACGCCGCGCGCGCCATCGAGGTGTCGACCAACGCGCTCGCGATGGCCCGCCGGACCCTCGGCCAAGACAACCTCGAGATCGCGACGGCCTTGGCGGACGTGGGAGAGGCCATGCAGGCCGCCGGCCAGCTCGAGCAGAGCGTGACGTTCATCGATCAGGCCCGGCGGCTCGCGGCGCGCTTGCTCGGTGAAGGGCATTCCCAGGTCGCGCTCTACATCGCGGGCCGGAGCCGCATCCTCAGCACGCTCGGGATGCACGTCGAGGCCCTCGAGGACGCCCAGCACGCGATGGCGATCTGGAGCGCGGCGGGAGCCAGCGTCGCGCAGATCGCCGCGGGCAAGGCCCGGCTGGGGGAATGCCTGCTCGCGGTGGGCCGCAACGAGGAGGCCGCACCCTTGCTGGAGGAAGCGCTCCGCATCCAGGTGGCCGCCAGCTCACCGTCGGTGCCGGCCACCCGCTTCGCCCTGGCCCGCGCGTTGTGGCGCGGCCCCGAGCACCGGGTGCGAGCGACCTCCCTGGTCGAGGAGGCCCGCGTGGAGCTCCAGCGCGCCGCCGCCTCCCGCGCGCAGATCGCCAGCATCGACGACTGGATGAAAGCCCATGCCGCCGATCTGTGAGAGCCAGGCCCGAACCTTCTGCGGTGTCTCAGAGCCAGATCAGGCGAGCCGCAGGGCGATTTGGATCACGCTCTGGCGAGGAGCCCGCGCCGCCTTTGTCGGCGGAGCGCGTCCTTTGCCGTACAGGACCCGCACGAACAAACTGTGCCGCTCCAAATGTCTCATCGAGGCCTGTACACTGGGGACCTCAGCCTATTCACGAGGGGGATCGACGATGGTGCGAACGGGTGTCCTGGCTTGTTTTGTCTTGGCGGCGAGCGCGCTCTTGACCGTGTCTTGCAGCGGCGGCGGTGCCAAGGGCGCGGGCGGGAAGGGCGGCGTCTGCCCGCTGGGAGCGGAGACCTGCGCCTGCTTTGGCAACGAGACGTGCGACGCCGGGCTGATCTGCGCGTCCGGTCTCTGCGTGCGGGGCGGCGGTGGCGGCGGGCCCGGAACCGCCGGGAGCGGCGCCGGCGGCCTGTCGGGGGGCTCGGGCGGCATCGGCGCGTGCGTGGCCGGCGCCGAGGCGTGCGCCTGCTATGGCAACAACACCTGCGACGTCGGGCTGACCTGCTCGGGAGGGCTGTGCGCCCGATCCGGCGCCGGTGGCACGACCGGGACGGCTGGCCGGCCGGGTGGGGCCGGCACCACCGGCGGGGGTGGCAGCGGAGCCGCCTGTCCGACGGGCGCCGAGACCTGCGCCTGCTACGGCAATGGCACCTGCAACGCGGGCCTCAGTTGCGCCTCGAGCCTCTGCGTGAAGCTGGGAGGGGCGGGCGGCACGAGCGGCACGGGGTCGGGGGGCGCCATGGGTCCGGGAACCGGCGGCGTGGGCCCGGCGACGGACACCTGCAACAACGCGACGCCGGCGACCATCGACAACTTCGCCACCTGCGACATGAACGCGTGCGACGTCGGTGGGAAGCACGGGTCGTGGTTCGGTTACGCCGACAACGGGATCAACCTCGACTTCGCCGTCCGTGTGCCGCCCAGCGCGTGGAAGTGGCGGTCCTGCTCGGCGGTGGTGACCGGCGGTCCGCTGCCCTCCGGGTCGACGGTCTACGCCGGCATTGGCGTCACCTTGAACTGGCCGAACGCCTACGACTGCAGCGGCTACACAGGCGTTCGATTCAGGCTCGAGAGCGACAGCCCCATCTGGGTCGGCATCGAGCAGACGGACGGCGGCCGGTTCGGCGTGGCGGCCCCGGCGTCGAACGCCGTCATCCGCGACGTGAGCTTCGCTTCGATGACCGCCCAGGCCGACAGCGCCACGGCCACGAAGGACCTGAGGCTCGTCAAGCAGGTGGTCTTCTCGCCCCAGGACCCGAGCGTGGGCTTCGGGTTCCTGATCGGCGAGGTGAGCCTCTACTGACCGGTTCGGCGCGCGCGCTCCGCTCGCTCACCCTCGCACTCGCTCACCCGTCGATGGCTGCGTCCTGGACCGCCGGGCGGAACGCGCGGAAGCGTGGGTCGTCGCGTACCGTCGGGTGGACGCGGTTCGACAGCAGCACGATCGCGCGCTCGCGCGCGGGATCGATCCACAGTGAGCAGCCGGTGAAGCCCAGGTGGCCGACGGCGGTGCGGGCCAGGCGCTCGCCCGCCTGTGAGCCGGTCGCCGACGGGCCGTCCCAGCCGAGGCGCCAGTTCGATCCGGGGACGCCCGACGGCGACCAGAACTCGCGGATCACGTCGCGATCCACGATTGGTCCTTGCCCTGCGGCGCCCGGCCCGGCCACCCCCCGGCCCGAGCGGTCGCCGCGCCACCCGGCGACCAGCGCGCGCGAGATGACGGCCAGATCCGCGGCGGTGCTGAACAGGCCGGCGTGTCCGGCGACGCCTCCCATGGCCCAGGTATTTTGGTCGTGGACCTCGCCGATCAGCAGCCGGCCCCGCCAGGGACAGCGTTCGGTGGCGGCGATCTCGCGCTCGGGCGTGACCGCGAGCGGGCCGAAGGCGGTCGCCGCGAGCCCGAGCGGCCGGAAGATCTCGCGCTCGGCCAGCTCGTCCAGCCGCGCGCCACCGGCGCGCTCGAGCAGCCAGCCGAGCGTGATGAAGCCGAGATCCGTATAGACGGCGCGCGTGCCGGGCGGCGCGGTGAGGGGCTCGGACGCCGCGGCTTCCTGGATCGCCGCGCGACGGTCGAGAGGGGGCAGAGCCTGGATCGACGGGGACAGGTAGAACGGGCGGTGCGCGGGCAGCCCCCCCGCGTGCGAGAGCAGGTGCCGCACCGTCACCGCCTCCCTGTCGGCCTCGCGGCCGGGCGACTGGTCGATCTGGGCGCCGGCCTCCTGGCCGGAGTCGCGGCGGTGTGCGAACTCGGGGAGGTAACGGGCGACGGGGCTGTCCAGGTGCAGCCGGCCGCTCTCCACGGCCCGCATGCACAGCACCGACGTGACCACGGCCTTGGTCAGCGACGCGACGTCGTAGATGGTCTCCGAGCTGGCGGGCAGGACCACCGGTTCGAGCTGGCGTGAGCCAAACGCTTCGTGGAACCGGATCTCGCCCTCGTCGATGAACAGGACGACAGCGCCCGGCACGACGCCCGTATCGACGGCTTCTTGGCAGAGGCGGCGCAGCGCTTCGAACGTTCGGCCCACTCAGCCACTATACGTAGTGACCCTGGGGACGCCGCAAGCCCGCGATTTTCTGGCGATGTTCCCCGCGTCCCCGCGCCCGTCACGATCCATATTGGGGAGCCAACCCACGTTCTTGCACCGGCCTTGCGGAAGGTAGGCGGGAACACAACTCACCGGCCGTTTTGTAGGGCGGGGGGCCTTTCGGGGTGTTAGCCTGTCGCCCAATCGCCCATGAAATTCGGTCAATACGAGCTCCTGGAGCGGATTGCGGTCGGTGGCATGGCGGAGGTTTATCGGGGGCGCGTGGCAGGCGCCGAGGGCTTCGAGAAGCTGGTCGCCATCAAGCGCGTGCTGCCCGAGTACGCCCGTGACGAGCGGTTCATCTCGATGCTGCTGACCGAGGCGCGCATTCATTCGGCGCTGTCGCATCGGAACATCGTGCAGATTCACGACCTCGGGATCTCCGAGGAAGGCGAGTACTTCATCGTGCTGGAGTACGTCGAGGGGCACGACCTGCGCGCCGTCATGGAGGCGGCCACCGCCTTGGGGGTGCAGATCCCGGATTCCCTGGCGCTGCACATCGCCTACGAGCTGGCGCAGGCGCTCCACTTCGCGCACGAGCTGAAGGACGCCGACGGGCACCCGCTCGGCATCGTGCACCGGGACGTGTCGCCGTCGAACGTGCTCCTGTCGAACTCGGGCGAGGTGAAGCTGTCCGATTTCGGCATCGCGAAGCGGCAACGCGACCATTCGGTGGTCGGGTCGCTGAAGGGCAACCTGGTATACATGTCGCCCGAGCAGGCGCGGAAAGGTCCGGTCGACCGGCGCACCGACGTGTTCTCGCTGGGCGCGGTGCTGTTCGAGATGCTGACCGGGCACAAGCCGCGCGAGATCCGGAACGAGGTCGACGGCTGGCGCGAGGTGGTGTCAGGGGGCGTGCGATCGGCGCGCGAGCTCCGGGGGGACATCCCCGAGGCTTACGAGGCCCTGCTCGCGCGCGCGATGGCGTCCGACCCCAAGGACCGCTTTCCCGACGCCGCCCTCTTCGGGGCGGCCATCCGCGAGCTGTTGCGTGAGAGCGAGGCGCCGGCCGGGCCGAACGACATCAAGGAGCTGATCGAGGTGCTCGATCCGCCGCGGCACGCGCGCAGCCCGGTCGAGCGTTCGAAGCTGATTCGCCTCGGTCCCGAGTTCAAGTTGCCGGCGGGGCTTGCGCCGGGCACGGGATCGTCGTCGGTGCCGCCCATCATTACGGCTCCACCAGCCTCGCCGGCGTTGCCGGGTTCGCCGAGCGCCGAGCCGGCCGTGCGGCCGCCGCTCTCGACGGCCGGTCCGCTGGCCTCGCCGAGTCCCGCGGATGCCTCGTCGGCCGCGACCCCGCCGCCGCCCGCGACGCCGGGGGCCACGCCGCCGCCCGTCGGACGACCGGCGCGCGGGCGGACCGATCTGGGGCTGGGCAAACTGTTGAGGCCCGAGCTCCTGGCGACGGCGCAGCCGCTGTCCCAGGCCAAGGCTCCGTCGCCGACCTCCGGCGCGACCGCCGAGACGCCACCGCCTCCGGTGACGACGACGGCCGGTGGACCGAGCACGACGGCCGCGGTCACACCGCCGCCGAAGGCTGCCGGTGCGGGCGCGGGGGGGCGATCGCGGACGCCGCCGCCCTTTCCGGTTGGTTCGAGCGGGGCGCGGACGCCGCCCCCCGTGCCGGCGATCTCGGGACGGACGCCGCCGCCCTTCCCGGTCGGTTCGAGCGGGGCGCGGACGCCGCCGCCCGTCCTGCAGCCGCCGTCGCTGCCCGTGGCACCTCCGCCTTTCCCCGCCGTTGCCCTGGCGCCACCCGCCATCGTGATGGCTCCGACGCCGTCGATGATGCCGGGGACGGTGAACGGATCCAGCGTCCACGGCGTCAATGGGCGCGGTCACGGTCCGGCGGGCCTCGCGACGGCGCCCCTACCCGACGCCGGAATGCCGACGCCTCCACCCGAGCCCAATCCGGAGACCACGCGCCACGATGCCTGGGTTCTGGAGCGCGCGGCCTCGATGACGCCGCTCCCATCGCCGACACCGCCCCCGTCGGCGCCGATGACGGCTTATGCGCCGCCGCCGGCGGTCCCCGGGCGTTCGGGCGGCTTCCCGGGCGGGCCGCAGCCCAGCGCCGGGTTTCCGATGGGCCAGCTGGGCCAGCTGGGAGGCGCCCCCTTCGCGCCCTTCGATCCGGTCGCCATGCAGAAGCGATCCGGCTTCCCCTTCTTGCGGGTTCTGCTGGTTCTGATTCTGATGGCGGGCGGGGCCGCTGCGTTCGTGCACCTGCAGGTAATGCCGCTGCCGGTGCTGCTGGTCTGGAACAAGCCCGCGTCGGTGCAGGTGTCGTCCGATCCGGCGGGCGCCGACGTGAAGCTCGATGGCAAGCCGATCGGCGGTCCGACGCCCACCAAGATTCAGGTCAAGCGCGATCGCAACAGCCACACGCTCGAGGTGTCGAAGACCGGCTTCGCCCCGGCGGAGCGCACCCTCCGCTTCGACAAGAACCCGGGCGAGCTGTCGGAGACGCTGACCCTCACCGCTCTCCCACCGCCGCCTCCTCCTCCCGAACCCCCCAAGGCCGAAGAGCCGCCGCCCGAACCTCCCGTTGCGGCGGCGCCCGAACCGAAGCCCGAAGTCGCCGCCAAGCCCGCCGAAGAAGAATCACCGAAGAAAGAGAAAGCCAGCAAGGCCCACAAGAAGTCCAAGAAGCCCCACAAGAAAGCCAAGCACAAGAAGTAATCCCCCTGCCGAGGGAGGGAGCGGGCGTTCTCTACTGGGCTTCGATCTCCTTCCGCATGAAGATCGCGCCGTCGGTCACGATCTTCTCGCCGGGCGTCAGACCGGAGAGGATGCGGGTCTGGCCGTCGACGTCGGGACCGATCGTGACGCGACGGACGCGGAACGTGATGCCCTCGGACGCGACGATGACCAGGAACTTGTCACCGTCGTTCAAGATCGCCTTCGACGGCACGGTGATGATCTTGTGATCGGGGTGGCCCTGCACGTTCACGCGCGCGAACATCTCGGCCTTCAGGCGGTGCGCGGCGTTCTCGGCCACGCAGCGCACCTTCACCGTGCGCGAGGTCGGATCGACGATCTCGCCAATGTTCGCGATGCGGCCGCTGAAGGTCTCGCTCGGGTAAGCCGGCACCGTGATGGTGACCGGCGCGTCGGGCTCGACCAGCGCCAGATCTTGCTCGTATAGGTCACCGAGGATCCAGATGGTGTCGAGACTGCTGATGGTCAGAAGCGGCGTCGCCTGATCGGCCCTCACCTCTTGACCGACCAGCACGTTGCGCTCGACGACCACGCCGGAGATCTGCGCGCGCAGCGCGACGCTGACCGACGGATCGCTCGCGGAGACGCCGAGGGCGCGCAGCTGCGCCGCCGAGCGAGCCTGGTCGGCCTTCGCCTTGCGCAGGTCGGCCTCGGCTTGGGCCACGTCCTTGTCGGCCACGGCGCCCTCGGCCTGCAGCTTGTGGACGCGGTCGACGGCCTTCTGGTCCACGAGCACGTCAGAGCTGGCCTTGAGGGCGTCGGCCTGCAGCTGCCCGACGCTGGGCGACGACAGCACCACGAGGGGCTGACCTGCGCGCACCTTGTCCCCGAGCTTGACCAGGATTGACACCGCCCGGCCATCGATGGGGGACGCCACCCGCTGGGTGCGGTCCTCGTCGAGAGCGACGCGCGCGGGCAGCGACACCGAGGTCCCCGGCGCGGACTCGGTCACCGTCGCGATCTTGATGAACCCCATCGGCGCCGCGCCCGGCTGGTAGTGAATGAAGTCGCGAGAGCCTTCCCCGGCCGGCGCCGCGCCCGCGGGGGCGCTGGTGGCGTCCGCGCCGTGGCTCTTCTCGCAAGCGCCGGCCCCCAGCAACCACGTCGTGGCGACGACCGGAGCCAGCGCCCGGGCGATGGCGGTCACCGCCCCGCTCTTGCGCGTCGAGCTGGTCGTCGTGCTCGTTCCGGTCGTCATGGTCGTTCCGGCGGTCGTTCCGGTGGTTGGCATCGTCAGATTCCTCGTCGTCCTCGCCGCGTCGTGGCTCCGCACCTCAGTCGCCGAGGGCGTTGGCCACGTCGATGGCGCTTTGTCGGAAGTCGTCGAGCGCGCGCAGGTACTGGCCGCGCGTATCCAGGTAGGTGCGCTGGGCGTCCAGCATCTCGAGCAGCGAGATGGCGCCCGCCTTGTACGAGCGCTCGGCCACCCGCAGCGCGCTCTCGGCCCGCGCGAGCAAGCCGCCCGGATCGCCGCTGCCGTCGTGCGGCCCGCTTCCAGGCGCCGCCGGCTTCTCGAACGAGGCCAGCAGCGTCCGCGCGCGCTCGCTGCGGCGGACCGCGCCGGTCACGTCGGCCGCGACGCCCAGGCGCAGTCGCGCGACATCGTTCTCGGCTCGCCGCATGTCGAGGCGCGCCCGTCCGATGTTGGCCTGGTTGCGATCGAAGAGCGGGAGCGGCATCGACAGCGAGAGCGCGAGAGCGTTCGGGTTGTCCCCGGAGATCGTGAAGGCGCTGTGCGTGTACGTCGCGCCGAGCGTCAGATCCGGGTAGACCTCGCGCTCGGCCGCGCTCAGCTGCGCCTCGCCCACGGCGCGCGCTGCCCCCGCCGCCTTCAGATCGGGGCGTTGCTCCAGCGCGCGCTCTACCAGCCGGGGCAGGTCGAAGCTGGGCCGGCCTTCCGGCTCGGCCAGTCGTTCGCCCGGCAGCGCGGCGCCGCTCGCCCCCAGGCCGAGCAGCGCGGCCAGGTGCTGGCGTCCCAGGTCCAGCTGCATCTCCGCGTCGATCACGCCGTTGTTGAACCGCAGCCCCTCGAGCTCGATCCGGCGGAGCTCGGCCTCCGCGATGTCGCCGGCCCGGAACCGAGCCGCCGACAGGCGGGCGGTCTCGGCGTAGCGGGTCGCGATCTCGCGGGCCATGTCGCGCTCGGATTGCGCCCGCAGCACGTCGGCGAAGGCCGACCGGACCGCGTGGACGATCTCGCGGAGCGCGTCCTCGGTCAGGTACCGGCGCTGGACCACGCCCCGCTCGGCGGCGCGCGTTCGGGCGCTCCGCTTCGACCACACGTCCAGGATCTCTCCGATCCCGACGGCGTGCACCAGCTGCCCGAACGCGCCCGGATCGCGCATGAGCGCGCCCATCTGATCATTCGCGGTTCCGATGACGACGTTGCCGACGGAGTAGCTGAGGACGGGGTTCGGGTAAATGCGCGCCGCCACGACGTCGAGCTCGGCGGCCTCGATCTCCATCTTGGCCGCGATCACGTCGCGGTTGCGCGAGAGCGCGAGGGAGACGGCCTGTTCCATGGTCAGCGCGCCGCCAGAGGATGGCGCCGCGGCGGGCGCGGGCCGCGACGCTGCGGGCCCTGCCGCCGCGGGCGCGGCGTCGCCTGCCCGCGCCTGGGCGGCGCTCGCGGCACTCGCCGCCACCAGAGCCACCGTCAGCCTCGACGCCCGCCGCCGGCCCGCGCTGCTCACGACTCCTCCTCGCGCTCGAGGCGCCGCCCGCGCCCGCCGAACCAGGTCTCGGCCAGCTTGTACAGCGTGGGCAGAAGCAGCATCGTCAGCAGCGTCGACGTCACCAGCCCGCCGATGATCACGATGGCGAACGGGCGCTGCGTGTCCGACCCGATGGCGTGCGAGAGCGCCGCCGGCAGCAGGCCGAGAGACGCCAGCAGCGCCGTCATCAGCACCGGCCGCAGCCGCTGCGAGACCGCCTGCAGGATCGCGTCCTCGCTGTCGGGGCTGCGCAGCCGCGCCTGGCGCACGTACGTGATCAGCAAGACGCCGTCCATCACCGCCACGCCGAACAACGTGATGAAGCCGACCGCCGCCGACACCGACAGCACGGTGTGGGTCAGGTACAGCGCGAACACGCCGCCCACCGTGGCGAACGGCACCACCGACAGCACGACCAGCGCCGGCAGGATCGCCCCGAACGTCAGGTACAAAAGCCCGAAGATCATGAGGATCGAGACGGGGACGATCACCGACAGACGCTTCATGGCGCGCCGCTGGTTCTCGAACTCGCCCCCCCACGTCAGATAGTAGGCCTCGGGCAGCTTGACCTCTCTGCGCACCCGGGCCTGCGCCTCGTCCACGAAAGAGCCCATGTCGCGCCCTTCGATGTTGCACTTGATGGCCAGGAACCGCCCGCCCTGCTCGCGGTTGATCTGCGTGCGC
>Ga0068855_100006054_pt1 | contig 14751 bp, 8 predicted proteins | sample KBSCornC52_FD_66592 | JGI IMG/M metagenome (GOLD analysis project Ga0068855, IMG submission 66592) | Corn rhizosphere microbial communities from Kellogg Biological Station, Michigan, USA - KBS Corn C5-2 | ecosystem: Host-associated > Plants > Roots > Rhizosphere > Soil ... | reverse complement strand
GTCGCAGAGCACATCGAGCGCGGCGCCCCGATCGAACAGCTCATGGGCGGCGAGACGGATGCGTACAAGCTCGTTTCCAGCCTCACCCTCTTCCGCGCCGCGGCGCGGCAACTCGTGGAAAGCAAAGAAGACGCGAATCTCAAAAACCTGGTGCGCACCTGCGACTCCATTCTCGAGCGCACCGCCACGCAAGGCTATCCGCCCTGCGAGTTCACGCTGGAACGCATTGCCGAATAAACGCGAGGAACCGGCGCACTGAGGACTAAGAACTAAGCACTAAGAACTCCGGCCCTGCCCAGTTCCCTCTGCATCGCGTTCACCCACCCATGAAGCTCCCCCTCTCCACTTTCTTTCTTTCCACGCTCTGCGCCATCACGCTGCACGCGGAGTATGCGCCGATGCCGCCCGCCGCCCCGCCTTACTACCGCGTGCGCTATGAAGCTTCGCAGGCGCCCGACGGCTTGATTTTTCCCGTCAGTTATACCCTCTGGATTCCGCCGGGCGTGAAGACGCTGCGCGGCGTGATCGTGCACCAACACGGCTGCGGCGAGGGCTCGTGCAAATCCGGCATCACCGCGGCCTTCGACCTCCAGTGGCAGGCGCTCGCGCGAAAGCACGAATGCGCGCTACTCGGGCCAGCCTACGAGCAGCCCGAGAAAGCGGTTTGCAGCATGTGGTGCGATCCGCGCAACGGCTCGGAACAAGCCTTCCTCCACGCGCTCAGCGACCTCGGCGCGCAATCGCATCATCCCGAACTCGCCACCGTGCCATGGGCGCTCTGGGGGCACTCCGGTGGCGCGAATTGGGTGGGCAACATGCTCGTCCTGCATCCGGATCGCATCGCCGCCGCGTGGTTGCGTTCGGGCACACCTCGTATCTCTCCGCGCGATGGCACGCCGGCAACGCCGGCGGAAATTCCCGCCGCGGCCTGCGCGGTGCCGACCATCTGCAACCTCGGCACCCGCGAAGGCGTCACGGTCAAAGACCCGCGGTTCGGCGGCCTGTGGCCGAACGTGGAGAAGTTCTTCACCGACTTCCGTGGCAAAGGCGGTCTCGTCGGTGTCGCTGTCGATCCCAACACCAGCCACGACTGCGGCAATTCGCGTTACCTCGCCATTCCGTGGTTCGATGCCTGCCTCACCGCGCGCCTCCCGGATCGTGCCGGTGACAGCCAATTGAAACCCATGCCCACCGATGGCGCCTGGCTCGCGCCGCTGCTCGGCAGTGCCGCGCAGCCCACCACCAAATTCACCGGCGACGCCAAGGCCGCCGTGTGGCTGCCCACCGAACAGGTCGCCAAGGCGTGGGCGGAATACGAGAAGGACGGCAACGTCAGCGATTCCACGCCGCCGCCGGCGCCGACGGACGTGAAGCTCAGCGGCAACGAATTGACCTGGAACGCTCAGGCCGATCTCGAAAGCGGCGTCGGCGGCTTCATCATCCAACGCGACGGCCAGGAACTGGCGCGTCTCCCCCAAAAACCGCCCACTCGTCTCATCGGCCGGGCCATTTTCCAAACGAACGGCTACAGTGACTCTCCCGCCTTTCCGCTCGCCGAGATGCGTTTCACCGACAGCAGCGCGACCGTGGGCGAAAAGCACACCTACAGCGTCATCGCCATCAACAGCGTCGGCCTCACGTCCGCGCCGGCGAAAATGTCGCCTTAATTCCTCACTTCGCAATTCCGATTGGCGGCGGGAGCGACTGCCAATGTGAGGACTCGGCTTTCCGTCTAATTTCGTTTCGCTCTGCTGATTGTTTCGGCTACATCCACCGGACCCTGCGGACGGCACCCATTGCCGTCACCCGCAGTGATCCCCAATCCCAGTCGCATTCATGAAGCTCTCCGTCCGCTTGTTCGTCGCCGCCAGCCTCACGCTGGCTCCGCTCTGTTCGTTCGCCGCTAATTGGTGGGAGGAAATGGATTTTGGGCGGTTCCTTTCCGCGAGTTTTAACGATACCGACAACAAGACCACGCTGACCGGCGCGGAACGCATCGCCACGAACAAAGGCATCGGGGTAAAGCTCGGCCACGACGGCAACGCGGGCCTCATTTTCGATACCGAACTGCTGCGTGCGACCGGCGCCTGGACGGGCGGCTGGCTGAAGCTCAAGGGCGTCGTCTTCGACGGCGGCCATGGACCCAATCCTTCCGCGCCGCAAAATGCGCAGATCTATTTCGGCACCCACGTGAACACACCCGGCTGGAGCAAGGGCGACAGCTTTGCGGATCCGCGCGCGTTGCCCAAAGGCCCGCGCAAGGCCGACGTGAAGCAGGGCGATCCTTTCTTCGCCGATGTCCCCTTCGGTCCGCTGCCCCGCGAATGGGCCAAGTACCGCGGCCTCTATCTCAGCGGCGATCGCGTGGTTTTCGCCTACACCGTCGGCGAAGCTTCGCTCCTCGAGTCGGACGATCTCGAGACCGCTGGTGACCAGGCGCTGATCACCCGCACCTTCAACGTCACCGCACCGGGCAGCGCTTCCAGCCTGCTCGTCGCCGACGCGCCGGAAGGCGTGACGCCAAGCATCGAGGGCGACCACGCCGTCTTCTGCAACGATGCCAAGAACGCGGATGATCGCACCGTGGTTCGCGTGATCGGAGCGCCGGCGGATGCCAAACTGGTCATCAACGGCACGCGCATCACGCTCAAGCTTCCGCCTTTCGCCGCCGGCCAGAAATTCAAGATCGCCTTTGCCCACGGCATCGCAGCCGATTTGGCGAAGCTCACCGATGCTGTGAAAGCCGCGGCTCAACCGGCGGACCTGCAGCCGCTGACCCACGGGGGCGCGCCGCATTGGACACAGACGGTGCAGACGAAAGGCACGCTCGGCACGCCGGAAGGCGGCTTCCCCTACGTCGTCGACAACCTCGCCGCGCCGCTCGACAACCCCTACAAGTCCAAAATCCGCATCGGCGGTTTCGACTTCTTCAAGGACGGACGTATCGCCTTCAGCACGTGGAACGGTGACGTGTGGATCGGCAAGGGAATCGACGACAAGCTCGAGAACATCGAGTGGAAGCGTTACGCGACCGGCATCTTCCACGCGCTCGGACTCCGGATTGTGGACGATCAAATCTATGTCCTTGGCCGGGATCAGATCACCCGCTTGCACGATCTCAACAACGACGGCGAGGCGGACTTTTACGAGAACTTCAACAACGACGTGCAGGTCACGCCCGGCTTCCACGAATTCACCTTCGGCCTGGAGACGGATTCCAAGGGCAACTTCTACTTCATCAAGGGCGGTCCGGTGAATCCCGGCGGCCGCGGTTGGGGTCCGCTCAGCGATCACAACGGCTGCATGTTCAAGGTCTCGGGCAACGGCCAGAAATTCGAAGTCTTCGCCACCGGCGTGCGCGCTCCGAATGGCATCGGCGTCGGCCCGAATGATGAAATCACCACGGGTGACAACCAGGGCACGTGGGTGCCGGTCGACTACATCCAGTATGTGAAGCAAGGTGACTTCATCGAAGTGCCCGACCTCTCGCATCGCGTACCGGTACCGACCGCTTACGCGCAGCACCTCTGCTGGGTGCCGTACGATTGGGACAATTCGAATGGCGATCAAGTGTGGGTCACGAGCGACAAATGGGGCCCGCTCAAGGGCAGCATGCTCTATCTCTCGTATGGCAAATCGTCACTCTTCGGCGTGCTGCAGGAGAGTGTTGGCGATGTCCGCCAGGGCGGCGTTTTCAAATTCCCGCTCAAGTTCGAAACCGGCATCTGCCGCGCCCGTTTCAGTCCGGCCGATGGACAGCTCTACGTCGGCGGTCTCAAGGGCTGGCAGACCAATGCCGCCAAGGACGGCGCAATCGAACGCGTGCGCTACACCGGCAAGCCGCTCACCGTGCAGAATGAACTGCACGTCACCGACAAAGGCATCACCATCCGCTTCACCAATGAAGTCGAGACCTCGAGCGCCAGCGATGCCGGCAATTACGCCATCGAGCAATACAACTACCGCTGGACCTCCGCCTACGGCTCGGCCGAATACAAAGTCAGCAACCCCGAACAGAAGGGCCACGACAAGCTGGAGATCAAATCGGTGACGGTGGCGCCGGACAAGAAATCGGTCTTCCTCGAAGTGCCCGGCCTGCAGCCGGTGATGCAGATGAAGATCAAGATGAACATCAAGGCCGCGGACGGCACGGCGATTCCCGATGGCATTGGCAACACGATCAATGTCGTGCCGCCGGACGCCCAGCGCGGGTCGAATTTTACGTCCTCGCGATAAAGTCACCGAGCGACGCTTGCGTTCTTGGAGTGCGGCGTTGCATCCGCCGCTTTTCGAAGACCGGCTCCCAAAGCGGCGGATGCAACGCCGCACTCCAAAACGCTGCCGCGCCCTGCCTCACCGGGCATCATTGACGCCCGACCCGCAAACAAGCTAACTCCCGAAGGTGGCGAGCGATCGCAGCCCTTGGTTTTTCTCTCGTATCGATTTTTGCCGATGAAAATTTCGCTCTCGCTGCTCGCCCTGCTTGCGCTCGGTCTCCCACTCGTCCAGGCCGCCGATCGTGCCGTCCAGGCACCGCCGCTGGCCGACGCGGTTGCGGAGGTGAAGCAAGGACTCACCGTCTCCTTCACTGCCGGAGGCAAAACCGACACGCACGGCGCGCGTCTGCTCGCGCTCTACGTCCCGGCGGGCGAAGCGGCTACGCCCTTTCTGGCCGCGGGTCCATTCACCGCCAAATGGGAAGGCGAGATCACCTCAGAACTGCGGTCGGAATACACCTTCACCGTCGAGACTACCGGCGTCGTCACCGCCACACTCAATGGCCAGCCGTTGCTCGACAGCCGTCAGCACGCGGACCCGCATCCCACGCAATTGCAGAAAGGCGCGAACAAGCTGGTCGTCGAATTCCAGAGCCCCGCGCAAGGCGATGCCATGGTGCGACTGATGTGGTCATCGAAGGAATTCCCTCGTGAACCTGTTCCGCCGATGGCCTTCCAGCACGATGCGAATGCCAAAGATCTCCGCACCGGCGAACGCCTCCGCGAAGGCCGCCTGCTCTTCGCCCAGAATCATTGCGCCGCCTGCCACGACGGCACGGGCAAGCTGCCGCCGAAAGGCGAAGGTATGCCGGAACTCACGCAGGATGCGCCGCTCTTCGATGCCATCGGCGACAAATATCGCGAAGCCTGGCTGGCCGCGTGGATCAACGATCCACATAGCATTCGTCCGCATGCATTGATGCCCAAGGTCTTCGCCGGTGAAGCCGGGAAGATCGACCAGCGCGCCGCCGACCTCGCGGCGTTCTTCGTTTCCACATCGACGACGAAGGAAGAGGAAAAGGCCATCGACGACACTCTGGTCGCGCAGGGCGGAGCCCTCTTCGCCAATCTCGGCTGCATCGCCTGCCACACCAAGCCCGATGCCGACGGCAATGACGAACATGACCGCGTTCCTCTCTCGCATGTGAAAGCGAAGTGGCACCGCAACGCGCTGCTCGCCTATTTGAAGGATCCCACGAAGAGTTATGCTTGGAATCGCATGCCGCACTTTCGGCTGACCGATACGGAAGCGAACCAACTCACGGAGTATTTGCTCGGCACGGCGAATCGCGAATTCACCGGCCCGCCCAAAGGGGACGCTGCTCGTGGCGGGCAATTGCTCGCCAGTTCCGGATGCTTGAATTGCCACGCAGGCGTTCCGCCGACAATCACTCCATCGTTGGCCGCCACACTCCAGGGCGGCTGGACCAAAGGCTGCCTCGGTGCCGACGCCGCCGCGCGCGGCAAAGCGCCCGACTTCAGTTTTACTCCCGCGCAACGTGAAGCGCTGATCGCGTTTGCCGCCGATGGTTTCGCTTCACTGAAGCAAGACGCGTCCGCAGAATTCACCGAACGCCAGATCAAGAACTTGCGCTGCACCGCGTGTCATCAACGCGATGGCCAGCAAAGCGTGTGGTCGCAACTCGAGGAGGAAGTCGTCGCGCTGCAGAGCGGTGCCCCACTCGAGGAAGGCGAAGGCAAGCCGATCTACACCACCGCCCTGCCCGCCCTCACCTGGTTCGGAGAGAAGCTGCGGCCGGATTATCTCGCCACCTTCATCGCTGGTCACGAGGCAAACAAGCCGCGTCCGTGGCTCGTCGCCCGCATGCCGGGCTTCGCCACCTATGCCGAAAATCTCGCCAAAGGCCTGCCGCATCAGCAAGGCTTTGGGCCAGTGCTCACGGAACCGCCAGGCGATCCCGCAAAGATCAAAGCCGGCGAAACGCTCGTCGGCGAGAATGGCGGCTTCAATTGCATTCAGTGCCACATCCTCGGCAAGCGTGCCGCCACCGCCGTCTTTGAGGCGCCGGGCCCGAACCTCGCCTGGGCGCCGCAGCGTTTGCGGAAAGAATACTTCCTGCGCTGGACCCTGGCGCTGACCCGCATCGATCCCGATACCAAGATGCCAAAGTTTGCCGACGACGAAGGCAAGACTCCCCTCACCGACTTTTTCCACGGAAACGCGGCGGAACAATTCGAGGCCATCTGGGAATTTCTTCAAACGGTTCCGCATTAACCGTTCCGCAGGTGGGGAATAGCAGGTGGAGAATTTTCGATCAGCAGAAAGCGCTTTGGAGGGCGCCGTCGAGGCGGTGGCGTACGGGACAAGTGGCGGCAGGTCCCTGCGCGAGCCGCTGTCGGTGCTGGAGAAACCGCCCGCTCCAGCACCGACAGCGCGGTACCCTCCAGCGCTACTGCGGAAGTTCTTTTCGCAAGACACTCTCATCTTCTTCTCAATCGCTCTCCGGAAAGATTAAGATCAGGATTAAGATCAAGAATGTGACTCTGCCCGCGAGAGCTCATTCGCACATGAAATCCAAACCCGCACTTCCACCGGTCGACATGGAGACTTACGTCCCCGCGGCGATTACCGTCGTCCGTCGCTCCGTGGGCTGGCCGGGCATCATCGCCCATGAACGTCGTGGCAAATCCGGCGCGGTCGATTACCCCGGTGGGATTCGGCAGCACGTGCTCTATTGTTTCCTCGACTCGCTCCGCAGCGATGTCTTCCTGAATGGCCAGAAAGAGACGGTCTACTACAAGGCCGGCGACTGCCGCTTCACACCCGCGGGACGGCCGGTCGCCTTTCGTTGGACTGGCGATGTGCGCGTGCTCATGCTCGGCTTCCAGCCATGGTTTTTCGACCGGATCGCCGCCGAACTCGACACCCCTGCCGCCCTGCCTGGGGAGATCAATACCCGGAAACTCCCCGCCCGGCACCCCGTCTCGGTGCTGATGCAACAGCTTTACCAGGAGCTCGAAGCGACCGCCGGCGCCGCCCTCGCTGCGGAGGGCCTGGCCCGGGCAATTGCCGTGCAAATCCTGCGCGAGTTCGACCACATCCGCGGCGCCAAACCCGCCCCGGCCGCTCCTCCGCTCGCGGTGCTCAAGGTCGTCGAGCTCATGCGCACACGCATTGGCGATTCTCTGGCACTGGAAGAACTCGCTGAAGTCGCCGGCCTCAGCCCATTCCACTTCGCCCGCCAGTTCAAGACCGCCACGGGCCATCCGCCGCACGACTATCTCATCCGGCTGCGCGTGGACCGTGCCCAGGAGCTCATCCGCCAGCACAGCCGGGAGTGGACCATGGCGGCGATCGCCAATGAATGCGGCTTCGCCGATCAGAGCCACATGGCCCGGCATTTCAAACGGGTCCTCGGCGTCAGCCCGGGGGAATTTGCCGAGGCCAATCCCAGTTTGCGCTGATTTTCACCACCTTCGCGTTACCATACGGCGCGCAAGATCGTTCTCATACGACAGCAAGCGCGTCCAATCACGATCGCCTCGCCTCCCTGACATTAGCGGACCTGATCGACCCGTATGTGGATCGTCCGCCTAGCGCTTCGGCGCCCCTACACTTTCATCGTCGCCTCGCTGCTGCTGCTGCTGCTCACCCCGTTTGTGCTGCTGCGCACGCCGACCGACATTTTCCCCGCGATCAACATCCCGGTCATCTCGGTCATCTGGCAATTCGCCGGCCTGAATGCCCACGAGATGGAGCAGCGCATCCTCTATAATCACGAGCGCTCCCTTTCGGCCACGGTCACGGACATTGAGCACGTCGAATCGAATAGCTACAACGGCGTCGGTATCATCAAGGTCTTCCTGCAACCCGGCGCCAACGTTGATGGCGGTGTCGCCCAGATCACCGCGGTGGCGCAGACCGTTCTGAAGCAGATGCCGCCCGGCCAGACGCCGCCACTGGTCATCCGCTACAACGCGTCGACCGTGCCGATCCTGCAATACAGCTTGAGCAGCAAGAAGCTCAGCGAGCAGGAAGTCGCCGACCTCGCGCTCAACCAAGTGCGCGTGGGTATCGCCAATATCCCCGGGGCACAGATTCCCTGGCCCTACGGAGGACGCCAGCGCACGGTGGTCGTCGATCTCAATCTCGACGCGCTCAAGTCCAAGAACCTCAAGGCGCAGGACATCGTGGACGCGGTCAATGCGCAGAATCTCATCCTGCCCAGCGGCACGTCCAAGATCGGCGAGACGGAATACATCATCTCGGTCAACAGCAGCCCGCGCGTCCTGGAGGAACTCAACAATCTGCCGATCAAGCGGGTCAACGGCACGACCATCTATGTGAAGGACGTCGCCCAGGTCCGCGACGGCTTCAATCCGCAGACCAACATTGTCCGCATGAATGGGCAGCGCGGCGCGCTCATCACCATCATGAAGAGCGGCTTTGCCTCCACCCTCGACGTGGTGCGCCGGGTGAAGGCGCAGTTGCCCAAGGTGCTCGCCACCGTCACGCCGGATCTCGATGTGCAGGAGTTCGCGGACCAATCGCTCTTCGTGCGCGCCGCCATCAGCGGCGTGCTCAAGGAAGGCACCATCGCCGCCGCGCTCACGGCGGTCATGATCCTGCTCTTCATCGGCTCCTGGCGCAGCACGGTCATCATCGCGCTCTCCATTCCGCTGAGCATTCTCGTCTCGCTCGCCGTGCTCAGCGCGCTCGGGGAAACGATCAATCTCATGACGCTCGGCGGACTTTCCCTGGCGGTCGGTATTCTCGTTGACGATGCCACGGTGGAGATCGAAAACGTCCATCGCCAGATGGCCATGGGCAAGCCGCTCATCACCGCCATTCTCGATGGCGCGGAGGAAATCGCCCTGCCGGCTTTCGTGAGTACGCTGTGCATCTGCATCGTCTTCGTGCCGATGTTCTTTCTCACCGGTGTCGCCCGCTTCCTCTTCGTGCCGCTGGCCGAGGCGGTGGTGTTCGCCATGCTGGCCAGCTACTTCCTCTCACGCACACTCATCCCCACACTGGTGATGTATTTCTATCGCAATTCGCCCTACACCGGCCATGCGGAGGGCGAGGACCATGCGGATGAAGCGCCGCCCCAGGGTTGGTCCGCGCCATTCGTCATGATTCAGCGAGTTTTTGAGCGCGGTTTCGCCAAATTCCGCCAGGGCTATCGCAACCTGCTCACCGCCATCCTGGGCCGGCGCTGGACCTTCGCCACGATTTTCCTGCTCTTCTGCCTCGCCACCTTCCTGCTCGGAGGGCAGCTCGGGCAGGATTTCTTCCCGAAGGTTGACGGCGGCCAGATCCGTCTACACCTCCGCGGGCGCAGCGGCACCCGCATTGAGGAAAGCGCGCAATTTGTGGGGCGTGTGGAAAAGACCATCCAGGAAGTGATTCCGAAATCGGAGATAGACGGCATCCTCGACAATATCGGCATTCCCTTCTCCGGCATTGCGCTGAGCTACAGCAATAGCGGCGTCATCGGGACCAGCGACGCGGATATTCTCATTTCGCTCACCCACAACCACCGTCCCACGGAGGAATACATTCACGAGCTGCGTGCCCGCCTCAATCACGAGTATCCCAACACCATCTTCTACTTCCTGCCGGCGGACATCGTGAGCCAGACGCTCAACCTCGGTCTGCCCGCGCCGTTCGACGTGCAGATCTATGGACGCGACCTGGTGACCAATCGTGCCATCGCCGCCCAGTTGGCGGACAAGATCCGGCGCGTGAATGGCGCCGTCGATGTTCGGGTGCAACAACCGGCGGACCTGCCGCAGCTCGATGTGAATGTCGATCGCGACAAGGCCGGCGAGCTCGGCCTGCAAGAGCGCGACGTGGCCAACTCCGTGCTGCTCTCCCTGAGCGGCAGCGGCCAGGTGCAACCCGTTTACTGGCTCAATCCCAAGCTTGGCATCCAATACACAATCAATATTCGCGCCCCCGAGCATGTCATGGATTCGATTCCCGCACTGGAAGACATCCCGGTGAGCAGCAGCCGCGCCGGCGAAGGGGACGGCCAGATCCTCACAAATGTCGCCACTATCCAGCGCAGCCAAACAACGCCCATCTTCTCGCACTACAACGTGCTCCCGGTCATAGACGTCTTCGGCGGCGTTTCCGGCCGCGACCTGGGCGGCGTCTTGCGCGACATCCAGCCGATCCTTGATCAGACCAAGAAGACCCTGCCTCGCGGCAGTTTCATCGAAGTGCGTGGCCAGGCGGAAACGATGCATAGCAGCTACGTCGGTCTCGGCCTCGGTCTCTGCGGCGCCGTCGTCCTGATCTACCTGCTGCTCGTGGTGAATTTCCAAAGTTGGCTCGATCCTTTCATCATCATCAGCGCCCTGCCGGGAGCCCTCGCCGGCGTCATCTGGGGGCTATGGGTCTCCCACACCGCGCTGAGCGTGCCGGCGCTCATGGGTGCGATCATGAGCCTCGGCGTGGCCACGGCAAACTCCGTCCTCGTGGTCACCTTCGCCCGCACCAACTTCCACGACGGAATGGATGCCACCGCCGCCGCGTTGCTCGCCGGCGCCACCCGTCTCCGCGCCGTGGTCATGACCGCGCTGGCCATGATCATCGGCATGCTTCCGATGAGCCTCGGCCTCGGTGAAGGCGGCGAGCAAAACGCACCCGTGGGCCGCGCCGTGATCGGTGGTCTGCTTCTCGCCACCCTGGCCACCCTCTTCTTCGTGCCCGTGGTCTTCAGCCTCTGCCACCCGCGACGCCATGTGAATACCGCGCCCACCATTCCCGACGAAACCTCCCGCGAAGAGGAACTCGCCACCGCCTGAACTATTTCGCAAGATGAACGCCCAATCTGAATATCTCACCAATCACCGGACCAACGACGAGGGCGCCAATGGGCTCGCCGTGGGCGAAGCGCCGCAACCGGCCGCCCGTGCCCATCATCCTGCCGTGAAAGAGCCGCCTACCCAACCGCCGCATCTCGGCCGCATCGTCTTTTTTCTTTTCATCGTCGTGGCCGCCGCGTTGACCATCGGCCTGCTCCCGCGCCTGCGCGAGCGCCAGCAAGTCGCCGTGGATACCATCGACCTGGCCACCCCGACCGTCGCCGTCGTTTCTCCTGCGCCCGCCAGGATGACCGAACCGCTGGTTCTTTCCGGCGAATTGCGTCCCGTGATCGAGGCCTCCATCTACGCGCGCGCCAATGGCTATGTTCGCCGCTGGCTGGTCGATCTCGGCGCGCACGTCGAGACCGGCCAGTTGCTCGCCGAGCTCGATACTCCGGAAATCAATCAGCAGTTGTCCCAAGGGCAGGCCGAACTCAATCAAGCCGAGGCCGCTGCCCAGCTGTCCGAGGTCACGGCCAAACGCTGGAAGGAAATGTTGCAAGCCAAGACGGTGAGCCCGCAAGAGGCCGATGAAAAAGTCAGCGACCTGGCACTCAAGCGCGCCACCGTGGAAGCGGCTCGGGCCAACGTGAAGCGCCTTACCGAACTGGTGGGCTTCGCTCACGTGACCGCGCCCTTCAACGGCATCATCACCGCCCGCCGCCTGGACGTTGGTCAGTTGGTCACCGCCGGTGCCGGCACGGAACTCTACCGCCTGGCCCAGATCGACAAGCTGCGCGTCTTCATTCACGTCCCACAAAACTACGCGCGCAGCACCACAGTGGGACAACCTGCCGAACTCACCCTGCCCGAAGCGCCGGACCACAAATACGACGCCAGGGTCGTGCGCACCGCCGGCGCGCTCGATATCTCGACTCGCACCCTGCTCGTCGAATGCGAAGTCGATAACCCGAACAACGAAATCCTCGCGGGCAGCTATGGCCTGGTGCGTTTGACCGACGCACATCCCGAAGCCGCACTGACTCTGCCCGCCAGCACATTGATCTTCCGTTCGCAAGGCCCGCAGGTCGCCGTCGTGGAGAACAACCACATCAGCCTGCGCAAGATCAAGATCGGCCGCGATTTCGGCTCGATCATCGAAGTACTCTCCGGCGTGACTGCGGCCGATCAAGTCGTCACCGTGCCCTCCGACTCATTTGCCGATGGCATTGAAGTGCGCGTCGCGGAGCCGGCGAAAACGACCGCGGAGAATGCGCCGTCGGCGCAACATTAAGCTGTCGCGAAACACCCACACCCAACGGGGTTTTCCCGCAAAAAACCTGCCATCCTGAGTGCGTCACAGGCTTAGGGTGGCAGGCGTTGGGAGACCGGGAGACAATGAGCCACCACCGCACCGCGGATTGTCCCAATGTCGGGTTGTCCCCATGGTCTTCCCCCTCACCTCCCACCTATCCCAGCAGATCCTTCAGTGCCGCTTCCACTTCCGGAAACTGAAATCCGAAGCCGTGTTCGCAGGCCACTGAGGGAAGCACGCGTTTGCTGTCGAGGATCTCTTCGGCGAAATCCCCCAACACCGCACGCAGGAAAAAAGCGGGGACGCGCAGAAAAGCGGGGCGATGCAATTGCCTGGCCAGCAAACGCGTGAAATCGGCGTTGCGGACCGGCCATGGAGCCGCGGCATTCAGCGGCCCGCGAATGTCCATGTTTTCCACGGCGAAGAGCGCCAGACGGGCCACGTCTTCGAGGTGAATCCAGGACATCCATTGCTGGCCGTCGCCCAGCTTTGCCCCGAGGCCGAAGCGAAACGGCAGAGCCATGACGGGGAGCGCCCCCCCTTTCTGCCCGAGGACGAGCGCAGTGCGCAGACACACCACCCGCGTGTCGGAAGTGCGGTAAGCCTCGGTCTCCCACGCCTGCACCGTCTCCGCCAGGAAGCCTTTGCCCATCGTCTGGCGCTCGGTGAGTTCCTCCTCCCCGCGATCGCCGTAGATCCCAATCGCGGATCCACAAACCAACACCTCCGGTTTGACCTCCGCCGCGGCGATCGCTTCCACCACACGCCGCGTGCCGACAATGCGACTGCGAGCGATGCGTTTCTTTTTCGCCGGAGTCCAGAGCCCCATCGGCGATTCGGCAGCCAGATGGATCAGCGCCTCACAACCGGAAATATCCGGCGTCGTATCGAGCGAAAACGGCCGCATCGTGCAGCCGGGAATCGCGCGGTCCGGGTGGCGCGAGAAAGCGATGATTTCGTGCCCCCGCCGCAAAGCGATATCGAGAATCTTTTGCCCGAGGAACCCCGAGGCGCCGGTCAGTCCGATGTGCATAGGGGATTAACATCCAACATCCAACGCCCAACTTCCACCACCCAATCGAAGGAGCGCTACCGCCACGCGCTTGCGCCATTGGAAGTTGGAGGTTGCGGCGAAGCCGTCCCTACGTTCCCGGCTGGAAATAGCGGCTGTGAATCCAGTTGTAGGGAAAGTGCGCCCCAGGGCAATCCGTGGGCCAGCGGGGCGGGTTGATTTCCCGGTGCGGCTTCACGATCGCCTGCTGCCCGTTGATCTTGCCCACGCGCTGCCGCAGATAGCGGATGAGCTCGTCGCAGGCTTCGAGCTGGTTCTTGCTCGGCGTGTCGCGATTGAAATCGCCGACCAGGCAGATGCCGAGGGCGATGTTGTTGAGATAATCGCTGTGCACGTGGCCGCCATTGATCTGGCGCTTCCAACGATTGCCGATCTCGATTTCGCCGTCCCCCGTGGAGGTGCCGTTGCCGATCACGAAATGGTAGGCGAGACCGTTCGGCATTTTGCGGACGTGGAGATGATAGTAGTCGAACGCCTTGGCGTTGCCCTGCCGCGTGCCGCTGTTGTGCACCACGATGTATCGCCAGCGATGCGCCAGCACCGGCGCATGGTCGATCTCGTAACGAATGCTCTTGGTTAGGAATTTCCAGTGCTCGAACCAGCCGGGCGCCGGCGCGGGCTGATAGCTGTGCTGCTCCTCAAAGCTCTGTTTCTCGATGACGACGGGCGCCGTGATCGGACTACGCGGGGCCGGGATCGGAGTCGGCGTCGCGTGCGGCTTCGGCGTAGCCGTGGGCTCCGGCCTGGGCCGGGATCTCGGTCTCGGCGTGGCCTCGGGCTCCGGTTTCGGCTTGGGCTTGGGCGTCGCTTCCGGCTCCGGAGGCTTGGGCGTAGGGGTGGCGGCGGGCTTCGGAGCCGGCGTCGCTTCCGGCGCGGGCGTCGCCACCGGACGCACCGGCTTGGGTTTGGGCCGTGGCGTGGCTTCGGGCGAGGGAGTGAACGGCAACGTCTTCATTTCCTCGCGCGCCTTGAGAAACTGCTTTCGCCTTTCTTCCTCGGTCTTGCTCTGGTCCTGGGCCAAGACGCACGTTTCCAGCACCAAAACGAGTAGCAAAAGAGGGAAAATGAAACGCACGCGGCGGAGGCTAAACGAAGAAGGGATGAAGGAGGAAGGCAGAACATCGAACATCCAACGTCCCACATCCAATGGCGCAAGCGCGCGGCGGCATCTTCATTGGATGTTGGATGTTGGACGTTGGATGTTCGGTGTTGGATGTTCTGCCTTTAATTTATGACCTACTGCCTCAGCCTGCTCTGCCGCGAAGGAATTGTTTTCATCTCCGATTCGCGCACCAGCGCCGGCGTGGATAACA
>Ga0068855_100006049_pt1 | contig 14758 bp, 9 predicted proteins | sample KBSCornC52_FD_66592 | JGI IMG/M metagenome (GOLD analysis project Ga0068855, IMG submission 66592) | Corn rhizosphere microbial communities from Kellogg Biological Station, Michigan, USA - KBS Corn C5-2 | ecosystem: Host-associated > Plants > Roots > Rhizosphere > Soil ... | reverse complement strand
GACGCGGCAGCGGGAGGCTCAGCTCGGGGGTGGGGCCTGAGGCACCTCGGCGGCGACATATCTCGACACCGACATACCTCGATCTCGATGTACCTCGATCTCGATGTACCTCGGTCCCGATGTACCTCGGTGCCGAGGTACTCGCCGAACTCACCGGCCCCAGGCGGCCGCCAGATCGGTGCTGGTCGTCAGCACGGCCAGCACCGCCAGCGTGTTCTCGATCATCGCCTCGGCGTAGGCCGCCGGGACCCCGGCCACCGCGTCGCGCGGGAGCACCACGTCGAAGCCGGCGTTGACCGCGTCCATCACCAGGTTCGTGATGGCCACGTTCACCGACAGGCCGACCGGGATGACCGTGCGGGCGCCGATGTTGCGCAGCACCGCGGCCAGGCCGGAGTCGTACATCGGTCCGAGGCCGTGGTAGCGGGGCAGCTCGATGTCGGTGTCGAGCAGGCCGATCTCGTCGATGATCGCCGCTGCTTCCGAGCCCGGCAGGAGGTCCTCGACGTCCTCGCGGCGGGCCGACTTGAGCGCCGCGGCGAACAGCCGGGCGTTGGTGTTCGCGCCGCGGGCGTCGGGGCGGCGGTAGACCGTGGCGTGGATGACCGGGACGCCGGCCGCGCGGGCCGCGTCCACCACCCGCACCATGGCCGGGACGTGGGACCGCGCCGCGGCGGCGAGGTCCGGGAACAGGGCCGCCGGGCCCAGCACGCCGTTCTGCACCTCTGAGGTGACCACGGCGCAGCGGGACGGCTCCAGCATCGCGTTCAGATCCACCGGCATGCCGGGCACGGTAGCTGACGCGGCGTCAGTTGGGGAGGCGGGCGGCGTCAGTCGGGGGGTCTTGGGGGCGACGAGGTCTTGTAAGCGGAGTTCTCGCGCAATACGCTCACCTGACGGATCGTCAGATTCCTTCGCCCGGACGTTCAGCCATCGCTCGGACATCGCCAGGAGCCCGCCGTGCAGCTGCGTGACACCCCGGACCAACAGCGGTTCCGTGACGAGCTGCGCGCCTGGCTCCGGGGGATCCTGCCGACGCTGGACCCGCAGCCCTCGCAGGACGACTGGCCGGCTCGCCGCGCCTACGACTCGCACTGGCAGGCGCTGCTGCACCAGGCCGGCTACGCGGGCCTGAACTGGCCGGCCGAGTACGGCGGCCGCGGCGCGACGCCGACCGAGCACCTGATCTTCCTGGAGGAGTCCGAGCTGGCCGGCGCCCCGTACGTCGGCGTGAACTTCGTCGGCCTGCTGCACGCCGGCCCCACCCTCATCGCCGAGGCGAGCCCGGAACAGCGCGAGCGCCACATCCCGGCGATCCTGCGCGGCGACGAGATCTGGTGCCAGGGCTTCTCCGAGCCGGACGCCGGGTCGGACCTGGCGGCGCTGCGGACGCGCGCGGTCCTCGACGGCGACGGGACCCACTACGTCGTCAACGGCCGCAAGATCTGGACCTCGCACGCCGAGGTCGCCGACTACTGCGAGCTGCTGGTGCGCACCGGTCCGCCGGACGGCCCGAAGCACCAGGGCATCACCTGGCTGATCATGCCCATGGACACGCCCGGCGTCGTGCTGCGCCCGCTGATGACCGCCGGCGGCTCGACCGAGTTCTCCGAGATGATCCTGGAGGACGTGCGCATCCCGGTGGCGAACCGGGTCGGAGAGGAAGGCGACGGCTGGCGGATCGCCATGGTGACGTTCGCCTTCGAGCGCGGCACCGGGTTCGTCTCCGAAGTCGTGTGGGCCCGGCGCCGGCTGGCCGAGATCGCCGCGCTCGCGCGGGAGAACACGACCTGGGAGGACTCCGGGATCCGCCGCCGGATCGCCAGGCTCGCGGCCGAGTTCGACGCGCTGTGGGCCCTGGTGAAGCGAAACGTCTCAGAGGCCGAACATTCAGCCGATGGCATCCCCGGGCCCGGTTCCTCAGTTTTCAAGTTGAGGTTCTCCGAAGCCCGCCAGCACCTGGACGATCTGCACGCCGAAGTCCGCGGCCGCGACGCGCTCGCGTTCGACGACGAGCTGTACACCTACGACGGCGAGCCGGGCTACGAGCGCCTCAGGTCCCTGGCGTACACGATCGCCGCGGGAACGTCGCAGGTCCAGCGCAACATCATCGGCGAGCGGATCCTCGGCCTGCCCAAGGAGCCCTCGGCGACGAGGGCGGCAGGGGCGGCGAGGCCGGCGCGGGCGGCCACGGCCGCCGGGGCCACCGAGGGGGGTGCCCGGTAATGGACTTCCGGCCCACAGATGACCAGTTGGCGCTGGCCGGCGCGGTGCGCGACGTGCTGGGCAAGCACCCCGCGCCGGGCACGCCGGGCGGGGAGCACCCCGAGTCCGGCATCGGCGGCGTGGACCCGGCGCTGTGGCACGACCTGGCCGAGCTCGGCATCTTCGGCGTGCGGGTGCCGGAGGCGGACGGCGGCCTGGGCCTGGGGCACCCCGAATCGGTGCACGTCTTCGAGGAGCTGGGACGCTCCCTCGCGACCGGCCCCTTCACCGCGACCGCGCTGGCCGCGCCGCTGCTCCCCGAGTACGCGAGCGGCCGGCACCGCGTCGGGTTCGGCGACCTCACCGGCGGCGAGCCGCAGCTCCTGGAGCACCTTGACGCCCTCGACGCGCTGCTGGTCGTCGAGACGGTCGAGGGCGAGGCCCCGGGGATCATCGGGCACAGCCAGGTGCTGCGCGTGGAGCCGATCGAGTTGCGCGCCGACGTTGTTCCCCACCCTGTGGATCCGTGCGTCCCGCTGCACCGGTTGCGGCAGAAACCGCTGCGCGGGGAGATCGTCGGCGACGCGGCCACCGCCGACGCGCTGCTGCGCGAGGGTGCCCTGCTGACCGCCGCCTACCAGGTGGGCATCGCCGCGGTGCTGACCGAGCGCGCCGTCGCCTACGCCAAGCAGCGCACGCAGTTCGGCCGGGCCATCGGCTCGTTCCAGGCGGTCAAGCACGTCTGCGCGGACATGTTCGCGCGCGCCGAGCTGGCCCGAGCGGCCGTGCACTCGGCCGCCGTTCTGCTGGCCGACGAGGAGGCGGGCCACGACGGCACCGACCTGCCGGCCGCCGCGGCCGCGGTCTCGACGGCCAAGCTCCTGGCCGACGAGGCGGCGATCGCGAATGCGAGGGCTGCGATCCAGGTGCACGGCGGCATGGGCTGCACGTGGGAGATGGGCCTGCACTACTTCCTCAAGCGCGCGTGGGCCCTGTCACTGGCCTACGGCCGCGCCGCGGAACACGCGGACCTGATTTCTGAATCCCTGTAAGGGAAATCCCGCCAGGCGCCTTCGTCACGGCAGCGCCTTACTCAGGCGTTGATTGAGGGCGAACATTGACACTCCACACCGCGGCCGCCTATACCTGATCGGGCGGCGCCATCTGGGCGAACCCCCAGCTCAGCACCCCGCCGGCGGCCTGGCGGGCCGCGGATCGGGGCAGGTGAGGGCCTGCTTCGCCGGGCGGCAGGGCCCTGCGACACCGGTCACGCCATCCGATGAATCCACAGGACTACATCGGTCGCGACTGGTTACAACTGAATCAGAGTTCTCATTGCTTTCACCGGCACCGGGGACGGTCCCAACCGATCAGCATCAGTCCGCGCAATGCCTAGGCGTCACCGCGCTACCGAACAACCGGGAAAGAGCTCAGCCCATGTGCACCGCACCCGCCCCACCCGCCGGCGGCGCCGGTCCCAGCGCACCGTCCGTCCGACTGTCGGCAGCCCCCGCGGGCCGCCGTCCGGTTCGGCGTCCGCCGGGCGCCGCGCCCCTAGGTGCGCCATGGCGATGATCTGCCTGGTGTCGGCCAAGAACTCGCCCGGAGTGACCACCACGGCGGTGGCGCTCGCCGAGGTCTGGCCGCGTCCGGTGCTGCTGGCGGAGTGCGACCCGCGGTACGGCGACATCGTGGCCGGCTACCAGCAGGGTGACGGGGACGTGGCCAAGGGCCTGCTCGGGCTGGCCGCGATCCACCAGCAGACGGACATCCGGCAGGAGGTCTTCCGCCACGTCCAGCCGCTGAGCCCGACCTCGCGGGCCCGGTTCCTGGCCGGGGTCCAGGTGCCGGCGCAGGCCGCCGCCGTATCAGTGCTCTGGGAGCCGCTGTCCCGGGTCCTGCCCGCGCTGGTCGTCAAGCGGCGGGCGGTGGACGTGATCGTCGACTGCGGTCCGCTGTACGCCCCGCACGCACCGCTGCCCTTGATCCAGCACGCGGATCTCGTGCTCCTGGTGACCGGCGACCATCTGGAGCAGATCCGCGCGGCCCACGACGCGGCCGGGACCATCACCGCGCACCTGGCCGCCTCCCGGCCGCACGCCGACCCGCGCTGGTGCCTGGCCGGGGTCGTGATCCCGCCGGGCGCCCGCCGCCACAACCCGCGGGAGGCGATCGAGCAGGCGCTGGAGATCGACGTGATCGCCGAGGTGCGGCACGACCTCAAAGTCGGCGCGGAACTGCTGGGCCGCCGGAACCTGCCCGGCGGTTATTCACGCTCGGGATACATGCGCGACATCCGGGAGTTGCAAACTGCTATCGACCGCCAGTTGAACCGCCCGGCGCCGCCGGCGCGTACCGTGGCCGCGCGCAGGCTGTCGGTGGTACCCGGGGAGGCCGCTCATGCCGGCTGACAAGAACGACCCGCGGCATGGACAAGGCGGCGGCAATCCGGGACGGATGCGCGGCGGCGGACGCAGCGACCACGTCTCGGGGCTGCGCGACGCGATCGCCTTCCTGAACCGGGAGAGCATCACGCTGCCTGATCCCGGTACCCCGCCTTGGGAAAGCCGCCCGCCTTCCGATCCGCGCGCAGCCGGCCCCGGCGGACCCGGCGCTCCGAACAGCCCCGGCGACCCAGCCACTCCCGGCAGTCCCGGCGGGCCCGGCGAGCCGAAGCCGCCGCTGGCGCCGGTCCGCGAACTCGGTCCGGCGCCAGGACGGCCGCCGGCCCACGCGCTACCGCCCGGCCCTCCACCGATAGTGGACAACGCTTTGCAGTTCCACGGCGCGCACGGCTCCAGTCGTCGCCAACTCCCGCCGCCCCCGCCACCGCCCCAGCCCTCTGCGGCCATCCCGCCGGAGGACGAGACGAACCGCTCGCGCCACGAACTCGCGCTCCGCTTCGGCGGCGGTTCGGAGTACCCGACGGCCCCCAAGCCCGCGCAGGGAATCCACGCCTTCTCGGCCGTCGACTGGAACGGCGTCGACGCCATCCGCAAGCAGGTGCGGGAGCGGATCACCGACCAGTTCCCGCCCCCGGACTCCGGGACCGACGAACAGCGCCGGGCCTTCGGCATGGCGGTCATCGAGGAAGCGGTGAACTCCTGGTCGGCGCGGGTCACGGCGCGCGGTCAGGCGGTGGACGACGCACGGCGGGACGCGATGCGGCGGGCCGCCGGAGCATCCGTGTTCGGCATGGGCGGCCTGGCCCCGATGCTGGACCATCCCGACGTGGAGACCATCGAGTACCGGGGCTGCGACGACGGCCACGTGGTCTACACCGACGGCCGGGTGGAGAAGGCGCCGCGGATCGCCTCGTCGGACGAGTCGCTGCTCGCCGACGTGCGGATGTGGGCCGCGCGCCGGCACCGGGTCCTGACCCCCTCCGAGCCGCTGCTGGACCTGGCCGTGGACGGCGGCGCGCGGCTGACCGCGACGATCGGCGTGTCGAAGCGCCCGACGCTGGTCGTGCGGCGGCACCGGGTCGTGAAGGTGACGCTGGACGATCTGGTGGTGCGCGGCATGGTCTCGCCGGCGATCGCGGCGTTCCTGCGCAGCGCGGTGCTGGCCGGGCAGACGATCGTGGTCACCGGGCCGCTCGACGCGGGCAAGACGACGCTGCTGCGCGCGCTGGCCGCCGAGATCCCGGTGATGGAGCGCTACGCGACCGTCGAGGCAGAGTTCGAACTCAACCTGGACGAGGTCGGGCGGCATCCGCGGATGGTCGCCTACCAGTCGTGGCCCGGGGGCGCCGAGCGCGGCCCGGACGGCCGCCGGATCGGCGAGGTGACGCTGTCCGACGTCATCGAGGTGGCGCTGCGGATGAACGTGGCGCGGCTGGTCGTCGGCGAGGTGCGCGGGGCGGAGGCGGCGACGCTGCTGGAGGCGGTGTCCACCGGAGGCCGGGCGGCGTTGTGCGCGATCCATGCCACGTCCGCGCGGGAGGCGTTCAACAAGTTCGTGATGCTGTGCATGCGGACCACGATGAGCACGGCGGCCTCAATGAACAGAGACTCCGCGGTCCAGCTGGCCGCCGAGACGCTGCACTACGTCGTCGACATCCACCTGGACGCCGAGCCCCCCAACGACCTGCGGGAGCCGCGGGCGACCGGGCGCTACGTCGACCGCGTGGTGGAGATCAACGGGCTCGGGGAGCGGCTGGCGCCGGTCGTCACCGAGGTGTTCGCCCCCGGTCCGGACGGCCGCGCGGTGTTCGCGCAGCGGCCGGAACGGCTGGCGACGTTGCAGCGCGCGGGATTCGACCCGAAGTGGTTCCTGTACGGGAACGACCAGTGGTACGTCGCCCCGGTACCGGCCGCGCAGAACGTCTCGCGGCCCGCGCCGCACCAGCAGCGCGAGGGCGGCGGCGGCCGCAGCTTCCAGAACATGACGCCGGTCCCGAAACCGTCGCTCACCGAGCAGGACGTCTTCGACCGGCAGTACCTGCACGACCGGCGGCGGCTGGACCAGGAGTGACATGGCGGACGACGGGGGCGTCTCGAGGTCGCGCGAGCGCGCGTATCAAGGGTCTGGGACGACGCAGTACCAGACGTATGTCGTGCGCAGGGGCGATTCGCTGTGGCGGATCGCCGAGGAGCAGTTGGGCGATCCGAACCGGTTCGCCGACATCGCCGAGCTGAACGACGGCCGGCGGATGCCGGACGGGACGGTGTTCAGCTACGTCGAGTTCCTGCAGGCGGGCTGGGTGCTGATCATGCCGCCGGACATGGGGCGGCACCGGCCCGAGCTCGCTGTGGAGCCGGTGCGGCTGGCTTTGGAGTCGGGGGTCGGCGGCACAGGGGCCGACGCGGGCGGGGCCGGTGGCGCGGGAGCCGGCGGCCCCGGCGATTCCGTCGACCTCGTCGGTGGCAGCGGTACCGGTGCCGGCAGCGGTGTCAGCGCTCTTGCTCATCGGGAGTCGACGTTCGCCACCACCGGCAACGACTCCGGCAAGACCGTGGCCGCGACCGGCGGTCTGCTGGCCGCGGGCGTGCTGAGCACGTTGGGCGACCGGCGGCTGCGCAAGGTCATGCGGCGGCGGCCCGGGGAGCTGATCTCGATGCGGCAGCCGGGGGACTGGGAGCTGGAGCTCAGCCGGGTCGACAACCCGACCGGGCAGGTGCTCATCGACGCCGCTCTCAGGACCCTGAGCGCCAAGCTCACGAAGGCGGACCGGGGGCTGCCGGACATCAGCATGACGGTGCTGAAGCCGCACGGCTTGGAGCTGCACCTGGCGCGTCCGCAGCCGCCGCTGGCGCCTTTCTACGCGGACCCGCGGCGTCCCGGGGTGTGGATCTGTCCGCTCGGCGCGCCGGTCGGCTCGCCTCCGACTCACGCGCCGGCTCCCTATCCGGCGCTGGTGTCGCTGGGCTTCGACGAGGACGACGACACGGTCCTGGTCGATCTGGAGGCCACCGGCGGGATCTCGCTGCTGGCGCCGGAGGCGGAGTCGGTGTCGGTGCTGCGGGCGATGGCCGTGGAGCTGGCGACCGGGATGGCGGGCGAGCAGGTGGAGGTGACGCTCGTCGGGTTCGGGGCGGAGCTGCCGGCGTTGTTCGCGCCGGGGACGCTGACGTACGGCGACTCGTTGGTCCAGGCCGTCGAGGCTTTGGCGCGCTGGTCGGCGGGGGTCGAGGCGGTGCTCGACCGGCGCGGCGTGACGGTGCGCAAGGCGCGGACGCATCCGGACGAGGAGCTGGCGCGGATCACGAAGACGCACGTGCTGCTGTCGGCGGAGGCGCCGGATCCCCGGCTGACGAACCGGCTGCGGCATCTGCTGTCGGCGCGGCAGCGGACGTCGATCGCGGTGGTGGCGGTCGCGGCGGACCGTGAGCAGGTGCTGTCGCCGTGGACGATCGGCGGGCCGGTGTTCTCCACCCCTCGGTCGCGGGCCGGGGTGGCGGGGATCGGGCTGCGGGTGCAGGCGTTGCGGGAGGAGCGGTACGAGGCGGTCGTCCGGGAGCTCGCGGCAGCGGATTCGGACCAGGAGAAGCCCGCGCCGAGGGCGGGGGCCTTCAACCTGCCGGGGCTGCCGGAGCCGGAGGTCACGGGAGCGAAGACGCCGTTGCCGAAGCGGAAGCCCGCGCATCCGCGGCGGCATGTCGCGGGGCGGAGCGGCGGGGTCGGCGGCGGTAGCGGTAACGGGGGCGCGGTTTCAGCGAATGCTGAGAGCGCGGATGGCCTCGCAGCGGCTCCGCCGGCGCGCGCCGAGCTGATCGCGACGCCGGATCCGGTGCAGCCGAACCGTTTCCGGGTTCCGGTCGACGACCTGTTCCGGGTCGAGGCGCTGCTGCCGACCGCCTTGCCGACGACCACCGCGCCGGTGCCGGTGCCGGGGGCGGCGAAGCGGGTGCGGTTGGCGCTGACGCCGGCGAACCTGCCGCAGTTCGACCTGCCGACGGAGGGGGATGAGGACCCGCCGCCGCCTCGGGCCGAGGATCGGCTGATGGGGATCGAGGCGGATTTCGCTCGGCACGGCGAGCACAGCCAGAACAGCCAGAACAGCCAGCACGGCCAACACGCTCAGCATGGCCCGGACAGCGAACACGGCCAGCACGGCCAGCACAGTCAGCGCGGCCAGCACAGTCAGCCGACGCTGGCGGTCCCGCCGGCCCTGCACACCGCGCCCGGGGCTGCTTTCCTGTCTTCGGACCGGGGGCACGAGGCCGCGCGCATGGCCACGCCGCGGAAGCCGGGGCAGTGGCACGGCGCGTACTGGAGCCAGCGCAGGGCGGCTGCGGCGGGGATGCCGAAGCCGAGCGTGCCGGGCGATCCGCAGGCGGCGAGCACGGCCTCGGCGATCGACGTGCTCGGCCCGATCGTGCTGGCCGGGACGGAGCCTTCGGCGGAGCTCGCGGAGGTGGCGGCGTACGCGATGCTGCACCCGGGCTGCTCGGTCCAGCAGATGGCCGAGGAGATGTGGCCCGCGCGCCCGGGGGCGGTGGCCCTCGTCGACGCGCAGGTGATCCAGCTGCGGGAGGTGCTCGGCACGGACCCGCACGGCGAGCAGCTGGTGCGGATCACGCCCGGGAGCGTGACGCTGGCCCCGACGGTGTCCTGCGACTGGCTGGAGTTCCTCCGGCGCACGCAGAACGGCGAACTGGTCGGCGCCCTCAGCCTGGTCCGCGGCCGCCCCTTCGAGGACGCACCCCTGCGCCGCTACGGCTGGGCCGAGACCCTCCGCCACGAAATGGCCGCCCTGATCATCGACACCGCGCACTACGTCGCCGAGGCCTGCCTGCACGAGCAGAGCCCCCGCAACGCCCGCAAGGCGGCCCTGCGCGGCCTGGCGGCGGCTCCTGAAGCAGAACTCTTGTACCGCGACCTGCTGAACGCCCTGGCGGCCCTCGGCGACCTGCCCGCGGCCCGCCGCCATGCCGACACCCTGCTCGGCTACGCGGAGCGCGAGGGGCTGCCGCTGCAGCCCGAGACCGCCGCGCTGCTGCGGGATGTGGCTCAGGCCGCTGCGCGGGGGTAAAGCCTCTTAGCTTAGCCCCTACTTCACCGCCACCGGAATCACCGGCGCCCCCACGCCTCGGGTGAAAGGCTCCGGCGAAGCCGCCAAGAAGAACTCGTACACCCCGTCCCCCGCGCAGTCCTCCGCCAGCTCCTCCAGATCCCAGTTCTGGCCCTGCAGCATCCCCATTTCCACCAGGTGGAGCAGGTGCACCGGCAGCTGCGCGTCCTCGCGCTCCGGCGGGTACACCTCGAACGCCATCGTGTCCGTCGCCACCGCCGCCACGTCGTGGGCGTGGAACCACGGGACGGTCTGCATCGAAGGGCCCGAGGTCGGGTAGCTGTACGCCAGCTTGTCCCCCGCCTTCAGGACCGTCATGGCTCCCGTCCGGATCAGCACGATGTCCCCCGGCCGGATCTCGACCTTCCCGAACTCCGCCGCCGCGTCCAGGTCCTCCGGCGTCAGCGCGTGTCCGTGCAGGGCACCGCCGAGGCGATCGACGCCGCGGGCCCGGGCCACGTCCAGCAGAACTCCTCGCCCGACGATCGCGCCCGCCTTGTCGATGCCGCAGTGCGGCGCGCCCTCGTCGGAGATCTCCGACGCCGGGAATCCGTTGTACAGCCGCCCCTCGTACGACACGTGCGCCAGCGCGTCCCAGTGCGTGCACGCCTGAAGGCCCATCTCCACCCGGTCGTCCGAGGTGCGGAACGCGTGCTCCGTTCCCATCACCTGCGCGTTCACCATGATCATGGTGCGCTTGGGGTTGTCGCGGCCCTCGATCATGCCGGTCTGCGGTCCGTCCTCGTCGAGGGGGATCGCGAGGGTGAAGCGCCGCCCGGAGCGGATCAGCGACGCGGCGTGGACGACACGCTCGGGCGTGATCAGGTTCAGCGTCCCGCGTTCGTCCTCCGGGCCCCAGCGGCCCCAGTTGTTGACGCGGCGGGCCAGGTCGGTGAACTGCTCGGGCAGCGGCATGGCGGTGCTCCCAGATGCTCCCAGTGAAATCTGACACGGTGTCAGTTAGTGCTGTCCACTGAAGCGAACCTTAGCTAACATGCCGTCAGATTCGAACCGTCAGATCTCTACGAGGAGCGAGCAAGGTGGCCGACTTCCTGGCAGGCAAGGTCATCGTGGTGACCGGCGCGGGCCGCGGCATCGGGCGCGCCGTGGCCCTCGGCTGCGCCGCCGAGGGCGCCTCCGTGGTGGTCAACGACTACGGGGTCTCCATCGACGGCAGCGAGCCGTCCAGCGAGGTCGCCGACGCGGTGGCCCAGGAGATCCGCGACGCCGGCGGGCAGGCGGCCCCCTGCGCCGACTCCGTCACCACCATGGCCGGCGGGCAGCGCATCGTGCAGACGGCCCTCGACGCCTACGGCCGGCTCGACGGCGTGGTGTGCGTGGCCGGCATCCTGCGCGAGCGGATGCTGTTCAACATGGCCGAGGAGGAGTGGGACCCGGTCATCGAGACCCACTTGAAGGGCACGTTCACCGTCTTCCGCGCGGCCAGCGCCGTGATGCGCAAGGCCGGCGGCGGCGCGCTGGTCGGCTTCACCTCCGGCAACCACGCCGGCAGCGTCTCGCAGGCCAACTACAGCGCGGCCAAGGGCGGCATCGTCAGCCTGGTCCGCAGCGCCGCGCTGGGCCTGGGCAAGTACGGCATCACCGCGAACGCCGTCGCCCCGGTCGCACGCACCCGGATGAGCGCCAACGTCCCGTTCGACATGGCCGAGATGGGCGAGCCCGAAGATGTCGCGCCGCTGGTCGCCTATCTGCTGTCGGACGCCGCGCGCGACGTCACGGGCCAGATCTACACCGTGGCCGGGCGCCGGATCGCGGTGTGGAACCAGCCGCAGGAGATCCGCTCGATGTACGGCGAGGAGCCGTGGACCGCCGAGTCGATCGCGAAGCGGCTGCCGGAGGCCGTCGGCGTCGAGACCATGCCGATGATCGCGAAGATGGCCGCCTACGCGAAAGCGACGGAAGAGCGCAAAGCCCAGGAGGCCGGGCAGGAAGGCGCAGCGTCATGAGAGCCGCGGTGTTCGAGAACGGCAAGCTGGAGGTCGTCGACGGCATCGAGGTCCGCGGCCCGCGCACCGACGAGATCGTCGTCCGTGTCGGCGCCGCCGGCCTGTGCCACTCCGACCTCAGCGTCGTCAACGGCACCATCCCCTTCCCCGGCCCCGCGGTGCTCGGACACGAGGGCGCCGGCGTCGTCGAGGAGGTCGGCGCCGCGGTGACCCGGGTAAAGGCCGGCGACCATGTCTGCCTGACCACGATCAACCACTGCGGCGTCTGTCCCGCGTGCAGCCAGGGCCGGCCGACGATGTGCCGCTCGACGTTCGGCAAGATCAGCAAGCCGTTCTCCCTTTAGGGTGCCGGCGCCGCCACCGAGAAACTGTTCTCCTTCGCCAACACCTCGGTCTTCGCAGAACGCGTAGTAGTCAAGGAAGTACAGGCGGTCCCGATCCCCGAGGACGTGCCGATGGCCTCGGCCGCCCTCGTCGGCTGCGGCGTGCTGACCGGCGTCGGGGCGGTGCTGAACCGCGCGAAGGTGCGCATCGGCGAGACGGTCGTGGTGATCGGCGTCGGCGGCATCGGCCTGAACGCGATCCAGGGAGCGCGGATCGCGCGCGCCGGCCGGATCATCGCGGTCGACACCAACCCGCGCAAGGCGGAAGCGGCGCGGACGTTCGGCGCCACCGACTTCGTCGACCCGACCGGCCAGGACGTGGTTCAACAGATCAAGGACCTGCTCCCGCGCGGCGCGGACTACGTCTTCGAGTGCGTCGGGCATCCCGCGCTGATCCGCGCCGCGACCGACATGCTGGCGTGGTCCGGAGCCGCGGTCCTGCTCGGCGTGCCGCGCAGTGACGCCGAGGGGACGTTCCTCGTTTCCGGAATGTATATGGACAAAACGATAATGGGCTGCCGGTACGGAACCTCGCACCCTCAGTTCGACGTCGAAAGGTACGTGGACCTTTACCGGAAGGGTGAGCTACTCCTGGACGAACTGGTCACAAAGACCTACCCTCTGGAACACATCCACGAGGCGATCCACGACCTGGAGAGCGGCTCATTGGCAAGAGGTGTGCTCTTGCCCTGAGACCTACGAGGGGAAGCTAAGGCCGTGACGGAGAGCCCGAGCGGGCAGGGCGCGCCGGAGCACGACAACGAAGCCGTACTGCTCACGGAACCGTCCACCCCCCTGACCCCCTCCCTCCCCGGCCAGCCGACCCGGGACCAGGTCGAGACCGACACCGCCGAGCCCGCGGCCGCAAAGTCCGGCGCGGAGGTCGCCGACGCCACCGGCATCGAGGACGACACCCGCGACGGGACCGCCGAGGCCGGGGAAACCGGCGAAACTTTCACGGCGCGCCACCGCCCCGAGGCTGCGGCCGACCCGCTGACCCGCCTGGGCCGCCGCATCCTCGCCGAGCTCCTCGATCCGAGCCCCGGCCTGCCGATCTCGCTGGTCTACCTCGGCGTGGCGATGTTCCTGACCTGGAAGCTCCTCTTCCACCCGGTGGCGAGCGTCCTGGCCGGCAACCCCTACGACCAGTTCTACTTCGAGTGGCAGCTGACCGCGGTCGAGCACGCGCTGACGCACTTCCAGAACCCGCTGTTCACGCACGCGCTGAACGCCCCCGACGGGATGAACCTCGCCGCGAACCCGCAGATCATCGGGCCGGCCGCGGTGCTCACGCCGATCACCGCGCTGTTCGGGGCGCCGGTCTCGTTCGCCCTGCTGACCACCTTCAACCTCGCGGCCACCGCGACCACCTGGCGCTGGTTCCTGCGCCGGCACGTGGTCCGCACCGAGACCGCGGCGTTCGTCGGCGGCCTGTTCCTGGGCTTCTCGCCGTCGATGATGTCCCACTCGCTGGCGCATCCGAACCTGGCCGGGCAGTGGCTGGTGCCGCTGATCCTGGCCGGGGTGATGCGGCTGCGCGAGCCGGAACGGCGTGTGCGCAACGGAATCGTTCTCGGCGTGCTGATCACGGCGCAGGTGTTCGTCGGCGAGGAACTGCTGCTCCTGACGGCGATGGGCGTCCTGCTGTTCCTGCTGGCGTACGTCCTCATGAAGCCGCGGCAGGCGTGGGAGGAAGCCGCGACCTTCCTCAAGAGCGCCGGAATCGCGATCCTGACGGCCGGGGCGCTGCTGGCCTATCCGCTGTCGTTCCAGTTCTTCGGGCCGATGTCCTTCAAGGGCATCCCGTTCGACGTCGCCTACTACTCAGCGGATCTGAAATCCTACGCGGTGTATCCGAACCTGGAGTTGTGGGGCGACCCGGCGAAGCTGGACCCGCTCGCGCCGGGCGGCACCGAACAGGCCGCGCTGGTCGGCTGGGTGCTGCTGCTCGTGGTCGCGCTGATGGCCGTGTGGCTGATCCGGAACGCGGCCGTGCGGGCCCTGCTGATCGCCGCGCTGGTGCTGGTCGTGCTGTCCGTCGGTCCGACACCGGTGTTCAACCACGGCTCGATCACCTGGTGGCCCCTGGGTCCGACCGGCGTGTGGACGCACCTGCAGAACCTGCCGCTGTTCTCCTCCAGCCTGCCGGTGCGCAGCGCGCTCGCGGTGAGCTGGATCATCGGGATCCTGCTGGCGCTGGGACTGGACAAGGCGGTCCTGTACCCGCAGGAGATGCTCCGCTGGCCGGGATTCGCCGACGTGGTCCGCGGGTTCGCGTTCGCCGGGGTGATCGTCGCGCTGGTCCCGCTCATCCCCCGGGTGTTCGACACCTCCCCGCGCGCCCCGATCCCGCGGTACTTCACCTCGGGAGCGTGGCGGGAATGCGTCTCGCCGGGGCACGACACGATCGTCGGCGTCCCGCTGTCCGACGGCGGCGACCGCACCAACCAGACCTGGTCGACGACCGCGGACACCGCCTTCGCGATCCCGCAGGGCCCGGTGATGGCCCCGAATTCGCCCACTGACAAGCAGGTCGCATGGGCCAAGAACAACGTGCTGTGGACCGCGCAGTGGCTGTCGTACATCTACAAGAACGGCGGCGGCGCGACTCCACCGGTGTTCGCCTTCCAGGTGTCCAGATCCAGCAGCACCCGGCTCTTGATCGATGCGTCCACCGGTGGCGTGGC